>Ga0134127_10002299_pt1 | contig 13864 bp, 12 predicted proteins | sample KB31753_FD_96459 | JGI IMG/M metagenome (GOLD analysis project Ga0134127, IMG submission 96459) | Terrestrial soil microbial communities with excess Nitrogen fertilizer from Kellogg Biological Station, Michigan, USA - KB3-175-3 | ecosystem: Environmental > Terrestrial > Soil > Unclassified ...
GCGCCGTCGGGTCGGTCTCCAGCGCCTTGTGGAAGAAGAACGCCATCACCATGGTGCCGTGGTGCTCGGGAACGGCGTTCCGCACCGCGCGCGGCAGCCGCTCCTTCTTCGCCATCTCGAGACCCTCGGAGATGTGCGACTTCACCACCAGTGCGCTCATCGACGGCGTCAGCTTCTCGTGGCGCGAGCGCGAACTCGCGGGCTCGTTCTCGGCGTAGTACTCGGGCTTCGAGAGCTTGCCGATGTCGTGGTAGTAGGCTTGAACGCGCGCGAGCAGCGAGTTGGCGCCGATCGCCTCGGCCGCCGCCTCGGCGAGCGAGCCCACGACCATGCTGTGGTGGTAGGTGCCGGGCGCTTCGAGCTGGAGCCGGCGGAGCAGCGGGCGATTCAGGTCCGAGAGCTCGAGCAGCGTGATGTCGCTCGTCAGCCGGAACACCTGCTCGACCAGCGGCAGCAGGCCGAACGCGACGGCGGTCGCGAACAGCGCCGACAAGAGGCCCCAGAGCCCGTCGCGGACCACGCCCGCGGCGGGGATGCTGCGCGCGAGGTCCCAGGCGAGGATCGCCGCCGTGTTCGCGAGCCCGATGGCGAAGAACGCGCGCACGAAGTGCCAGCGGTGGCGCAGGCGCTGCACCGAGTAGACGGCCGTAACGCCGCCCATCATGGCCACGGCGACGAACGGCGCGCGCAGCTCGGCCACGGCCAGCACGAGCACCGAGAGCATGAGCGTGAACACCAGCGCCGGTCGTTTCTCCATCAACGAGGCGACGACGAGCGGCGCGAGCGCGAGCGGCACCGCGTACTCGGACAGCCCCGCCACGGGCACGATCGCGACCACGCAGCCCAGCACCGCGAGCGTGAGCACGGTGAACATCGCCAGCATGCCGTTGTCCGCGAACACGCCCGGCAGCTCCATGCGCAGGTAGGTGGCGAACGCGGCGATGAACAGGAGCATGAGCAGCATGCGCGCGAGCGGCGGGTAGAGGTGCTCGGTCTGCGTGCGCTGCGCGGCCTCGAGGTTGCGCAGGCTCCGGAGCTTCAGCACCGCGTCGTGCGAGACGCGCTCGTTGGCGTCGACGATCAGCTCGTCCTTCTTCACCATGCCGACCATGTCCGGCACCGCGCTCTTCGCGTTCGCGCGACGCCACTCGGTCTCGGCACGGTCGTAGCTGACGCTGGGCACGAGGAACGGCTCGGCAAGCGCCAGGACCAGCGTGACGGCGCGCGCGTCCGCGCCGAACGCAGTCTTGGCGTGCCGCGCGACCAGGTCGCGCGCTTCGGTGCGGTCCAGGAACTGCGCCGCGGGCACCGACGTCTCCACCTCGCCATCGCGCAGCGTGACGTTGCGGTAGCCGAGGATGAACCCGCCGCGCTTCTCCTCGACGATGCCGGTGCTGAGCGCCTCCGTGAGCCACGGCCCCATCTCGGACAGCACGCGGCGCGCGCGCGTCGGCACTGAGAGCGCGTCGGCGGCCTCACCCTCGAGCGTCGCGCCGAGCAGCTTCAACTTCTCGGCCCGATCGCGCGGCCCCACGGCCGGGTCCGAGACCACGGCGAGCGCGCGCTCCTGGAACGCCGCCCAGCGCTCGATCGCGTCGGTGCGCGCGCGCTGGTCGATCGTGAACACCGGCGGCACCGCGAGCGCCGCCTCCTCCTGCTCGCGGCGCAGCGTGACGTCGTCCTTCTGCACGCGGAAGTCGGAGGGCGCCACCACGCGCTCGCGCGCGATGTCGCCCTCGCGATAGCGCAGCCGCTCGGGCCCGCCCTGCCCGGTGGGCAGAAGCGCCGCCGCCGCGAGCAGCACCGCGACCAACGCCAGCCGCGCGGCGTGATGACCCCAGCGGAACGTCCGTGCCCGGTCGGGCAGCGCGGGGCCGCTCGACGGGAGGTCGTCGGTGGTGGTCATGGAGGTGGCGGCCGGAGGGGTGACGCGCGTGCGTCAGTCCTCCCGGCCCGTCGTCCCTTCGCCCGGTTTGTGCTCGTCGGGCAGCAACGGCGCATCCATGCGCGAAGCTTCCTCCGCGATCTCGGACTGCAGGCTCGCCGCCAGCGGGTCGAGTGTCGCCCCGATGCCGTCGTCGATCTTGCCCTCCACGCGAGCGTGGTAGACGTCGAACGCGTGGATGATCTCCTTCACGAGCCGGTGGCGGACCACGTCCTCGGGATGGAAGTAGACGAACCGGATGTCGGAGACGTGGCTCAGGATCGACTGGATACGCACGAGGCCCGACGTCTCGGGCGCGCGCAGGTCGATCTGCGTCAGGTCACCCGTGATGACCGCGCGCGAGTTGAGCCCCAGCCGCGTCAGGAACATCTTCATCTGGCGCACCGTGGTGTTCTGCGCCTCGTCGAGGATGACGAACGCGTTCGAGAGCGTGCGGCCGCGCATGAACGCCAGCGGCGCGATCTCGATGACGCCCATCTCGAGGAAGCGGCGCATCTTGTCGTAGGACATCAGGTCGGCGAGCGCGTCGTACATCGGGCGCAGATAGGGATCCACCTTCTCCTGCATGTCGCCGGGCAGGAAGCCCAGGCTCTCGCCCGCCTCCACCGCCGGGCGCACGAGCACGATGCGGTCGACCTTCTTGGCGCGCAGCGCCGCGACTGCGGCCGCCACGGCGAGGTACGTCTTGCCCGTGCCGGCGGGTCCGATGCCGAACACCACCTCGCTCTGCTCGAGCGCCTTCAGGTACCTCGCCTGCGTCGGCGTGCGCGGGCGCACGGCCTTGCGATCGAACGTGTAGCCGGGCGCACCGTCGTACGCCTCGGCGAGACGGCCGAGCGACTTGCCGTTGCCGTTACCGTTGCCATCGTGCGCGCCGTTGCCGTTGTGGCCGTCGCGTCGCGCCTGCCCCAGCGCCGTCGACACGTCGGCTTCCTCGATCACACGGCCGCGCTCGACCAGCTCCACCAGTTCCTCGAGCACGCGCACGGCCGGCTTCACCTCGTGCTCGTCACCGGCCACGCTCAGCGTTCCGTCCCGGAGCGTGATGCGCACCGAGATCTCGCGTTCGATCTGGCGGACGTTGGAGTCGTTGTGCCCCAGCAGGGAAATGGGGTCGAGATGTTCGATGGGAAACTTGCGAACGATCACGTGTGTGCCTTCTTCGTGGTGGCCCCGAAAAGCGCAAAACTCTTGACCGTCTTGGCTCCATGCGGAGCCAGGTCAAGAGCTTGAGGACGTCCAGATGTCGGTGCGGGGTGTCGAGTCAACCCGGTGTGCCCTGGGTCATCCTTCAACGAGCGCCCACCTCGGGGAGGAGCATGGCGTCTCGAAAACGCGCTATCGCTACGCGCGTCCTCGAAACGGTAACAAGGGCTTGGGCGAGGGTCAATCCTCGCTTCAGCCGCTTCCGATGCACGGGCTATCGGCAGGGCTTCGCGCACGATTGAGCACGGTATCGCATTGGGCCAGAGCGTGTTGGAACAAGGGAGCGGCCGGGGGTCAGTGGTAGAGAGCCTTGACCGCGCCCACCCGCGCTCAGCCGGCGTCCGCCTCCAGCTCCACCAGCGCCACGCCCGCCTGCACCATCTGGCCCGGGCTCGCGGCCACCTTCTTCACGCGGCCGGGGCGTGGGGCGCGGATCAGGTGCTCCATCTTCATCGCCTCGAGCGCCACGAGCGGCTGACCCTTCGCGACCTCGTCGCCCACGACCACCATCACCTTGGTGACGACGCCGGGCATCGGCGCCTCCATGCCGCCGTCGTGCGTGCCGCCGACCGCGCGCCGGCTGCCACCAGTTTCCCGCTCGAGCACGAAATCGAGCACGCCGAGGCGCACGAACCGCCGCGCGCCCTCGGGCGTGACCTCGGCAACGGTGACGCCGCTCTCGCCCACCAGCCGCAGCTTGCCGTCGGGCATGCGCTCGGCGGCCAGCTCGAACTCGGAGTCGTCGACGCGCACGCGCCAGCGCCCGCCATCGAGCGACTTGAGCTCCACCTCGCGCACGCGGTCGCCGTCACGCCAGAACGATTTCATTCGCCCAGCCCCTGCTGTCGCCAGCGGCCAAGCTGCGCGAACGGATCGATCGGGCGAGCGGCACCATTCGGCGTCGCGCTCCTCGCGACCGGCGCACCGCTCGCCTCGGCGATCGCCACCGCGGCGAGCGCCAGCTCCGGTGCCGGCGCGCGCATGAGCGTGGCGAAGCCGGCGAGGAACTCGCGCTCGACCCACTCGGTGTCGTATGAACCGGAGCGCACCGCCGGTGCGCGGAGGAGTGCTCTAAGAAACGGCAGGTTCGTCACCACGCCGTGCACGCGCGTGTCGTCCAGGGCGCCCAGCAGCCGCTCGATCGCGGCCTCGCGCGTGGGCGCGTAGGCGATGATCTTCGCCAGCATCGGGTCGTAGTGGACGGTCACGGCGTCGCCGGACTCCACGCCGGCGTCCACGCGCACGAACGGGCCGTCCGGCCAGCGCACACGCGTCGCGGTGCCCACCTGCGGCAGGAAGTCGCGCGCGGCGTCCTCGGCGTAGAGGCGCGCCTCGATGGCGTGGCCGTGGCGCCTGATCGCGTGCTGCTCGAACGGCAGCTTGCCGGTGGCCGCGATCTCCAGCTGCGCGCGCACGAGGTCGATCCCGGTCACGAGCTCGGTGACCGGGTGCTCGACCTGGAGCCGCGTGTTCATCTCCAGGAAGTAGACCTGGCCCTCGCGCGTGAGCAGCGTCTCGATCGTACCCGCGCCGCGGTACTTCACCGCCTCGGCGAGCCGCACCGCCGCGTGCGTGACGATCGCACGCTGGTCGGCGGTGAGCGTCGGCGCGGGCGCTTCCTCCACGACCTTCTGGTGGCGGCGCTGGAGTGTGCAGTCGCGCTCGAACACGTGCACGGCGCGGCCTCTGCCATCCCCGAGGACCTGCACCTCGATATGCCGCGCGTGCTCGAGCAGCTTCTCCACATAGACAGCCGCATCACCGAACGCAGACGCCGCCACGCGCTGCGCGGCCTCGATCGCCTCGGCCAGGTGCTTCGCGTCGTGCGCCGCCTGCATGCCCTTGCCGCCGCCGCCCAGCGCCGCCTTGATGATGACGGGATAGCCCATCGCGTTCGCCGCGCGCACGAGCGCGCGGCCGTCGGCGCCCTCGGCCCCGGGCACGATGGGAACACCCGCGGCCTCCGCGAGCCGGCGCGCCTCGCGCTTGTCGCCCATGGCGCGGATCTGCGCCGCCGTGGGCCCGATGAACGTGAGCCCGGCCGCTTCCACGGCCTCCGCGAACGCCGCGTTCTCGGCGAGGAAGCCGAACCCCGGGTGCACGGCGTCGGCGCCCGACTCCGTCGCGGCGCGCACGATGGCCTCGGCGTTGAGATAGCTCTCGCGCGCCTCCGGCGGCCCGATGAAGCGCGCCTCGTCGCACACGCGCGTGTGCAGCGCGCCGCGGTCGGCTTCCGAGTAGACAGCCACGCTGCGGATGCCCATCTCGTGCAGCGTGGCCGCGACGCGGCACGTGATCTCGCCGCGGTTGGCGATCAGCACCTTCTTGAACATGGGAGGCACGGGCGCGGAGGCTACCCCATCCACTTGGGCTTGCGCTTCTCGAAGAATGCCGCGAGCCCGTCCTTTGCCTCCTCACCGCCGCGCACGTGCGCCAACGTCTCCGGCACCGAGCGGCGGTACTCCTCGAAGCCCACGTCCGTCCAGCGCACGAGCAGCTCCTTCACCCGCCCCTGCGCGTGCGGCGCGCCCTTCAGCAGCTCACCCACGCGCTCGGCCACCTTTGCGTCCAGCTCGGTCGCGGAGACGACGTGGTTCACGATGCCGTAGCGCTGCGCCGTGGCCGCATCGAAGCGCTCGCCCGTGAGCATCAGCTCGCGCGCGTTGCGGTCGCCGAGCCGGCGGATCACGTACGGGCTGATCACGGCGGGCAGGATGCCCAGCCGCACCTCGGTGAGCCCGAACTTCGCGTCGTCGCTCGCGACCACGATGTCGCACGCGCAGCAGAAGCCGACCCCGCCGCCGTAGACGGCGCCGTGCACGCGAGCGACCACGGGCTTCGGAAAGTCGGCGAGCGCGGCGAACATCGCGGCGAGGCGTCTCGCCTCGTTCAGGTTGTCGTGGTGCGAGGCGTTCGCCGACGCCTTCATCACCGCGATGTCCGCGCCCGCGCAAAACGACGGCCCGCGTCCGCCGAACACGACGACCCGGCAGGTCGCGTCCTCCTTCAGCGTGTGCAGCGTGTCGACCAGCGCCGCGCCCAGCTCGACGGCGAGCGCGTTGTGCGCCTCGGGGCGGTTGAGCCACACGCGCGCCACGGCGCCGTCGCGCTCGAGGTCGATCAGGGACACCTGAGGCATGAGTGCTCCTCTTCAATGTGGGCGGCGCTGGCTGCGTGTGATGGGGCGTGCATGGGGAGCGCGCCCCGGGGCTTCCATCCTACGCTGGAAACCACCGGAAGCACCACACTCCCAAGCAGATAGCGCGGTCGGAACGGAATCTCACGCCGATGTGACGGCCGTCATATGCCGCGCGGCCGCCACCACCGATGCTTTCGGTGTGATGAGCACACCCGCACGTACCTCCAATGACCACGGGCCGTTCGCGCGCTTCCGCCGCGACCATCGCCGCGTCCTCGCGCAGCTCGACACGCTCGAACAGAGCGCGTCGGGCTCACGCCGGCGTGCGCCGCGCGACCCTGAGCTGCGCGACATGCTCGCGCTGCTCGCGCGCCAGTTCGCCACGCACATGACCGCCGAGGACACGGTGCTCTACCCGGCGCTCGCCGACGCGTTCCCCGAGTCGCGCGCGACGCTCGCGCCGCTCCGGCTCGAGCACCGCGAGCTGCGCCTCATGCTGGCGGCGCTCGCGGACGCGTTCGCGCTCGCGCCCGGCGCGCCGCGCGACGAGCAGCTCCAGGTGCAGACGTGGGACTTCGTTCACCTGCTCCGGATCCACATCCTCAAAGAGGAACATTCGGTCTTCGACCTGGCGGAGCGCGTGCTCCGCCCGCACGAGGTGCGGGACCTCGTGGAACGGCTCGAGGCCTGCTTCCCGCAACAGAGCCGTGGCGCCCGGAACGGGCGTCGGAAAGGAAGCTCGAGATCATGAGAACGCGCTTTGGATTCGCCGCGCTCGCGGCGCTCCTGTGCATGACCGCCGGATGCGGCGGGAACAAGGCCGCCACGAACGACACGCCGGCCACGGGTGGCGGTTCGGCGAGCGCGAGCGCGCCCGCCGAGATGAAGCTGGCCGCCGTGTCGCAGTACGACGCCGGCCCGCGTGCGTTCGAGGCGCCCAAGGACGAGGCCGCGGCGGAGCGCGGCGAGAAGCTGTTCAAGGACAAGGGCTGCTCCGCCTGTCACGCGTTCGGAAAGAAGGTCACGGGTCCGGATCTCGCTGGCGTCACGCAGCGGCGCACGGCGGTGTGGATCGAGAACCAGATCCTCCACCCCGACGTGATGGTGAAGACGGATCCCATCTCCCACGAGCTGTTCGCGAAGTTCATGCTGCAGATGCCGAACCAGGGGCTCACCCCGGAGCAGGCGCGCGACGTCATCGCGTACTTCAGGCACAAAGACCACGAGGCCGGGGAAGCCCACGGGAAGGAGGCAGGGAAATGAAACGCGGGTCGAAGTTGGGGTTCGCGGTCGTGCTCGTCGCCACGCTCGGGGCTCTTGCCGCCGGCTGCGTGGCGTCGCAGGGCGGCGGTGCGGCGGGTTCCGCCGCACAGAAGGTGTACGTGAAGCCGGGTGAGAAGGACGCCTACTACGCGTTCCTCTCCGGCGGCCACCATGGAAACATCTACGTCTACGGCATGCCGTCGTGCCGGCACATCACCACGATCCCGGTATTCACGCCGGAACCGGCAGTGGGCTACGGCAACGACGAGGAGAGCAAGGCGATGCTCGGGGGCTTCACCTGGGGCGACGCGCATCACCCGGGCCTCTCCGAGACGGACGGCGACTACGACGGACGCTGGCTGTTCATCAACGACATGCCGAACGCCCGCATCGCCCGCATCGACCTGAAAGACTTCAAGACCAAGCAGATCTTCGGGCCGATCCCGAACATCTCCGCGGCGCACGCATGCCCGTTCCCGACGCCGAACACGGAGTACGTGTTCGCAGCGTCACGCTTCTCGGTGCCGGTGCCGAACCGCGACGTGAAGGTGGAGGATTACGCGAAGGACTTCCGTGGCATCGTCGCGGGAGTGAAAGTCGATCCCAAGACCGGCACGATGTCGCTGGGCTTCGAGATCATGATGCCGCCGTTCGACTGGGACCTCTCCGACGCCGGCAAGGGCCCGAGCCTCGGCTGGCAGTTCTTCACCTGCTACAACAGCGAGATGGCGTACGACTCGCTGGAGATCAAGGCGTCGCAGAACGAGATGGACTACTTCGCCGCGGTGGACTGGCGCGCGGCGCAGAAGGCCGTGGACGAGGGCAAGGCCACGATGATCAACGGCGCCCCCGTGCTCGACCCGGCGAAGGTGAAGGGCATCGCCTACCTGATCCCGGTGCCCAAGAGCCCGCACGGCGTCGACGTGGACCCGAGCGGCCAGTACGTCTGCTGCTCCGGCAAGCTCCAGGCCGAGGTGAGCGTCTACAGCTTCGCCAAGATCAAGGCGGCGATCGACGCCGCGAAGTTCGAGGGCGAGAAGATGGGCGTGCCGACGCTCAAGTTCGAGGACTGCCTCGAGGCCAAGGTGCCGGTGGGCCTGGGCCCGCTGCACACGCAGTTCGACAACAAGGGCAACGGCTACACGTCGCTGTTCCTCGACTCGCAGATCGCCAAGTGGAAGGTCGGCCCGCCGTGGAACGTCGAGGACAAGATCGACGTCTACTACTCGATCGGCCACCTGATGGCGTCCGAGGGTGACACGCGGCATCCGACGGGCGACTACGTCGTGGCGCTCGACAAGCTATCGAAGGACCGCTACTTGAACGTGGGACCTACGCACCCGGAAGCGGCGCAGCTGATCGACCTGCGCGGGCCGAAGATGGAACTGCTCTACGACTTCCCGACCTATCTCGAGCCGCACTACGCGCAGATGATCAAGGCCGAGAAGCTCCACCCGATCACCGTCTACCCGCTCGCCGAGAACGACAAGCCGGGCGTCATCAAGCGCGCCGAGGACGCCCGCGTGGAGCGCAAGGGCAACCGCGTCGACGTGTACGGGCTCGTGGTGCGGACGCACTTCACGCCGGATGTCATCAAGGTGAACGAAGGCGACGAGGTCTACTTCCACTGGACGAACCTGGAGCAGGACGACGACATCGCGCACGGCTTCGGCATCCTGTGGTCGAGCAAGAACATGCAGATCGAGCCCGGCGAGACGAAGACGATCCACTGGACGGCCGACAAGACCGGCATCCGCCCGTTCTATTGCTCGAACTTCTGCAGCGCGCTGCACCAGGAGATGCAGGGCTATCTCGAGGTGAGGCCGCGGGGCACCCCGCAGGCGGCTGTCCAGCGTCCCGACGCGAAGACGATCGCCGAGATCAACGCCCTGCTCGCCGCGCGGTGAGCGGGCGCTGACCCACAGGGGCGGGCCGGGAGCCGCCGGCCCGCCCCAGGTTGGAGAGACCGATGAGCTACCTTTCAGGCAAGTTCAGGCCCACCGAGCGCGGACTGATCCTGTTCGCCGCGGTGGTGCTGCTGCCGGTGTTCTTCCTGCCGGTGTTTCCCATCTGGCACATGCACCTGCGTGCGCCGCAGTACCCGGAGGGGCTGAACCTGCACATCTACACGAACACCATCCGCGGAGACGTGGACAAGATCAACACGCTCAACCATTACGTCGGCATGCACGCGATCACGGCGACCGACTTCAAGGAGTTCTCGTACATGCCGCAGCTCCTCACCCTGTTCGGCGTGCTGGCGCTGCTCGCGGGACTCACCGGTCGCCGCTGGCTGGCGCTGGTCGGCTGGCTCGCGTTCACCGGGTTCGCCGCGTACATGTTCCGCGACTACGTCCTCTGGCTCTACCGCTACGGCCACGACTTGAACCCGCGCGCGGCGATCAAGCTGCAAGTGTTCACGCCACCGGTGATCGGCTTCTCGAAGATGGCGAACTTCAAGGTGTGGAGCTACCCGGGCCTCGGCACGTGGCTGCTGGGCATCGCGTGGGCGCTGGGGCCGATCGCGCTGCTCGCCGAACGTTACGGCCGCCGGCGCGCGGCCGCGGGTGCAGCGGTCACCGGAGCCGCGAAGGCCTGACCCCGTGCGCACCCCTGTCGCCGTGGCCGCGGCGCTCGCCGCCATTCTCGCGCTTCCCGCGCACGCACGCACGTCTCACGTGCTGGCGCCGGCGCCGGGCGACACCGCGACCGCGGCCGCCCTCGCGATCGCGCAGGCGCAGAACGGCGACACGATCGTGCTCGGCGCGGGCGTGCATCGCGGCCCGCTGCGCATCGCGCACGCCATCGTGCTCCGGGGCCAGCCGGGCGCGGTCGTGGACGGCGGCGGTCGCGGCTCGGTGATCGAGGTCGGCGCCTCGGGCACGCGCATCGAGGAGCTGACCGTGCGCGCGAGCGGCACGCGGGTGATCGACATCGACAGCGGCATCCACGTCATCCGCGCCGGCGGCGTGGAGATGCGCGCGGTACAACTGGAGGACGTGCTCTACGGCGTCTACGCGGAGCGCGCGGACCAGCTGACGATCGCCCACTGCACGCTCACCGGGCGTGTCCGCCCGCTCGACGAGTCGGGCGAGGGGAACGGCCTCCATCTCTGGTACTGCTCCGACGTCTCGGTCCACGACAACGACGTCTCGCGCTTCGTGGACGCCGTGTACCTGTCGTTCGTCACGCGCATGAACGCCGTGGGCAACCGGCTCCACGACAACGGCCGCTACGGGCTCCACACCATGTACTGCCAGGAGAACCGGTTCGTCGAGAACGAGGTGACGCGCGACGTGGCGGGCTGCGCGCTCATGTTCACGAACCACGTCGAGATCGCGCGCAACCGCATCGTGCGCAATCGCGGACCGCGCACGTACGGCCTGCTGCTGCGCGACTGCAGCGACGGCCGGTTCGAGGCGAACCACCTCGTCGACAACACGATCGCGATCTTCATGGATGGCTCGAATCGCAACCACCTCGAAGGCAACCTGGTGCAGGACAACGGCTGGGGGATCCTGCTGTTCTCCTCCTCCGCGGGGAACGTGTTCACCGGGAACGATTTCATCAACAACGACTACCCGGTGGCGCTGGACATGCGCCGCACCGACAACCGCTTCGACGACGGCACGCACGGGAACTACTGGAGCGAGGCGGCGGCGTTCGATCTGGACGGCAATGGTGTGAGCGACGTGCCGTTCGCGCCGGTGTCGGCGTTCGCGTTCGTGTCGAAGCAGTACCCGGACCTGGCGGTGCTGGCGAAGAGCCCCGCCGTGGCTTCGCTCGCGGTGGCCGAGCGCGTGTTCCCGTCGCTGCGGCCGAGCGAGGCGGTCGATCGCTTCCCGCGCGTGCGACCGGACCCGCGCTTCGCGCGGGTACCCCGGCCGCCGCTCGCTCGAGGGCCGCGCGTGGTGCGCGAGACGGATACGGAGCCGCAGGTGCCGCGCGACTGGGCGGCCGCCGCCGGTTTCGCCGTTGCAGGACTTGTGGGCGTCGCCGGGCTGGTCGCCGGGAGGCGCGCGTGAGCATGGTGCGCGTCACGTCGCTCACGAAGCGCTATGGCACGGTGGTCGCGGTGAACGGGCTCTCGTTCGCGGTCGAGCCCGGCGAGACGTTCGCGATCATCGGCCCGAATGGCGCCGGCAAGACCACGACGCTGCGCATCCTCCTCGGCCTCACGCGTCCCGACTCGGGTGGGGCCGAAGTGGGCCCGCGCGGGCTCGCGCCGCATCACCCGGAGGCGCGACGCGACCTCGGCTACGTGCCGCAGCGCGTCGAGTTCCCGCAGGGCCGCACGGTCACCGAGGTGCTGCGCTTCTTCGCCGACATCCGGGGCCTCGAGAAGGGTGCCGTCGAGCGCGCGCTCGAGCGCGTCGGCCTCAAGTCGCACGCCGCGCGGCGCGCGAGCGAGCTCTCGGGCGGCTACACGCAACGGCTCTCGCTCGCGCAGGCGCTGCTCGCCGATCCCGCGCTGCTCGTGCTCGACGAGCCCACGGCGAGTCTCGACCCGGAAGCGACGTGGGAGTTCCGCTCGCTGGTCGAGCAGCTCCAGCGCGAGGGCAAGACCATCCTGCTGTGCTCGCACCTCTTGACCGAGGTGGAACGCGTCGCGGATCGCGTGCTGATCCTGGTCGAGGGCCGCGCCGCGGCGCTCGAGCGCATCGACGTGCTGCGCGAGCGGCAGGCGCTCGCCACGCGCCGCTCGATCGAGCTCGGGGAGGAACCGCCGAACCTCGAGGACGTGTTCCTGAGCGTCGTCCGGAGCGAGCGTCCGGCCCGCTCCGCGAACGAGGGGGCCGGGTCATGAGGCGCTACTTCATCCTGCTGGGCGGCGCGTTCGTGGTCGGGCTCGCACTGATGTTCGCCGCCCGCTCGCTGCGCGCGCCCAAGGCCGTGGAGGTGCGCGCGCCTGAGATCCGCACCGTGGACCTGGCGTTCACGCTCACGCAGGACGGCATCGCGCCCGCGAACTCTTCGGTGCCCAAGGACCACCGCGTGCGGCTCACGATCACGAACCACCGCCGCGACCGCGTGGGCCTGAGCCTGCACGGCTACCAGGATCGGCTGATGATCGGCTGGATCGATCCCGACTCGACGTGGCGCGGCGAGTTCATCGCCGACCGTCCCGGCGACGGCTTCGCGTGGATGCTCGAGGGCGAGCCTGTGGGCAAGCTCGCCGTCGAGGGCTCGCACCTCGTGGACGGCCACAAGTGAACGCCCGCTGGCACCGCGTCGGCGTGGTCGCGCGCGAGGAATTCCGCCAGGGGCTCGAGTCGCGCTGGCTGTTCGGCTTCACCGCACTGCTCACCGCGCTCGTGCTCGGGCTCTCGTTCTTCGGCATGGCGCAGAGCCGCGAGGTGGGCTTTCAGGGCTTCGCGCGCGTCACGCTGTCGCTCATGAACCTGGTGCTGTTCATCGTGCCGTTGACCGGGCTGATGCTCGGCGTGACCAGCGTCACCGGCGGCTCCGGCGCGCTGCCGCTGCTGCTCGCACAACCGATCAGCCGGCGCGAAGTGCTCGCGGGCAAGCTCCTCGGCCTCGGTGCGGCGCTCACGGTGGCGCAGCTCGTGGGCTTCGGCGGTGGCGGCGTCGTGGTGGCGCTCTCCGCCGGCGCCGACCAGGTGCGCGGCTTCGCGGCACTCACCGGACTCTCGATCGCGTTGGGCTGGCTGATGGTGTCCACGTCGCTGATGATCGCCGTGCTCCGGCCCGATCGCCTGAAGGCGATGTCGACCGCGCTCTTCCTCTGGCTGCTGCTCGTGGTGGCCTACGATCTCGCCGTACTGGGCGCCACCACGCTCCTCGGCGGGCTCCCGCTCCAGCGCGTGCTCGTGCCCGCGTTGCTCTTGAACCCGGTGGACATCGCGCGCGTGCTCACCACGCTCGCGGTGGGCTCGGGCGCGCTGTTCGGGCCGACGTCGGCCATGCTGATGAAGCTCTCCGGCACCTCGGCCGGCATCGGCATCGGCCTGCTCGTGCTGCTGGTCGAGACCATCGTGCCGGCCGCGATCGCGATGTGGGTGTTCCAGCGGCGCGACGGCTAGGGAACCGCGGCTCACCGCACGCGGACGATCGTCCTCGCAACGGTCCCGCCCGGAGTCACCAGGCGGGCGACGTAGATCGCGGCGGCGGCGACGTTCCCGTGGTCGTCGCGGCCCGTCCATGCGACTGCGTGGTGGCCCGCGGGTAGGCTGGCGTCGATGAGCGTGGCGATGTGGCGCCCGCGAATGTCGAAGATCTCGGCCTTGACCCTGCAGGAAGTGGCCAGGTCGAACGGGATCGACGTGGTCGATGTGAACGGCGTCGGCCGC
>Ga0134127_10002300_pt1 | contig 13857 bp, 8 predicted proteins | sample KB31753_FD_96459 | JGI IMG/M metagenome (GOLD analysis project Ga0134127, IMG submission 96459) | Terrestrial soil microbial communities with excess Nitrogen fertilizer from Kellogg Biological Station, Michigan, USA - KB3-175-3 | ecosystem: Environmental > Terrestrial > Soil > Unclassified ...
CACGCTGCAGATTCGTAAAGCAGAGCCCGTTTCGGGGACTTATTCCGGTTGTGCAAAGGAAAGGTTAGTGAGCACTTTGCCTGAAGTTAGAGGTGACAGTCGACGCCGTCGGCAGTACTGTTCTTTTGGAAAAACACTGTCATGCTTCTGAGGTTGGGTATTCAAGCGCAGCCCGATCCCACTGCGCAGAGTTAGCTGCAGCCTCATAGGTAGTCTGAAGAAATTCGAGTAGCGCAGCATCGGGATCAGGCATGCTGCGCATGCTCTCGTACGGGAAGACGAACTCGCCTAGATTCGTATCAAAGTGGGCTCCTTCGGGAGCGATCGGATACTGCCGATAGCCGGGCGGTTCTGGATAGGCATAGCTGTAAAAGATTGGATCAATTCCCTTCGATCCTGGCCAGAACCCACAGCTGCTGACTTCATGCGAATAGGCGTCGCGCGTCACGCGGTCAGGGAGGCCGGGCATGCTGGGATGTTCTGGCGCAGTTCGGCCGGAGAAGCGGGTGCATGCCAGGTCAAGCGCTCCCCAAAAGAGATGGATGGGGCTCGCCTTGCCTCGGAACCTGGAGCGAAACATCATGAACACACGCGTCGTCTGCAGCAGGATGTGCCAGAATCGACTTACATATTCTGGATCATAGCTCTGGTGCACGGAATCATTCTCGAAGGGTATCGACTCCGCGATTTCGACTGGTTTCGTCCATATCTCGATGACGCAACTCACGCCTCGCAAGGCGGATATGAAATGCTCATAAAAGTCGGCTACCGTCATCGCCTTCAATGGAATTGTTTTGCGATCTCCTCCACTTGTTTCAATGATCAGCAAATGGTCAATAAAATCAAAGTCGATCTGCAACAACATCGAGCCATAGGGCATCGGGGAGGTGGTGAGTCCCCGGATCGTCGGGTACAAGGTGACATTCCATGTGTGGTTGATATGCGGAGTCAGTGCCAGTCGGACTTTGCCAACCATCTGCATCCAGAGCTGCAGTGTAGCGCAAGTCTCAGACCACGCAGATTGCGGTAAAACGGGCCATATACTGTCGATTTTTCGAGATGCCGACTCCAATTTGATCATAAACCGCTCGCGAGCCTCTGCTTCGGTTTGTGCGCGAGATCTCCGATGCCGACGTTCTCTTACCAACATCCAACAGATTTCTCGACCTTAATATAGAACTGCGAGATATGCGTTGGGCTGCTTGATTATGCGGCCCATTGTGATCTTTTGTCGCTCCTCAAGCTGCAAACGAGCATCAAACCCTTCATAAGAGTGCTATCCAAGGCACGTTTCTTATTTTCGCATGTGGCCGACGGATCGTGTTGCGAATCGTACCGTCGGTCTCTCTATTGCCGGTTGAACTCCCAAATACTACGAACATCTACTGTGGGCGCAGCAATCGTGCACAGATGATTAGCCTTGAGTTTGGTAGCGAGTTCGGTCGCCGGCTGGGTCGCGAGATATACCACTGATCTGCAATTCCATCCACCTGGCCAATCGACCTCAGTCATTCGCTAGACCACAACAACGCATTGGGAACGATAAATCGGCATGTCGCCAGTTTTTCCTGACGCGCTCGGAGCAGCGATTTGCATGAACACATGCCCGTCTATCAGTACCTATCCTGATCTCCTCAACCCGCTCTCAATGAGCGAGTTGCCCTGAAGTCACCAGTGGACAGCAAAAAATCCCGAGATCTGGGGATTTGGGCTAATCAAAGAAGGCTCTCATGATTCCTTTTGAGTGGTCAACTCAAGGCCAATAGCGCTTATTCGCATTCCTGCCGGAATACCCCTTCCGGGGCCAATAGGCAGACCGACGGGTGATGGTGAATTGAGTTTGAGGTACAGTTCTCCGAAAACAAAACCTAACCTGATCTGCAATCATAGCCCGAGCAGTAGTCGCTCTCAAGTTCAAGCACGTGCTATCCGGTTTATTGATCTCTAAATGAACCTTAACCGATCACGGTGCAAGCTTCGTAAATAGTTAAGCGGTCACGGCCGGACTCCTTCGACACGTATAGGGCGTCGTCAGCAGCTTTCAGGATTCGCAGAACATCTGGAAGATCAGCTTCTGGTTGGAATGTAGTTACACCAATGCTGCAGGTGATGTTTAGCTCCTCCTCCTCGTATCGGAACGGCTGCTTCCGTATCGCTTCAAGCAGATCATTCATCCGGTCACGCGCCGAGTCCGAACTCCAACCTGGCATCACAATCAGGAATTCTTCTCCCCCAAACCGGCCAGCCATGTCGTATGAACGTATGGCATGGCGGATTCGTTCAGCGCTTTCCCCGATAACCACATCCCCACAAAGGTGCCCATACGTATCATTTACGAGCTTGAAGTGATCGAGGTCGAGGATGGCAACTCCAATAGACACTTGGTCTCGAAGGGCCCGTTCAATTTCGTGTTTCAAGCGTTCAAGAATCGTCGGACGATTCAAAAGCCCTGTTAGAGAGTCGTAGGTGGCGCGAGTGTGGAGTTCCTCTCGCGCGGCATCCAGAGCGGACTTCTCGGCTTGAAGCTGTGCAGTCTTCTCAGCTACGAGCCGCTTCAGTTCCTGTTGCCTACGGACAAGAGACTCCGTACGGATCCGGATCACCAGCCACACAACTATCGCGACGAGAAGGGCATATAGAAAGAACGCTAACGGCGTCTGCGAAATCGGCGGCAAAAGTACGAAGCTGAAAGTTGCGCCAGTTTCATTCCATACTCCATCACTGTTGCGCGCACGGACAGAGAACGTGTATTGCCCAGGAGGAAGATTCGTATACCACGCACTGCGCCTTGCACCTGCGGGTATCCACCCTTTGTCAAACCCGATCAGTTGATATTGAAATGACTCCATTTGCGGAGCAACAAACGTGGGTGCTGAGAAAGAGAACTCAAGGTTTGCAGGCCCCCGACCAAGCAGCATCCCTTCTTTCACAAAGATCGATTTTGAGTTGAGCTTCACACCCTCTATCCACACTGGTGGTGCTGCGGCATTGATGTGGATCGCTGCTGGATCAATCACTGCTGCGCCGCGGATCGTGGAGAACCAAAGCTTTCCACTGCGGTCTTTCCAAGTCGAAGGCATGCCTCCATAAACGGTTTCCCGCGAACGCAATCCGTCAGCGGTTCCAAAGGCCTGCGGATGGATCGTGCCTGCAGTTACTGTTTCAAGCTCCTGTTTCGATATTCGGTAGATTCCGGAGTCCCCGGCTAGCCAAAGGTACCCAAGATCGTCTTCAACAATCGAGCCCACTGTTGCTTCGTGAAGCCCCTGCTCGGGAGTCCAGGTCGTGATCTTGCCAGAATGAATTCTGCTGAGACCACCGCTGGCTGTGCCAACCCAGAGATCCCCATCCCGGTCTGCAAAGATGCACATCACGTGATTGTTTGGCAATCCATTTGCGGCTGTCAGATATGTGACGTGGTCCTGGTCGATGCGTTCGACCCCATCTCCATCCGACGCGGCCCAAATGGTTCCATCAATAGACTGAACAATCTCTGAAATACGCCCATTGGTCGTGACATGGTGAAATTTGCGGCCGTCAAAGCGAGCCACGCCCTTGCCATAGAATCCAACCCATAGGTTGCCGGTGCGATCTTCCATCAGCGCATTTAGCGATGTTTCCGGCGCCTGCGGGTCATCGAACGTGGTGACATTTCCGTTTCGAATTCGTGCCAGAAATCCGTTTCTAAAACCTGTCCAGAGAGTGCCATTTCGGCTCTGCGCAATTGAAAATATGGCTTGGTCGGGAATGCCTTTGAGATGATCCCATATCTCCACCCTTCCATTAGCGAGAAGATGGTTCAGGCCATTGCTATCGCTACCGATCCACATGCTCCCGTCATGGTCCTGAAGGATGTTTCCGATGTAATTACCTGCTAAACCTTCAGGTTTGCCGAATGTAGCGAACTTGCCATCCCGAAACTGAACTACCCCCGCATCGAGGAGCCCAGCCCAGATGTTGCCTTCACGATCCGCAAAGAGAGCGCGTGTACTTCGATTACTGGGGAGGCCATGAGCTGCGTCGTAGAGAGTTAATCTGTTTTGGACGATCCTCCCCAAACCGTGCCTGTCAAAGGCCATCCACAACGCCCCATCACCGTCGTGGAGCAGCGCATTGACCTGCCTTAAACGCCCCTTCAGCTGCAGAGTTTCGAATACCCGACCGTCACGTATTTGCACCAATCCATAGCTCCGTGGTGCCGCCCAGATTGAGCCGTCTGAATCCAATGCGATGGCCGAAATGCTTCCAGCAGGAAAACCGTCGCTCGCCGTCCAGTTTCTAAAGTGTGCCCCATCAAATTGCGAAAGACCCCTCGTGGTCCCGATCCAAAGAACACCCTTGAGGTCGGTCGCGAGGGCCTGAACCTCGTCGTCTGCCAGACCGTCCTTCTTCTTCCAGGCCTCGATTTTGCCGTTCTTGATCCGATTCAGTCCGCGATTGGTTCCCACCCAAAGTGCGCCGTCAGCAGTTTGAGCCAGTGAAGTGACAATGTCGCCGGCGAGACCATCCCGGGCTGCAAAACTAATGAAGGTACCTTCGTGCCCGAGTCCTCCAGTGGCCGTCCCAGAAGTAGCAAAACCGGTGTAGTGCGTAAGCCCGCTGTCGGTCCCAATCCAAAGGCTACCGTCATGATCGGCCAGCAAAGCTCCAATGTAATCGGAAGGAAGACCCCTGACTAGACGGCGATTGTAGACTTCAAATGCCGTTCCGTCGAAACGCACCAGCCCCTCTTCGGTGCCGAACCAAAGAAATCCATTGCTGGTTTGCGCGATCGAGTGGACAGAGTTTTGCGGCAGCCCCGATTCGCTCGTCCACGAGGTTTGCACGTACTGTGAAATTGCGCGATGCGGATCGAGACCGTAAGCGGTTGGTAAAAAGGCAAGCCCAGCGATGATCGGTAGTAAAACATACACACACCTCTGGCTTCCCCCGAACGTTTTCATATGGCGCCCCAAGGGCTCTGGCAAAACACAGTCATGTCCCGCTTGAACTCCATCTGATTGTCGGCAAGGTCGAGACGCAGAGTACATCCCACCTTCGTTCTTATTCGAGCCAGAAGTTACCATTGCCAGCGTAGCTCTGTCGTTCAGAGCTGTGGATGTGGGATTTCGGGGGCCCCTGAGCAAGGCTGGGATATCCAGCCGACGGCGTAGCCTAAGCCATTCCCGCGCACCTGCTCAATTCGGAACATGAGAGCACTCATCAGAGTGCTGTGATTTGAGTCACATCAGTTTTGTCACTTCTGTGCGATTTCTGGAAATCCCAACACGTGGTCAAATTCGTATTGGCAGGTTCGTCCTTGGAGCGCCGATTTGAGGCTCCGCACTTGAAGGTTGAATTGGGCGAAGCAGCACAGATCGAGGTGCCCATGGTGCCGGCTTTGACGACGCATGACAAAATGCCACCAGCGCGAACCGCGGTAGTGGCTCGTGCAGTCCCGACGGCACTGATTGCAGTCTCGCTGGTCTTCATTTTTGAAATCGCCAGGATGGTACTTCTTCCTTCGCTCCGGGCTTGGGCATATCACGGCATCGCAATCCTGTTTTCTTCAGCAATTGGCGGCTTCGCTACATTTAGAAGGTTCGGAGAGCGCGAGCGAACCAACTCCCTCGCCTCATCAATTGAAGATCGATACCGTTTACTATTTGAATGCAGTCCAACAGGTGCTTATCTTATTTCAGAAGATGGACGCTTCCTTGACTGCAATCTCTCATTTTGTCGCATATTTGGTTACACGAAGCGAGAAGAGCTTATTGGCGGATCAATCGATCGTTTGTTTCCGAGCGCCGTCGAGCGGGCATTCCAAACATCGCTTCTTCGATCCGAAGGGTCTTTCACAAACCTGGAGCAGCGTTTGCACCGAAGAGATGCTTCTGAGGTTTGGGTGCGGCACTCTGCGGTGAATGTCCCGCAACTCGGCAGCACAGTCCAGCGCTCTATTCGCGGCACGATGATAGACATCACAGAAAGACGTGAAGCCGAATACAGGGAGAGTCAGCTCGCCGCTATAGTTCGTTGCACCACCTACGCAGTCATCGCGCTGACTTCAGAGGGGATCATTGAATCATGGAATCGCGGTGCGGAACAGCTCTTCGGATATACGGCTGGAGAGGTAATCGGGCGATCGATCGGCATCATCGCATCCCCTGATCGCCCTGATGAATTCCGAAGCATCCTGGAGCGTGTAAGAAGCGGTACAGTTGTCGACGTCGAGACCGTGCGCAGACGCAAAGATGCACAAGACATCGAGGTGGCACTGTCGGTTTCTGCCGTTCGAAGCCGAGATGGGGAGCAGGTAGGAGCCGCGGCAATCATACGCGACATTCGTGACCGAAAGCGAGCTGAGCGCGCAATACTCGAATCGGCTGCGCAATATCGCCTCTTGTTCGACAACAATCCGATCCCTATGTGGGTGTTCGATCGGAAAACCTTGCGCTTCCTAGCAGTAAATAAGGCGGCTATCCATCAATATGGCTTCACGGTTGACGAGTTCCTCAACATGACGATCGCCGATATACGGCCAGTGTCGGGAGTGCCACTCCTGTTGAGTGCCCATGATCCTTCGTTTACCGGACTGCACCGCGCCGGCGAATGGCAACATCGCACGCGGGATAACAGGATACTCGACGTCGAGATCGTGTCTCATACACTTGAGTTTGAAGGACACGACGCTGAGTTGGTTGCCGTTTATGACATCACCGAACGTAACCGCGCCGAGGAGGATGCGCGAAGAGCGGAACGGAACTATCAGTCAATCTTCGATAACGCCGTATTAGGAATTTTCCAATCTGATCTTTATGGGCGACCTTTGGCAGTAAACCAAGCGCTCGCAACAATCCATGGATTTGACACTCCCGAGCAGATGCTCGCCGAAGTCTCCGATGTACGAAGGCAGCTATTCGTCGAACCGATCTCGATTGCCGAGCATCTCAAAGAACTCGAGTCTGACGAGATCCGAGGCGCTGAGGCCGATGTCTACCGAAGGGATGGCAGTCAGACCCGCATTCGCATGAATCTTCGGGCCGCCCGAGATCCAGAGGGCAGACCAATATATATAGAGGGAATGGTCGAAGACATCGGCGAACAACAGCGCGCAAAAACGGCGTTGCAGCTAAAAACCACTCTCCTCGAAGCGCAGTCTGAGACCACTCTCGACGGAATGCTTGCAGTCGATGACCAGGCTCGAATCCTGCTTGCAAATAGGCAGTTTGGAATTCAGTTTGGAATTCCGGAAAGCCTGCTGCTCGCCGGAAATGATCTGCCGGTCCGGGAATTTGTCATGCAACAGGCTGAGGAACCGGTTACGTTTATCCAAAAGATCAACGCTCTGAACAGGAGTCCGCAAGAAAGAAGCCGAGATGAGATTCGGCTGAAGAACGGCCGCAGCTTCGATCGCTATTCCGCGCCCCTGATCGACGCCACCGGTAAGAACTGGGGAAGGATTTGGTACTTTCGGGAAATCACTGAACGCAAAGCTGCTGAACAACAGATTCAGCTGCTCGCCTATTTTGATGCTCTGACTGGATTGCCTAATCGCACTTTACTGAGGGATCGACTTGACAATGCCTTGGCGGCCGCTCGGCGACGGACCGAGATGGTTGCACTTCTCCACATCGATCTAGATCATTTCAAAACAGTCAATGACAGCATCGGTCATGCCGCAGGGGATGCCGTGTTGAAGCAGGTCGCCGATCGCCTTCGGGCGAGTGTCCGAGAGCCAGACACGGTCGCCAGAACTGAGGGTGATGGATTTGTCATTATCCTGAATGGCATCAAAGATTTGCCCGAAGCGAGTAGCGCGGCTCGCAGGATTAAATGTGTCATCGAACAGCCATGTGACGTTGAAGGGCAGCAGATAACGCCTACTGCAACCATTGGAGTGGCTGTTTATCCAGATCATGGCACAAATTCAGGTGCTTTGATAAAAAATGCCGAATCGGCAATGTACTCGGGCAAGGAAGCGGGGCGAAATACGACGAACTTCTTCTCTGCGGAACTGAACGGAAAAGCACTCGAAGCCCTCGCTCTAGAAAGCGAAATGCGCAACGCTTTGGAACGGAATCAGTTCTTCCTTGTTTATCAGCCGCAGATGGATATTAAGACGGGCCGGATTGTGGGGCTAGAGGCTCTGTTGCGCTGGAAGCATCCAGATCTCGGGCTCGTACCGCCAAACAAATTCATACCGGTTGCCGAAAGGAATGGCCTCATTCTTCCCATTGGGGAATGGGTTCTGAGATCTGCGTGCACCCAGATCCGATCGTGGCAGGCTCAGGGTCTGGCCGTCGTGCCTGTAGCAGTGAATGTTTCAGCAATGCAATTCCGATCGAAACAGTTCGCCTCAACCGTTAGAAGATGTCTATTCGAATCGGGAGTATCTCCGAACCTGCTGGAGCTTGAGCTAACCGAAACAATTCTCTTCGGAGATGGCGAGGGGGTACACGAATGCCTGCATGATTTGCAAGCAGATGGGATCAATATTGCTCTCGATGATTTCGGCACCGGGTATTCGAGTCTCAGCTATCTGAAAAGATTCCGCGTTGGCAAGTTAAAGATAGATCGCTCTTTCATCGAGAATCTTCCAGCCGACCATGATGTCGCGGTGATCACGAAGGCCATCATCAGCATGAGCAAGAGCCTGAAGATCACAGTCATCGCTGAAGGCGTCGAAACGGAAGCTCAACTGAGCTTTTTGAAGGAACATTCTTGTGACCAACTGCAAGGGTATTGGTTCTGCAAACCCGAAGATAGCGACTCCATCGCCAAGAAGCTTTTCGCTCAGTCCAACTTGTCAGCGGCAAGCACTGGAACAGCCTGAATCGAACGCGCAACTTGAAACCAGATATTCGGCCTGATTTGCACATGGATGGATCTGTGATTAGAGGGTCAATCATCGGCACGATGTGCCCAGAATCACATCGCGATCTCCCTGACCATTACTTTTGGCACACCGTCGACGCTTTGGGCTTGTTTCGATTGACAGGCTTGGGGCGGAGCTCCCGCCTGACATTTCAGTTCATTACCTTCGAGCCTAACTCGTCTGATGCAATGTGCAGATATGCCTTTCCTGTACTCCAATCCCGAAGTAAAATCTTGCAGATATTAAAGTTGCGCAAGATACCTTTCGGTTCAGCAAGATGCAGGGCTGACCTTATCTAGAGTTCTGTATCAACGAGCAATGGGAGAGTTACACTCATGCAGTTTGACGGCAACGGGGCGCGGGAAGACCTGGCAGAAACACGCCATAACGGCGCATCCGACTCAGGGCAACTGATTCTGCGCGCGGTGATTGACGGGCTGCCAGACCTAATTTATGTGAAGGACACAGAAGGGCGTTTTCTTCTCGCTAATCCGGCACAGAGGAAGTTTCTTACCGGTAATCCCGAGGCCGACCTGATAGGTGCATCCGACTTTTCCTTCTTTCCGAACGAGACCGCTACTGCATTTTTCAATGATGAACAGGAGATCATTCGCACTGGATTGCCTCTGGTGAGTCAGGCCGAACAGATGCACGATCACGAAGGGAACGAGGTCTGGATTCTGACGACCAAAGTGCCTTTTCGCGACAAGAGTGGAAGTATTGCGGGCATCATAGGAATCGGACGCAACGTCACGGCGCGAAAGCAGATGGAAGCCGAATTGATCAAGGCGCGAATTCAGGCCGATGCTGCTAACCGAACTAAGAGCGAGTTCCTGGCTAACATGAGCCACGAAATCCGCACTCCACTCAATGGAGTGATCGGCATGACGGAATTGGCGCTCGATACCGAATTGTCCGACGAGCAACGCGAATATCTCGAAACGGTACAGCTATCGGCTGGCACTCTGCTCAATGTAATCAACGACATCCTCGATTTCTCGAAGATTGAGGCCGGCAGAATTGACATTGAGGCAACGGACTTCGATCTGAGAGAGTGCGTTGAGACGACAATGAAGACGTTGGTGCATCTCGCCGAAGCCAGGGGGTTGGAACTGCTCTGCGACATTGGACATGATGTACCGTTCATAGTTCAGGGCGACTCGACGCGGTTAAGCCAGATGATCATCAACCTTGTTGGCAATGCGATCAAGTTCACAATGCAGGGTCAAGTAGCGGTTAAAGTCGAAACAGAGCCACATCGGGGAGAAGGCGCTGTCCTGCACTTCACAGTCTCCGACACTGGAATCGGAATCCCACGGGACAAGCTGAATTCCATCTTCGATTCCTTCACGCAAGCTGACGCATCCACAACGCGCGAATTCGGCGGGACAGGATTGGGCCTGACAATTACCTCCCGGCTTGCAGCTTTGATGGGTGGAAAGGTTTGGGTGGAGAGCGAGCCGGGCAAAGGGAGTGACTTTCACTTCACGGTTTGCGTGGGCATCGGAGCCGCCCCCATTCTTTATCCACCTTCGGCGTTGCCCTATGAAGTCCTGAACAACACACGCGTGCTGATTGTCGACGATAACTTGACGAATCGGTTTATTCTCGACAGGATGCTGACGCGATGGGAGATGCGGGTTGATTGCGTTGAGAGCGGAGAGGTTGCTCTTCGAGAAATATCTTCAGCTCTAGAGTGCGACGATCCATATCGGCTGATCGTTACGGACAAGCAGATGCCAAACATGGATGGGTTCAGCCTAGTCGAGCAGATCCGTAGAACATCCGAGATTGCGGCCACCCGTGTGATCATGATGAGCTCAGGAGCACATCGCGGAGATCTGTCGCGTTGTCACGAACTGGGATTGTCTGCATACTTGACTAAACCCGTACGCCAGGGCGAGCTTCGCGATGCTATCGCACGCTCTCTAGACAGACGAAAAGAGCAAGGCGAATCTAGGAATCCGGTACTCGCCAAGGATCGCCGCATCGCTCACACCCACGTCCTGAACGTCCTTCTCGCGGAGGATAATAACGTGAACCAGCGCTTAGCTACCCGCCTCCTCCAGAAGCGTGGACACCGAGTCACGATAGCCAACAATGGCCAGGAAGCAATTGCTCATCTGGAAAAGACTTCCTTTGACCTGGTGCTCATGGATGTGCAGATGCCGCATGTGGACGGGCTTGAGGCTACCAGGATAATTCGAAAGCAGGAAGAAGTGACGGGAATGCACCAGCCCATTGTGGCGCTCACGGCGCATGCGGTTAAGGGAGATCAGGAGCGTTGCGAGGCGGCTGGAATGGATGGTTACCTCGCAAAACCGATTCGTCCCGAGCAGTTGGACGCAGTGTTGCGTCAATACATGCCGGCATTGAACAAAGAAGTCGCTCTGGATTGAAGTGATGGGCGAAGAGAACAGATTCGTGCCGAATGACTCTCTGATCGAAGAGTTCATGGATTTGCCAGAGCTTTTGGCTCGTGTCGAAAACGATCGCGAATTGCTGACTGAGCTATTGGTCATGTTCCGGGACGAACTTCCCGGGCTTCTGAACACCTTGCACCAGGCAATCTATCTCGGAGATCTCGCCCAGGCGGCTAGAGTGGCCCACACCCTGAAGGGAATGTCGGCGAATTTGTCGCTTAGAAGGGGAACGGCCCTCATCAAAGATGTTGAGCAAGCTGCGCAGATCGGGGATATATCCTTAATCAAGAACAGGCTTGTCCCACTTGATTCAGAGATTGCGGCGTTCTTGACGGCCATAGACGCATTCACGGTGGGAACGTAAGCATGCGAATCCTGATCGCAGACGACGAACCTGTCTCTCTCAGGATGCTTGAGAAGACCCTGCAACGCGCCGGATACCAGGTGACCGCCGTCAGGAATGGCCGAGAGGCAGTCGAGGAGCTATGCCGGTCAGAGGGTCCACGCCTTGCCCTGCTCGACTGGATGATGCCCGAGTTCGATGGACCGGCGGTATGCCGCGAAGTTCGCAATCAACGTGGTCAACGTCACGTTCATCTTGTCCTTCTCACTTCAAAGAACTCCAAGCAGGACGTAGTAACGGGTCTCGCGTCTGGGGCTGACGACTATTTGATCAAGCCTTTCGATCCCGAAGAGTTAAAGGCCCGTTTGCACACCGGTTTGCGGATACTGCAACTGGAGGACAACCTGTTAGAAGCGCGAGAGGAGATGCGTTACAAAGCCACGCACGACGCGCTGACCTCGTTGCTCAATCGCGGAACCATCGTGGAATTGCTCGCCCGCGAATTGACGCGCACCAGGAGCGAGAACGGTTGCACGATCGCGGTGCTTGGCGATCTGGATCATTTCAAACTCGTGAATGACACGCACGGACATTTGGTCGGCGATGAAGTACTCCGCGAAGTCGCAAGACGTCTGCTTGGTTCAGTCCGTTCCTACGACTTCGTAGGACGATACGGTGGCGAGGAGTTTCTGCTGGTTCTGAATAACTGTGAAACGAAGATGTCCATGCAGCGGGCAGAAGAGGTTCGAAATGCAGTTTGTCGTTCGCCAATCATCACTTCGCGAGGTCCAATGTCCGTTACGGTCAGTGTCGGGGTGATTGCGAGTCGTGGCCGTGACCTGCAAACGGTTGAGGAGTTGCTATGCGATGCAGATCGCGCTCTATACTCCGCGAAGGCTGCAGGCCGTAACTGTTGTCGGCTCGCCTAATGCACCTATCGGTCGGAGAAGGAACGGCGGCCAGCCGGTGTCCAGCGATTCGGCAACGAACGGCCGTTGGGAAAAACGTGGTGCGATGTCCGTTTCCCGATATCTATCCCTCCTGTGTACGCAATTCCCGGTGAATGAGCGCGTTGGCCTTCCATGAGAAGGCCGGTCGCTGTCAAGTTATTTGAGGTTTGGTAAGTTCCTATATGATGTTTTCCTTTGCCCGGATGGCGGGTGATCGTTTGGCTGGCTGCGGCGGCGTCAAGGCCGAGCGCAGCGAGTTCATCTTGAGCCTTGACGGCCTCCGCAGCCAGCCGTAACAAGGCACACTCCGGGCGAAGGAAAACATGACATTCTCCCTTCCCGTTCTTGCTTTCGCCAGCGCCAATCGAGCTTAACCTGTCGTCACCCTTCCATCCGCACTCTGGTGAGCGCCTCATGTGCTCGGTGCATATTGGGGTCCTCGTTACAGTCGGCGCTGCCTTCTGAAGGCGACCTCTCACGCCATCGTTGATGGAGTGGGGGCAAGGCCGCGCAGTCGCCGGAACTCGACATTTCGTGTGGTGCGTTCAAGCTTGTGCAGAGCTATGCTGCTGCGAGTCTTCGCTTTCGTGTGTTGTGAAGGGGCTCGTATGCTTCGCAACTGATCCAGAGATGGTGGAGTAAAACTGCAAGCTTGCGTGCAACAGCGATGATGGCCCGTCTCTTTCCTCTCTTGCCACCACGCTCGGCCAGTTTCAGTCCCCATCGGCGCAGATCGGAATCTTCGCCGAAAGGCCCGATGATGTGTTGGGCCCCTTGTACCAGAACCATGCGTAGATAAGAGTCTCCCTCTCTGGTGATATGCATCTGTGGTTCACTCTGCCCGGAGTTCCTTCTCCCCGGCTGCAGCCCAACGAAACAGCCAGCATCCCGGCTCTTTCGAAATCGCCTTGGATCTTCCAGTGTCAACACATATGTCAACGCGATCAGTGTGCCCACGCCCTTCACCTGTTTGAGCAGCGCCGTTTCCGGATAGCTCTCTTCGGCTAGCTTCTCGATCTAAGCATCGTAGTCTCGAATGCGGGCGGTGATCGCTTCAAAAGCACTCAATAAGGGTGCGAGTGCAACCTGCAGCGATGGGCTCAGCGCTTCACTCGTGGCCAGGCTGAAGCCCTTCGGGCTGCGACCGCGGATCCAATCTCCAAAAGACTTCGTCAGTCCTCGCGCCGCACAGACCAGCGCCGTCCGCGCACGCACCAGTGCATATCGAGCTCGGATAACCGACAAGTCAGCCTGTGCTTGTGCGCTGCGATGCTGGATCGGCGA
>Ga0134127_10002301_pt1 | contig 13853 bp, 9 predicted proteins | sample KB31753_FD_96459 | JGI IMG/M metagenome (GOLD analysis project Ga0134127, IMG submission 96459) | Terrestrial soil microbial communities with excess Nitrogen fertilizer from Kellogg Biological Station, Michigan, USA - KB3-175-3 | ecosystem: Environmental > Terrestrial > Soil > Unclassified ...
ACGCCGCTCTCCTCGCCTCGGACCGCTGGCGCTACTGGACGCCGTTCCTGGACCCGGCCCCGTTCCAGTGGTATCTACGCTGAGGATCGCGGCCCGGCGCTCTCCCGTATGATTGCCAGGATGCCCCCGGCTCACGATTGCCGCAGATGAGCTCGCTCGCCCTCTCGCCGCTCGTCGTGGCCATGATCGCGTGCGCGCTGACACTCGCGCTCACGCCCGCGCTCAAAGCGGCCGCGAGCCGGCTCGGCCTCCTGGATCGACCCAATCCCCGCTCGTCGCACGTGACGGCGGTGCCGCGCGGGGGGGGCCTCGGCATCGCGCTCGCGGCGCTCGGGGCGCTCGGGCTCGCGGGGGCCGGGCTCGGCCGCAGCGCCACGCCGGTGCTGGCGGGCGCCGTGGCGCTCGCCGTCGTGGGGCTGCTGGACGACCGCTTCTCGCTGCCCGCGGGCGTCCGCGTGGCGGCGCAGCTCGTCGTCGCGCTCGCCGTCGTGCTGTCGCTCGGCGGCCTCGAGCGGGTGCCGCTGCCGCCGCCGCTCGACTGGCCGGTCGGGATCCTCGGCACGCCGCTTGCGGCGCTGTGGGTCGTCGCCGTCGTGAACTTCTTCAACTTCCTCGACGGCATCGACGGGCTGGCGACGCTGCAGGCCGTCGTTACCGCCTCGGGGATCGCGATCGCCGCCTGGGATCCCTCGCTCGCGCTCGTGGCGGGAGCGCTGGCGGGCGCCGCGGCGGGGTTCCTGCCGTTCAACTGGGCACGAGCCAGCGTGTTCCTGGGAGACGTCGGCAGCTATTTCCTGGGCTTCACGCTCGCGGCGCTCCCGCTCGGAGCGCTCCCGGAGTGGCGCTCGAGCGCGGTGCTGTTCGTGGCGCTCAGCCTCTGGCTGTTCCTCGCCGACGCCACCTGGACGCTCACCCGCCGCAGTCTGCGCGGCGCCCGCGTCCACGAAGCGCACCGCGAGCACCTGTACCAGCAGCTGGCGCAGCGCTTCGGCCACGCCAGGGTGACGCTCTCGATCGGGATCGCGTCGGCCACGCTGACCGCGTTCGCCCTGCTGGCGCTCACGAGCGGCAGCGCGGCGTGGACCTGGGCCGCGCTCGGCCTCGCGGTGGCGTTCTTCGCCGCCGAGGCGAAGGCGGCCACCGCACGGAGCGCGGCGTGACGGCCGACTGGCGCTGGCGCGTGCCCGTGTGGTTCGGCGGAGCGCGGCGGCTGGTGCTGATCCTGGGCCTCGACGCGCTGCTGATCACGGCCTCGATCTACACCGCCTACCTGCTGCGGTTCGAGGGCGCGATCTGGCCCGAGTACCGGCAGATCTTCTGGCGCTTCCTGCCGCTGTTCGTGGTGATCCGGCTCTCGCTGCACCTCGCCTTCGGCCTGCACCGCTGGTCGTTCCGGCTCTCCGGGCTGCACGAGGCGCTGCGCGTCGTGATCGCGACGCTCGCCGGCACGGCCGTCTTCGTGACCGTCTTCTATTTCCTGCAGACGCCGGGTCCGCCGCGCTCGGTGCTGGCGATGGAGTTCTTCCTGACCGCGAGCCTGGTGGGCGCCTTCCGCTTCTCGCCGCGCTTCGCCCAGACCTGGCTCTTGGCGCAGTCGCGCTCGCGCTCGGGCTCGCGCAAGCGCACGCTGATCGTCGGCGCAGGCTCCGCGGGCGACCTGCTGCAGCGCGATCTGCTGCGCTCCGACGAGCACCCCTACGACGTCGTGGGCTACGTGGACGACGACCGCCGCAAGTGGGGCCAGTGGATCGGCGGCCGCCCGGTGCTCGGGCCGATCGCCAACCTGCCGGCGCTCGCGCGCAGCCGCGAGGTCGAGCAGCTGCTGTTCGCGATCCCGCGCATGCCGGCCGCGCGCCTGCGCGAGATCCTCGCCGCCTGCGCCGAGCTCAAGCTGAGCTACAAGATCCTTCCGGTCTCCTTCGCGTACCTGAACGACCGCGCGGACCTGAAGGCGCTCTCCGACCTCTCCCCCGACCACCTGCTGCCACGCCACGAGGTGCAGTTCGACGACGAGGAGCTGGACGGCCTCGTGCGTGGCCGTCGCATCCTGGTGACGGGAGCGGCGGGCTCGATCGGCAGCGAAGCCTGCCGGCAGGTGGCCGCACACGCGCCAGCCCGGCTGGTGCTAGCCGACATCGACGAGAACAACCTCTATTTCCTCTACCGCCACCTGCGCCAGCTGTACCCCGAGCTGCGCGTCGACGCCCAGATCGTGGACATCCGCGACGCGGCGCGCGTCGAGCAGCTGCTGCGCGACTGCCGGCCCCAGGACCTGGTCCACGCCGCCGCGCACAAGCACGTGCCGCTCATGGAGTACGCGCCCGAGGAAGCCGTGAAAAACAACGTGATCGGCTGCCTCAACGTGATCACGGCGGCCGACCGGCTCGGCGTCGAGCGCTTCGTGCTCGTCTCCACCGACAAGGCCGTGAATCCCACGAGCGTGATGGGCGCGACCAAGCGCGTCGCCGAGCTCTTGGTGCAGCAGCGCGCCGCGACGTCGAGGACGCGCTTCAGCACGGTCCGTTTCGGCAACGTGCTCGGCAGCGCCGGCAGCGTCGTGCCGCTCTTCAAGGAGCAGATCGCGCGCGGCGGACCGGTGACCGTGACGCACCCGGAGTGCCGCCGCTACCTGATGACGATCCCGGAAGCGGTGGGCCTGGTGCTGCTCTCCGGTCTCGGCGGGCGCGGGGAGCTGCTGATCCTCGAGATGGGCGAGCCGATCCTCATCCTGGATCTCGCGCGCATGATGATCTCGCTCTCAGGCCACGTTCCGGGCGGCGACATCCCGATCGTGATCACGGGGCTGCGGCCCGGCGAGAAGCTCGACGAGCAGCTGATGACGGCGGAGGAGGCCGCCCGCAGTCGCGAGGTGCGCCCCAAGGTGCGCGCGGTCGAGAGCGCGCTGCCTCCGCAGGACCTGCTGGAGCGAATCGAGAGGCTGCAGGCGGTGGCCGCCGTGGGCGACCGCGAGGCCGTGATCGCGGCGCTGCGCGCGGTTGTGCCGAACTACACGCCCGCGACGCAGACGGCACCGGTCGGAGCCGGCCTCATTCCCAGCGAATCGCGCTGACCGCCACGCCCAGCTCGCGCCGATCGTCACCCGCCGGCCGGAACGTGCGCGAGACACTGACCCGAAGCGCGCCGGGAGCCCCGAGCTCGAAGCGCTTCTCCTGCGTCCCGGGCAGGCGGCAGACGATCGCGCCCGCGTCGCGGTCCTCGAAACGCAGCGACACGGTCACCGGCTCCCGTTCGAGGTCGGGATGCGCGCACGTGAACGAGAGGCGGAACGGCGAAGCCCGCGAGAGGTTCACGATGCCGCGGCCCGCCATCCAGCGGAACTCGCCCTCCGGGCCTGCCTCCGGAGCGTAGAAGCCCTCAAACTCTGCGGCCTCGTCGGGCAGGTAGCCATCCACGGCGAGAGCCTGCTTGAGGCGAGGGTACCCGCTCTCGAGCAGCTGGAACGGCAGCGCGACGAGCACGAGCAGCGCGAGCAGACCGACCGCGGAGCGGCGAAGGGCGGTGAGCCCGTCGGGCGATGGGCCGGGATCGAGCGTCATGGCGACGCCGATCTCCACGAAGAAGAGGAAGAAGATCACGGGGATGTACGCCATCCCCTGGAAGAGCCCGTAGAGATGGAAGAGCAGCAGGCCGACCGCGACCGCCGCCGGGAGCGGCGACGGGGCTCGAGCAAACGCTCGGAGCGGGACCGCTAGCGAAACGACCCCGAGCACGAGCCAGCACAGGAGGCCGAGGACGCCTGTCCCGGCGAGCACCTGGAGGTACGTGTTGTGGCTGTCGTCGAACACGGCCTCGGTCGGGTCCTGGAGAACGGCCGTGTTGACGACGCGCGCGACCCGCGAGCCGGGCAGCGCCAGCTGCGCGCGCAGGTGCATGTTGAAGCTCTCGTAGCCGAGGCCGAGGAAGGGCCTCTCGCGCGCGAGCTCGATGGCGTACTCGGCCGCGACGCGCCGCGGAGAGGTGAGACCGACGCCACGGCTGCGGATCTCGCGCGAGAGGCCTTCGAGCCGCGCGGGCGGAGCCTGCCCTTCCGCGAGCGGCGAGGGCGGCTCGGCCGGCCAATACGCGAAGACGAGCAGGAGCGCGAAGACACAGAGCGAGGCGGCGAGCACCGCCTTCCCGAGCGGTCCCTGGTCGGGTAGCGGCCGACCGAGCCTGCGGGCGCCGCTCGTCAGGGCCGCGAGCGCGACGAGCATCCCGAGCCCGGCGAACCAGGACGCTCGCGCGCCCGAGAGGAAGAAGCTCGCGGCGACGAACGGAAACGAGGCCGCGAGCAGCAGGCGCGGAAGGCGGCGGGCCTCGCTCCATTCCAGGAGGAGGAAGGGCAGGCCGCAGGCCACGAAGCAGGCGAACCAGCTGGGGTTGCCGAAAGTCGACTGCAGACGCCGGTACCCGGCACCGAAGAAGACCCGCGACTGGTTGTAGTGCGCGAGCGACACAACGCCCGCAAAATCCAGGAGCCCCAGGACCACCGCCGCGATCACCGCCCAGGCGATGCCATGGACGAGCCGGCGCTGAAGGATGACGGCCTCTGCCTGCGCCGACAGGGCTACGGCGAAGATCAGGAACAGCCAGAGGCGATTGACCGATGCGATCGGATAGAGCGGGTCCTTCGGGAAAGCGGTGAGGAGCGCCTGACCCAGATGGCCGCCCTCGAGGAACGCGCGGTGGTCCAGCACGCGCGGAGGCAGCAGCAGGAGCGAGAACGTGGCCGCGAGCGCGTAGAGGACGGCGAACGGAAGAATCGCCGACAGCGCCGGCGGCCAACGCGTCGGCGGCTCGCGCAGCAGACGCAGCACGAGCACGGCACAGAGCGCGGTGAGCCCCAGCTCGAAAGCCTGGTTCTTCGTGCTGTAGGAATGGAAGCCGTAGAGGAAGAACGAGCCCCCGAAGGCCGCGAGCGCCGGGCCCAGCCACGCCGGCCGGAACAGGCACGCAAGCGCGGCGATCACGACGACCGCGCCCAGGACACTCGCCGAAGGCCCCGCCAGGCGCAGCACGTCGAGACGGGCCGCGAGGTTGACGAGCAGGAAGAGCAGCGCCAGCAGCCATCCGGGCGACGACATTCGCCGCAGCTTATCAGGCAGAACCGGGCGTGCCGACGCGTGGTAGTCTGCACGCGCGATCGCGCATGCCCCCCCGCAGCCCCATCGAGCCGCTCGCAGACCGGGGAGCCCGACAGCGCGAGGCTTCCGATCCCGAGCTCGCGCAGGTGCGCGACTTCTGGCAGGCGCAGTCCTGCGGCGAGGTCTACGCGCAGGGAGCGTCGCTGCGCGAGCGCTTCGAGGCGCAGTCGCGGGCGCGCTACGCGCTCGAGCCCTACCTGCGCCCGTTCGCGCGCTTCGAAGACGGGCGTGCCCGGGACGTGCTCGAGATCGGCGTCGGCATGGGTGCCGACCACCTGGCGTGGGCGCTCGAGGCGCCGCGCCGGCTCGTCGGCGTCGACCTGACGCCGCACGCCATCGAGTGGACGCGCGGGCGCCTCGCGCTCCACGAGCTGCCCGCGCGGCTGCTCGTCACGGACGCGGAACGGCTCCCGTTCCGCGGCGGGTCGTTCGATCTCGTGTACTCGTGGGGCGTGATCCACCACTCGCCCGACACGCGAGCAGCGCTGCGCGAGATCCACCGCGTGCTGCGGCCCGGGGGCCGCGTGCGCGTGATGATCTATCAGCACCGGTCGCTCGTCGGCGCGATGCTGTGGCTGCGTTACGCGCTGCTCGCCGGCCGACCCTGGCGCTCGCTGCGCGACGTGTACGCCCGCCACCTCGAGAGCCCCGGCACCAAGGCGTTCACTCCCGGCGAGGTGCTATCGCTCTTCTCGGACTTCACGGCGGTCGAGATGAGGAGCGAGCTGAGCCCCGGCGACCTGCTCCTGGGAGCGGCCGGCCAGCGGCATCGGGGGATCGCGCTCGAGCTCGCGCGTCGACTCTATCCGCGCCGGCTGGTGAGGCGGCTTCTGGCGGGCCGCGGGCTGCACCTGATGATCGAAGCGATCCGGCCGGGCGGCGAGAGGGCGGCGTGAGGCGGAGGTCGCTCCTCGAGTACGCCGCCCTGGTCCTGCTGGTCTCGGGCCTCTGGTGCCTCACCATGGGCCGCACGAGCCTGGCGGTCTGGCGAGTGCCGGTCGAGTACTCCGCCGATGCCTGGTTCACGCTCTCGCTGCTGAAGGCGGCCGGCGACGGGCACGTCCCGCCGTCCGGCCGGATCGAGGTGCCCGAGCTCGGCGCGCCGTTCGGCGCGAGCTGGAACGACTTCATCCGGCAGCACAAGCCGCAGTACTGGCTGGCCGGCCGCCTGGTGCGCCTCACCGGCCTCTTCCCCGCCGCCAACCTGCTCGTGCTGCTGGCCGCGGTGCTCGCGGCCCTGGCGTTCTTCGGCGTAGCCCGCTACTTCAAGGCGCGGACCGAGTGGGCCTTCGCCGGCGCGTGCGCGTTCGCGCTCTCGCCGTTCTTCTTCTACCGCTCGCTCACGCACTTGACGCTCGCGTACGACTGGCCGATTCCGCTCGCGATCCTGGTCGTGAGCTGGTCCTTCGGCCGACGCGGGCTGCCTCCGGGCTCGCCCCGCTTCGCGGCGGCGCTCCTGATCGTGCTCGTGGCGGGCTTCCACAACGTCTACTTCGCCGCGCTCTTCATGCAGTTCCTGGGACTCGCGTGCCTGACCCAGTGGCTGGTACGGCGGGCCGCACGACCCGCGCTCGGCGCTTTCGCGCTCGCACTGCTCCTGCCTCTGGCCGTGGCCGTCGACAATGCGAACCTCCTGCTGCAGAGCGAGCGCCAGGGACCGGCCGCCACCGTGCGGCGGCCCTACGGCAACCTCGAGCGCTACGCGCTCAAGCCGCTCGAGCTGGTTCTGCCGGTCGGCGGCTACGGGCTCGTGCCGTGGCGCGCGGCGGGGCCGGAGTACGCGCGCGCAGCGCTCGTCAAGGGAGAGCTGGGCTCCGTCTACCTGGGCCTCGCAGGAGTCGTCGCCTTGCTCGCGCTCGCGGCGACGAGCGCCCGCCGCGCGCTCGCCCGGCCTCGGCGGCCGGTGCCCGGGGCCGCCCTCGCGCTCGCGTGGACGTTCGCCTACTCCGTCGTGGGCGGGGTGACGGGCCTGGTCGGCCTGACGGGCTTCATCTGGATCCGGGCAACGCAGCGCAACAGCGCCTGGATCCTCGCGCTGATGCTGCTCTGGGGCGCGGTCGCCGCCTCGCGCGCCCTCGCCGGGCGGCGAGCCGTCAGCGTGATCTTGGCCGCGATCGCCTTGACGCTGACTCTCGCCGACCAGCTGCCGCCGCGGACGGGCTCGAGCGCGATCTGGGGCACGAACTGGCGCCAGGCGTCGGATGCCGCGTTCGTGCAATCGGTCGAGGCTCGCCTTCCCCCGGGATCGATGCTGTTCCAGCTTCCGGTGGTGGACTTTCCGGAGGGCCGGCCAGTGCTCGGCGCGACCGACTACGAGCACCTGCGGCCGTACCTGCACGCGACGCGGCTCCGCTTCAGCTACGGCTCCGACAAGGGCCGGCCGCGCGAGGCGTGGCAGCGGCGGGCCGAGGCGCTGCCGCTCGCGGAGCTGGCGCGCGCGCTGGAGCGCATAGGCTTCGCCGGACTGCTGCTGAACCGCAAGGCGTATCCCGACGCCGGGCTGGAGCTGAAGGACGCGCTCGCGGCCGCGGGCCGCGCGGAGTCCTGGGAGAGCTCCGACCACGACTTCCTGTTCGTGCGGCTCGAGCCCGAAGCCGTGCCCGCCGCGCCGGACGAGGTGCTCCCGAAGACCGACGAGCCCGAGGCCGCACCGCCGTGAACGGGCCCGTCGCCGTGCTGCTGGTCGCGGCGATCGGCCTCTCGGCGCTCGTCGTCGGCCGGCTGTTCGTGGGCGGCTTCGGCGCACAGCTCTTCCGACGGTTCGATCCGGCCGGGGCGGCCGCTGCCCTGGCCATGGGCACCGCGGAGCTCACCCTGCTGAGCGTGACGCTCTCGGGTGTGGGCTTTCCGACGCGCGACCTGGTCGCTCTGATCGCCGCGCTCCAGATCGTGCCGTTGGCGTTCGCCGCGCGGCGGCGCCGGCTGGACGCGCTGCGCCCGCGAGGCAGCCGCGCCGACTGGGCGGCACTCGCGCTGCCGATGGCCGTGACCACCGTCCTCGGCCTGCTGCCGGTGCTCCACGCCGGCGGCTTCTCCTTCGGCAACGACACCTACACCTACGGCGCGTTCAGCGAGTGGCTGCAGCACCGGGCCTACTCGGAAGCCGCCCGCTTCGACGCGCAGTCTCCCGTCACGGGCATTCCGGCCCTCTACCAGGGCCAGCACTACGACCTCGGGATCGCCCATTGGCTGGCCCTCGTGCAGGCGGCCGTCCGGCCGGCCAGCGTGCTCGTCGTCTACCCGTCGACCTCGGCCTGGGCGCTGGTGCTGCTCGTGTCCATGCTCTGGCTCGCGGCGCGGCAGCTGCTCCGCCTCGGCCGCGCCGCAGCCTGTGTCGTCGCGCTCCTGGGAGCCGCCGTGCCGCACGCGCTCTACTGGGGCCACCACAACGGCTTCCTGCAGCAGGGCTATGCCCTGCCGCTCGTCGTCTTCGCCCTGGTGCTGCTGGCGCGCACCGGCAGCTCCACTCGCTGGCGTGCCGGCAATGCCGCGATGCTGGCATTGGCGTTCGCGTTCCTCGTCTCGATCTACCTGCCGCTCGTGCCTCTTCTCGCCTTCGCCACGGCCGCCGCGTTCGCGCCTTTGCTGATGCGAGCGCGTCGCCGCGGGCAGGCGGGGCGACTCGTCGCGTTCGTGGCCGTGATCGCCGCTCTCGTCGTGCTCTTCGCGGCGCGCGACGTGGCGAGCGCGCTCTTGCCGCTCCACCGATTCGCGACGAGCGTCGCGGGCGGGCACATCCCGTGGCGGGGGGCCGACTTCCTCACGTTCGCCCTCGGCACGCGCGTGCTGGCGCCGGGCTGGGTCAACGTGGACGTGGCGCCGTGGAGCGCGATCAACCGCGCGCTCACCCCGCTCTATGCCGCTCTCGTCGTCGTGGGGTTCTGGCACGCCTCGCGCCGGCCACGCACGCGTCCCCTGGCCGCGGCGGCGGGGCTCGTCGCGCTGGGCGCGCTCTACTTCGCGCTCGCCGTCAAGGACCCCTGGAGCGACGAGCGGGGCCATACCTGGAACCTGTTCAAGCTGGCCCAGTGGGGCTGGCCGTTCGCCCTGCTCCTCGCCGCGCTCGCGGCGCGCCGACTCGCCCCACGCCGGCCGGCCTGGCGCGCGGCGGCGCTCGCGCTCGCGCTCGCCGTGCCGGGGAGCCAGGTCGTCGTCCACTGGCCGTGGGCCGACCGCCTCGGCGACGCGATGCGAGAGCTGCTGCCGGGGGCGACCTTCGCGGCACTGCCCGCGCTCGAGGAGCGGATCCAGCGCCTGCCGCCCGGGACGCTCCTCGTCGTGGGGCGGCCCGTCAACGCGCACCGCTGGCTCGCGACGGCGATCGCTCTCTTCGCCTACCCGCGCGCGGTCGTGGGCGACTGGACCGACAGCGCCTCCAGCCCGGAGGGCGGCGAGGCGCTCTACGCGCAGCTGCTCGCGCGCTGGGACGACCCGCGCGTCGTTCCCATCGTCGCCGGGCTGTCGCCGTTTCCCGCCGCCGGCTTCGAGCCGCTCGGCTTCGGCTTCGCCCGGATCCTGGGCGGGCCCGCGCCCCGGATCCTGCACGTCGTCAATCCGGCGGGAATCGCGGGTCCGCCGGGGGCTCCGAGCGTTCTCGTCGGCAAGGGCCGCACGAAGCTCGTCGTGTTCGCGCCGGAAGGCGGCGGCGCGACGCTCGAGCTGACGCTACAGCCGTACCGTGGCCGGCCGGGAACGCGCCTGCTGACCTTCCTCGCGGGCGGCGACTACAGCCACCGCAGCGTGCGGCTCGCGGCGGCAGAAACGCCGGTCGCCGAGACGCCGCTCTCAGGCGAGACCGCCCTGCGCATCTCGTTGTCGCTGCCGCGCGGCCTCGGCACCGTCGTGCTGGTCGTGGACGAAGGCCGCGGCGAGCTCGACGCCCGAGAGCCGGTGACGGTTGTCGGGCTCGCGCTTCGGCAAGCCACCACTGCCCAGCCGGCGCCTTAGCCTGGCCCGTCGCTTGGCCGCTTCCGCGGGCGGAAGGTAGACTGCTCGGCGCCATGAGCGTCCCGATCGTCGACCTGCGCGCGCAGTACCAGCGCATCCAGCCCGAGGTCGACGCCGCGATCGCGCGGGTGGTCGCGAGCACGCAGTTCATCGGCGGCGAGGAGTGCCGGCTCTTCGAGCAGGAGTTCGCGGCCTACTGCGGAGCGAAGCACGCCATTGGCGTCGCGAACGGGACCGACGCCCTGACCGTCGCGCTGCGCGCGTACGGCATCGGCCCGGGCGACGAGGTCGTGACCGTCGCCAACACCTTCATCGCCACCGGCGAAGCGATCCTGCTGAACGGCGCGCGCCCGGTGTTCGTCGACGTGGAGGCGGCGTCGTTCACGATGGACCCCGGCCGCCTCGAGGCGGCGATCACGCCGCGCACGAAGCTGATCCTGCCGGTCCACCTCTACGGCCACCCGGCGAACATGGAGGCCGTGCTCGCGGTGGCCGCAAAGCACGCGCTCCCGGTGCTCGAGGACGCGGCCCAGGCCCACGGCGCGGAAGTCGCCGGCAAGCGCGCCGGCAGCGTGGGACACGCCGCCTGCTTCAGCTTCTACCCGGGCAAGAACCTCGGCGCCTATGGCGATGCCGGCGCGGTCACCACGAACGATCCCGACTTCGCGGCGCGGGTGCGCCAGATCGCGAATCACGGGGGCGGCACGCACCGTTACGACAACGTCGTCGTCGGCACCAACAGCCGGCTCGACGCGCTGCAGGCCGCGGTCCTGCGCGTGAAACTGCGCCACCTCGAGGGCTGGACCGCCGAGCGGCTGGAGCGGGCGCGCGCCTACACGCGGCTCCTGGAAGACACACCCGGCCTGGTGCTGCCTCGTGAGCAGCCCTGGGGGCGCTCGGCCTGGCACCTCTACACGCTGCGCGCGGAGCGCCGCGACGGCCTGCAGGCGCACCTGCACTCCCAGAAGATCGCGACGTCCGTCCACTACCCTCGGCCGATCCACTTGCAGCCGGCCATGGCCGCGGCGGGGGGTAAGCCGGGCGACCTGCCGGTCTCGGAGCGGCTGTCGCTCGAGGTGCTGCAGGTGCCGCTCTACCCGGAGCTGCCGCTCGAGGCGCTCGAGCGAATCGCGCAGGAGATCCGGGGCTTCTGCGGCGCCAGCTGAAGTCGCCGCCGCCGCTTCAGCGCCCCGCGACCTCGAACACGAACACGACGCGCTCGCCGGCCCGGCCTCGCAGCCGGAACGAGAGACCGCTGCCCGTCAGCTGGATCGCCTCGCCCGCCACCACGCGCAGCGAGCCCGGCGTCAGCCGGAGCGCCGACAGATCGAATCGCCACGCGCCGCCCGAGCGCCGGTCGCCGGCGCCGTCCACGAGGGTCGCCTCGAAGCGGTGAGGGCCCGGGCCGAGCGGGCTCTGGAACGACTCGCTGCCGGCCGACGGGAACACGGCCTCGGTCCCGTCCACCACGACCTGCCCGCGCGCCTCGGCGAGCGCGAGCTCGCTCTGCCAGGCGGCGGCGCCGGGTGCTTCCGTGGCCCTCGCCCGAAGGCAGCCGCGGCCGGTGGAACGCACGTCGACGCCGTCGGGATTGCTGACGTTGCCGCAGTTGTCGACAGCGCGCGCCACGATCCGGAAGCGGTCCTCGGGCGCCTGGCTGCAGCTCGGCTGATTGCTCCAGCTCGTCGAGTAGGGAGAGCTCGTCACGGTCGCGATCGCCGTCTCGCCGCCGCACACCCCGCCGGGGCAGTACTGGAAGCTGAAACGAACCTCTCGCACCCCCGAGCCCGGCGTCGGATCCGTCGCCGTGGCCGTCACCGCGACCGGCTTTCCGACCGGCCCCGTCTGCGGACTGGTGATCTGCACCGTCGGCTTCTGGCTCGGCGACTCGCACGGCATCGTCGTGGTGGTCGTGGGGCTCGGCAACGTGGTCGTGGTGGTCGTGGTGGTCGTGGCCGTCGTGGTGGTGGTGGTCGTGGTGGTGGTGGTCGTCGTGGTGGTGCTCGTGGTGGGAGGATCTCCGCCGGCGGCCAGGACCGCCGCCGTGCCGCCCCCGGCCGCCAGCACACCGCCCGCGACCAGCAGCGGCGAGACTCCCCCGCCGGCGACGAATCCGACGGCGCGGCCCCCGACAGCGAGCCGATCACCAGGCCGCTGCCGTCGGCGAGTGGCTCCAGCGGGCCGCCCTGTCAGCGCGCGTCCGAGGTTACGACGAGCGTCGCGTCCTTCGTGCGGGCCTCGGAGGACCGCAGGTCGGTCGCGGAGATGTAGTACTCGATCCGGCCGATGTCCTTCTTCGGCTTCGGCAGCGTTCCCTTGTGGCACGGCGTGTTGGGCTTCATATCGACGTAGAACCAGTCCCGGGTGCCGAAGGCCCGGAAATAGAGCCGCGCGCGAGCGAGCTGGCTCGCGGGCCGGAAGCAGGCGTCGAGGCGGGCATACTGGCCTGCCGCGACGCAGGCGGGGGCCTGGTGCTCGATCTCGATCGCGCTCTGGGCCGGGACGGCCTGGGCGGGACCGGGCGTCTGGCCGCCACGGGCCTGAGCCGGGGAGGCCTGCCGGGCCGGCGCGGCTTGGCGCGGCGGGGGCTGCTGGGACGCGCCTCCCTGGCCCGCTTGCACGACAGCCAGCCACACCGCCGCGAGGGCAGTTCGGAGGGGGCGACGCGGGAGAGGGCGCTTCGTCACGGAGGGCGGGTCGCTCGCGCGGCCGCCATTCTCTCAGAGAAGCCACGGCGGGCGGAAGGGCCGGGTTTGCGCTCGTAGTGAACGGGCCCTAAAATCGTCGCGCGGGGGGCTTTACGAATGAAGAGCGGCTCAAGCAGAACCGTTCGTCGGTGCCTGGTGGGAGCGCTTTTCGTGGCTCTCGCGTCGTGCGGTGGCGACGACACGGTGCGGCCGCCCGTCGTCGTCATCACGCCCGAGCCGGTGCGCGGGATCCTGGCCCAGACGTCTTTCTCGAACTTCCAGTCCGACATCTGGGTCTCGCTGGAGATCATCCTGACCCAGAGGGGGGTGGTCGACATCACGGTCGACTGGACCTACCCCAACACCTGGATGTACGTCTACATGGGCCGCACCAACTGCACCTATCAGCAGCTCGCGGGCCGCACCTGCCCGTTCTTCCTCCGGTCCGAGACCAAGGACCCCAAGCCGCGCGTGCTCCGCACGGAGTCGCTCGAGGCGGGCACCTACTACCTGGTGCTCTACAACGTCCCGCGCGACCCCCTGACCGGGAACGGCAGCGACAACAACGAGTCTGTCGCGCTCCAGCTCGGCCTGACCGTCTTCCCGTTCTCGAACCACGTGCCGGGAGCGGTGAGCATCGGTCGCACCCAGATCGTCGCGCCGCAGCAGTAGCCCGTGAGGGCGGTCACAGGCGGCCGGGGTAGACTAGAGCCAGGAGTCTCCTTCCCCTTCCAGGAGGCGTTTCCATGCCACTCGCAGCAGCGCTGTTGCTGGTCGTGATGACGCCGCAGGACGCGCCGCCGGCCGCGGCCGCGTCGAAGCCCCGGGCCTCGACGGCCGCCACGGCGCCCGCCGACGCCCCCTCCGCGATCGCCGCCGGACAGGCCGCCTTCAAGAAGCGCCACTTCAAGGCCGCCCAGGCCGACTTCGAGAAGGCGCTCGCGGCCGACCCGCAGAGCGCGGCCGCCGCGTTCTACCTCGGCTACACCCACTACAAGATGGGCGAGCCCTCGCGCCGGATGAACGAGCACAAGGAGCAGGCGAAGGAGCTCTTCGCCAAGGCCTTCGCCCTCGA
>Ga0134127_10002302_pt1 | contig 13849 bp, 11 predicted proteins | sample KB31753_FD_96459 | JGI IMG/M metagenome (GOLD analysis project Ga0134127, IMG submission 96459) | Terrestrial soil microbial communities with excess Nitrogen fertilizer from Kellogg Biological Station, Michigan, USA - KB3-175-3 | ecosystem: Environmental > Terrestrial > Soil > Unclassified ...
AGCTTTACAGCGCCTGCAGCAGCCTGGCACGAAGAAGAAGCCCACTTTACTCCGATTGACGTGGAGCCTGCGGCTGCTGAGGCCTCATCGGTAGATAGCAGCCCACCGTCGGCCGTAAGCGAACCGCAGCCGGCGACTTCCGATCAACCAGCCGGTGCCACGGTTGCGCAGAGCGCGGAAGTCCCAGCCGGTACTCCGGCTGTCGCACCGGTCTCGTCCGCCGCGATCGAGGAGATCGTCCGACGCGTGGTCGCCGAAATCAGCGAGTCGGTAGTGCGCGAAGTCGCCTGGGAAGTTGTGCCTGATTGTGTCGAGCGCGTTATCGAGCAACTTACCCGCGAGTCCTTATCAAAACGCGCGTAGCAAGACCTCGCCTCAACAAATAGAACCCGCCCGGATAGAGAGGTTGACCATATCCTCTCTATCCCTTTTAATTGTCAATTACTTCCTAATGCGAAAAGAACCCCTATGACCGAATTGTCCAAAGCCTACGAGCCGCATAGCGTCGAAGAGAAATGGTACCCATTTTGGAAAGCGAGAGGCTATTTCAAACCTCGAGGTGAGGGACCGATATACTGCATCACCATCCCGCCGCCCAACGTTACCGGCTCGCTTCACATAGGCCACGCGCTCTGCTACTCGATTCAGGATGTGTTGATCAGGTGGAAGCGAATGCAGGGCTTTGACACGCTCTGCGTGCCCGGCACAGACCACGCCGGCATTGCCACTCAGAATGTTATTGAGAAACAGCTGAGGAACGAGGGACTCTCTCGTGATGATCTGGGCCGCGAGAAGTTCGTCGAGAGAACCTGGCATTGGATCAACGAAACCGGCGGAGTAATTCTGTCTCAGCTGCAGCGGTTGGGTTGTTCGTTTGATTGGGATCGGTCACGATTCACGATGGACGAAGCTTATATCGACGCAGTGATGGAATGCTTCGTGCGCTGGTGGGAGGAGGGGCTGATTTATCGCGGCAAGCGAGTAATAAACTGGTGTCCGCGCTGTCTCACCGCGATCTCGGATATCGAGGTCAAACACCAGGACCGTGCCGGAAAGCTCTACCATATCCGATATCCGTTCCAGGATGGCTCTGGTTTTGTAGTGGTCGCGACCACCAGGCCGGAGACGATGCTTGGGGATACTGCAGTGGCGGCAAACCCATCCGATGACCGCTACAAGAAGCTGTTCGGGAAGATGCTAATCTTGCCTCTTGTCGACCGTGAGATACCGCTGCTTGCGGATGACTACGCCAGGTCCGACTTTGGAAGCGGGGCAGTGAAGGTGACTCCGGCTCACGACGTGAACGATTTCGAAGTTGGGATGCGGCACAACCTGCCTAAGATAATCGTGATCGACGAGCACGGGCGAATGACAGCAGATGCCGGCGAACGCTACGCTGGTCTCGACCGGTTTAACGCGCGAGAGCTGGTGCTCGACGATCTCGCCGCGCGGAGCTTGATTGAGAGAATTGAGGATTACACCCTGCCTGAAGCGAGTTGCGATCGCTGCCACACTGTAATCGAACCGCTGCTCTCCGAGCAGTGGTTTGTGAAGATGAAGGAGCTTGCCCAGCCGGCAATCGATGTCGTGAAGCAGGGTCGCGTGAAGTTCGTCCCCGAACGCTACGAGCGCATCTATCTGGACTGGATGGAGAATATTCGCGACTGGACCATCTCGCGGCAGTTGTGGTGGGGTCATCGGATACCGGTTTGGACGACCGATACGGGCGAGTACATTGTCGCGCGCTCCGAGAAGGAGGCAAACGAGAAGGCGGGAGGCCGAGCTATAACGCAGGACGAGGACGTTTTGGACACGTGGTTCTCATCGGGTTTGTGGCCTCAGGCGGTGCTCGGCTGGCCACACCAGACGGCTGATCTCTCGAGGTATTATCCAACGTCGGTGCTTACAACCGCGCGTGACATCATCTACTTGTGGGTTTCACGAATGATCATGTCGGGTCTGCACTTCATGGGCGAGATCCCGTTCAACGACGTGTACATCTATGCGACGGTGCTCGACGAACAGGGTCGGCGTCAGAGCAAGTCGCTGGGCACCGGTGTCGACCCTCTGGATGCAATAAAGCTCTACGGCGCGGACGCGTTGCGCTTCTCGTTGCTGGTGCGCGCGGCCCGAGGTCAGGACATACGTTTTGCGAAGATCGAAAAGGATCGGCAGCCACAGGTCGAGGAGGCTCGCAATTTTGCAAACAAGATCTGGAACGCATCACGATTCGTGTTGATGAACGTCGGGGATGGGGAAGGCATCGAGGCTCGCTGGGCGGCGTCCGACGCGCTCGCTGATCGCTGGATACTTGCCGAGTTGAACTCGACGATTGACGAGGTAACCAGCGCTCTGGACGAGTATCGCCTCAACGAGGCCGCCCAGACGATGTACCACTTTTTCTGGGATTCGTTCTGTGACTGGTACATCGAGCTGACCAAGTCATCGGTCGCGGCGCGAGAAGTAAACGAGGAAGTGAGAGCGGCTCGCTGCCGGATCGTCCACGTACTCGAAACCAGCTTGAGACTGTTGCATCCGCTGATGCCGCATATCACCGAGGAGATTTGGCAGCAGCTGCCCCACGAAGGTGATTCGATAATGATCGCCGGTTGGCCGCAAAGCGACCCGGCGCACGATGATCAGGCGGCGCGTGGCCAGATGGAAACGCTGATCGCTCTAATCACCAAAATTCGGAACATCCGGTCAGAGATGAATATTCCGCCGCAAAGCCGGTTGAAGCTGTACATCGCGACGGCCGACCCTCATGCAGCGGATCTGGTTGACGAAAACTCTGAGCAGATCAAGCGTCTGGCGCGGGTTGAAGAGATAGTTATTTCGGATGTGCTTCCTGTACTGGACGCCCCCGCGCGGGACATCGTTGCTGGAATGGAGATCGCGGTGCCGCTTGGCGGGTTAATCGATTTTGCGAAGGAACGCGAGCGAATCGTGAAGGAGATGACCAAAAAAGAGAGCGAAGCCCGAAGCCTGGCAGGGCGCCTTGATAACATTTCTTTTATGGAGCGTGCGCCTCGCGAAGTTGTGCAGGAGGCTCGAGGCCGGCATGACGAGCTGATTGCCGAGATTGAGAAATTGCGATCCACTCTCGGTTCATTGGGGAGCAACTGATATTGGGAGCCGCCGGCATGGCGCCCCTATCATCCTGGTTTCATGGATCTCGATTCTGGAATCATCTATGCGTTTGCCGCCGATTTGCTCAAGGAAGACCTTGGGCGAGGTGATATCACCACGCAGATCGTGGTTCGAGGCGGCGCCAAAGCGCGCGGTCGATTTGTAGCCAACCAGGACTGCGTGCTGTGCGGGCTCGAGATTGCCGAGGCGGTATTCGCGACGCTCGACAACAGCATTATGCTCGAATCTCGGGCCTACGATGGCGAGAGACTTCCTGAGGGTGACGAGTTCGCGCGAATCGAGGGTCCCGCGACAGCGTTGCTCACAGGCGAGGGGGCGGCTCTCAGCATTATGCGGCGGTTATCGGGCGTGGCGACCTTGACCAAAGCCTTCGTGGACCGGATCGAAGGTACTGGTGCGCGGATCGTCGACACGCGTAAGACCACTCCCGGGCTGCGGCTTCTGGAGAAGTACGCGGTGACGGTTGGAGGAGGGGTAAACAGCAGGTTCGGACTGGATGACGGCGTGTTGATAGAACAGGCCCATATTCCACTGGCCGGCGGAGTGCGGCGCGCGGTCGAGCTTGCGCGTCGCGGCGCCCCTCATCTGATGAAGATCGAAGTTGAGGTTGCGAATCAGCAGCAACTTCGCGAATCGATCGAATCTCGCGCCGACGTTGTAAGGCTTGCCAACATGTCCCTCGATGAGATCCGCGAGTCGGCTAAGCTGATCAGGGATGGGTCTCCAAACGCAATCATCGAAGTGTCTGGCGGAATCTCCCTCGATAATGTTGTTGATTTCGCAGCCTGTGGGGTGGATTTGATCTCGGTTGACGTTATTACCCACGCGGCTACGACGGTAGACATCAGTCTGAAGACCAGGCCGTTGTGAGCCGCTGAGGGGGGTACCAGCCCAGAATCGAGAGTAAGTCTGTGTTCTTACCCCTAAAACAGTCTTGAAAAGGACCGTTAGTTTGACTCGCCCTTGTCCGAACGATAAGATTTTGATCGACGCGTAAACACTCGCTATGACCTTCGCTAATTCAACCCGACCCGCGACAGAATCAGAACTGGAGAAACACTAGAGAATGGCTATCGATTCTGCGGTTGGCGACAATTTCCTTACAACCAGAGTCAGCGAGATCGCAAACTGGGCACGGAAGAACTCGCTTTGGCCGCTGCCATTCGGGACCGCTTGTTGCGCCATTGAGTACATGTCGGTCGTCTCGGCGCACTACGATGTGGCCCGGTTCGGCGCCGAGGTCGTGCGCTTCTCACCCCGCCAGTCTGACCTGCTGATGGTGATGGGGACGATCACCGACAAGATGGGCCCGGTGCTCAAACGAATCTACGAGCAAATGCCCGATCCGAAATGGGTGCTGTGCATGGGGGCGTGCGCGACATCGGGCGGGTTCTATCGCGCATATCACGTGATGCAGGGCATCGACGAAATAATTCCGGTTGATGTTTACATCCCCGGCTGCCCGCCCACGCCCGAAGCGGTTCTTCAAGCGGTGTTGATGATCCGCCAGCTCATAGAGAAAGAAAACATAGTCGATGCGGACGCTCGCCTGGAGCTGCGCGAGCGGATGAAAAAAGAGATCACCGAGACCTCGCCAAAGCCCATGTTGATTGCCGAAGAGCAGGCACGGGCCGCTGTGCGCCTGGTTCAGATCACCCGCGAGCCTGTCGCTCCGCAGAATCCTATCGCGGCGTTTATCGATAGCAAATTTGGTGATCAGGTGCTGGACATAAATGATTTTCGCGGCGATCTGGCGATTACGTTGAGGCCAGACAAGATCACTGAGATTTGCCGGGCACTGAAAGAAGAACCGTCCACCAGGTTCGATCTGTTGAGCACTATCACCGGTGTCGACTACCAGGACCATCCGGAGAAGAAGCGAGACCAGCGATTCAACGTCGTCTATCACATGTACTCGATCGATCACGGCCACCGAGTTCGATTAAAGGTGCCTCTCCCGGAATCGGCTCCGGAAGTCGATTCCGTGTCGTCGGTATGGAAGACCGCTAACTGGTGGGAACGCGAAACGTTCGACATGTTCGGTATCAGCTTTCGGAATCATCCGGATCTTCGGCGCATCCTCTGCCACGAAGAGTTCCAGGGCCACCCGCTCCGCAAGGATCACGAGCCGGGAGCACGCACGGTCCTGTCGCGCGATTACAAGCTGCCGATCGAGTACAAGACGCAATGGGAGGGTCACGAAACAGATCGCCTGAGTGCTGAACCCACAATCATCAATATCGGACCCTCGCATCCCGCCACCCACGGAGCTCTGAGAATCGTCTGCCGGCTGGACGGCGAACTAGTGATCGAGTCGGATGTCGAGATAGGCTATCTGCACCGATGTTTTGAAAAGATGGCCGAGACTCATCAATGGAATGGTGTCATCCCTTACACTGACCGGCTGAACTACTGCTCGTCGTTTTTGAACAACGTTGGCTATGCAAACGCGGTTGAAAAGCTGCTGGGAATCGAAGTACCGAAACGCGTTCAGTACATTCGGGTATTGCTTGGCGAGCTCTCGCGGATTATGGACCATATGGTCTGTCTGGGGGCTGCGCTCGTTGATCTGGGCGCGATCACCAACTTCTGGTACTCATTCGAGCCGCGCGAGGAGATTTACGATCTGCTGGAGATGACAGCGGGCCAACGTATGATGGTGAGCTATGTGCGGGTCGGGGGGCTCTCGGCTGACCTGCCCAGTGACTTTGTGCCGCGATGCCGCGAAGTGCTAAAGCGCCTGCCGGGTTACATCAACGACCTGCACAAGCTCAATACCAATAGCCCGATCTTTAAGCAGCGGACAGTTGGAGTCTCGGAGATCTCGGGGAAGGACGCGATTGATTGGGGGATGACCGGACCGATGCTCCGTGCGGCTGGCGTGCCCTACGACATTCGCCAGAACCATCCGTATTCGAGCTACGATGATTTCGACTTCGAGGTCCCGATAGGCGAGCGCGGCGATGTTTACGATAGATACCTGGTGCGGATGGAAGAGATGCGCCAGAGCGTTCGGATAATCGAACAGGTGCTTGCCAATTTGCCCGAGGGCCCTTATCAGGTGGACGACCGGCGAATAACCCTGCCGCCGAAGCAGGGTGTATACACGAACATCGAAGACTTGATGAATCATTTCAAGCTGGTGATGCACGGGATACAGACGCCGCCCGGCGAGGTGTACGGCTACAGCGAAGCTGGTAACGGCGAGCTGGGATTTTACATCGTGAGTGACGGTTCGCTGCGTCCGTGGCGTTGTCACGCGAGAGGTCCGTGTTTCCCGATTTTTTCGGCTTATTCAAAGCTGATTGAGGGCGGCCTCGTCGCGGATGCAATTGCGACGCTGAGTAGCTTGAATATAGTTGCTGGAGAGCTTGATCGGTAGCTTTCAGCGCAAAGACGCAAAGGACCGCAAAGACGCCAAGAGAGTTTATGGTTGAATTCAGCGAAGAGGCAAAGCGCCGGTATCAGACGATACTGAGCCACTATCCTGAGAAGCGCGCGGCGTTGCTTCCAGTGTTGACGCTTGCCCAGCGCGAGTTCGGCTGGATCTCTCAGGAAGTTGCAGAGTACGTTGGCGGGTTAATGGGCTACCCGCCTTCGGATGTGTTGAGCGTCGCCACTTTCTACACGATGCTTCACAAGAAACCCGCCGGCAAGTACCACATCGACATATGCAAGAACGTCAGTTGCTGGTTGATGGGTGTCAATCCCTGCGTCGATGAATTGAGACGGCAACTGGGAGTAGAGAAAAGGGAAGTCACCGCCGACGGACGATTCAGTTGGGATGTGACCGAGTGTCTGGGATCTTGCGGGACATCGCCGGCCATGCAGGTTGGAGATCGTTACTATGAGAACCTGACACCCGGTCGAATTGCGGAGATCATTGAGAGTCTCAGGAAAGAATAGCGTTGGCGAGAGTCGTGCCGACGCCCCGGCGCTACAAGGACAATGACTAAGGTACTGTTGGCAAACATCGATAAGCCCGAACAGGCGACGATCGCGAAGTATCGGGAGCGCGGCGGCTATAAGGCCCTCGAGAAGGCGCTGGCAATGGAGCAGGCCGCGCTGATTGAGGAAGTGAAAGCGAGCGGGTTGCGCGGACGCGGAGGCGCCGGTTTCCCGACTGGCATGAAGTGGAGCTTCGTACCGCGCAACACAAAGAAACCGACCTATCTTCTTTGCAATGCCGACGAGAGTGAGCCCGGCACCTTCAAGGATCGCCTCTTAATGGAGCGCGATCCGCATCTGTTGATCGAAGGCATGGCGATTGCCTGCTACGCGCTCGACTGTCACCTGTCATACATCTATATTCGCGGCGAGTACGAGTTCGTAGCGAACACGGTGCAGAAGGCGCTCGATGAGGCTTATGCAGCCAGGTTTCTGGGGCCGTCAGTGCAGGGAAAGGACTTTGCGCTCGATATCTTCGTGCACCTTGGGCAGGGGGCATACATTTGTGGCGAGGAGACGTCGCTCATCGAATCGCTTGAAGGCAATCGGGGATATCCTCGGATAAAGCCTCCGTTCCCGGCGACGCACGGCTTTCTGGCTTCACCAACGGTGGTCAACAACGTCGAGACTCTGGCTGCCTTGCCGTGGATCATTCAAAATGGAGCGGAAGCTTATGCTGCGATCGGGACGGAAAAGAGCAAAGGCACAAAGCTTTTTTCGGTTTCGGGTCATGTTGCCAAGCCGGGCGTGTATGAGGTGGATCTGGGATATCCGCTGCTCGACTTCATCAACAACGAAGCCGGGGGCATCGCAAACGGACGCAAGTTGAAAGCGGTAATACCGGGCGGGTCGTCGGTGCCGGTTATGACCGCGGCCGAATGCGAAGGGGTGCTGCTCGATTATGAGTCGCTGCTCAAGGCGGGATCGATGCTCGGTTCGGGCGGGATGATAGTGTTGGACGAGACCACGAACATGGCCGAGACGCTGTCGGTGATCGCTGATTTCTATGCGCACGAGTCGTGCGGGCAATGTACGCCTTGTCGGGAAGGAACGGGTTGGGCTGCCAAGATACTCAAGAATATCGTAGCGGGAGCGGGCAAGAAGTCCGACGTAGATCTGCTTCTTAAGATTGCCGATATGATGGAAGGGAAGACGATCTGCCCGTTGGCTGATGCGGACGTAATGCCGATCAGGAGTTTTGTCACTAAGTTCCGAAGCGAGTTTGAAGCGTTGTGTTCGACGTGAGAGGAATTAAACACAAAGGCACAAAGACACAAAGAAAGATGTGACCCGGTTCTGCTGTGTATAAGCCAAATAAACGATGCCGAAGACTGTACAAGACAAATAGAGGCACTCAGAGCGTTAAGCGAGGAACGACGTTAGCCGCTTTCCCTTTGTGACTTTGTGCCTTTGTGGTGAAAAAACGAACCGATGCCGAAATTCACGCTGAACAACCAGGAGATCGAAGCCAAACCAGGCCAGACCATCATCCAGGCGGCCGCAGATCACGGCGTCGAGATACCGCACTATTGCTACCACCCGGATCTCCCAATCGACGGCAACTGCCGAATGTGCCTGGTCGATGTCGAGAAAATGCCCAAGCTCACTCCGGCGTGCACGACGACTGTTAACGAGGGAATGATCGTGCGCTCGGACAATTCCCGGGTCAAAGAGGCTGTGCGCGGGGTGCTGGAGTTCCTGCTGATCAATCATCCCGTCGATTGTCCGGTGTGCGATCAGGCCGGCGAGTGCCGATTGCAGGACTACTACATGGTCTACGGACTGCACACCAGCGAGATTCCGCTTTCCATGAAGGTCCGCAAGCGAAAAGTAATAGATCTGGGTCCGATGGTGGTGCTCGATCAGGAGCGGTGCGTTCTATGCTCGCGGTGCATTCGCTTTTTCGATCACGTAACCCAGACCGGGGAGATGCAATTCTTCGGACGCGGCGATCACGTTGCGATTGGAACGTTCGAGGACCGGCCCCTGGACAATCCCTATTCCGGCAACGTCGTAGACATCTGTCCGGTCGGCGCCTTGACGTCCCGTGACTTCAGGTTCAAGTGCCGCGTGTGGTTTCTGCACGCGACGGACTCCGTTTGTGGAGGTTGCTCGACCGGTTGCTCGGTGAGGATCGATCATCGAGACGGCGCGATCTTCAGGATGATACCGAGGCGCAACCCCGAAGTGAATAAGAGCTGGCTGTGTGATGAGGGGCGTCTCAGCTTCCATGAACTGAACAACACCGAGCGCATTCAACGGCCGCTTCTTAAAGGGAGCGATGGCTCGCAAGCGCCGGTTGGCTGGGCGGACGCATTGCGTTCAGTTGATACGCGTCTCAAAGAAATCACAAAGGTGAACGGTTCGGGTGCGGTTCTCGGTTTCGCTTCGCCCTCCGCGACAAACGAGGCTCTGTTTTTGTTCAAGCGCTATTTGCAGGATCAGATGGGCGCGACTAAATTTGAATTCAGGATCGCGTCAGAAGATAAAAACGTATCCGAGCGTGAAGACGAAATCCTGCGTCGCAGGGATAAGCATCCGAACGCGATGGGGGCCATCAAGCTTGGCTTGATCAGCGATGATCTGAATGGAATTCGGGGCGCGATCGAGGCTGCGCGAGACGGGCGTATCAAGGCCGCCATGGTGATGTTCCTCGCCCCACTGGTTCGCCGGGCCGGCGACGATTTGGCTGAGAAGCAGGTGCTCGAGCTTGTTAACGCGCTCGAATACTCAGTCGTGATTGCGGCACACGCGGCAGAGTGGCAAAAGGCGGCGAGCGTCGTATTGCCGGTGACTGCGTGGTCGGAGGAAGAGGGAACCTACACCAACTTCGAGGGCCGCGTTCAGTTCGCGGGCAAAGCGGTCGAGCCGGTCGGAGACGCGCTTCCGGTGTGGGAGATGTTTGCCATGCTGCTACACGCAAGTGGAGCAGCATCTCGCTGGATGTCGGCGGAGGATGTGTTTGTAACAATGACCGAACAGGCGGAAGCGTATAGACAGATCAGCCTGGAGCAGACCAGACTTCCAGGGGTGGTTGTAGGATAGTTTTCAAACGGCTCAATGCCGATGCACACATGAAAAAAGCGGCAAAAGTCATCAATGTGAGACACCGCGCTGATAGCGGATCGTCGTTTGCGAAGGAGATTTTCGCACCCCTTGCAGGTATGGGTTTGACCATGAACCGGATGGTCGACAATCTTACCGGCAAGGTTAACGCGACCATACGTTATCCGGAAGAGCGCCGGGCTTACTCGGATCGCTTCCGGGGCGCTCATATTCTGACGGCGCGCGAAGATGGTTCGCCGCGCTGTGTGGCGTGCTACATGTGCGCGACCGCCTGCCCGGCTGATTGCATCTACATTGAGCCCGCGGAGCATCCTGATCCGCTGATTGAAAAGTACCCCGCGCGGTTCGACATCGATATGCTTCGCTGCGTATTCTGCGGCTTTTGTGTCGATGCCTGTCCGGAAGAAGCGATCATCATGAGTAGAGAGTCGGAACTGTGCTCTTTTACTCGCGAAGACACTGTGTGGGACATCAAGCGGCTGATGAGCAGGCCCGAGCTTCCGGAATTCGGTCTCGGGTATCGGCCGAATAAGAAGCTGGTCGACAGCACGATCACATTCACGCCGGTCGATAAAGAGAAGAAGAAGCTGGCCGGGCGCGTGACGCTCAAAGAAGACGTCGAGATGATTCCAAATGTCACGGGCGACCCAACCAAGGATTGAGCACGACTCGCTCGGCGAGCGCGAGCTCGCGCCGGATGTTTACTACGGTATTCAAACCGCTCGCGCCGTTGAGAATTTTCCCATCTCGGGCTGGAAACCTTATCCTGCCCTGGTCACTGCAACCATCCAAATAAAGAAGGCGGCGGCGCGCGTGAACGCAGCTCTGGGCTCTCTGGATCCAAAGATTGCGAGAGCGATCGAGGAGGCCGCAGACGCGGTGCTGGCCGGGGAGCTTCGGGATCAGTTCGTCGTCGATCCGTTTCAAGCCGGCGCGGGCACTTCGCACAATATGAACGCTAACGAGGTGCTGGCTAACCGCGCCATAGAGTTGCTGGGCGGCGAGAAAGGCGATTACTCCATCGTCCATCCAAATGATCACGTGAATATGTCCCAGTCGACGAACGATGTGTTTCCAACCGCAATGAGACTCGCAGCTCTAGAGGAGACCGGCAAGCTGACCGGCACCCTTGATCGATTGGCGGAGTCGCTTCAAGCAAAATCAGACGAATTTGACGAGATTGTCAAATCGGGGCGCACCCATCTTCAGGATGCGGTGCCAATTAGACTGGGTCAGGAGTTTCGAGCTTATGCCACTGCGATTCGGAAGAACGGGGTTCGGATTGCCCACGGCGCGGAGGAGCTGAAAGAGATAGGTTTGGGAGGAACCGCGGTGGGTACCGGGCTGAACACGCCCGCGGGGTATCGCACCCGCATCGTTGAGGAGCTCAGCCGGATCACGAATCAGCCGCTTCGGGCAACAGAAGACTATTTTGAGGCGATGCAGAGCATGTCTCCGTTCGTTGCGTTGTCGAGTTCGCTTAGGGTGCTTGCGACCGACGTTATCAGGATTACGAACGATCTCCGATTGCTGAGTTCTGGTCCGAACACCGGACTCGCCGAAATAAACCTGCCCGCGGTGCAACCTGGCTCGTCAATCATGCCCGGCAAGGTAAACCCGGTTATTGCTGAGATGAGCGCAATGGTCTGTTTCCAGGTGATGGGCAATGACCTGGCCGTAGCAGCAGCCGCGCAAGCCGGGCAGATTGAACTAAACGTAATGATGCCGGCGATCGCTTTCAACCTGCTGATGTCTTTGACTCTGGTGACCAGCGCACTGACGGTTTTACGAGAGCGATGCGTCGAGGGCATCACCGCGAACCGAGAGCGATGCGAGTGGTATGTCGAGCACAGCGTTGCGCTTGTGACTGCGCTCAATCCGAGAATTGGCTATGCTCGAGCGGCCGAGATTGCCAAGCGGGCAATTGCTAAAGGCAAGACCATTCGCCAGACTATTGAGGAGGAGGGCCTGCTTACGGAGGAGGAGCTTTCGGAGGTTTTGGATACGAGAGGGATGACGGAGTAGTCAGTAGTCCGTAGTCCGTAGTCCGGAGATTTGATATTTTCTATTTGCGATTTTCTATTTGCTATTTTCCATTCGAGTGACCGACAAATCGCAAATAGAAAATCGCAAATAGAAAATATCAAATCGTTACGTTAGATCTCCGAACTCCGAACTCCGAACTCCGGACTACTCACTATTCCTTGACTCTTTTAAACAAATCGGCGAAATTTGTAGCGGCACATTGGCTATCATCCCAAGTTGTCTAATACCTTAGAAGGAGGCTTACGTTTCAATGACGTACGTTATCGCTGAACCCTGTATTGGGACCAAGGACACGGCCTGCGTGGACGTCTGTCCTGTTGACTGCATTCATCCGCGCAAAGACGAGCCGGCCTTTGAAACCTCGGAGCTGCTCTACATACACCCAGACGAATGCATCGATTGCGGCGCGTGTGAACCAGCTTGCCCCGTCCAGGCCATCTTTACCGAAGACGATCTGCCTGAGCAATGGAAGCACTTCACAAAGATGAACGCAGACTACTACCAGCAATGACCCGCGGGGAGCGAGAAGTTTGGCCTACGTGATATGCGAGCCGTGCATCCACGCCAAAAACCTGGCGTGCGTCGATGTTTGTCCAGTTGATTGCATTCAGGGGGGCCCCGATCACGAGCAGATGTACATCGATCCCGCAAGCTGCACCGATTGCGATGCTTGCGTTCCGGCCTGTCCGGTATCTGCGATCTTTGCTGAAGTCGACGTGCCACCTAAATGGCATGGCTTCATAGCCAGGAACGCTGAGTTCTACAAATAATCCACCGCTTCAATAGACTGAGCCGCCGGCGCTCTCTCAAACCGCCGGCGGCTCAGTCTTCTTTCAATTCGCCACGAAGTGTTCAGTATCGAAAGTTTTTCATGTTGTGGAGCAGCATTTTTTTGCCTTCCTGAAATCTGACTTCTATCTTGTTAGGAGGAACCGCAATCTCAACCGCGCCGAGCCCGAATTTGGGATGGTTTATAACGTCCCCAGCGGAAAAGATGTTGTTCATATCGTAGGACTTAACGGGCCGTTTTGGGTCGATGCTAAACGCATTAGCTTCCTTGGTCCGTCTGGTACTTGTTCTTCTCTTCGTGGGCGCTGCCGCGCCGTCCGCGGCACCATCCGCAACTGCAACAGGCTTCACTTTATAATTGTGGGTGCTACCGCACATCGAGCAAGTGACCCTGCGAACGATTTCGCCATCCATCGCCGCAACGATGTGGGTCCTCTCGTCCTTGCACTTTCCGCAATACGCACTTAGTTCTTGTCCAACCCGAGGCTTTCTGTAGAGCATAATCTAAATATAACATTTGGAACGCCTGGCTCCAAGTTCGGCGGAAAAAACTGTGAGGATATAATGGGCGCGCCGGGCCTAGATTAACTCACGCAGCATCCGGGCGGCCCGATAATGGATGCCATTGGCCTCGCTGGGCAGCTCGCCGGGGCGAAATAGCCCGTCAACCCACCTCAGGTATTCGCCGACTGCCCGTTTGCCAGCGACAGTCTTCTGCAAACCGCCTCGGGCCTGTCTTGCGGTGATGTGATACACAAAGCCATCTTTACCTAAATATACCGCGTTCTCCCAAAGACCCTTCTTCAGTTCGTCACCTTCGAACCCCAATAAGGAGCCTTCGATCGCAACC
>Ga0134127_10002306_pt1 | contig 13825 bp, 10 predicted proteins | sample KB31753_FD_96459 | JGI IMG/M metagenome (GOLD analysis project Ga0134127, IMG submission 96459) | Terrestrial soil microbial communities with excess Nitrogen fertilizer from Kellogg Biological Station, Michigan, USA - KB3-175-3 | ecosystem: Environmental > Terrestrial > Soil > Unclassified ...
AAACTCGCAAGTCATTGGAAATCAGGGCAGGCATCCTTTTGTGGTCCAAGCCGGCCAAAAGAGCTCTCGTGAGGTTACGGGGCGCAATGCGCGCACAAAGTCCGGAGGATTCTCTCCCCTTAAAGGGGAGAGGGCCGGGGTGAGGGGTGAGGACACCAAAGGTTGTACCCTGCACAAAAAACGATATCATTGGCCCCATGCCGCGCCTTGGGGCTCTGGTTCTCCTCACGTCGGCGGCTACGTTGCCCGCCCTGGGCGCTGCTTAATTGTCCCCGTCCAGCAACCGGCCAAGCCCTCCAAGCATCGAGCCTTCCTCCTTGCCACCGCCGCCTGAGGACGACGCAGCGACAATCCGATCGGCCATGCGACTGAGCGGCAGGGATTGCAGCCAGACGTAACCGGGCCCGCGCAGCGTCGCGAAGAATAAACCTTCGCCGCCGAACAGCGCAGACTTCACCTTGCCCACGAATTGGATGTCATACTGCACCGTCGGTTGAAACGCCACGATGCAGCCGGTGTCCACGCGGAGCAATTCGCCCGCCGCCAATTCCTTCGGGATGACCGTTCCGCCCGCGTGGACGAAGGCCCATCCATCGCCCGTGAGGCGCTGCATGATGAACCCTTCTCCACCAAAGAGGCCGACCCCGATTTTTTTCTGAAACGCAATGCCCACGCTCACGCCTTTGGCGGCGCACAGGAAGGAATCCTTCTGGCAGATGAGTTCGCCGCCGATCTGCGCCAGGTGGACGGGAATGATCTTGCCCGGGTACGGCGCGCCGAAGGCGACCTTTTTCTTTCCCTGGCCGTTGTTTTGGAAAACGGTCATGAAGAGCGACTCGCCCGTGAGGATGCGCTTGCCGGCGCCAAGCACCTTGTTGAAGAAGCCGCCGCTGCTTTGCTGCTTCGAACCGTCACCAAAAATGGTGTCCATGTCGATGCCGTCCTCCATGTACATCATCCCGCCGGCTTCCGCGATGGCGGCTTCGGAAGGGTCCAGTTCAACTTCGACGAACTGCATCTCGTTGCCGAAGATCTGATAGTCGATATCGTGCATCTCAGTCATACGCGTCGTGGTCTAGGTTTCAGTTTCTCAAGCCGGCTGAGTTTAAGCAAAGCGGCCGCGGAAGGACATCGGAAAAATCCGGCAGGCCTTGAGCCAGTGGAATCCGGTCGTCGAACACCCGTCCTCGCTTCGGTGGCTTGATCGGGTTTGCCTTGCCGCAGGCTTGCCTGACCGACTTGCGCTGACTGAGCCTGACTTGCCTTGACGAAGCTTGACTTGGCTTGATGGAGCCTGACTTGGCTTGACCAGGGTTTTGCTCGTCTAAGCTGCTTTGGCCCAATGCGTTCGCGTTCCGGGCGTTTGGACGTTCCCGCTTGCGCGGCTGAAGCCGCTTTGGCGCGGATCCGCCCGCCCGCGCTGTAGCGGGCGCTTTGGCGCGTCGCGGGGGAGGAAGGCTCCGCCGAGGCGAGAGCCGCTTTGGCGAGGCGAAGGCCAGCCTGCGCGGCCAAGCCGATACGCGGAGAAGGCGCAGGATCTGGCTCAGTTCCGCCCCAGCAATGCGACATAGCTATGCGCATAGGAATGACGCAATAGCACACCTGGCGCAGAAGTGTTAGCGCCAAACAAGCGAAACGAGCGAAACGGGCGAAATTTTTCATTCCGGGACAAAAAAGCGAGCGGGCCGACCCAATCTTGCGCGCGGAGACAGGACGCTGATTGTGCCCGACGGAGCGCAGCCTTTTCTTGCAAGGGCCCGCTCAACAACTGTAGCGGCGCTCTGTGAGCGCCGAACAGGTGCACACTCCGGCCCGATTTCGGCGGTCACAGACGTCACAGACCGCCGCTACAATCGCACGATGGGTGAGACCGTCGGCCAGCTGTCCTCTGCAAGAAACCCGGTGTTCCAAGCGAAGGGAGTGGTGGTCATTCGGGGCCATTCGTGGTTTACTGGCTGGATGAACCGCTTTGAGGAGAGGCTGTCCGAGCACGGCCTTGCGCTGGGCCGCGCCGGTTTGCAAACCCTCCAGCTCAACGTGGGCCGCAAATGCAACCAGGCCTGCCGTCATTGCCACGTCGATGCCGCGCCCTGGCGCACCGAGATGATCGATGAGCCGACAGCTCGCCGCATCGGCGCGTGGATTGAACAGCACCGACCGCCCATCGTGGACATCACGGGCGGTGCGCCGGAGTTGAGCGAACACTTCCGGTATTTCGTGGAAACCGCGCGGGCCGTCGGCGCGCATGTCATCGATAGGAATAATCTCACCATCCTGTTCGAGCCGGGCTTCGAGGACTTGCCGGAATACCTGGCGCGGCACGAGGTTGAAGTGGTCGCGTCGCTGCCCTGTTACCTGCCGGAGAACGTCACCAAACAACGCGGGGCGGGCGTATACGACAAGAGCATTGCGGCGCTCAAGAAGCTCAACGCCGTCGGCTACGGAACGCGACTGCCGCTGAACCTGGTTTACAATCCCGTCGGCCCCACGTTGCCTCCGCCGCAGGCCGAACTGGAAGCGGACTATCACGAAGCCCTCAAGCGCGCCCACGGCATCGTCTTTCACAAGCTCTACACGATCACCAACCAGCCCATCGCCCGGTTCGCAGAGGACCTTCGGGCGCGCGGTCAGTGGGATGAGTACCTGGAGTTGCTCGCGAATGCATTCAATCCCGCGACGGTCGAGGGCCTGATGTGCCGGAACACGCTGAGTGTGGATTACACAGGCCGCCTCTACGATTGCGATTTCAACCAGATGCTCGGCATGACGATGCGCAATGGCCAGGAACTGTTCCTATGGGACATCGCGCCCGTGGAACTCCAGGGGCGCACCATTGCGACCGGCATCCATTGCCTGGCTTGCACCGCAGGGTGCGGAAGCAGTTGCACCGGGGCGGTGAACCAGGAGCGGAGTCAGTAGCGGTAGTGCTCCGACTTGTAGGGGCCTTCGACGGGGATGCCGAGGTATTTGGACTGTTTGCCGCTCAGTTGGGTGAGCTTGACGCCGATACGTTCGAGGTGAAGGCGGGCGACTTCTTCGTCCAGGCGCTTGGGCAGGCAATAGACGCCGATCTTGTTCGTGTCCTTGTTGCGCCAGAGGTCCATCTGCGCCAGGCATTGGTTGGTGAAGCTATTGGACATGACGAAGCTCGGATGGCCGGTGGCGCAGCCGAGGTTCACAAGCCGGCCTTCGGCCAGAAGATAAATGGTGCGGCCACTGGGCAGGACATATTTGTCGTACTGCGGCTTGACGTTGATCTTCTTGACGCCCTTCAGCCCGTTGAGGCGGTCGACCTGGATTTCGTTATCGAAGTGGCCAATGTTACAAACGATGGCTTGATCCTTGAACTTGAGCATGTGCTCAAGCGTGATCACGTCGCAATTGCCGGTGGCCGAGACGTAGATGTCGCCGACCCCGAGCGTGTCTTCGACCGTGGTGACTTCGAAGCCCTCCATCGCGGCTTGAAGCGCGTTGATGGGATCGATCTCCGTGACGATCACGCGGGCGCCAAAGCCGCGCAGACTGTGGGCGCAGCCTTTGCCAACGTCGCCGTAACCGCAGACGACGGCCACCTTGCCGGCGATCATCACATCGGTGGCCCGCTTGATGCCGTCGGCGAGGGATTCGCGGCAGCCGTAAAGGTTGTCGAACTTGGACTTGGTCACCGAGTCGTTGACGTTGATCGCGGGGACAAGAAGTTTGCCGGCCTCGAGCATCTGGTAAAGACGATGGACTCCGGTGGTGGTCTCTTCGGAAACGCCTTTCCATTCGCGGACGATGGAGTGGAACCAGCCGGGGCGCTCGCGGCCGCATTTCTTGAGCAGGCTCTTGATGACGGCCACTTCGTGGTTCTCGCTCGGGGTGTTGACCCAGTTGTCGCCGTTCTCCATCTCGTGGCCTTTGTGCAGAAGGAGCGTGGCGTCGCCGCCGTCATCCACGATCAACTGCGGTCCTTTCATGCCGGGATGCGTGAGAGCGTCCAGCGTGAACTTCCAGTATTGTTCCAGGGTTTCGCCCTTGATGGCGAAGACGGCGGTGCCGGCCTGGGCGATGGCGGCCGCGGCGTGGTCCTGGGTGCTGAAGATGTTGCAGCTGGCCCAACGGACGGAGGCGCCCAGCTCCTTGAGGGTCTCAATGAGCACGGCGGTCTCGATGGTCATGTGGAGCGAGCCCGTGACGCGAACGCCGGCCAGCGGCTTGCGCGGACCGTACTTGGCGCGAATGGCCATCAGGCCGGGCATCTCGTGCTCGGCGATCTCAATGGATTTGCGGCCCCATTCGGCGAGAGAGAGGTCGTGGACGTGGAAATCCGGTTTGCCATTGCCACTGACTTTGAGAGGGGCGGCGGCCTTTGGGGCGGGCGCCTTGGCTTTGGCTTTGCGGGAGGCGGCGAGATGGACTTTGGGCATAATCGATGGATTCGTTGACTTCGTTACATCGTTACATCGTTGAATCGTGATTCGGGGTCGAACCGGTGAACCGCTTTAACGATTCAACGATTCAACCATTTAACGGCTACTTCACGGCTCGTTTAAGGGCGGCGGCCTTGTCGGTGCGTTCCCAGGTGATGGCGTCGAGGTCGTCCACTTTCCCGAAGTGGCCGTAGTTGGTGGTCTTCGAATAGATGGGCCGGAGCAGGTTGAGCTGCTTGACGATATCGGCCGGCTTGAAGCTGAAGACGCGGCAGACGGCCTTCTCGATGGTTTCGTCGGTGACGCGCCCGGTGCCGAACGTGTTCACGCACACGCTGACTGGCTCAGGATAGCCGATGGCGTAGGCGAACTGAATCTCGGCGCTGGTCGCCAGGCCGGCGGCGACGATGTTCTTGGCCACGTAACGTCCCATGTAGGCCGCGCTGCGGTCGACCTTGCTGGGGTCCTTCCCGGAGAAAGCGCCGCCGCCGTGACGGCCCATGCCACCGTAGCTATCGACGATAATCTTGCGGCCGGTCAACCCGGTGTCGCCCTGCGGCCCGCCGACGACGAACTGGCCCGTGGGATTGATGAGATACTTAGTCTTCTTCAGAAGATGCTTGGGCAGCGTTTTCTTGATGACTTCCTCAATGCAGAAGTCCTTGATCGTGGAGTGCTTCGCGTCGGGCGCGTGCTGAGTGGAGATGACGACGTGCGTAATCTCGACCGGTTGGTCGTCCTTGTATCGCACCGAGACCTGGCTCTTGGCATCGGGCCGCAGCCACTTCACTTTACCGGTTTTGCGGATGCGGGTCAGTTCGCGGCCCAGTTGGTGGGCGTACATGATCGGCGCGGGCATGAGTTCAGGCGTTTCGTTCGTCGCGTAGCCGAACATCAAGCCTTGATCGCCGGCGCCCTGTTCCGCGGTCTCCTTTCCTTCAGCGGCGCGAGCATCCACCCCCTGGGCGATGTTGGGCGACTGCTGCGTGATGGCGGTCATGATGAGCACCTTGTCAGCGTGGAACACGTCGTCGTCATTGACGTAGCCAATCTCGCGAATGGCGGCGCGGGCAATGGCGCCAAAGTCGAGCTTGGCTTTGGTGGTGATTTCGCCGCCCACGACGACGAGGTTCGACTTGGCGTAGGTCTCGCAGGCCACGCGGCTGAATCGGTCCTGCGCCAGGCAGGCGTCCAGGACGGCATCGGAAATCGTGTCGCACACCTTGTCCGGATGGCCTTCGCCGACGGACTCGGAAGAGAAGATGAAGTTTTTGCTCATGCAATGTTCGGGTCGCGCGGCGGACGTTGGAAAGCGTCTGCCACATATTGACGTATCAGGATGCGAAGATATAAGACTTTGTCCATCCGTCAACCCTGAAATTCCGGCAATGTCCTATCGGGAGAATCGAGGGCGGCTCAAGATCGGGCTGGTTTGGGAGGGGGCCAGCAATTATCGTCCAACTCGAAACTGCGTCATGTCCTCCACCCTCCGCTCCCTCCGCGCCCTGGGCGACCCGACCCGCCTGCGCATTGTGTCCCTGCTCGAACGGGACGAGCTTTCCGTGAACGAGCTCCAGGAGATTACGCACCTCGGCCAGTCGCGCATCTCGACGCACCTCGGCCTTCTTCAGGACGCCGGGCTGGTCCAGTCCCGACGCGACGGGAAGCGCACCTTCTATCGCGTGACTTCGCAACCCGACGCTGCGGCGGGAGACGTGCTCAAGGTCGCCGTGCGCGGCGCCAAAGAGATGTCGGAGCACGCCGCCGACCAGGTGAACCTCAAGCGCATCCTCGCCCGCCGTCAGGACCAGCAGCAGGTCTACTTCAACCAGATCGCCGGCCGCTTCGACCGCAGTTACGGGCCGGGCCGCTCGTGGCAGGCCTTTGGGCACCTCTTGCTGCGAATCCTCCCGCCGCTGACCGTTGCCGACCTCGGCTCCGGCGAAGGCTTGCTGAGCGAATTGCTCGCGCGACGCTGCAAGAAAGTCATCGCCGTGGACAACTCGGAGAAGATGGTGAAGTTCGGCGCCAACAAGGCGCGGAAGAACGGCCTGAAAAACCTCGAGTTCCGGCTCGGCGATTTGCAACGTCCGCCCCTCGATCCGCAGTCGGTCGACCTTGCCATCCTGAGCCAGGCACTGCACCACGCCGAAGATCCTGCCGGCGCGCTGGCGGCCATCCACCGCATCCTGCGGCCGGGCGGCCAAATCATGATCCTCGACTTGCTCCGGCACACCTTCGAGCAGGCCCGCCAGCTTTACGGCGACCGTTGGTTGGGTTTTCCCGAGAGCGAACTGCACCGCTGGCTCGAAGCGGCGGGTTTCAAGAAAATCGAAATCAGCGTCGTGGCCCGCGAGGAACAGCCGCCCCATTTCGCGACGCTCTTGGCGGCGGCGGAGAAGTGACGCGTTTTGCTTCTCACTGAGCCCGCAAGCGGTAGTAACGCTGGCCGGGTGCGCCCGAATCCTGGACCGACACCGGGAGGTTCGTGGGGGACATCGGCAGATTCGTGAGGGTCAACCAGGGAGTCGCCGCCAGGAAATCGCAGTATTCGACGGAGTACATGCGATCGGCTTCGACGGTGAATTGGAGTGTCACAAACTGGGAGTTGACCGCGATGGAATCGATGCGCGGGGAGAAGTATTCCACGAGCAGTGCCGGCGCGCGGTTCGTGTCCTCGTGCGTGGCGAATCGGCGCGCGCTGAAATTCAGCTCCTCGGAGCCGCTCTTGAGCATCCACCCAAAGTTCAGCGCGGGTTCGTCCAGCCACGTCTGCACATCCGCGACCGTCTGTGTGGTGGAGTCAAACATGTAAGGAGAGAAATCGGGACCGTAGATGAACGTGTCAACGCTGGCGACGGGCCAGTAGTCGACGCCCGCCCGTCCGCCGGGTGTGGCCCAGGTATTGGTGGTGAGCGCAAAGCGATGCGTCCAGTTCGCTTCGCCTGTAGTCGCGGGCGCGCCCAGCGACGGTGGAGATCCAATTTTGTTTCCTTCCCCCCAGTCGCGCAACATCCGGTGCAGTCCGAAGGAGTTGGGTTGGTCGCCGTCCACCGGTTGGCCGACGACCTCGACGACCAGCGAAGCGGAGAGGATTTGGGCGCCGCTCGGGACGTGCGCGACGATGTCGAATTTCAGGAGGCCGCGGTTGGTGGTGTAGTTCTGCGTGGTCCCGCTATTGAGCCAGGCCATGCCGCCGAAATTGTTCGAAGGAAACGCTTGCAACAACGCCGTGTCCGCCGAAGGCAGGATCGTCACGGACTCGGCGGCACGGGCGGGAAGCCAGGTGACAAGCCCAAAGCAGAGCAAAGCCGCATACGACCATCCTCCAGAGAGTTTGCCAAAAGTCATTTCCGATTGGTGGCGCACGACCTGCCGGTCGTGCGAGCCTGCGCGGCAATGCAGCCCCACCAATCGGAAATGACTTTTGGCAAACTCTCTAACGTGACGCATCCTGACTAATGAGATTGGGTCGAGCACGGGGCGAGTCTATCGAGCCTTAAGCCGGACCGGTTCACACCACATCCACTTCGCCCAGTATCGGTATGGTGTCCACCGAGGAATTGTGCGCCGTCATGCTTGCGCCCAGTTCGGGCTCCGTGACGTATCCCGGAATGATGCGGTTGAGCTGCGATTGTGTCGCCCCGAGATGCTCGCGAGTGATTTCTCCCAGGACGGAGCGGTAATCGACGGCGCGCTGGAGGTAGCGGCCCGCCACTCCAAACATCGAGCCGCCCTGCCCGGGAACCCACGGGATGACATCCCCCGGCGTCCCGGCGATGACACCACTGGTCCGCCCGGCCTTGCCGCGGCCTTTGACGCCGCCGCCGGCGACCCACATCAGGCCGGCTTCGGCGTGGTCGGTGCCGCCATTGCTGTTTTGCACGGTCGTGCGTCCAAACTCGCTGAGCGTGACCACGACGAGGTTGTTCCAATCCACTTTGTCGGCATGGAGGCTGAAGTATTTGCGCAACGCGTAGAAAGACCAACCGATGCGGCTCTGGAGATCGGCGTGGGCACCGGTCACTCCGCCCTGGTTGTTGTGAGTGTCGAAGCCGCCCATTTCGGTGCCGGCGATGATGGCGTCGGTCTTGTTGAGGATGAGCGCCGCGGCTTTGAGTTGTTGAAAGAAGCTTTGCCCGGGCACGTCCACGACGTAGGTCGCCGGAGTGCCGCCGCCGTTCTTGGCCGTGGTGGTTGGGAAGAGTGAATAGTGCAGCGCGCCTCCGTCGGATGGGACGTCGTCGACGAAGGTGTTGCCATCCTCAGTAAAATCAATCGTCGAAAACAAGTCGAGCGTGCTGACAAGGTTCTCGTAAGAAAGTTGCAGCAAACCACGGCTGCGTTTGGGGGCGAAGCACGCCTGGTTTCCCCGGAGAATGGCATTGGCCAGCTTTTGATCCGCCGCGGGCGTCGGCGTGCCGAGCACGTCGTAGCGCGTCGGGTCGGAAATGTTCGTGATGGCGGCCTCGGAACCTTTGAACAGCGTGGGAAGAGCGCCCTGGATTGAGACGCCCGCGAGCGGGTTGGTCGCGGTCTGCCCCGATTCAAGCAGCGCGCGGTAGAAGATGCCTTCGCGCGTGACCGAGTTGGGTTCACCCGTTTCCCAGTACGCCTGCGAGTCAAAGTGCGAGCGGGATTGCCGTGGGTAACCGACACGATGGATCAGGAGCAATTCGCCGGCGTTGTACACCGGCGCGAGGAACTTGAGCGAAGGATGCAGCGCGTTGAAGCCGTTGCCCAGGTTGATGGCGTCGGCGTAGGCGAACGTCGAGGCCCCGCCAGTGTGAAAATCGCACGGACCAACGCCGGTGTACGTCTCTCCCGGATCCTTCGGGATGAAGATGTTTGGCCGGACGCCTTGGCCATACGCAGTGTCCTCGATGGGGATGCACGAGTTCAACGCGTCGTTGGCTCCGCGCAGGAAGATGAAGAGCAGCTTTTTGCCGTTGAGGCCGATGTTCCCTTCGGCCAGCGCGCGCCGGGCGAAGGGCGGCACCTGGGTGAGCGCGGCCAGGCCGAGCGCGCCGCCAGCGCGGAGTGTATTCGAGAGGAAGTCACGGCGCGTAAGGGTGTTGATGAACGGGGTGTGACGCGTAGAGACGTTCTTTTTCATGCTCGTGTTGCGGGTTGCGGGTTGCGTCAAGGGTCCAGGGCGCTGAATACCGAATACGGATAGGGTCACTGTTCGTTAAACCGTTGCAGACTCAAAAGCAGGGCGACCATGCCCCGTACGCGAGTATCGTACGGCTGGTTCGCGACGTTGCTCGGCGTCAGCAAGTTGAAGGCCGAGGGCGCCCCGTCATCGCCCGTGTTCAGGAAATCAACCGCCAGAGTCTTGTAAGCGTCGAGTCCGGCGCGGCCTTCGCCGGGCCAGAGTAACCCGAGAAACAGGTCGGCCACTTTGCCGGCATCGCGTTGGTCTACGCCGCTTGGCAACCGCAGTTGCAAAAGCCGTACCGGGTCGGTGACGTTGTTGTTCAGGAAACTGTTGTCGTCGTTCTTGCCGGTCTGGCCAACGGCTTTCATCAATGAGTTGACGAACCGGACCCGCTCCGCCAGCGCGCCGGCGCTGACCCAGCCAACACCCGCTTCGGGATAACCGTCCGGCTCTTCGCGGTTGAACAGCGACATGCCGCCCATGCGCATCAATGCTGAACCAATGCCCCCACGCAGGCCGCCTCCCAGGCTGGAGGTGATGCCGTAGCCGTCCGTCGCCGACGTCCAGGTGCCGTGCAACCCGGTGCCATTGATGCTTTGGCGGCAGGCGCGCACGGCGCTGGCGGCAAATTCCAGCGGCGTCTTGACCTTGTGCGCGTTGGCCCCCTGGCCACGGAACAACGCGGAGTTGAAGACGGTCTCGAGCACCGGGCGTAGTTGTCCTTTGGGACTGCTTCCTTCCCAGGCGGCCATGCAGGCCCGCACCAGGTCTTCCTCGGGCGTCGTCGCTCCGTCCGTGAAGTCATACCCAATATGGAAATCCTCATGCACGAACAGCCGGCAGAGCTTCACGCTCAGGAATTCCTGTGTGAACGGGAGGTTGGCCAGGTGTGCGATGATGTCGTAGCCGTCCGCGAAGCCGTTCGTGCCGGTCCGGGCAGGGATATTCAGTTCATACAAGCCCGGCGTCGCATTGTTTCCGTAAAGCTTCGTGGTGTAGGGCGGGCCGAACCGGGCCGGCACTGTCTTGCCGCCAAAGATGCGCTTGGCGCCTGGGGCGTGGTTGTTCTGGCGGAAGACCATCGACCAGACGCCGACGAGGTTGGTCACGGCGTTCGGGCCGGCCGGATCGATTCGGACATTGGAGCGCGGGGCAAACGGATTGCTCGCGTTGCCTGGAAGCACGATGTCCAGGGTCCAACCCGTCCACGCCGGCGCCATGTTCGTGATGTCGCTCTGGTCATAACCGTTGTCGACACCGCACGTGAACAGTTCGAGCAGCTCGCGGCTGTAGTTCTCATTGGGAATGTTAGGCGGGTTGCCGCGGCTCGTGATCGTATCCAGGTAAATGATCATCGCCGGACTTTCGGCGCTAATCCGAAGCAGGTCGTGAAAGGTCCCGTTGGTCTGCATCAAGACCTGGCGCCAACGCGTGACTTCGCGCCATTCCAGTTCGCCTCCGGCCCGTTGCGGATAACCGTTGCCAAATTGAAATCCGTCGAAGAAGTTGGCGCTCTTGGCGGCGTAGGTGACGAAATGGTTCTCGAAAAACTGCGTGAGCACTTCGAGCAACTGCCGGTCGGCGAACACCGCGTTGAGCACGAGCCACGCCTGGAGGTCCTGGATGGCAGCGGTGCCGGGGCCGGAGGTAGCACGAGGGTCGCGACTGATGTAGTTGGTGGGCGTACCGAACCGGGACTCGATCCAGGGGATGTTGGTATGCGCCAGGGAGGCGTCTTCGCTGATGGATTCCGGGTTGAGCTGTTCGTTAATCCAGGCGCTGGCGGAATTGGCTCCGCTGTTCTGAAGCAGCCGGTCGAGCAACGCGGGCGTCGGGCCGTAGGCCAGCCGGTTCAACGCCGTGGCCGTCAGCACCGCGTTGCTGTCCAGGGGCGTCACTTCGAGTCGATGAAATGCGTTGCTCCCGGCGGAGGTCCACGTGCAATTGGAAAACACGCCGCTCAAATCCTCCAGCCAGGAGTCCAGAATCGATCCCTTGCTCCACATTCGCAGAACGTTCGCCGAAGGATACGCCGGGAAGGTAATCCGCTTCTGGCCGTTGGACAGAGCGCTGATGCCCAGCGCTGGCGCCGGAGGGTCTGTGTAGTCATCCCCAGCCGCTGGCAGCGCGAGAAATGACAACGCCGCCAGCGACAGGAGAGAGATCCTGTTGGTTTTCATAGGTCGCTTGAAGGTCCCGCCACGCAGAGCCCACGGAACGGATGTCTGTTTAGTCGCGGGCCGCGTGGGAAAGGTTACAAGGAATGAGGCCTCTACGCGGACGCTTTCCGGCCGAGCCGAGCGCTGCTAGTCTCGACGCGTGTTAAGGCTCGGCCTCATTTCCGCGGCGTCCTATGGCTACGGCGGAGCGCCGCGCGTGTCCGGCTCGAATCACGGCACCGCGTTCGCCACCACGTTCAACGGATGGGACGACACCCAGGCGGCGCGGTTCCAGGGCACGTTCGTCCGCTCGCAACGCCGGCTCGATGGCGCCCGCGTCGTGCGGATATGGGACCCGCTGCCGGAGCCAGCACAGCGCCTCGCCGCCGCGTGCAGTATTGAGAAGGTTTGCGCCAGTCCCGAGGAGGTATGCGAAGGCGTCGATGCGGTGATCCTTATCGACGACGGTTCGGGTGAGCAGTGGAAGTACGCCGCGCATCCTCTGAAGAAGGGTGTGCCGGTGTTCTGCGACAAGCCGCTGGCCATGACCGCCAGACAGGCCCGGGAAGTCGCAAAGCTGGCGCGGTCCACAGGCACCCGATTCATGTCCGGCAGCGCACTGCGGTTCGTGCCGGACATCGTGAAGCTGCGCGAAGAGCTGTCGCGGCTCGGCCCTGTCTACCTCGCGACGGCGGCCTGCGGAAACGAGCTGGTCTATTACGGTCTGCACGCGCTTTCGATGATCTACGCGGTACTCGGACCGGGCGCTGTGTCGTGCCTGAACGCCGGGCAACCTGGGCTGAACGTTGTGCGAGTGCGCTGCGCTGATCATCGCGACGTGGTGCTGCTCGTTGGCGAGAAGGAATGGATGACCGCCGGCTATCAAATCAGCCTGTACGGACAAAAAGGTTGGAAAACCGTTCAGCCCGGCCTTGCGGACCTCTACTCCTATTTGCTCGAAGCATTCCTTCGCTATGTGCAAACCGGCAATGAACCTTACCCGATCGAGCAGGAGGTCGAACTCATCGCCGCGCTCGAGGCGGGGAAACGTTCCTTAAAGGAGGGCCGCGAGGTGACCGTGAAGGAAGTCCTGGGCTAAGTGCCGCTATGATGAATCCAAGTCGGCACGGGTGACTTATCTCAGCCGGAGATTCACCCGGCTGCCTTTGGATGTCAGTTCCCCCTGAGAAACTTCAGTGAAAAAGATTCGTTCGCTCTCCACCTTGCCAGTTTGGATGAAGTATTCCCTGACGCGCCCGGCACGGCGCGACGCCAGTTCGCGAATATCGCTGTCAGTGATCTCGACGATGTCGACAAGTCGCTGGCGCGTTCGCTCGGCGGGCGCGGCTTGAGCGGCCTTGGGTTGAGCCATCATTCTCTGGGCGCCTTTTTCCGTTGTTGTCGTCCTGCCCGCCCTGGCCGCTGCAAGGGTCGGCGGTTCGTTAGCCTGGACGACTTTGTTGGTTTGAAGAGAAGTGGCCTGCGGCGTTGACCTGGCGTAAGTCCTCTTCACGAAGTCTTCAAACTCTTCTGTCGTCACGACGATCTCCTCCGGCTTGAGTTGCGCCTGCTCCGATTTTCGCAACGCCGACCATTTGCTCATTCGAAGGTCGCTTTCCAACTTACGCCGCGCCAGGGCTTCGCGGTCAGCTTCCGGCTCGACGCTGCCTTCGATTTCGATGTCCAGTCCGGGCCGCTCGTAAAGTCCCTTGGTGAGCGCGGACAATTTTTCGAGGCCCCCAGGCTGTAACTCCGCGCTGCCGTGCGCGAAGTCCAGAAAGCTCAACTCCTCGCCTTTGCCTCCGAAAATCGCGCCCAACGCGGCAAAGGGCGACGCGACAATCTTGGTGATGACGTTGACGATGGCGCCCGTGATAAGTTTGCCCAGGCGCAATTGCGGATCATCCAAACTGCCTTCGACGGGCACATCCAATTCGATCTTTCCGGAGCGGTCTTTGAGCACGGCCATGGCAAGGCGGACGGGAAGTTTCGTGGCGTCCGGGCTGCTGACCTTTTCTCCCAGTGTGAACTGGTCCAGCACGATGCGGTTCCGGGCTTTCAAGCTTCGCTGGGAGATTTCGTAGTCCAACTCC
>Ga0134127_10002307_pt1 | contig 13817 bp, 20 predicted proteins | sample KB31753_FD_96459 | JGI IMG/M metagenome (GOLD analysis project Ga0134127, IMG submission 96459) | Terrestrial soil microbial communities with excess Nitrogen fertilizer from Kellogg Biological Station, Michigan, USA - KB3-175-3 | ecosystem: Environmental > Terrestrial > Soil > Unclassified ...
CATAACCATCTTACCGACCACTTGGAACACGCCGTTGACCGTGCGGGTGTCGGGATGTTACGCGGCTAGGCGACTTTGAGCTACGACTTTACCGCATAGAATACAGGCATACTTGTCCGTCGAATGACCCCAGTCATTCTGTACTAGTTCGAGGGTCACATGCTCGCAAGGGATGAGATATGCTTGCTGTTCCCATCTCAGTCGTAGGGCAGCCGCTTGGTCCTTTGTCATGGGCTGGTCCTCCTTTTGGGTGGCCAGAGATAAAAAAGTTTATCACGGATGGCCTGAAGATTGAAGAGGACACATAACCATCTTACCGACCACTTGGAACACGCCGTTGACCGTGCGGGTGTCGGGATGTTACGCAGCTAGGGACCGTTGTACTACAGGTTCCCCGCAAAGTATGCAAACATAGTTGCCTGTCGAATCGCCCTTGTCATTAAATTTTAACTCCAGATTCAAATGTCTACATGTTTCGAGGGTCGATTGTCCCCTCCATTTCGCTCGAATGAGAGCCGCTTGTTTGATCGTCATAGGTTTGCCCTCTCTGGCCCATTCGTTTCCGGTCAGGAGGCAGGGGTATAAATCACTGGGGTGGGGGTCTTGAGAAGGCGCTTGAGCGTGTCCCCAAGCGAATGCACCGAAGACCCTTTGACTAGGAACTCGCTCACCCCCAGCGCCCGGACCTCCCACTCTCTCTTAGGTCTACTGTCCGCCGTCACAACGATCACCCGCTGGTGAACATCCACAGTGCGGATCTGCCTCAAGACCTCGACTCCATCCATCCCCGGCATGATTAGATCAAGTACAATGACATCGGGGTGTTCTCGCCGATACAGCTCTAGGCCCTTCCAGCCGTTGTCAGCGAGGAGCACTTCATATCCGAGACGCTTGAGTGGCATTTCGGTGAGCGTTCGGACGTTTGCCTCATCCTCAATCACCAGAATCTTCGCCACGGTGCCTCTTCCCGAATATATGGCGTCGCACACTACCCCACACCGGGTAATGCGGGTGTGAAGTGCGTTTATGCAGCTTCATATCATGCCCAGGAACGCGCCAACTGGGGAACTAGGACAGGCCCTAGCTGGTCAGTACACTGAATTCAACTGCACATCGAGGTTGTTAGCGTGATCACCACACCTAATTGCTTCTTTGTAAGACCGCACCGACAGGGACTGCCCTTACGGCTTGCTCTGAATTGCCCTACGCGGATAACCCTGTTCTAATTCTCACTTGTAACAGGGAGGATGCGGATGGTCTCAATTCTGGAACATCGCACAGCGTCAGTGCTCCTGATTGACGCGAACAAGGCCGACCGAGCGTTCTATGCAGATGGGCTGAAGCGGTGCGCCCCTGACTATCTGATTCTAGAAGCCGCCGATGGGCAGATAGGGCGTCAAGTCTATGGGTGCGTGCGTGTTGATTGTGTGGTGTTAGAACTCGCATTGCCTGATAGATCGGGCCTCAAGCTACTACTAGACTTAGTTCGAACCACTAGCAGGTCGAACGTCGCGGTGATTGTATTGACTCTGATTGAAGATCCAAGAGTGCATGCACTAGCCACGCATTCTGGCGCACATGCTTGTCTTCAAAAAACACTTACATCGCCGGAAGATTTGGACAAAGCCATTCAGCGTGCACTTGCGAGGGCAGCATAGATGCCCCAAGGAAGATCGGTACCAGCCTCTCTAGTGTCTTTGTTTCTCCCTCCTGTTGGTTTGCGGCAGGCCGTGGGCGAAGTCTGTCAACAGCGGTAATGCCCTAACGAAACTCTGAGGCCGCCTTGCGCTATATGTTGGTCAACAATAAGTCAGACGAGAATGCGCCGTTGATGGTGCAGGGCCTTGTTGGGATGTGACGCGGTTAGCCTACTGCTGGAGTTACTGAGTATGCACGTGTGTATGTAACCGGGAGATGGCATGCAAAGACTTGTGGTCTGTTGATAGGTTCGACATCGGATAGGCGCACAAGAGCGCAAAGGAATGTTCTTCCACTAATTTGTTCCAGAGTGCTTCCAACCGAAGGGCCGCCCATGTGTAGCGTCTGGCCCAGAGGACGGCCACCATTTCACCAAAAATGCGAATTGGACCAGACTGACGTGCCTGACCAAGCATCCCCTCCACCACCTGCTTAAACCGTAGCTCGCTCGGCCAATCAGCGACCATGAACTTCGATAGCTGTTCTTCCGCATCAAAAAACCGCAGCTTGTCATGAGTCACCTGTTCTGGAGGTAATGCCCGCTGAAGAGCTTCACGATGTTGCGCGGTAGCCACAATGATGACTGTCTCATTGCCCTGTAGCCCTTCTGTGATGAAGCGGGCTACCGATTGCGTCAAAAATATGTCGTCATTGTAAAACTGAACGGAATGGCTTTGGAGACTCAATGACCCTCTATAGGTGAACTGCCCATTAGGATAGGCATATTGACCGACACCTGGCTGGGATCGCTATGGCCATTCGGCAACAAGCGTAGGCAATCGCGCGTATCTACTGGTCAATAACCGGGCAGAAGGAAACGCGCCATTACACGCCCGAGTTAGAAGTAGCGTGATACGAAGGAGTCAACACGGTGCACAACATAGGGGCAAGGCCTGAATGCGCGACCGCACAAGAGATTTTCATGAGCTAGGGGTTCTCTTAGTAAGTCCCAAGTGCTAATATGGTAAAAACTTCCCAAATCATGACCCGACTGATGGTAGTCGTTTGACAAGGATATTTCCGCAGCTGACGTAACATAGAACTTTACCTTGACACCGTAAGACGTCGGCGTACCGAGCATCAGCTGGGCTGATCGCGCCTTCAAACCGTTCTTATCTGATATGCCGCCGAACCCCGAACGTCGCACCACCTCCGTGCTCCTCATCGACGGGAGCGCCACTGACCGCGCCAATTTAGCCGATCAACTGAAGCACTGCTCTCCTGACTATCTGATTGTAGAAGCCGCCGATGGACAATCAGGTCTTGCCCTCTATCGGTCTCAGCAGATCGATTGCGTGGTGACAGACTTGGCCTTGGCTGATCGATCGGGGTTCGAGATATTGGCAGACTTAGTTCCGGTGAGCAACAAGCCGCAGGTCGCAGTGATTGTCCTTACTCGCATTGAGCATCGAGAAGTCAAGGAGCTAGCCAAGCAAAACGGGGCCTACGCTTGTTTGGTCAAACAACTCACGACGGGTGAGGAGTTGGATCACGCCATTCAGCAGGCGGTTAAGTTTGTGGAACTGATACCCAAGGATGATCGGTACCGGCCTATCTAGTTTCTCTTTCTTCGCCCTTCTCAGAAGAGGCAGACCCAAAATAAAGGCCCGGTTCCTTTCGGAGCCGAGCCAGCTTCAGTTTCCGCGAGGGTCGCACTACGCGTTCACGACGTTTCCGTTGTGCGTGCGCAGTTTTCCATCGCAGTTTCTAAAGCAACTTCACTTTACTGTGTCCACGGAACAGCGCCTACTAGGACAAGCCCTAGGGAGGATCGGTGGTTGCATAGAACTCCTGCCCTGAGGGGTCAATGTGCGCCTTGAGCCACGCCCCGCAGTGTGAGTTGATACGTCGAGTACCCGAGTTGGCGAAGTGACAACCGGCCATCTCTCGACATCCGATCAACGGCACCGAACACCTCTCCCCAACTGAAACTGGGAAGGGATGTGACGACATCGTCTAGGCAACAGGGGCCGCTTCTCCGCAAAGTTTCAACAATAGCATCTTCTATCGGTGGCATGGCATAGACCTCCCTTGGTCGGAGTGTTTATCATGCGGTCGGTTCGTCGGCTCCTGTGTGCAGGTCTTATAGCCGAGTCTTGGTCGAAGTCCTATCGACACATCTCGGATGTTTCTGTAGTTTAAATAAACTAGCAATGTCGTGGTTTGTACCACAGAGGTGCAGGACGACGCGCGTATGTGCTGGTCAATAATCGATCGGAAGGGAATGCGCCATTGACGGTGGAGGGGCTTGTGGGGATGTTGCGCGGACCAGAAGCGCATACCGAAGATGTCTAATTATACGTTGATGCGCATCGTTGGCGAGGCAAGGTAGCCGCTCTACTTGCCTTGCCCGTCCCTTCTAACCCCTTGATTTAGACCCCTACGCATAGTCAGATCGTCATACTATGCCATGCGAAAACTAAGGCGTGCTAGTGCTCCGCCCGTCTGCACAGGGCAAGCGGTCCATGGGCGGGGTGTCAAGGAAGGGTGACCCGGCGATGTTCTTCGCTCCTCGACCTTAGTCTTGATTGCACCTCAAAGCTGCGCACTTATTCAGACAACTGCGTTTCCTCAGCTTTCGGCTAGCCTTCCCATGTTGTGACTGAGACGGGTTGTAAGAAGCGTAGGATTGCAAGTCTGTCTCTCGCGCATCATCAACTGATTCGCGGATGTACTTAATCGGACACAGGTAGACACCCCTCTGAATTGTTCTACTCTGCATGGTTGATCACAGCTTTGCTTCTCTATCCCAGGGTCCAGGGGAAGACAAAGGGGGGACGCATTGCTCGTTCGTTATATCTATATGAGGACATGACCCATGAAGGCCCGTTCGTTCCCTGCCGCGTCTCCAAATCCGCCCAAGAAAATAGACCTCTCGTTGGCCCTAAGGCTCCGAATCCGCGATGGATTGACACACGCGCAGATCGCAAAACGCTTTGGTTGCACGCGGGAAGCAGTCACGCAGGCGTTCAAACGGTTTACGGACCTTACAGATGACCCGGCACAACTGGAGGCGTATCGGCAGCACAAACAGGATTTGTTCGAGGCGTCGGAGCAAGTCCTCGTTAAACGCATCTTGCGGGAGACCCAGGATGGCGAGCCGAGTTTTGGCGAACTGGCACGGGCGCTGGATGTCGTGAGCAAGCAGGTGCGGCTACTCCAAGGACAGTCCACGGGCAATCTCGGGCTTTTGGTGCAGACCCTCAAAGAGGTGCATGCCGACCTGGATGCCGCCTTGGCGGAACCGGCACACGCTGATTCATCACATGAGAGCGAAGTGGTTACGGACAATCAATCCTCTATTTAGAAAGGAGCAATCCAAGTGACTATGACAATGGAACTTTCGTCGGAACTTGTGACCAGGGAAGTCGTGCGGGATCGGGTGTTCCAGCACTTCCCTCATCTCTGGCCAGCGGTGGAGGCAGGGCTATCCACCTGCGCCACCTTGCTGCTCTCTGACAATGTGAATCCCGTCGCGCTGAGCTACGTGGGTCCTCCCAGTGCTGGCAAGACGACGGTGGTCAGCATGTTTGATGGGGCGACGGTGAACGGCCAACCGATATGCTACCGGTCAGACATGTTCACCCCGGCGGCCTTTGTGAGTCAGTCCGCCAGGGCTAACGACGAGCAGCTAGCAAAGATTGATCTCTTGCCGCGCATCAAACACAAGGTACTCCTCACCCCTGAGCTTTCCACGATCTTCCGGGGCAAGCAGGATGAATTGGCGGTGACGTTCTCCAGGATCACCCGCGTCTTAGACGGCCAAGGGCTGAAGACGGATAGCGGGACTCACGGCCAGCGGGGATACGAAGGCGATTACTTGTTTGCTTGGCTTGGTGCCACGACCCCGTTTGATCCTGTTGTGTGGAAGGTGATGGCGCAACTGGAGAGTCGAATGTTCTTCCTGGTGATGGACGCAGTCGCTGCTCCCACCGTGGAAGAGCTTGTCACGGCGCACACTCAACCTGTGCCGTTCAAAGAAGGACTCAATCAATGCCAAGGGGCCGTCCAACGCTTCTTGGCCAGGGTATTTGCCCAGCACCAAGGCGTTCGTGCGGTCACATGGAATACCACTGAGAACCTGCCCAAAGTGCTGGAAGGGATCGCCCGCTGCGCCACACTCCTTGCTCTCATGAGGACCCAGTACGAGGCGGCTACACCAGCACAGCCAGAATCCCCCCACCGCGCCAACGCCGTGCTGTACAACCTGGCACGAGGGCATGCTCTGATCTGTGGGCGCTCTCAGCTTACGCCGGACGATCTACCCATGATCGCCCAAGTTACCCTGTCCTCGATGCCGGAGAGACGCAGGGCGGTGTTGCTTGCCTTTGCAAAGAGCGGTGGCGAGCCGTTGACCGTGAGCCAGGTTGAGAGTGCCGCGGGCGTCAGCCGCAAGACTGCCGGACAGTACATGGATGAGATGCATTGGCTAGGCTTGGCGACGTTCGAGGCTGAGGGTACCGGCAAAGCCTCCCATCTAGTCCTCAAGCCAGAGTGGGCTTGGTGCATGGGTGAAGACTTTGTGCCCTTGCTCCTGCGCTGCGGCCTGGTAGAAATCCGGGGGTGAGTGCGTCGAAAGTTGGCGTACTGGTCATTTCCAGCCTGGCAATAGACGGGGGGTGTGTATTGACCTGGCAGCTCTTAACCTAGTCGAAAGCCAGAGTGAGAGAGACAAGAGAAGCAGAAAAGTGAGCACACAACCCCTGAAAACTGCCAGGTTGAGGCAATCCATGGGGGCCCGTGAGAGGGACAACGGAGAGAGCTCGATAATGCGGGCCCGTCGCGTGTGCGGTCGAGGCGGGCGCGATAGATAGGTATATGAACGGCAGGAGGGAACAATTAGTGAACGACCGGCATGACCTCTGTCACAGTGCTCCCGCCATGCTGCCTGGGTACCTTCCAATTCGAGATGCAGCGGCATGGGCGGGGGTATCGTCGAAGACCGTCCGGCGGTGGATAAAACGTGGGCTACCCTTCCGGCAGGCCGGAGCGCGGGCCAAGGTCCTCATTAGACCGGCAGACATAGACCGATTCCTGGATCAGAAGCAGGTGCCACAAGTGGACCTTAACCAATTGGTTGATGATGTGATGCATGCCCTAAGCAATTCTGGGCCGAAGAGATCGTAGACAGGAGATTCAGGAGACGGCTCTTTGAGAAATAGCGTGCCTTCCTACCCCCTTTTTGTGGTCTTGACATGTATTTAGTGTTTAAGCTAAATACTGACATGTTGAGAGTACGTGAATGGCGGGAGCGTCGAGGGCTGACACAGCAACAGTTAGCTAAAATGTCGGGAGTCCATTATGTCAATCTCTCGAGGCTTGAAGCGGGCCAAGGGGATCCGCAACTATCCACACTTTTGAAGTTGTGCCGAGCATTGCGAATAGACCTTGGGCAATTGGTCAACAAGAAGGGAGGGGAGCGCAATGGCCGTCAAAGTCGGAAGACGAAAAGATAAGCCTGGTTGGTGGGTGTTCGTCAACTTTCGCGGCCAGCGGACCAAACGCTGCTTCCCGGATGCCAAGGCCGGGGAGAAGGCCGCTCGTGCATTTGCGGAGAAACTTGCGGCTCGTCTGAAGTGGGCTGCCGTAAGTGGTGAGACGATAGTCCTCTCCCAACCAGACCAGCAGATGCCGACCATTGGGAACTACCTCACCAACTGGCTTCAGGCCTACGCCAAGGTAAACTGCAAAGCGTCCACCTGCGAAGAGTACAAGCGAGCAGTCGAAGGGCAGTTAGTTCCCGCACTCGGTCCAAAACCCCTCGATGCCCTAAAACGAGAGGACCTGAAACAATTCATTGCCAAGTGTGTTGAGGACGGCAAGTCTCGCTCCACGATCAGAAACTACTTGGCGCCTCTCAAGTCAGCTTACTTTCAGGCCGTCGAGGATGGATTGCTGACGGTCAATCCAGTCACCCGAGTAAGCCGTCTCTGTAAGGAGGCCAAGGCTGGGAAAGAGGCGATGCAACCCCTCACGAGGAAAGAAGTGAACATCCTGTTAGTCAAGGTGCAGGAAAAGATGCCCGGTCTTCATCCGTTGCTACTCTGTGCGGTGCGGACGGGACTACGCCGGGGCGAACTCATCGGCCTGCAGTGGGGAGATGTGGACTTTCGCAGTCGATTTCTCATGGTAAGGCGGGCAGTCGTTCGTAACAGGGTGGGAGTACAGAAGAGCGGCAAGGTGCGCAGGGTTGATCTGAGCGGGCAGTTAGCTGCCACATTCCAACAACTGACTGAACTGCGCGAACTAGAGGCAATGGCGAAGGGTGAGGCCCTAAAGCCGAATGCCTGGGTGTTTCTCTCCCCCAAGGGCTACCGTGTAGATGAGCGAAACCTTGAGACAGCATGGGCAAAGTGCCTCAAGGAGGCCGGAATCCGGCAAGTCCGCTTCCATGACCTTCGCCATACCTTTGCCTCTCTCTTAATTGAACAAGGCGCACACCCGAAGTACATCCAGGAGCAGATGGGACACTCTTCCATCCAAGTCACGATGGATACCTACGGGCATATGTTCCCGAACCGGAACCGAGGGCTAGTAGACCGATTAGATATGACGGAGGTCGAGTCCGAGTTTGCACCCCAGTCGCACCCTGAAGAGAAAGTTGTGAACTTGATGTTGCACAAGTCAGCGAAAGGATTGGTGCGCCCGGAGGGACTTGAACCCCCAACCCCCAGATCCGTAGTCTGGTGCTCTATCCATTGAGCTACGGGCGCGTCAAGGAACGATGTGGAGATGCTGTCTACACGGTTTTTGGGCAAGATCCTCGATGGACGAACCGATAACGAGCACGCTTCTTATACAGGCGATGCGATCGTGGGGTCAAGCTGGCTGTAGGGTGAAGATGAGTGCTGAGGAAGGCTGAATGGCCGAGATGGGGAAAACCATTATGTGAAGCGGGTGATTGCTCGATCGTGTGAACATGCGGAACGTTCGAGCCTTCCCGCTTTAGTCCTCGTATAGGAATTCCGACTAAAAAATACTTTTACTCACTTCGTTGGAGTATGTACTTTCATTGCCGGCACTATCGTACGCTGTGATGACGAAGAAATATGTGGTCCCGTTCTGCAATCCTGTCGCAGTGTAGTTTGTCGTTGCCTTGGGCAAAGTCGTAAGTGGCGCTCCATAGGTTCCCGATGCCGTACCCCGATACACCTTGTATCCTGCTAGGTCCGAATCGATGCCAGCATTCCAGGCCAGAGTCGCGGTCCCGGCCGTTGTAGCGCTGAGTGTGAATGACACAGGAATCTGTTGCGGAGTATTGGTCGATCCGGAAGCTGTGACGGTGATGATCCCGCTGTAAGTTCCGGCCGCTAACCCTGTCATGTTCACGCTCGCGGTTAGGGCCCCGCTGTTACTGCCTGACGCGGGACTGAGGGTCAACCACGCTGCGTTATCTGAGGCCGTCCAGGATAAGGTGCCGCCACCGGTGTTGGAGATATTGATAGGCTTAGCGGCAGGGTTCGTACCGCCCACTGTTCCGGTGAATGTGAGGCTGGTCGGGCTGAAGCCGATTGTCGCACCAGCCGTTGTTGCCGTCATAGTTAAGGTGACCGGGACGGTTTTGGCCGTCGCTCCTGTTGCAGAGAGAGTGACGGTAGTGTTGTAGGTTCCTGCGGCCAACCCCGTCAGGTTCACGCTCGCGTTCACGATCCCGCTGTTGGTTCCAGACACGGGACTGAGGGTCAACCATGCTGCGTTATCCGAGGCCGTCTAGGACAGAGTGCCGCCGCCCACATTCGAAACAGCGATGGTTTGAGCAGAAGGATTCGTCCCTCCGACCGTTCCGGCAAAGCCAAGACTTGTGGTGTTGAGCCCGATGGCCGCCGTGGAAGTAGCTGTCGTGAGTGCGAGGGTGACGGGCACTTGCTTGGTGATCCCTCCGGCTGTGACGGTTGCGATTCCATAATAGGATCCTGCGGCCATGCCGGAGATGTTGGCGGTCATGCTGTATGTGACCGATTGCCCTGGCGAAAGTGTTCCAGCGGGATAGCCGGCGCTAATCCAAGAAATAGAATCTGTCCAGGTAAAATTGACCGACGTGGCGCCGGTGTTTGTGAAGGTGACAGGAACGGTCAGCGGCCCTGGCCCAACCGTACCAGTAAAGGCAATCGGAGACGGTGAGGTAGTGATGCCGGAAGTGGGTGAAGAATTCGTCACAGTCAGAGTGACGGGAAGAGATTTTGTTGCGGTGCCGGTCGCAGCGACGCTGATGGTCGTGTTGTAGGTGCCTGCCGCCAGTCCTGCCATGTTCACACTTGCCGCAATGGTTCCTGCATTCGTCCCGCTGGCTGGGGTAAGCGTCAGCCAGGCGGCATTGTCGCTTGCGGTCCAGGTCAGCGTGCCGCTGCCGGTATTGGATACCCCAATCGTTTGTGCCGCTGGGTTCGCGGCACCAGCTGCGCCGGAGAAGGCGAGGCTACTCACGCTAAGTTGAATCGCCGGTGCCGCAGCGGCTCCTGCGACCGATAGCGTCACGGGGAGGATTGTTCTTCTAATACGTCCGTTCTGACTTGTCTCGGTAATCATGACATTTGCTGAGTAAGATCCAGCGGCGAGGCCCGCTGTGGTTGCCCTCACTGAAACAGAGTCTGTCTCTGCGGCGATGGTACCTGATGAAGGCGTGACTGTGATCCAAGGGGCGTTTTCGGTTGCCGTGCACGTTCTCTCTCTTGTGCGGCTCGATGAGAGCACGACGGTTTGCGGTGATGGATCATTGCCGCCAGTGGTAGCTGAAAAGGTCAGGGCACCCGGGCTGACTTGCAAGGCCCATGACGGGTTCACGAAGCCAAGAAGCATTGCGAATGTCAACATGGTTCCGCCCAGTACGTTGGACATCGTCTGTCGAATCGGAGCTGTGCGCGAGTCGTGGATCTCCATACTAATTGTTCTGAATGGCTTGTGTCCCATTTCGCTGAATTCTGTTTCACCGGAGAGATGGCACCGGCGCTGGTTGGGCAGGTATAGAGCAATGCCTGTGCCTGGACGAATTGTTTCGCCTGGCAAGCAAACGCCTTGCTGGGATTGGGCAAGAGAGGGGCTGCAGGCGCAAACAGACAGCTGGAGCGATCTGGATGGTCGTAGGGTCCAGCATGCAGAGTCTGCAGTTGCTCGATTTGTCATGACGTCCGTTGAACCATCTGTCGATGAGAAATCCAAAACAGTATTCAGATTGATCGTTCTCAGGTAGACTTTTCCGATGATGTGAGGAAAAAACCCCTGGGCGGTTGCCTCTGGATGAGGATGATGGCCAATCTTCAGTCAGTTCCAAAAGAGGTGGAATCTGCTGTAACGCCCGATGTGGCACCTGCCAGGACAGTTCCCGTCTGGCAATGGGTGTTAGGTGCGGTGCTGGTGGTCGCGCTCGGCTCATGGCTGGTGTGGCTTTCAGCCTATGTCCAACGGATGTTTATCGAGGAGGATATCCACGCGGCTTGCCAACGGGTCATGCCGGATACGGTCCAGCGTTGTGTCGACACTGTGATTATTCAACGGGGGGGCGCGAGGCGATGAATGGGCGGAGTCGACGGGCATTCGTCACTGTGCTGTGCGGGTGGCTCACGATCCTTGGTCTGACGTGTGCGGTTCCGATTGCAGCGGCGCAGGACTCCGTTACAGAATCACGACCCAGATTTGATTTGGCGATTGGAACGTGGATCAGCACGGGCAATACGCACTGGGCGCATAATGCATCCTCCATAGCAGGGTTGGGCGATCCGACGTCAAAGCTTACCTATAAAGACGTTGGGACGAATGTATTTGAAGTTACCGGAAAAGTTTGGGTGACACCGAGGTGGTATGGCCGACTCAATGTGGGCTATGCCGGGATCGGAGGCGGTAGACTCACGGATGACGATTACGGGTCAAACGGAGGGCAGAGATTGTTCTCGAGTACCAATAGCGACATATCTGGCAACAGCATGTGGTACTTGAACGCAGACAGTGGCTTTCGGCTAGTGGAATATCCAAATCACAGGGGTTGGTTGGACGTGTTTGGAGGATTTCAGTACTGGTATACGAAGTACGAAGCCACGGGGTTGGCGCAGGTGTCCTGCGACAATTCTGCCGTGCCTCCGTCGTTGGGCCTTACCTGCAATCCAGCAGGAACCGTGACGAACCAAGGGCAGACAGTGATTACCAATACCTCCCATTGGTACTCGATTCGTGCCGGAGCGTCCACGGAGTATCGCCTGACGCGGCAATTAAGCTTGGTGGCAACTGCGGCGTTTCTTCCGCTGAGCATCATCGATAATAAGGATATTCATCACTTGAGACCTGATCTTCAGCAAAATCCTAGTATCTCGATGCTGGGATGGGGGGTTGGGGCTGATGCAGATGTCGGATTAAGGCTGAATCTGGTCAAGAACCTTTTTCTCAATGTCGGCTATCGTGTCTGGTGGAACCATGCAATTGACGGGACCGTGAAGTTTCATAATGCCAATGCGCCATCCGATTCTTTTCCCCTCACTGAGTTCCAATCGATCCGCCAAGGCCTCACCGCCGGTGTCAACTTCACATTCTAGTATCGGGTCACAGGAATTAGATTATCGGTGGGAGCGTGACGGCAGCGTGTCGTCTTCGTATTGGGTAAAGAGCCGTTTGGCTTCTGGATGGAGATGGCTAGGATGGCCGTGGGGAATGCCGACGGTGCGAAAGAGCGGTGTGAGTTTGCCGTTCGGATGTAAGTAGCCGGCACGAAGCGGGACCGTGCGCGTGCTGTGGCGGATCAAGTGGCAGGGAGTCGGTCTGATTGAGCTCAGCCACTCGGCGATATCGTGCGGGTTGCCGATCGAGGCGGAGAGCAGGAGCAGCCGTGCTTGATTCGGGCAGAAGATAATCGTTTCTTCCCAGACGACACCCCGCTCCGGATCTGCGATATATTGCGACTCGTCTAAAATGACAAGACCTAACGTATCCAACCGCACGTCGATCTCTCCGCCGCCTGCGTCGTAGAGCAGATTCCGCAAGATCTCCGTCGTCATGATCAGGAGGGGCGCTTGCCCATTATCACGCCGATCCCCGGTCAGAATGCCGACCTGGTCCGGGCCGAATATTTTTGAAAATTCCGTGTACTTGGTATTCGAGAGGGCCTTGAGAGGTGACGTATAGATGACAGTCCGATTCTCCGCGATGGCGCGACGAGCCGCTTCGACCGCAACATAGGTCTTTCCGCTCCCAGTCGGGACACTTACGACCACGTCACTCTCTCTCAGTTTGGCGATGGCTTCTTCTTGCCAGGCATCCGGGACAAAGGTTTTTGGTGGCGGCACTCCCAGTCCCTCCAACCAGTTCGACAGGGTGATGGCCGGCTCATGGGATTCCGTTTCAATCGGCCTGTGCGTGGTGCGACGTTGCGGCGCCGAGGATTTGGCTGTTCGTGCGGCGGGGGAGTGACGAGGGGGTGGCGCGGGGCGAGCCTGTTTCTCGCCGATCAAGGTCATCAGGTCGGACTCAAAGCCTGCACGGTTCTCGGCAGAATGGCGCAGTAACACCTCGATCAAGCGGCGTTTGCCTGCGCGGAAATGTCGCTGAACACGCCCGCGCGCAAGACGGTGCAAGAGTGCGATTGGTTGTTGAGCCAGCAGTTGTTCGAGTTCTTCGGTGGTCATCTCGATGCCGTTATTCGTGAATCGTTTTTCGTGAAACGTCCAGAGGAAAAAGGGCCGTACGCTATTCTTACGGTTAACGTTGTCACGGCAATTCCTCCAGCACGCCACGGCGCAGGGTGGCGATGGCGCGCGAGGCGGTATCTGCCAATCCGGGGTGTGTGACTTTGAGCGTGTGCAGCTGTGAGAGGAACTCCAAGGTTCGTGCTAAGAGACGATAGATATCTCCTTCAGCCATCGTCGTGCTTTTACAAAGACCGATCCATGTGAGCGTGGGATCGCCGATCCATCGTTCCGTCACTGCGGCAATGTCGGCCCGAAGGAGCGGGGGATCTTCATGCGGCGAGAGCGACGCAGCCAGTTTTCGCACCTGTCCGAGCAACGAACCTAGTCCTGAAGTGACGCGTGGGAAGGCGCCGGGGCGATCATCGTCGTGCGCGATGCTCGACATGACGGCAGCGAGCATCGCAGGATCAGCCCCATTGAATGCTTCGGCTCGAATCAATTCGGTGATCA
>Ga0134127_10002308_pt1 | contig 13814 bp, 12 predicted proteins | sample KB31753_FD_96459 | JGI IMG/M metagenome (GOLD analysis project Ga0134127, IMG submission 96459) | Terrestrial soil microbial communities with excess Nitrogen fertilizer from Kellogg Biological Station, Michigan, USA - KB3-175-3 | ecosystem: Environmental > Terrestrial > Soil > Unclassified ...
CAGACACCAAAAACGGTGCCTGACCCCAAAAACGGGGTCAGACACCAAAAAACGGTGCCTGACCCCAAAAACGGGGTCAGACACCAAAAACGGTGCCTGACCCCAAAATGGGCATGAGCACGGGACGTGCGGGCTGAAGTTCCACACGAACCACCTGGAGGGAGACATGGCGAAGGACAGCGACAAGAAGGAGAACCGGCCGGACGTCACGGGCGGCACCGGCGATCGCAAGAGCCAGGAGAAAAACGACAAGGGATTCAGCGGCGGCATGCACTCGCTGGATTCGACCCAGGTCCCGCTGCGCAGCTCGGACGGCGAACCCGACTGGGATGCCATCGACGGCAAGGACAAGAAGGATTCGGGAAACTCCAAGACCAAGTAGCGCGGAGCTGATCGGACCGCAGCAGGGCTTCAGGGCGGCGGAAGGACTGTCTCAATCCTTCCTCCGCCCGTGTCTGTCTGACCCCGGGAAGCGAGCAGTCCCCACGGGCCGGCCATACCTCAATTCCTCCGATCATGTACAACTTCGCTCGAGAGATCAGGCTCGTGTTCCGCGCGCTGCGCCGGAGCCCGGGCTTTTTCGTCGTGACGGCACTCACGCTCGCGCTGGGCATCGGAGCCACCACGGCCATCTTCAGCGTCGTGAACGGGGTGCTGCTCGCGCCGCTCCCGTATCCGCAGTCGGAGCGCATCGTCGAGCTGCTTCAGATCAATCCGGGAGGCCGCCTCGGCCGCAACATCTCCGACCCCAATTTTTTCGACTGGCGCGCGCAGAGCCATAGCTTCAGCCGCCTCGCGGAGGTCTCACACTCGTTCAGCGTGTCGGTGACAGGCCCCGCGGTCCCTGTGCGCGCCATCAACGCCTACGCGTCGGCCGATTTTTTCCCAGTCATGGGCGTCTCGCCCGTAGCGGGGCGATTCTTCGGCGAGTCGGATGACCAGATCGGCGCGGCGCCGACTGTCGTGGTGGGTGAAGCATTCGCGACGCAAGCGTTCGGAAGCCCGCGCAACGCGCTTGGCAGATCGATCACCTTCGATGGGGCCACCTTCACCATCATCGGCGTCGCGCCGCGCACGTTGGATTACCCGGAGTCCGCCGAACTCTGGCGGCCGAAGGGACTGAACTCACCCTCGCCGAGTCGGACCGCGCACAATTCCATGGTCATCGGGCGCCTCGCGCCGGGCGCCACGGTGGAGCGCGCCGCGTCGGAAATCAGCCGGATATCGAAGCGGCTCAAGGTGGAATACGGCGAGACCACCGACATGTCCGACGCGACAGCGATCTCGCTGCGCGACGAGATCGTCGGCAAATCGCGGAAGATGCTCTTCATTCTGCTCGGCGCGTCGGGCTTCCTGCTCCTGATCGCGTGCGCGAACGTCGTGAATCTTCTCGTCGCGCGGATGATGGCTCGGGGCGGCGAGCTGTCACTCCGGCTCGCGCTGGGCGCGAGCCGCGGACGGTTGGCCACGCAATTCCTCGCGGAGTCGCTGGTGCTCGCCCTGAGCGGCGGGGTCGGCGGCGTTCTCCTCGCGTGGCTCGGTGTCCGTTTTCTCGTGGCGCTCGACGCCAGCCGCCTTCCGCGCGCCGATGCGGTGCACGTCAGCATCGCCGTGCTCGTATTTGCGCTGGGAGTTTCCCTGTGCGCCGCGATCGTCATGGGCGCCCTGACTGCCCTCCGCGCAACGCGAACCGAATTGCGCGCCGCGATGGCTGAATCGCAGCGCAGCGTCGCGGGAGGCCGGGCCGCGTTTCGCCGGAGCCTCGTCGTGGTGCAGGTGGCGCTCACGCTCATCCTGCTCGTGGGGGCCGGGCTGCTCGGCCGCAGTCTCGTCAACATCACACAGGTCAAGCCGGGCTTCCGGGAACAGAACGCGCTGTTGATGGACGTTCCGCTCGCCGGGTCGGGCGACTCACTCGTGCAGCGGCAGAACCTCCAGTTCTATGAGACGCTCCAGGACCGTCTCTCGCACCTGCCAGGCGTCTCCGACGTGGGGGTCGTGAGCGGATTTCCGATTGGCGGACTCGGCGCGCCCGACGGAACGTTCCTCATCGTCGACAGCCCGGTGCTCCGGCTCCAGATGAAGGATCTGGAAACACTCTTCCAGAATCGCGCACTCACGGGCGAGGCGGACTACCGCGTCGCGAGCGACAGTTACTTCCGCACCATGGGAATTCCAATCGTGCGCGGTCGCGGCTTCACGAGCGCCGATGCCACCGACGGGCCGCCGGTCGCCGTCATCAGCCAGACGCTCGCGCGCTCCCGGTGGCCGGGCCAGAATCCGATCGGCAAGTACGTCGAGTTCGGCAACATGGATGGCGATCTGCGGCCGCTCACCATCGTGGGCGTCGTCGGCGACGTGCGCGACGACAACCTGGCGACCCCGCCAAGCCCGATCATCTACGCGGACTACAGACAGCGGCGCAACAGAGTGAGCGAGATGATCGTCGTGCTGACGGGCGCGGGCGACATCGCGAGCGTCACGGCGAGCGCGCGTCGAGTCCTCGCGGACATGCGACCCGACCTCCCGCCTGTGTTCACGACGATACAAGCGGCCATCTCGAATTCAGTCTCCGACCGACGATTCTCGCTCTTGCTCGTCGGCGTGTTCAGCGCCGCCGCGTTGTTGCTCGCGACGCTCGGCGTCTACAGCGTGCTGGCGTATCTCGTGACGCAGCGCCGCCAGGAGTTCAGCGTGCGTGTGGCGCTCGGCGCGGAGGCGCGGAACGTGATTGGCCTCGTCTTGCGTCAGGGTGCCCTGTTCGCCGGTATCGGCATCGTCGTCGGGACGATCGGCGCCCTCGGCCTCACCCGGCTGCTGAGCGGAATGCTGTACGAAGTGAGTCCAACAGATCCGGTGGCGTTCGGCGCCGTCGCGCTGCTGCTCGCGGTGATCGCGATGCTGGCGAGCTTCATTCCCGCGCGGCGCGCGTCCAAGGTCGACCCGATGAACGTGCTGCGCGGCGGATAATCGGCGCGATCGGGCTTCGCCATGTGTTCCACTTGCCGAGGTGACAGCTCAGGCGCTACGCTGTGGCCGTTCGCGGATCGACCCACCCCGACCCACGAAGGAGCTCACCGATGAAACGCGCCGCATGCTTCGCAATCGGACTCGTTCTGCTCCACGCGCCGCTGATGCTGGCGCAAACATCGCCTGCCCAGACAACGCCTGCCCAAACAACGCCTGCGGCGGCGCCTGAAAAGAGCGCCACGACAGCGCGTCTCCTCGGTATCGTGCCGGGTGTGGGGCACATGTATGCAGGTGAAACGGGTCATGGGATCGCCTACTTGGCGGGAACCGCTGCCATGTTCGCGCTCACGGGCGGAGTTGCGGTGACCGAGTGTCTGAACAATGGCCTCGACACAGGCGACTGTGGATCGACGCGAGCCGCAAACGTTCTGGCCGTCGCGACGCTGGGCCTGTGGGCATGGAGTATTTACGACGCGGGCCGCGCGGCGCACAGAACCAACGTCCGGTCGAGAGCGAAGCAGACGTCGCTGATCGTCGCGCCGGGCAAGTGGGTCGGTCGCGGCGAGAGCGTGGGACGCACGTTGCGCGTGGGACTCCGCGTCGGACGCTGAGGCAAAATCAAAGGGTCAGAGCACTTGATCGGAACGATCAAGTGCTCTGACCCTTCGATTTACGGACTTTGGGGTCAGGCACCGCAATGCCAGGCTGCGCCCTGGCATTGCGGTGCCTGACCCCAAAAACGGTGCCTGACCCCAAAAACGGTGCCTGACCCCAAAAACGGTGCCTGACCCCAAAAAACGCTGCTACTTCTTCGGATCCAGAATGTCGCCGATCTGATGATCGGCATTCTGGAGATGCATCCGTGTCTCGACATCCGTCGTCCGCGGCAGCGCCGCCCGGATTTCGGAGCGGAGCTCGATCAGACTGCCGCGAAGCTCACCGCGCGCATCCTCGGAGAGAGGCGCGGCGCGGTTGCCAAAGGCAGCCGCACCCGCTGCGGCGGCCGAGGGCTCTGGCGGATTGATCTTCCGGTCCATCTGATCCAGGTAGTTGTCCTGGAGCAGACGGCGATACGCATCGATGTGCGGCGAGCCAGACGTCAGCTCCGACCACACACCGTGGCGAAGCTCTGTGAGCATCTCCGGCAGCGTGTAGCTGTTGCCGCTGCCGGCGAGCGCTTCGCCTTCGATCAGACGGTTCATGCGGCCGTCGTTCAGCACGGCGGTCAGCACGCGATTCTGCGCGTTGCCAATGCGGGTGAGCATGCCTTCCGGCTCGATGCGCGCCGCGATCGCCGGATTGATCAGGTACGTCGGCGTGCGAAACACGCTGTCGTTCAGGAAGCGCATGGCCGCCTGCTGGCGCTCGCGGGAAATCGGAACGTAGACAGGCCCCGACTGGCTGCCCGACTTGTAGTGCACGGTGCCGCCGCCGATCAACGTTGGCACGTGGCCAGCCTCGGTCGCCCACTGACCCACGACCCGGTCGTAGAGCAGCTTGAGCAGATCATTGTTCTCTTCCGGACGCGTTCCCGTGCTCGCGACGTAGTTCATGACGCGCGCGATGTTGCGGAAGCCAAGTCCCGTGGACTGCACGGGATTCGCGTCGCCGACGGCCTCGCTCTGCGTGCCGTACGAGCCGAAGTCGTTGTTCACCGAAAAGCGCAGCCAGGGCACCGTGTCCTGCACCTCGGTCCACTTCTCGAGCGTCGCGCGCTCGGCGTCCGGGCTCGTCGCGCCTGGAATCGGCGTGTAGCCCCACATGATCGAATACCGGTCCCACGGTCCAACGCGCGGCACCATGTACTGGAGCGGTACGTGATCCTCGGGCTGCGCAACGTAGTCGAAGCGTGAATAGTCCATGATGCTCGGGCTGCTGCCCATCTTCGCCATCCACGTTGGGCTCCGCACGCTGTCGGCGGGGTAGGTCGAGCTGCCGATCTGATCGTGCTGGAGACCGAGCGTGTGGCCGATCTCGTGGGCGATGCCGAACTCGAGCAGCCGGCCCATGAGCGAATCGGGGAAGGGAATGGAGCGCGCGCGCGGATCCACCTGCGCGGCCTGGCTGAAGTACCAGGTCTGCATGAGCTGGATCAGGTTGTGGAAGATGCGCGCGGAGCCGTTGAGGATCTCACCGGTGCGCGGATCGCTGACGTGCGGGCCGACAGAGTTCTCGACCGTCGACGGCAGCCAGCGGATGATCGTGTGGCGAATGTCTTCGGGCGACCAGTCGGGATCGTTGGTTGGCTCGTCGGCGGCGATGATGCCGTCCTTGAATCCTGCCGCCTCGAAGGCGGGCTGCCAATCGAGAATCGCCTTGCGAACCCACGGCTTCCACGCGTCCGGCGTGTCGCGGTCCACGTAGTAGACGATCGGCGTCTTGGGGTAGCAGAGGTTGCCTTCACGACGATCGGAGCACTCGAGGCGCCAGCGCGTGATGTACTCGATCGGCTCGGCCACCTGCTGATCCGTGCCGAAGTCCACGCGACGCACGCTGAAGAATCCGATGCGCTCGTCGGCGCGACGCGGCATCATTGGCTGCTCGGGCAGCTTCACGATGCTCCAGTGAGCGAGCACGCTCTCGGCTTCGCCCTGGCCGCCGCGACCGCCGGCAGCCGGCGCCGCGCCACCGCGGCCGCCAGCCGGTGCGGGAACGCCAGTCTGCGTCGCTTCGACTTCGATGTTCTCCGGGTAAGGCACGGCGCGCTCGACGTACGAGCGCGTCTGGTCGATCGTGCCGCGAATCGCCGCGAACTCGGGAATCGTGGTGGTGAAAAGACGCGTGACGTCGATGACGGCCGCGCTGTCCGGCCCGTAGGTCGCCACGGGGAAAACGGCGATGATCGGCGCGTAGTTCGAGTTCTGAATCGACCGGAAGATCGAGAGCGTCGTGTCTGCCGTGATCGCGAACGACGGCGACCGCAGGATCACGCGGTTGCCATCGCGGGACCAGCGCAGGGTCCGCTCGCCGAACTCGTCGCCCGCGTACTCGCCAAAATCGCCGCCACTGCGCGTGGGATTCTGCGCGGCGGCGCGGGCGTAGCGGCCGACGACGAGCATATCCTTGTTCAACTCGTTTGACGGAATCTCGAAGTACAGACGGTCGGCCACCTGATGCACGGTGAAGAGTCCCTTGCGGGTCTTGGCGGCCGAGGTGATCACGCGACGGTAGGGACGCGGTTCAGCGGCTGCGCCAGCTCCGCCGCGGCCCGCGCCAGCGCCGAGCGCGCCGGTCGTGTCGCCTTCGCCGGGAGCTTCGGGAATCGTTGTCGGCGCGCGGTTTGGCGCCGGCCGCGTCGTCGGCTCAGGCGCCGGCGCCGGCGCGGCCGTGGGCTTGGAACTGGTGCACGCAACCGCGGACGCGAGCGCGAGCAGCCATGTCTTGGTGATTCGCATGGATGTTCCGGGGGATGTGGGGGGAGCGGCGACCGGTCGCCCGACCGACGCGCATGTCCGACGGCCCAAGCGCATAGCGCTTGGGCCGTCGGGCAGCCAAGAAGATGCAGAACGGTTACGGGCGGTACAAGCCGCCCGTTGTGCTCACATCAGAGGGGCGGCTTCTTGTGCGCGACCCCCTTGGACGCGGAGCCGCTTCCGCTTCCGCTCGACCCGCTGTTGGCGGATCCGCTGCCGTTCGAGCCGCTCCCGCTCGAGCCACTGCCGGAACTGTTTGAACCAGAACCGTTTGCGTTCCGGCTGGAGTTGCTTCCCTGGTCGCGTGGGCGGGCGGTGCCGCTCGTGCTGCTGCCCTGATCGCCCCGCGTGTATCCACTGCCATTGACCGCACGCCCGTGCGGCTGCGGCTGGCCACGGATCACGACGACGGGCGCCGAGTTGTAGTACCAGCCATAGGCGGGCGCGTATCCATATCCGTATCCATATCCGTAAGGATTGCCGGCGTAGGGATACGGGTCGTAGGCGTATGGTCCGTACGGGTTGTAACCGTAGCCGCCGTAGCTGTAGGGACCGTAGTAATCCCAGCCGAAGGGATCGTATAGCCCGCTCATGCGCCGATCCCGCATGTACTCGTCCGCGATGCGGGCGGAGTCCGCGCGGTCGAGGTACTCGTCATCGTAACTGCTCAGCCGCGGCTGATTGCCGGCGCCGAGCGCGAACTGCTTCGGATACGAGAGCGCGACCATCACGTCGGTGACTGATCCCGGCACGCCGGCGCTGGCCAATTGCTCGAGCGTCCTGGCGTCGAGCGTGAAAGGCTGATGGCGTGCGGCGAGCCACGCCTGAACGACCGGCGCGCTGACCATGCGCGATGCGTCCTCCACGTCGCGCGGGCCGATCGTGGATCCGATCGCCGCGCGCGCGGTGCCCACGGCGAGCCGCTCCCGCTGTTCCTGCGCGAGCGCCGACACGAGCTCCGCCGGCGGCGACTTGAGACCCACGTCGCGGTAGCGCATGACCTTCACGGCATTGCCGTAGCCAGTATTCACCGACTGCGCGTCGAGCCAATCGCCGTTCGACGCCATCGCGAGCACGCCGTCGGATACGCGACTCACGCCCCCGGTGCAGGCGAGCTGCGAGTGCAGGTACACGCGGCGGTTGTCGACCGACCACTGCGCGCTCTCCCAGCCGTCGCAGCCCTGGTCGTGCACGACCACGCGCGCGCCCGACGCCTCGATGTGGTGGCGCGACGTCACCGTGTCGCCCGAGACGGTCACTATGTCGACCGCCGAGCTGCCCTGCGACGACGGGATCACGCAGATGTGCGCCGCATGCGAGTCCACGAGCATCTGCGGTTCCATGGCGGCGGTCGCCGATGAGCCATCGGCGTCGCCGACGGGATCCTGCGGCGCGGCGACGGTCGGCTGCCAGCAGCCGAGCCACGCCTGCCAGCGCGTGTCGGAGCTGGATTGCGCGGACAGCGGTGAAGCCTGCAATCCGGCGACGCAGGCGATGAGAAGGCCGACGGACAGCGTGCGGTGGGTGTGTGCGAGAATGCGCATAGGGGTCACCTGTGTGGTCAGAACCGGACGCTCAGCCCCACCGTGGTCGAAAGACCCGACAGGTCCATTCGGCCAAAGCCGGCGAAGTCATTACTCAATTGGGCATTCGCCCACTGATACGTCGCCTCGGCGTTCAGCGCGAAGCGTGGTGATATCGAATAGTCGACGCCCGCCATGGCCTGCGCCATTGGCGACCATGCCGAGCTTTGGAGCACGCTGTTGAAGATCGAATCGGTCTGGAAGTCCACGAAGTCGCCGCTCTGCTTGAAACGCGACCACATGGTGCCGACACCGGCACCGACGTACGGCGCGATGCGGGATGGAACCCACGCGAACGAGCCAATGCTCCGGCCCGGTGAGGTCAGGTACTCCTTCACGGAGACGCTGAGCGGAACGCGTTGGAATTGCGTGGTCTGTGTGATCGCCTGGTTCGCGCTGTCTACGTACTGGCGGAACTCAGACGGCCGGTTCATCCCCGCGTACCCGAGCGACAATTGCAGCAGCGTTCGGCTCTGCAGCCAGAGTCCGAGCTCCGCCGAAACGGCTGGACTGCTGAAGTCACTCCGGTTCAGCGTGAGGTTCGTGGTGGTGAAGTCCACCAGGCTGCCCTTCGCGGCCGCCGCCGCGTATCCGGCTCGCACAGTAAACGTCCCGTGTGGCGCGCCGAACAGAAAGCCATCGCCCTGCTGCTGCGCTCCCGCGGTTCCCGCGGCCGCCAGCGACGCGACAAGCGCTCCGAAAAACGCCACCCGCGCGCGACTCCCAAGTATGATCATGACACGCCCCTGACAGATGTCAGCGATCCCAGCCCCGCAAAACTGGATACACGTCCAGCCCGATCCAGTTCCGGTCGCCTGTCCCTTCATAGAAATAGTACGGCACGGACCGGCGTTTGGCGCTCAGGCGTCCAGGGCCAGCAGCGCGAAGGTCGCCAGCCAGTGCTCCCCGGCGTAGTCGCCGCTCACGTGAGGCAGGCTCGCATCGAGATGCGCGGCAGCCGCCTTCGTCGCGAGCGTCGAGCGCGGATCGCCGGCGCCCCACCCGCGCGCCAGCGACCGCCAGCACCAGGCGCGGCTCAGGTTGACGCCGTCCAGATGCGCGATCTTCCCATCGCTGCGCTCGGACGGAACCGCGGGCACGAACAACGTCCTGGGTTCACCCGCGGCGAGCCGTGGCAGGAACGCGTCCATCCACACGCCAAACTCGGCGCTGGGCAGCACGCGCCGCATGCATTCAGCCTCGATCAGCGCGGACGACAGGAAATCGTCGCCGCTCGGTTCCCACGCCTGGCAGTCCCTGTCGTCCGCGTACCATTGGCGCACCGCCGTCGTCACGATCCCGGCAAGCCGCGTGTCGCCGACTTCGGCCGCGAATTCAGCCGCCAGAGCGCAGGCGAAGGCTGTATTGAAGTGGGTTCCAGCTCGAATCGGGTAGGTCGCTCTCGGTAGAAAGGCGGCGAACCGATCGACGATCGCCCGCGTCAGCGGCGCGAGCGCGTCGCTCCAGCGCTGTGCCGCGCTACCCTGCCGGTGCAGCTCCGCGGCGAGCATGAGCAGCCACGCCCACCCGTACGGACGCTCGAAGATCCCACGGAGCGGCCCGTGCAGATACGCGACTTCGGCGGCGATCTTCTCCGCCGTCAGCTGCCTGTCGAAGAGCGCGCGAATCTCCGCCGAGCGCGCCAGACGGGGTGCGCGGCGGAGGACGGTCGCCAGCAGCCAGTAGCCGTGCACGCACGAGTGCCAGTCCATGCTTCCGTAGAACACCGGGTGCAATTCACGCGGCGAACGAACGTCCGCATCGCTCGACAGCACGTGGTACAGCAGGTTCGGGTACTCGCGCTCTACGTGCGCCAGCGCCAGGCTGGCGAAGCGATCGAGCATGCCCTCGTCGAGAACGTGCACGCTCATCGGAACGCCACGAAGTACATGAGCGCCGTGTTCGCCACGAGCAGGATCACGCCCGTGGGGATCTGGACGCGAATCACCGCGTTCTCGCTCGGCAGCTCGAGCAGCGCCGCCGGCACGATGTTGAAGTTGGCCGCCATGGGTGTCAGGAGCGTTCCGCAATACCCTGACAGCATGCCGATCGCCGCAACCGCCACCACGTTGCCGCCGAATTGGTGCACCACGAGCGGCAACCCGATGCCCGCGGTCATCACAGGGAAGGCGGCGAAGGCGTTGCCCATGATCGCGGTGAAGACAGCCATGCCAACCGTGTAGGCGATCACCGCGGACAGGGGCGTGCCGAGGGGAAGCCAGCGCTGCGCGAGGGTCGCCACCACCTGTCCGACGCCCGACAGTGCGAAGACGGCTCCCAGCGCAGCGAGCATCTGCGGCAGCACGGCCGCCCATCCGACCGAGTCCATGAGACGACGCGCTTCGCGCATGGGCGCGCTGGCCGGCGGCCGCAGAAGCCACAATCCGAGCAGGAAGGCGACCAGCGTCGACAACCCGAGCGAGATCACGGTGACCTGCTTGGCATCCACCAACGGGCGCCCGCCGAGCGTCGCGGACTTGAGCGTGAGCGTGCCGAGCACGGTGAGCAGCGGGATCGCCAGGGCGGGAATGAACAGGCGATTGCCGAGCAGGCGCGCACTCTCGGCGCGCGCCTCCGCCGTGGTCAACTCGGTGCTGCTCCGGCCCAGACCGCGCACGCTCACCACGAGCACCATGCCAAGCACCAGGATGCCGTTCGCCAGGTCCGGCAGGTGCGTGCCCACGAGAAAGGAAATCGCATACAATCCCCAGAACACCGCATTCGCGAGATGACGCGGCGCCGCGCGATCGCGGAAGTTCTCCAGCGCGATCCCCGCCGTCATCAGACCCATGAGGAGGTACACCACCTCGAGGCCGATCATCGCGCCCCCGTCTCGTCAGTGGCGACGTACTCCGTTTCGGTGGCGTGCCGCGCCAGCCAGCGATCGAGCATGAGGATGCGGGTGCCGTGGACCACGAACGCCATGACGGCCGTGGGGATGGCCCAGAGCGCGAGCTGCGCCGGTTCCACGTGAATGCCGTTTTGATCCAGCACGCCCTTGATGAGCAGGATGGATCCGATCGCGATGAAGATGTCCTCGCCAAAGAACACGCCGACGTTGTCGGCCGCGGCCGCGTGCGCGCGGATGCGCCAGCGCGTGCGTGGCGAAAGCGTTCCATACCGCATCTCCGCCGCGGCCTCGGCCATGGGCGCGATCAGCGGGCGCACCATCTGCGCGTGACCGCCAAGCGACGTGAGTCCCAGGGCGGAGGTGAGCTGCCGCAGGGCGAGGTACACGAGGATCAGCCGGCCTGTCGTCGCGCCACGCATCGCCGCGATGACGCTGCGCGCGCGCTCCTTGAGGCCGGCGCGCTCGAGCAGCCCGATCACCGGCAGCACGAGCCAGATGATCGCGATGTATCGGCTTTCCGTGAATGCGTGACCAAACGCGGCTATGACGTCGATCAGGTCGCGCCCGCTCGCGACCCCTGTGGCGAGCGCCGCCACGGCCACCACGAGCAGCGGATTCACCCGCAGCAGAAAACCGATCACGACTACGCCAATGCCGATCAGCGTGAGCATCGTGCGCTCCACAAGACGAAAAACGCGTCGAACGGCAAAGAGCTTGCGGCGTGGCCCGCGACATAGCAACCAACGACCGGCACATGGTACATTGGCCATTGAATGACTGTGACGACCCGAGCCTCCTCATCCGTTCTGATCCTGTCCGACCAGCCGATGATCGCCGCGCTGCTCGGGATGCTCGTCGAACTGGTGGGGTATCGCCCGGTCTTTGCCGCGTACGACGAGCGGCCTGAAGACGCCATGCGCCGCGTGCGCCCCGCGCTCGTGGTGCTCGTGGACGGCACGCTCGAGGTGATCCGCTCCGACCTGTTCTTCGCGCGCGCGGCGCAGCATCGGTGCGCCCTCGCCATCTTCGGGCCCGAGGACCGTCGGCAGGAGCTGGCCGCCACCGCGGAGGCGCGCGGCATCACCTGGTTCACGCTGCCCCTCGAGGGCCCCGAGCTTCGCCGGCACATCGAAGCGGCCGCGCGAACCGAGTGGTGGTCGAATCCGGCGCGCGCGACGCGCCGCTGACGCGTCCGGTCACGCCGCGGGTGGCGTGAAGCCCCCGGGGTGGCGCGCCTGGAGCTTGTCGATGTTCGCGCGCGCCACGTCCTCCAGCGAAAAACCGAGCGCTTCGGCCGTCGCCGCCAGACACCACAGGGCATCGCCCAGCTCGTCGCGCAGCCGCTCGGCGGAGCTATGCCTGTTCTGAAATGCTGATTTACGAATGAGCCCCAGGACCTCGCCCGCCTCCTCGGCGAGCCCGGCCGCCGCGTCCAGCAGAAAGTCCCGCCCGGTCAGGGCGGGGTTGCGCGTGCGCAGCGCGGCCCGCTGATACTCGTCGAGGGTCATGTCGGAGCCGCGCGCCCGGCGCGGAGAAGAAGGGAGGTCCGTCTAGTCGAAGCGCACCCGCGGATCCGCGGCGGCGTAGGCGAGATCGGTGAGCAGGTTCACCACCACGAACACGGTGCTCAGAAATAACACGGATCCCTGGATCGCCGGGAGATCCCGTCGCGAGATCGCGTCCACCACGTACCGGCCGATCCCCGGCCAGGAAAACACAGTCTCGGTCAGGATGCTTCCCGTGAGATACGCGCCGAAGTCGAGCCCGAGGACCGTGATGACGGGGATCAGCGCGTTCCGCAACGCGTGCCGGAGGACCAGTCGCCACGGCTTCACGCCCTTGGCGCGCGCCGTTCGAATGAAGTCCGCGCTGAGCGCGTCGAGCATCGTCGACCGCGTCATCCGCGCCAGGAACGCGATCGAGCGCATGCCGAGCGTGAGCGCCGGCAGCGCCAGAAAGCGGAGGCCGCCGTACCCCGAAGGCGGCAGCCACTCGAGCGTGACCGCGACGAACAGAATGAGGAGCAGCCCCACCCAGTACACAGGAAACGAGATGCCGAGATAGGCGATGCCGAGTGACAATCGGTCGACCCACCCGCCCGGCGCCCATGCGCTCAGTACGCCCAGAGTGACGCCCACGAGCACGGCCAGGAGCATCGCGGCGCCCGCGAGCTGAAGTGTTTTTGGAAAGCGCTCGCGAATGTCCTGCGTGATCGGTCGGTCCGTGATGTACGACTGCCCCAGGTTCCCTTCGAGGACGTTCAGCGCGTAGTGGCCAAAGCGCACGGGAAGCGGGTCGTCCAGGTGCAGCTCGGCGCGAAGGCGCGCGATCGTCTGTGCATCCGCGCGCTCGCCAACCATCGACTCCACGGGATCGCCGGGCGCGACGTACAGCAGCAGGAACGCGACGATCAGCACGCCAAAGAGCGTGGGAATCGCCAACAGCAGCCGGCGTAGCATGAAGCGCATCATGGGGTCACCGTTTGGCGCTCGTCGTGTCGATGCGTGCGGTCAGCCAGCGCTGGCCATTGAAGATCACGGGCGGTGTGAACCCCTTGATCCACGGCTGCACCGCGTAGAGCTCGTCATAGAAATACAGGCCGAGAATGGGAGCGTCGGCATAGGCGAGCGAGTCGGCCGTGCGGTAAAGCTGGTTGCGAGTAGTCTCGTTCAATTCGCCCCGCGCGCGGGCCACTATCGAATCGAAGGTCGGATTGCTGTAGAAGGACACGTTGCCGCCGGCGCCCTTGCTCGCGCCGTCGAGCAGCGGATAGAGAAAATCTTCCGCGTCCGGGTAGTCCGCATACCAGTCCTTGAGGATCATGTCGACGACCCCCTTGCGCGCCGCGGCGCGCGACGCGGCCGACTCACGCTGCACGATCTTGGTGCGGATCCCCACGGCGCCGAGATACGCCTGGATCGTCTCCGCCATCCGCACGTAGTTCGGCGTGGTCGGCGTCCAGAGTTCGACGTCGATCCCGTTGGGGTGGCCGGCCGC
>Ga0134127_10002314_pt1 | contig 13798 bp, 6 predicted proteins | sample KB31753_FD_96459 | JGI IMG/M metagenome (GOLD analysis project Ga0134127, IMG submission 96459) | Terrestrial soil microbial communities with excess Nitrogen fertilizer from Kellogg Biological Station, Michigan, USA - KB3-175-3 | ecosystem: Environmental > Terrestrial > Soil > Unclassified ...
AGTCGTGCGGAGATCGACGGAATCGCCAAACTCTTCGCTGAAGATGAGCGCGCAATCTTTTTCGGCGAGGCTGCGAATGAGGAAAACGTCAAAGCTCAGGAACGATTGGGCCACTACCGCATGGTCCACTTCTCGACGCACGGTTATGTCAATGAAACAAGGCCCCGGTTCTCAGGACTGGTGCTCTCACTGCCATCCGGCAAATTGGCAAGTACCGAAGACGGGCTGCTTTCGGCTTACGAGATTTTCAACTTGAAGCTGAATGCGGACCTAGTCGTGCTCTCAGCCTGCGAGACCGGATTAGGCAAAGAGGTAAAAGGCGAAGGGTTGATGAGTTTGACACGTGCGTTCATGTATGCGGGCACGCCGTCGGTTGTGGTCAGCTTGTGGAATGTTAACGACGAGAGCGCGGCTGATCTGATGATTCGCTTTTATCGCAATCTGAAAACAGGGATGAACAAAGGAGAGGCGCTGCGGCAAGCGCAGTTGGAAACAATTCGCGACAACGGATTTCCTTTTTTCTGGGCGCCATTCGTGCTGGTAGGTAAGGCGTGAGGGCCATCAGCGATCGACGGTTACCGATACTCCATACTCTCCCAGTTGCTTTCTCTCTTTTCCCTCGAACAGTCGCAATCTGTATCTCCCGGTACTGAATGCCGACCGATTGACTCGCAAACTCAACGCACCATCATCGCCGGGTCGCACCCCTGAAGCCCATGACACAATTCTTCCTCTCTGGTCGACTAACTCAATCGCATACTCCGGAAATTCGTAAGGCTTGCTAATGAACAACCGCAGTCTCGCCGCCCTGGTCGCGCCAGTGAACCGCAGTCGCACGTCGGCTTCTGCACCGCGTTCTGATGAAAGCCTTGCAATAAAAACCGGGACGTTCTCGTGGCTTTGCTGGGACAGTCGGGCCTGAAGCTGATCTAGTTCGGCTTCGGCTGCAAGACGCTGTTCGCGTTCCTGTTTGAGTTGCTCCGCGGTGCTTCGTTCAGACTGCGCGAGTCGCTGTTCGAGTTCGCGTTGTTTTTCCTCTAACTGCATCACGATCTCTTGTGATTGCCGTCGCGACTGTCGTTCGCGCAGTAAACGCCAGGTTTGCCAACCAAGCGCGCCGAAGGAGATCAACAAACTTGCGGCGAGCGCGAGCGGGACGACTGAAGGCATTTTCTTTTCGCGCGCACGCGGAAAATCAACTGACACCACGCCCGCTGTTTCTCTGGTCCGATCATTTGTCGAAGACTCACTCTGCACTCGCTGCCAAAGCGATCGCCAAGCTTCACCGGTCTCATCAGCAGTGATTTCTTTCTCATCGTCGCGAGCAGGCTCCAGGAAGTCGCGGGCGTTACGAAAGAGCGTGATACAGGGCTCACACGAAACGAGATGAGCCTCGGCAGCCTCGTGCTCCGCTTCAGACATCTCGTGGCGACAATACGCGATTACCTGCGCCTCAGTTAAGTGACTGTCACCGTTACTGCTCGATGTACGATCAGCAGCTTTCATATAGGCGCGAAAGTCTTCTCGGTGCGTCATACGATTCCCGAGCTTCAGACTTTAATGTCCTCAAAGTAAGTGCTCAACTGCGCGCGCAGCGTTTTCTGCGCCTGGTGCAGATGCGCTTTCACAGTGTTGACTGAAATACCCATCAACGCCGCGATCTCGACATACGAAAGATCATGAATAACGCGCAATTGGGCACAACGACGCATCTGTTGCGGCAGATGTTGTAATGCCTCGCGAAGTTTCTCAAGCTTCTCTTTTTCCAATGCCACGGTGAGCGGATCTGCACTTTGGTCGGCGAGCCGCGCGGCGATCTGTGGACGATCGTCGCTTTCGCCTTCCCCTTCCAGGGAGACCAACACAGCCGAGCGCTTCTGAGCGCTTCGGCTTTCAATCAGAGTGCACCAGATATTGTGCGCGATGGCAAAGAGCCAGCTTTCAAACTGCTCCTCCTGGCGCAGATCCTTCAACCCTTTATAGACGGAAAGAAAGGTGTCCTGGGTTAGATCGCGGCAAGCTTCTGTGTCAAATCCCTTGCGCCGAAAGAATCGCAGTATCTGCGGGTAATGACGATCAAAAAGCAAGTGGAAGTTGCTTTCAACGTTTAAGCCCTGCTTGATCTCGCGGATTAATTGAACGGGATCTCTGTCAGGGGGATTCACGAGCGGGATTATACCAGCGCAATCGAGCGTGACCATGCGCTGTAGCAACTGAAAAAATTTCACTCAGCCGCTAAACCTCGCGGCACAGATTCCCGACTTATTACTGCGGTAGATGAAGAGACAACGAGATCACAACTTATTCAGCGAACGGCCGGGTAACAGCCGGTCGCCAGGAGGAGGAATTTATGCCAATCGTCAATGAATGGTACACAGAGTGTAGACGGGGTAACAAACAAGCTTGTCGTAAGCTTCATGAGGGTCTTTGGCTCATTCCCATGATCATGAGGGAGTTGAGGAGGCTAGTTGGGCCAGTTGCCATCGTGCCTATTCCGAAACCGTGGCCGGGACCAGATCCGCCGCTTTTGGATGCAAACTTCCTGCAAACGGCCGGTGTGATTCGCCTTGCTATGGGCGATCCAAACCCGCAACCGAACTTCATTTCGCCCGCCGAGCAATTGCGGGGAGCAACCGAGATGCGCTCAGCAATGGAAAGAGTAATCAAAGCGCTCGATGCCGAGATAAACCGCTTGAATCAACAATCCAGGACTTAAGCCCTTCGAGACCACGAGTACTCCCTCGCCGGGTAAAAAGATTACGTCGTCGGGCACTCGCCGTCGAAGCAATCGTGGTCTGTAAATTCAAAACCAGGCTGCTTACATAAAGAAAGGACAAACCTCATGGAAAAGCTATCAAAGATCCTCAACAACCAAGATGGCGCTGGGAAGAAGCTCGCTCACATCCCTCGCGTCGTCGTTAAGTTTCAAGACACGGTCCAACTGTCTTATGAAGATGGGATAGAAAAGCAATTGGAAGAATGGGAACTCAGCGAGTGGTACAAGTTGAAAGAGAACTATCCCAACATCAAGTTCAAGCGGCTCTTCGATGAGCTGGAACCAGCAAAGATTCTAGAGTTGGTAGCACGTGCTACCGAACTCGATCACACATACAAGCCACCGAATTTCCTCACCTATTTTGTGATTGATTGTAAAGCAGGGATTTTTCCTGATGGGGTGGTGAAACTTCTGTCCGAATGGCCGATTGTAGAGACTGTCTATCTCCAAAGTCCGCCTTTGCGTCCGGCAATGCCCGATGATGACCCACGTTTCGCAATGCAAGGTTACCTTCGTGAGGCGTCAGGCGGAATAGATGCTGTCTTTGCGTGGCCCTCAGGAGAGGGAGACCCTGTGCAGTTCATTGATATCGAGGGTGGTTGGCAACTTGATCACGAAGACTTGCCAACTGCTCCGCCGATCAGACTCTTGTCAGGCTTGAATTCTGAGAGCCCGGCTCACGGCACTTCAGTATTGGGTCAAGTCGCATCCGTTGATAACACCCGCGGTTGTATCGGTGTCGCGCCGCATGTTACCGCCAACGTGATCGGGGATAACCGTGTATCGGGTTTTAGTCATGCCGCAGCGATCCTTGATGCTGTTACGCGTCTGAGCTTCGGTGATGTCCTACTTTCGGAAATACAAGTCACAGTGAGCGGGGCGTTCGGACTTCCCGTCGAGGTCCATCAGGCGGAATTCGATGCCATTCGGCTCGCAACAGCTCTGGGGATTGTTTGCATTGAACCGGCCGGGAACGGTGCCAATGATCTGGATACTTACTCTCATCCGACACGGGGCGTATTCCTGAACCGCGGTCTCGCGACCTTCCGTGATTCCGGCGCCATCATGGTGGGATCGAGCAGTTCGGCGGTTCCACATAGACGATTTCCAACTTCTAGCTTTGGCACTCGAATCGACTGCTATGCCTGGGGAGAAAACATCACAACATTAAACGCCGATGGCGGTGCCGCCCGTAACCTGTATACAAACTCTTTCGGTATGACATCCGGCGCTTCACCGATTATCGCCGGCGCAGCTGTACTGTTGCAGAGCATTTCCCAGAATCAATTCAGATTTCGTCTAAGCCCGGCGCAACTGCGAAGGATCTTGAGCAATAGCGATCCCGCCATCAACACACTCTCCGCCGCGCCAGCCGCTGATCGCATCGGAGTGATGCCGAATTTAGCAGCAATCATCCGTAGCATGATGAACGTTGCGCCTGATTTCTACGTCCGCGATTTTGCCGGCGACACGGGTGACAGGCATCCGTTTGGGAGTTTTTCATCCAGCCCTGACATTATTGTGCTGAACGCGGAAGAACGTGACCCTCAAGGCACCTATGGAAGTAGAAGCGGCACGGAGGATCGAAACGACTTGAGTGTCGACCCTATTAACACCGATACCGATCACTTCATCTACGTTCGAGTCAGTAATCGCGGCGGTGAAGATGGGCTGAACGTACGAGCCACTGTCTACTGGTCAGACTCCGCGACAATTCCCACGCCAAGCACCTGGAGGGAAATCGGGAGCACGACTATTGAAACTGTGAACCAGGGTGATCGACTAAAGGTATCGCTGGCGATTCCGTGGAACCGAAGAGACATACCCCCGACTGGTCATTACTGCTTCATTTGCTTGATTGGGAATGACCGAGATCCTGCTCCGGAGAGAGTCGATTTCGTAAACTGGGATAACTACGAGCGCTTCGTTCGAAACAATAACAACGTGGCGTGGAGGAACTTCAATACCCAAACTCGACCTGCTCGTCCGAACCAAGATGGCTTTGCGTATTTTGATCTGTCGTTTCTGCTAACCGGTGCGGAAGATCGACAAGCGGTATTCGACGTGGAGATTCTGCCGATGCTACCGCAAGGTGCAGAGGTCCTTTTCCGAGCGCCAGACTACATAATAGATGTATTGACCCTTGGGACGCCTTACAAAAAAGTGGACCCCAACGATCAAACTGCTACTCGCCGATCGCTCCATTTGGAAAGCATCGCTTCTCTGATGTGTTGCTACCCGCTCAACTTCGGGCGAAGTGCGCGTTGGAAGTGCGCATTCCGGAAGAACTGCTGAAGCAGAATGATTATTCGATCGCAATTCGACAACTCTACAAGGACTTGAGGGTTGGCGGTATCACATGGCACCTGACTATTAAAGATCCTGAATAGCCGCATGCCCTCGTTCTAATTCCGAGGAAGCGATAGTGGGGTGAAGTCACATTTTCCCCACTATCTAACCGTGTTGCTTGTTGCAGGAAGGAAAGTCGGCGGTGTTGATCCTAACCTACTTTAGTAATCCCGAGAGTGGATGATATTCAAAGTCAACTGCCGATTATCAATGCCCGGATAGTTCATGCCCCAGCGAAACCTCATGCGCTCAAGCGACTAAAAATCGATTTCTATCCGCCGCTAAACCTTCCGGCACAGATTCCGACTTATTACTGCGAAAGTTGGTCGTGCGTGCGCGCGCTCAATGTCCGTCACCATAAAACAAACCGTGCCACTTAAAAAGCGTTAGGCGAAAGGGATTAACCTCATGAAACACAAACTACTCATCGTTACGATCCTCTTATCTCTGGGTCCGGCCTTGCTCGTTTGGCAGCAGGCCGCGGCGGCCAAACAGGAGTTCCGCGTAGCGGGCGCGGGGCTTGAAGCCACGCCGACAAGTTACACCTCCTGTCCTGCACCGGTTAGGTTTAAAGGACAAATTCAGGCTAGCGGGGGCGCAGGCCGCGTCAAATACACCTACTCGTATAGCGACGGAGCTAGCCGACCGGAAGGCTTTGTTGACTTCGATGGACCAGGCATCAAATTCGTCGAGACGACTTGGCTGCTCGGCGACATAACTATCCTGCCTCACTACGACGGCTGGGCGATACTGAAATACTCTCGCCGAACGCCCTCGAGTCAAATAAGGTGAAAAGATTTTCAGCCGAAAATCTGGAGCAAGGTGTGACTTTGAGAAATTTTCAAGTTATGACCGAAATCTGTAGGAAATTCTCACGTTATGCCCGACAAGAATTTCATTTTATGACCGAATCGTCCGCGTAAGTTATTGATTCCACCAATAGCCCAATTATGGGTCATAAAGTGAAATTTGTAAGTCATTAAGTGAAATTGCTCGGCCGAAACCCGGAAGTAAGAACTGTGCCGACGGCCTCCCTGGTCTTGTGGTAGCTTCTATTTTCTATCAATCGACGGGCGATGCATCACGCGATCGGGATCTTTTTAATTACCTCTCACGGACGACTGGTACCACGATGGTGATAGCTCAGAAATCTAGAACGACCAGACACGCACACGACTCACGTAAGCCGAGCTAATCGCATCGCTGCCCCCGAATTAGCTTCAACATGCTGGTGGCGGAGAGCTACGCGGCACTGCGTACCTCATAGTGATAATCCACAACAAGTACGATATCGCGGATCCCCTGAACACGCATGACTCCACTACCCTCGGGTTCTTCGCGGAAATGTTCTGGATTAGCCTCAGCGTCCAGGGTTATGGTCCAATGACCAATCGGGCTATTGTCATGAAATATATTGAGAGCGGCTGCGGCATTTTCAGGATCTGACGAGGTTGTGCCATCGGCACCGGTCGTCACTGTTACGTCTTCGGCGTTAGTATCATTAGCAATATTCAACTCTATCCCGGCAGCTGAGAAACCCGCCTCGGCGATGACGTAGATGGCCAGACGCTGTACCGTCACGTTGAGTTGATTATAGGGGAAGTTTCCCGCTTGAATATCAAAGCCGGTCGTCGCCTGCTCTATAAGCAGGAAGAAGGCATCCGGATAGTTGAAACGCAGCGAGAACCCACGCGACCATTGGCCCGTGTCGGGCAGGCTCTGGCGAATCGCTGTCTCAAGCAACGGGTCATGGTAAGCCTCGTAATACAGGACCAGCTTGATGTCGGAAATTGATTGATAGTTGAGATCATTCGAATCAACTGGGATCTCCAGAGTCCAGCCAGTGGCTACTCCGCTGTCCTCAAACACGCCCGAGGTTTCTTCCGAAGGCCGGAAAACCATCACGTCTCCTTTCAATGAATAGTTCGAGATCAACATGGTCTCCCTTGGCTGAAGTCGCAGCTTCACTCCATTGTCACGCGTGCGAAACGTTGAGATACCGGAATTCTTTAGACTGCCGCTGACGCCATCGGCACTGATAAACCCTTCGACGAAGACCTCGACCGCCTTAATCTTGTGCATGTAGGTGCCGGGATAGAGCCGGTCAAAAGTCTCCAGCTTGGTTTCGAAATTTGCCTCTCCGCTTTGCCTGAATTGCAACAGCACGAATGGATACCGTTCTGCCAGCGAGATGATTGTCTTACATGGCACAGCCTTGCTCTTGCTCTGGGTAATGTGGTGGTAGGTGAAGTAATTGATATCCGCCAGGAGCGAGTCGCCGCCCAATAAACCTCCCAAGGCTGACCCAGTGGTATAGGAGGTGCCGATCTTCTGGAGATTAGTATCCATCTCAAAGTTGTAGGAGGCTTGCATCAAGATCGAAATCTCGATAGCTCGATTTAGGTATAACTGCGAAATCTCCCGCATCCGATCCGCCAAATTGTTCCACATTTCAGCGTTGAAAGTTTTGTTTTTGGCGAATTCCATGTTGAAAGTGGCTTGCATCCAGCGCAGGTCGGCTATGATCTTGTTTTGATCGGCCACGGCCTTTCGTTTGTCTGCCACGATCACCTGGGCATCAGCAACAGCCAGGTTGGCACTGTATTCCTCAATGGTTCGTTGCATATCGTCCAGTTCAAACTGGCGTAGAATCCAGCCCCGTTGCCACGCGGCGTTCTCCATAATTTCCCAATCTTTGTCGCCCAGGTTAATTGGCGCGCAACTGACCGTGTTGAGGGTCACTTTATAACCATTTTCCGTTGGCAACTCGCCACCTGAAGCGTAAGCCGTCGCGGTGTCCAGCACGACCTTATCCGCGCTGACTGTCTCATATTGAAGGCGTCGTTTGGTTGCGTTATCAACTCGCATCTTGGCCGAGGCTTGAGATTCCCCAGCGACCTTCTGCTCCTCTGCCGCTTCCTCGACCCGGCGCGTCTCCAACTCAGCCGACGCCAGCGCGAGTTGTTCGGCCTGCTGCAACTGCTCGAGTGATGCCGTTTCCTGCTCGCTGGTTGATTTAAAGCTTATGTATTCCCGTTCCGCTTTGATTGCCTGCTCCGCGAAGTAACGGGCTACCGCTTGAAGATACCGGAAGCGGAAGATAGGAATTAGTTCGAGCGGCATCCCAAGCATGTTCAGACCGGCACGGATCATTTCCTGACAAACCCTCGACTTGCGCAAATAAATCTCCATTTCCGGATTCAATTCCGCTGGGACTTTGTCATCCATTGTGTCAATAAACGCTTGCACTTTTTTCTGAACAGCCTTGAAGTGATTACGATGGTACAAAGGCGATGATTCGGGAAGGGCGCGCTCGCCAGCCGGACTAATGACGAGAATCTGCTGAAATCTCTCTAATGCGGTCGCGAACTCGTTGTTGCGGTACGAATCGTATCCCCATTCAAGGAGGCAAGCGGCAATGCGCATCCAAACCTTGGGCGCCTCCAGCGAAATATTGAGAAACTCGTAATCACGCGCTCGGCCGTAACGCTCCAGCGCGGGACTAAACTGGCCCAGCGCCAGGTAAACATCACCAAGGCACATCTGTATCGTGAAAAAATAATGATGCGGGAGGTGTGAACGGAAGTGGTCAGGGAGATATGAGGATCCAACCCCAATGCCAAGCTCTTCGAGTGTGGTCGCCTTGACGCGCGCATCGTAGATTTGCTCTCGCAAGACGCCGACCCGGTTGGCATCGCCCAACGATACCTCTACGACTCTTAGACGCTTAGCATTGTCGGCCACCTCCAGCCCCGTGCCGACCCGCAATACCCTTGCTGCGGAAACAGATCTTTGATCCATACGAGCGGCATCAGGCGAGATGATAGCTGCAGGGCTTGCGACTTCACGGGGCACCACCTGGAGATTCAGCGGCGGCACAGGTACGTTCTTCGGTTCGATGCCCCGCTGTATTCGATTCATCACCCGGCCAAAAAAAGTCGTCCGCCGAGTGAACGATTGCAGGGCATTTCGCTGTTGCGTCAACCGAATACTGGCATTATTCAGATCATGAGGCGTGAAGCCAGGTCGCGAGGCTGCAATGCTGCTGTCTCTGTTGGGCGCATTCACTTCCCTCGTCGCCGCTGCATAGCGACTTTCAGCATTGTTTAGAGAATCAAGCGCCCGGTCGTACTGACCCCCTCGTATCTGCAGCGCGGCGATGTTTTCGAACACGGCCCCTTCCGCCACGCGATCGCCCGCATTAACATATCCATGGCGAGCCTGGTCCAACTGCTCCAACGCTAGATTAAGTTGGCCTGTTTCGGCGTATGCCAATCCGAGATTGTGTTGCAAGCCGGCTCTTAGTCCCGGCCGCGAGTTTTCTCCCAGCCTGTGGAGAGCCTGCGAATAGAGTTCGATTGCGCTCTCGGGCTGACCAGCGCGTACATGCTCATCTCCTAGTCTGTTAAGGTGCCCTACCTCGTCGTCTACACCAGGGATCGTTGTTCTTTCCTGAACGCCTAGATCGAAGTAATTAATGAGTGAATCAACTGGGTCGCTTGGTTGCCGGGAACCTATGACGAACGGCGGCATAGTTTCGGGAATGCGCTCCATCGCCGACAAAGTTGTCTCCATGATCGGAGGAAAGAGACTGGGGTTAACCGAGAGAGTCACATCCGAGCCCTGGCTGACGCTGGCATTAAAGGCCGGCTCCGCCATTTTGTAAATCAACCCTTCTGCGTTTCTGTACTCGTTCAGAGCATCATAGAAATGCTTTTTATAAAAATTCTCATGTCCCTGCGCCAGGTGGTATTCAATCTTTGCGATTAGAGCCGATGTCTTTTCATCTTTTGTTTCATAAGCCTCATACTCAAGTTTTAGACGCGAGGCGGGTTGGCGCTGATACTTATAAGTGTAAAAGTTTTCTTCGAATAGCATTGTCTCTCTCTCTCCTTCTCCTTAGACCCCGCTTACGGATTCCACCAGGGAACATCACCGAAGCCGCGGCCTCCAGCTCTTCGTCGCTCATCCTTACTGCCGGTCTGGTCTGGCACATTACTGTTGACGTTGCTCTCTGCCAGTTGCTCCCAGAATGAATCAGCCTGATCGCCAGCCCCAATACGGGCCACTTGGAGAATGCCAAAATAGGCGTTGTTAAGCATATGGCCACGCTCATGTCGCAAGATGAGCTCCCGGTCTGTACAGTTCCTGACCCCGGGATTGCAGTTATTCAAATTAGTGAACATGCCGAAGTTCATGGCGCGGCCCGGCTCGATCCAACCACCTTCGGTCACAACCATTCCCTGCTCAAAGCTCACGCTCATGTCGAACTTTTCCGGCGGTTCTCCCCAGGTCACAACATAAGCAACTCCATAGACAATCGCGTTAATGATGAAGATGCCGCCGCCGATGATGTGTCCCGGCCAGGACCAGGGATTGAGCCAACTTGTGTATCCCAGCAAGTCTTTGTAGCCCTCACTCTGCCGGACGCTCGGTATTAACCCGACAAGCTGAACTCCGGCGGCGAACCCTCCGACAAGTGCTCCTACACCTAGTCCAAAGGCGGACGTGCCAAACCAACTTCCAACTTGTGCCCCGAGAGAAACTCCGGCAAGCGCCGAGGCGACAACGCCGAAACCCAACATGGCACCGGCGAGCGCACCGTCCACGCTCCCCGTAGTGAGGCCTCCAACCAGCGCCCCGACAGCCGCTCCTGCCGCCAGAGCCAAAACTCCCACGGCCCCAAACGTGTACGCCGTGGTCACGACAACAACCGCCGCCGTCACGACAGTCAGGAAGCTCTCCAGGAAAGTCCACAACCCGTTGAGATCGTTGTAGCGCAGTGGGTTATCGAGAGCATAAACGTAAGGGTTTAATGAGAGCGGGCGGATGCGGCCGCGATCAGGGTTGGTTACCGCAACCGGATCGGGGCTAATGAAACGACCCAGCACCGGATCGTAGTAGCGCATGCGGAAGTAATACAAGCCGGTCTCGGAATCCAGGCGCCTACCTGCAAAGAGAACTTCTCCTAACTCGTCGCCCTGGTTCAAATGTTGGCCGTAGGCCAGGTAATGGACATCATGTGAAGCGCCTGTAACCCCTTGGCGCACCAGAATCACGTTGCCCAGGTAATCATGATGAAGTATTCGTTGAACATCTCCGCCGCGAACCACGAGTGTGGCGCTACCTTCGGGGTCGGTGACGTAACGCATTTTCGTGCCATCCGGTAGGACTTCAAATCCCTCCCCGATGTACAGGGTGTCACGGATCTCATTCGCTGCGATCACCCGCTTGCGAAGCCGTCGAGCCGCATAGTCATAGGAGAATTCGATCCTCGTGCCGTCATCTCGAACCACTCGTTCCAACAACTCGCGTGAGTCGAAAGCCAGGGTCATTCCCGGCCTTGTGCTCAAGCAACCGTTGGCGTCGTAGGTGAAGAGCGTCTCCGGCCCATCCGGACCTTCGATGCCGTGCAGGCAAGCCCCATGATAAGTGATTGCTTCTGCCCGCCACGCTTGATTGAGGACCATGTTTCCGATGTTGTCGTATGCGTATTGATGATCGTAAACGTTGGTCGCTGGCCCGCCGTTAGCGCGACGCAACCTGCCTAGAGCGTCGTAATCAAAAGTGCGCGAACCTGTAACGATGCCGGCTTTGGGAGCCCGCGCATCTTCAATGCCCATGACGTTGCCTGCCGAATCGTAAGTGAAAAGCTGGCGGAATAACTCCTGGCCGGACTCTGGATCAACCAACCGATGCTCCTGCAATCGTTCGAGAAAAGAATCGTATGCGCGGGTCTCTTCCAATCCAGAAGCGTAAACGACCTTCTCTCTTCGGCCCTTCGCATCGTAAACGATGCTGTTAATTAGACCCGAGAGCGCGCTCAGACGTCCGAGGGCGTCATAGGTATAGTTAACGGTTGCGCCGTCCGGGTAAACCATCTGGAACGGGCGATCGTCGGCGTCGTAGTTGAAGTTGTATTCAAAGGGGTTTTCCAGGCCTTGCAAAAAGCGGCTGGTTGAGTTGAGCCGCCCGCGAGCGTCGTAGCTGAAGGTCTGGCGTCCTATGCGATCCTCAACTTCCGCCAGTTTGCTGACCAGGTTTTCCCCGCCGCCTGCGTCATAGCTGAAACTCTCCATGACTACGCCATCCTGAGACACCGTCAGCTTGCGGCCAATCTGATCGAAGGTCCAACTCACCTTTCGACCGGCGCCATCCACATAGAGCACAAGACTGCCACGCCCGTCGTAGAGGAACCGCCGCGTCCCGGCGTCTCGATGGTTGATTCGCATTTTCCGTCCGGCCAGGTCGAAATCCCGCGACAGCAGTGGCACCAAACCACTTGCATCCAGAATCTCCACCATCCGGCCGGCCGCGTCATATGAATAAGAGGTGATCAGGGTTTCGGTTTCAGTGACTTCTTCCACCGCTACAAGGCGACCGAACGGGTCGATGCGCTGAATGCGGGGTGTGTCAGCGAAAGGCGAGGTTGAATCGTTGTCCTGAGTATCGAAGAAAGTCAGCGAGTCGGGGCCGTGGACGGCGCGTGATCTTTGACCGGCTGGATCGATTACTTCAATCGCCCGCTTCAACGGATCATAGGAGTAACGGAAACGATGATCCGGGTTTAGCCCCTCAGAGACATCAAAGTCGGCTGACGCAGAAATGAAAGCCGGATGCGTTTCAATCAACAGCCCTCGCAAGTCGCGGATCTCGGTGCTAGCGACTTGAAATCTATCGTCATCAAGCGCCGCACGCGTCTGTACGGTGTTGCCATGACCATCATAGTAACTAGTGCTTCGACGGGTCGCCGCTTCACCGCTAATCCGGCGCCGAACCATGACGGTCGAGAGGGGCAGAACGTTCGAATGATATTCGTATTCTACCGTCGGCAGCGCGTCACTATCGGCGGGTCGCACCTCCCGACTGACACGCCCGAGGGGGGTGTAATCGTATGTCGTGACTCTCCCATTCGGATCGGTGAGGGCGGCGATGGAATCGAGGCGGGGATGATATTTGGCCTGATAGACGTGGCCGGCGGCGTTGGTTGATTTGATCGGATAGAGTGAATGCTCGGGATCATAGTCAATTAGGGTGGCATTGCCGAATGCATCGCGGTGCTCAACCACATTACCGCGTTCATCATGCGCGACCCGATACTCGTCGAACCAGAATTCAGTCTCGCCATCCTGTCCGGCGCGCTGGTGATAACCCAGCGATGTCAACTGTGGCAACTCTACATCCGCGAAGATCTTTTTCAACAAATCGTCGGTGAAAGCAATACGTTCGCGGCGCGTTAGTAGCCCCTTGGTGCTCGCACCGAAAGGCTGTTCATCATAAAACATCCGTACGTCGTCCAGCCTCTCTCCGGCGGAGCGCAAAGTGCGGCGTGACGGCAAGCCGAGTATCCAGTTTGCGGTGTCGTTGATGTAAGCGCCTTGAATCTCGACCACCTGCTGCGGAGCGTCCAGATCAGCGTTGATACCCCGGCGCCGCTCCAGAATGACATTGCCGAATTCGTCATGTTCCAGCTCTGTAACAACCTGGCTGAGAGCATCGGTTCGTTCGGAGCGCTCTACGACGCGGCGGCGGGGATGAGGAAAGAGAATTTCCTGCCCATCTTCGGCATTGGCCACTACTCGAACAGCCCATTCGGTTCGTTCAACAATGTATGCGTGGGGGCTTTGATTTGATCCGTCAGGCCCGTAAACCTCTTTGCGAAACAATAGCCCG
>Ga0134127_10002316_pt1 | contig 13797 bp, 18 predicted proteins | sample KB31753_FD_96459 | JGI IMG/M metagenome (GOLD analysis project Ga0134127, IMG submission 96459) | Terrestrial soil microbial communities with excess Nitrogen fertilizer from Kellogg Biological Station, Michigan, USA - KB3-175-3 | ecosystem: Environmental > Terrestrial > Soil > Unclassified ...
GCCCAGAATGCTGGAATGCTGATCTCGACCTGCACCTTGCCGCACAAGCACTGCCCTGTGGCGATGCCCGCTGGCGCTTTGCCGAACGCTTTCACCGTAACCCGGCTCATGTCGCACCTCCGGGAGGGACTATAGCGTGCCTCAGAAGGGCGTGTTCAGCGCGACGGCGGTGCGAGGGTCAAGACGCCGCTCTGGGTCAGGCGGCCAAGCTCATCGCACAGGCGGTTCGTCGCCCTGAGGTGCGGCGTCTGGTTCCAGAACCAGCTCCGCGTCGACAACGACGTAGCGGACATAGCGGTAGTCGCGGATGAAACTGATCCGTCCGTCCGTCCACTCCAGCCACATCAGGTAGCTGGGCTTCCCTGCCTGCTCCTCGTAGACCGCGATCACCTCGCGGCCTTCGAGCCAGGCCGGGGCGAGCCGCACTGGGGCACTGCGTCCGTAGATGCCGAAGAACTCGCCCACGTCGGCGGCGCTGGTGCGCAGCGGATGTGACGACTGAACCAGCCGCACGTCGTCGGCCAGCATGGCGCGCAGCCCGTCCCAGTCGCGCTGGTTGAACAGAGCGACATAGCGGGCCACGGCAGGTGACGGCGGACGCCGCGAGGGCTGGGCCAGCGCCTGGGCGTTGATGGCCTTGAGCCGGGCCCGCCCGCGGGCAAGGTGGCCCTTCACGGCGTTGACCGTGAGGTCGAGCATGGCGGCGATCTCCTCGAGGGACTGATCGAGCACGTCCTTGAGGATCACCACACTGCGCTGCACGGTGGGAAGCTCCACAAACCGCGACACCGCCGTGTCGACCGCTTCCCGCCGCATCAGCACCTCCACAGGATCTGGGCTCTCCGGATCGGCGAGCTCATGGGCTGCCTCGATGGGCTCGGCTGCGCGGATCGCCCGGCTGCGCAGCAGGTCCAGCGCGCGGTTGTGAGCGATCCGAAACAGCCAGGCCCGGAGCGGCGGGACCTCCTGCAGCTCGTCCAGGGCGGCGAAGGCGCGGGCGAAGGTGTCCTGCACCACATCCTCGCCCTCGATCACCGAGCCCACCAAGCGGGCGCAGTAGCGATGAAGCTCCGACCGCAACTTGCCGGCGAGCGCCATCAACTGCGCGTGGCGCTCGGTTGAGGACGAGGATGGATCTCCGCTCAAGCCGCCGCCTCCTCGATGACCGTGATCCCCGTATCGCCCTTCAGGCCGAACGCGAGGCCCTTGGCGTACTGCGGATCTTCCAGCACTGCGACCACGTGGTCGCCGAACTGGCGGGGCGACATCGGCGCACCGAACCGGCCCAGGAACGCCTCGCGCTCGATGCCCATCACCCGGGCGTACGCGCTTGCCCCCGCGTCGCCGACCCCGGTCCCGCCGATCATCTGCAGAGGCACGATCGCCTGGAAGCGGATGCCCAGTCCCTTCTGCTCGGCGACCCCATTGGCGTACTTGGCCATGAACCAGAGCATACGCTTAGCGCCGGCGTAGCCGCCCGAGAGCGGCGAGCCCTGCTGCGCCGCGCCGCTGGAGCCCACGAGGACGCGGGCGCCCGGCGCGAGCGGAAGGTTGAGGGCGGCCTGTATCCAGTAGAGGCCGCCCTTCACGTCGGTCTCCCACGGTGCGGTGAAGTCCGCCCAACTCAGCTGGTCGAGCCGCCCCATGCGAGGCGGCGTGCCGGCGTTGAGCACCAGGATCTCGGGCCGGACGCCAGCGAGGATGCGCTGCGCGGCCCCCTCGTCGGTGACGTCGGCCGGGATCACGGCGACGCCGAGCCTCTTCTGTACCGCTGCGAGGGCGGCTTTGTCGCGCGCCACGACGGTCACCTTGCCGCCCTGATCCACCAGGGCCTCGACGAGCCCGAGGCCCAGGCCTCGGCTGCCGCCGGTCACAACGATGGTCTTGTCCTTGAGGCTCATCGGCCTGCTCCCGTGTCTCGTGCCTGCTGAACCTAGGACGTTCGTGGCCGGGAAAAAGAGTCACAGTGGCTCACGCGCGCTGCAAGGGGCCGACTGGCACGGCCGCTCGGAGCTGCCAGACCGTCCCCAGCCTGCCGCGCAAAGGAAACGACCACACGAGCCATCGGCTCCACGCAGAGCCGCCGCGGCCCAATCAACTCGTCCGCCAGACAATTTCGGCACTTGACCGGGCGAGCAGCCCGGCTGGCGCACTCTGTCAAGATGCCCTTGCGCGCGGCGCGCGGTGGTCACTCTGTATCGGCCGCGTGCCGGCGCCGCGAGATCGACGTCTTCATGACCGTCCCACGCCCGCGCCCAGGGTGACGAGAAGCTCGTCCAGTTGCTCGAACTGCTCGGGCATCGCATCCGCCGCCCCGGTGCCGGCAGCGTCGAGAGCTTCCTTCGAGGGATAGAGCTCGTGCAGGACCACCCACGTCTTGCCAGCTTTTTCCTCGAAGGTCACCGTCGTGACTTGCCCAGCGTCACCAGCTTCGTCGTTGGTCCAGACGAGGCGCGAGTGCGGGGTCACTTCGAGGTACGTGCCGAAGAACGCCATGGGCTCTGAGGCCCCGAGGCCGAACACGAGACGGTACCTGCCGCCGACACGAACATCCATCTCGCAGGAAAGCAGGGACATGCCCATCGACTTCGGTACCCACCACCGCTTGAACAGCTCGGGCTTGGTCCACGCCTCGAACACGATGCGCGCCGGGCCGTTGACGGTTCGCGTGACGACTAGCTCACGCTCGGACTTCCGTTCCACCGTCGTGCGTTTCATGGGGGTGGGCTCACTCTCTCTTCTTGCGTCCATCGACCTTCTCCCTCCGTTTCAGTTCCTCGACAACCTTGTCCAACTCGTCGAAGCGTGCGTCCCAGAGCTGGCGGTACCTCTCGAGCCACGCCGTCTCGTCCTCCAGCCGGCGCGGCCCCAGCTTGCAGGCCCGCACGCGACCGATCTTCTCCGTGGACACGAGACCGGCCTGCTCCAAGACGCCGACGTGCTTCTTCATGCCCGTCAGGGTCATGTGAAACTTCTCGGCAAGCTCCGTGATCGAAGCGTCTGAACGTCCGAGCTGCTCCAGAACGCCGCGTCGGGTGGCGTCCGAAAGCGCGGCGAACGAGGCATCGAGACGGGCTGTTAGATACTGAACCATTAGGTTCAGTATCTAACACACAGATAACCTGCATGCAAGAGGAGGCCGAGCACGCGCTGCGTCGCCGGTGTGTCTGACCTAAAGTGATCATTCACGAGCGCGGGAGACATCCGGCGCTGGTATCGGTGGATGGTCGGAGTCCTGATGGCGGCCGCGCAAATGCTGGCGCGACTGGGACCCGCAAGAATGGTCCGGACCTATGCAGGACCAGTCACCGAATGGTCCGCAATCGGGGGTGGATTGACCTGGGCCGCCGGTACGCGCGCCCCGGAAAGACAATCCGCTGCGGAACCCTCGGCATAGGCTGTTCGGCCGGGCATCTGCACAAATCTACAACACGACCGCCACCGAAAATCCGCCACTTGCCGGCAAGGGCTGCACGCGGGGCAGGTAGGCCATGAGGCACGTTCAAGACGTAGCGCGGGCACAAATATCGGCAGGATGCAATGAGTGAGCCTGAAAGGAAGGGACAGGGCATAGAGTTCGTTCCGGCCGCCGAACGGAAGACAGCGGGGAGCGACGGCACGATCTCGTCGCCGAGATCTATCACCTCCGGGAGCCCCAGGCGATCGCCGTCGTGCTCGCCCCCGAGGAGGTCGTGCAGGTGCTCGCGTGCGCACCGAGCCTGAAGGCGCGCGTCATGCTCACCATTGGCTACGGCTGCGGGCAGCGCGGCGGCAAGGTGACGCGGCTCAAGGTGCGCGACATCGATAGCGCGCAGGGCATCATCCGCGCCGTGCAGGGCAAGGGGCAGAAGGACCGCAATGTCGTGCTGCCGCCCGAGGTGCTGGCGCTGCTGCGGCAATGGTGGTGCGAGCGCCCCAGGCGCTACGACCGCGGGCTTGCTCTGGGCGAGCGCTGGATCTTCCCCGGCCATCACCGCCACAAGCCGATCTCGCCACGTCAGTTCCATCGCCTGTTGCAGCAGGCGGCCATGGCTGCCGGCATCAAGAAGCCGGTGACGCTGCACACGCTGCGGCACTCGTTCGCGACGCACCTGCTCGAGAGCGGCACCGACATTCGCGTCATCCAGGCGGTGCTCGGGCATTCGAGCCTCGCTACGACGGCGCGCTACACGCGCGTGGCCACGGGCCTGATCGCCAAGGTCGAAAGCCCGCTCGATCGGCTGAGCCTGCCGAACGCTTCCGGGCGGAAGCGGTCCATGCGCAAGGGAGCTCCGCCCGCGTAGCCGCCGGCGTCCATGTCTCGGCCCCTGCTGGAGGTCGCGGACATCTTCCGCGCGCACGGTCCCGCCTGGCGTGATGCCAATCGCGGCCACGTCAGCCTCGATCAGCTGAAGGTCATGTGCGCCATCGAGCGCTGCCGCACGGCGGCGCTCGGCGGGCATGTCGCGCGCTGCGAGAACGCCGCCTGCGGCTACACGACCATCGCCTACAACTCCTGCCGCGACCGGCACTGTCCGAAGTGCCAGACGTGGTCGGAGAACCGCTTCACGGCGGAGGGTCGCGTGCTGCACGAGGCCACGGCGGAGATCGGCTCGGAAAAACGCCGCGGCGTGCGGGTCGTCACCGCCATGCCGCTCACCTCGCTTCGCCTGGGCGTCTCGGGCATTGCCGATCTCGTCGAGATGCACCGGGGCGAGGACGGCCGATGGCGCCCGTTCCCGGTCGAGTACAAACGCGGCAAGCCGAAAGCACATCGCGCGGACGAGGTGCAGTTGTGCGCCCAGGCGATGGCGCTCGAGGAGATGTTCAGCGTGTCACTCGCCGAGGGCGCGCTGTTCTACGGTGAGACCCGCCGCCGCGTTACCGTTGCGCTCGACGCGGCGCTCAGGCAACTGACCGCAGACGTCGCTGCCGCCGCCCGCCGCATGATTGCCGAGGGCGCGACGCCTGCGCCGGTATTCGAGAAGCGCAAGTGCGCCAACTGCTCGCTGGTCGAGCTGTGCCAGCCGAAGCGAATCCAACGGCCCGAGCCTGTATCCGCGTGGCTTGCACGCGAGATCGCCATGAAGTGAGCCATTCGCCGGCATCTGAATACCTTATATGTCACCACCCAAGGCGCCTGGGTGAACAAGGACGGCGAGAACATCGTCGTGTCCGTGGACGGCGCCGAGCGCGGGCGCGTGCCCATGCACACGATCGGCGCCGTCGTGTGTTTTGGGCACGCGCTCGTCAGCGCCCCGCTCATGGGCGCGGCCGCCGAAGCCGGCATCCGCATCACGCATTTGACAGAGCACGGCCGCTTCCTTGCTCGCGTCGAAGGCCCCGTCTCAGGTAATGTCCTATTGCGGCGCACCCAATACCGTTGGGCGAGGACCCGGCGCGACGGACTGGCATCGTGAAATCGCTCGTCGCCGGCAAGATTTTGAACCAGCGCGCTGTTCTCGACCGGGCGCTCCGCGATCACGGCGATACGATGCCGGCCGAGGCCCAAGCTGCAGTTTCAGCCGCATCGGACCGATTGCGTCACATCGTCCGTCGCCTCAAGACTCCGCTCGATACCGAGCAGCTTCGTGGCGCAGAAGGCGAGGCCGGTCAGACGTACTTCGCGGTGTTCGATCACCTCATCCGAAGTGACAAGCCCCTATTCGCGTTCGGAGGACGCAGTCGGCGTCCGCCCATGGACCCGACCAATGCCCTGTTGTCGTTTCTCTATGTACTGCTCACGGCCGACCTGCGCGCAGCGCTCGAGGCCACCGGCCTCGATCCCGCAGTTGGCTTCCTTCATTCCGATCGGGCGGGTCGTCCGTCCTTGGCGCTCGACCTCGTCGAAGAATTCAGGCCATTCTTCGCAGACCGCCTTGCCCTATCCCTGATCAATCGCAAGCAGCTCTCCGAAGGCTCCTTCCGGCGCCTGGAGAACGGCGCGACGCTTCTCTCGGACGACGGACGCAAGCTTGTCATCACCGCCTACCAAGAGCGCAAGCGCGACGAGATCCAGCATGCATTCCTCGGCGAGAAGGTGACGATGGGCCTGCTGTGGTTCTGTCAGGCCCAACTGCTTGCGCGCCATCTCCGCGGCGATCTGGACGCCTATCCGCCCTTCATCTGGAAGTGACCGCCATGATGGTGCTCATCACCTACGACGTGTCGACCGAGAGTGAGGGCGGCAAGCGGCGCCTGCGCCGGGTTGCGCGTGCGTGCCGCGACTACGGCCAGCGCGTGCAGTATTCGGTCTTCGAGTGCGAGCTTGAGCCGGCGCAGTGGGTCAAGCTGCGGGCGCGCCTGCTCAAGGAGATCGACCAGAAACAGGACAGCCTTCGGTTCTATCAACTTGGTTCCACCTGGAAGCAACGCGTTGAGCATGTGGGCGCGAAGCGGCGCTCGATCTAGACGGCGCCTTGCTCATGTAAAACGGCCGCGCGAACCGGTAGTGTCTGGCATTTCCTTGGGTGGTTCGCACTCCGCAAAACCGAAGGGACTTCAACGATTTGCATCCCGCGCACGATTGCCCCCCGTTCATCCAGGGTAATGATCGCATAGGTTCGCGCTACGGCGATTGCGGCGGCCTGATGGTCGCCCGCTCGCACGCGGGCGTGGATCGAAACATACGGTCCCTTCGATCAGCCACCTTGCGTTGGCTTGTCGGGTGCTACTCGGCCATCGCTTTGAGCGTGGTGATACTCGGCTCGGGATGGGTCGGTTATGAGATCGCTCAGCGCACTGGCGCGGTGCTGGGCATCGAGACCCAATCCGACGCCAAGGCGCCCGACGCAAAGAAGGCAGGTCCCAAGCCAGCCGACGCTGCAAAGAACGTGGCGACCAAGGTCGAGCCAGCCCCGAAGGACAGCGCACAAACCAAGCCCAAATAGGGGTGGGTTCTGTGCACCCTGCTAAGGTATGAATCAGGGTGTACAATCCCAAACCCTTGATTTACGGGCATTTTAAGGGAAAGGTGGCGCACCCGACAGGATGAAACTGCGAACACCTATGTCATTGAGATCGCAGTATGATTCGTAAGTGTCCAGCGGTGGTAGGTTCAAATCGAGGGCCCGATTTAGCCGAGACCGACACATCGTCTCGGCGGCGATTTGATGCCCCGTCGAGGTCCCGCAACAGAACGCCACAGTTTCGCCGCAGACTGCCACGGCACGGCCAATATTCGTTGCAGTGGCCGGACAGGGAGGCACGATGAGCCGGCGGGCGACATCAACAGACGGCACCTATCCCACCACCTGCTGGGAGTGCTCGACCTGCTGCGGAGCGCTCGCGACAGTGCGCGACGGACGTGTGACTGACTTCGTGCCCAATCGCACCCACCCCTATTCGAAGGGCGCCTTCTGCATCAAGGGCATACGCGGCGCGCCCGGCATCACCTATTCCGGCAACCGCCTGCTCTATCCCATACGGCGGACCGGAGCGCGCGGCGAGGGGAAGTGGGCGCGCATCTCCTGGGATGAGGCGCTCGACGAGATGGCCGAGCGGCTGGCGGCGGTGCGCCAAACTTATGGGCCGGAGGCGATCGTGGGCGCCACCAGCGGAGCCTACTTCAGCCGCAGCGTTATCCTGGCGCTGACGCTGCGCTCGATCGGGTCGCCGAACTGGATGATCAACCAGGACCTGTGCGGCGGCTGTCGAGCGGTGAGCGCGCGCGTCACCGGCCTCGACATCACGCGCGGCGAGGACATCGACAACACGCGCTGCGCGCTCGTCGTGGGCCGCAACCCGAGCATTGCCGACCCGGTGGAGTGGGCTGCCTTGAAGGCGGCCAAGAAGCGCGGCGCCCACATCGTCGTGGTGGACCCCAAGCGCACGCCGGCAGCGCAGATGGCCGACCTGTGGCTGGCGCCGCGCATCGGCAGCGATGCGGCACTCGCCCTGGCCATGACGCACGTGCTGATCAGCGAGGGGCTGTACGACCGGGCGTTCGTCGAGCGCTGGTGCCATGGCTTCGACGCGCTGGCCAGGCGGGCGGCCCAGTTCACGCCGGCGCTGGCCGAGGGCTACACGGGGGTGCCGGCGCAGCAGATCGTGGCCGCGGCGCACCTGTATGCGGAGGGCCCGTCGACATTCGTGAGCGGGCACGGCATCGATGCATTCAGCGCCGGCGTGCAGACCTTTCGCGCCTACCATTGCCTGGTCGCCATCAGCGGCAATGTCGACCGGTCCGGCGGGAACCTGCGCATGCGCACGCCCAACGGCTTCCGCACGTACGGCGAGCTCCTGCACATGCCGGAGTTCGGGCTGGACGAGGCGACGGCGAAGCGCACGGTCGGCGCCGAGCGGTTCCCGCTGTGGGCGGGACCGAAGGGCTGGCAGACGGCGTGCCCATCGGTGATCGAGGCCATGCTGACGGGCAGGCCCTATCCTGTGCGGGCGCTCTACGCCAGCGGGGTCAATATCCTCGTCTCCTATCCTGACACCCGGCGTACCATCGAGGCGCTGCGATCGCTGGACTTCGTGGCCGTGGCGGCGCATGCCATGACGCCGACGGCGGAGCAGGCCGATATCGTGCTGCCGAAGACAACGACGCTGGAAGAGGAAGAGGTGTCGTTCATGCCGTCGGGGCCGACGGTTCTGTTCACGCGCGCCGTGGTGCCGCCGCAGGGCGAGGCACGCTCGGAAATCGACATCGCCCTGCCGCTGCTCGCCAAGATGGCAGAGCGGCGGGCGATCACGCGCCACCTGCTGCCGTGGCGTTCGCAGCGGCAGTTCAACACCTACCTCTTGGGGACAGCGGCATTCGCATCGAGGAGCTCGAGCGGACCGGCTATCACCAGGTCAGCGCCGCGTCGGTCACGCCCGAGCAGCGGCCGTTCGCGACTCGCACGGGCAAGGTCGAATTGTCCTCGCCGGTGTTAGAGGAGCTGGGTCTGGACCCGCTTCCAAGCTACCGTCCGCCCGACCAGTCGGAACCGCCAGCAGCCGAGGCCGGTGAGTTTCCGCTGATCCTCATCACGGGGGATCGCGAGAAGAGCTACCACCATTCGCGCTTCCGCGATCAGCCGTGGGCGCTGAAGGTATCGCCCGATCCGCAGCTCACCATGCACCCCGAGACGGCACGGGCGCTAGGGCTCGACGAAGGCGCATGGGTGTATCTGGAGGTGGCGCGCGGCAAGGGAGCCTGCCGCCTGCGGCTGAAGCTGTCGGATGCCACGCCGCCGCATGTGGTCAATACCGGCATGGGCTGGTGGCTGCCGGGCGATTCCTCGCCGGAGCATGGCGCCCTCGATATCAACATCAACGCCGCCCTCAGCTATGACGGACCCTACGATCCGATGTCAGGATCGAGCGATATTCGGGGACTGGCGTGCCGAGTGCGAGCCATCGGCTGATGGTGCTTTGTTAGCAAGGCCTGCCAGGCACGTTCGTGACCGCCTGCACTCGAGCCAACCTCTACCTCTACGTCGGCTTCCGTCATTCGGACAGATTGCTGGTGACGCCGTCGTATGCCTGGCTTGCAACGTCGAATATCGGTCGCTTCGATGCGCCCCCGTTGCCGCTGCCGATCCCTTCGGGAAGATCGTTGCTCCCCGGCCAGTGCCGTACAAGACTGGCGATCCGCTGGCTCAGACCATCGATCCCCAGCCTTTGCTGTCGATCGGCTTCCAAAAGTGACCCACTACCGGCGCGCACCAGCGCCAAACCTTCCGGCGCTACGCTGCGCTGCGCGCCTCCAGCCTTGGCGCTGACGCCTCACAACCGAAAGGGCGGTCAACTCTTCGACGCCGATCCTGGTCAATCCTTCGCGCCAGGGACGGGGCTTCTGCCGCCCTGTCGCAGGCCCAGGACGCAAGTTTGTTTCAACCGCGGAATGATCATCGCCCCTTGTCGCTCGATCCGCATGGAGAAGCTCGACAGCCTGGTCACCACCCATCTGGCCGACCGCCTCTTCCGGCCCCAGCGCCTGAAGGCGCTGCTCGCCGGTCTCCAGGCCGCGACTGTGGATGAGCACTTTCGGCTGGTGGAGCAGGAAGCCCTCAAGGGTGATGAGTGGCCGCGGCGTCTCTATAGGCTGGTGGAGGATGGGGCGGTCCGAGGAGGTCCGACAAGACCGCATCGCCGCTCTGGATAATGGCGACACCCGCATCGTCGGCCGCAAGGAACAGGCCGTTCTGGCCAATGGCGCCCCCGTCCCCGAGGTTCGCACTTTTGTACGCGGATGGCGCACCGTACAGGATGAAACTGCGAACACCTATGTCGTTGCGATTGCTGTGTAAATTTCAGTCCCCCTCGCGGACCCTGACACCTGACCCCAATCCCAGACAAACTATCGGATCTCCCAACGGCGCTCTAGGTGTGCAATAAGCGCAATGCCCTGGTACCGTGTCGCCCACGTGCCGCGGCGCGGGCCTAACGCGCCAATCGGCTGGCTGCAGCACGATTGGAGAGTTGCCTGAATAATCTCGGGATAGGGCGTCCGGCGATTGACGAAGCGAATCTCCCAGCGATCACCGTTGTGGCGGATAGAAGCGATCGAGCCGGGCGGCACGCCGCGGGATGGCTACGAGCCATGTGCGATCGGGAGCGCCGATGGCCCCGGCCTTCCTCGACCATGATGCCCTTCAGCGATGGCATGGACTCCCGCGCCGTGGCGACACTAATGCGGAGCGAGCCCTTGGTCCTTGTGCGCCTCGGACCGAAGCAAGTCGATCGCCCGTTGCAGTACTCGGTACGGCGCACGCGCTGGCTTCCGGCGAGAGGCCTTGTCTAGCCCTTCGGCTCGCGCAGCCGGACGCCTGGCCCGCCTTCCGCGTCAGGGTCTATCAGGATGCATCCAGCCTTCTGCAGCGCCCGCCGCCATTTCATCGTTGTGGACAGCTTGGGATCGCCGCCGCGGGCCTCAAACCATTGGACCGCTTCGGCACTTGTTCCGGACTTCTCGGCAAGATCGCGGCGCGACCACCCGAGTAGGCCGCGTGCCGCGCGCAGCTGGGCGGGCGTCATGCGCCCGTCGATAAGTAGCCTGTGCAGCGTGCACAAACGAGTTGCCTTTTAAAAGTTATTTACTACTATTTTTAGGTAATATAGTACGATGAGGATCCGAGACTCAAACAGCACATTGCAGGAGTCGTCCGATGTCCGTTGCCGGCAAGATCGCGGCGCTGTTCGCCGCACTGACCCAAGACGATTTGGACGCCATGCCGCCAGCCGAGCGCCGGCGCTTTTCTGACTTATGCAGCCACTGGCATCGGCTCGCCGAGAAGTCGCCGCCGCCCCGGCCCAAATCCGGCGTCCTGGTCCTACTGAGGAGGGGGATCGCAGCCCATGATCCAGCAGCAGCTGGAGGCGAGGCGGCACTTGACGCACGGCATTCCCGGCCGGCCACGTCTACGATACCGCCCCGCTCAGCTCGACGTGGTCGGGCACTATCTCGATCCGCCCGACAACGCGGTGGTCCTGTCGGCCGACGAGAAGAGCCAGATCCAGGCGCTCGACCGCACGCGGCCCGGCCTGCCCCTGAAGAAGGGACGCGCCGAGACCATGGCGCACGACTACAAGCGCAACGGCACTACGACGCTGTTCGCGACCCTGGTCGCCGCCAAGGCCAATCGGTGACCGAGCTCGAGCTTGGCGCGGTGATCGGGGAGTGCATGCCGCGCCACCGCGCCAAGGAGTTCCTGCGCTTCCTCAAGAAGATCGACAAGCTGGTGGCCAAGCACCTCAATGTGCACGTCGTATGCGACAACTACTGGACCCACAAGACCAAGCAGGTGGAGGCCTGGCTGAACCGACACAAGCGCTTCAATCTGCACTTCACGCCGACCTCGGTGTCTTCAAGAGCGTCGCCGAGCTGGAGGCGGCCATCGAAGCCTATGCCTATGCCGTTAGTTCAGGTTGACGGAACCAGCGGCAGGGGCGGGTGTCGTCGATCAGTGAGCGCATGGTCAGCGGCTGACGCGCCACGAGCCGCTCGATGACGCGGGCCGCGATCCGGCCGACGCCGTTGGTCCTGCGCCGGTTGTGCCGGAAGGCGTACTCGTCGAGGTAGGCCTGCAGGTGCTTGGGAGACACCGCGCCGGCGTGGGTACCCAGAAGCCAGCGCTTCAGGAGCGAGATGGTCCAGTGGCAACTCTGGACGGCGTCACCGTCGCGCCGCTCGGCCCTGGTTTGCACCTTCGCCTCGTGGGACCGCTGGCCCAGGCTCTCGCTGTCATAGCTGGCCAGCCCGTCCGTCGTCACGCGCGCGTCGGGCGCGAGCTGCCCATCGGCGAAGCGCTTGAGCGTGGCCTTATCGTTGGTCGCGGCGTGGGCGAGGCGCACGCGCCCGTCCACCTCCGCGGCCACCAGCACCAACTCCTTGTGCGGGCCGCCTTTTCCCCCGACGAGGGTCTCGTCCATCTGCACGAAAGATGCTATGGGGGACGCGGCGAGGCAATCGCACCGATCGGCTGACTGTTAATCGATCGGTGGCATCGATCGGCGCGGATATGTAACCACCGATGGAGCCCCCGATGCGCAAGCCGCAGCAGTGCAGGCCGCCGCATAACGACCTGAGCCGATCCCTTACATCGCTGAACCTTAATCACACGTTGATCGCGGTGATCGAGCTGAGCCAGAAGAGCTGGCTCGTGGCCGGGATCATACCGGGCGTCGAGCGCCAGCCTTTGAAGAAGCTTGAGCCCGGCGAGCATGCACTATTGAGTTTGCTCGATCGATGGCGGAATGAAGCGAACAAGGCCGGCTACAAAGTTCAACGTATCGCCGTCGCCTTCGAGGCCGGCCGGGACGGCTTCTGGCTGGCGCGCTGGCTGAGAGCACATGGGATCGAGGCGCACGTCATTCACGCTGCGAGCGTTGCGGTGTCTCGGGAGCGCCGTCGAGCCAAGACCGACCGGCTCGACACCGAGCAGCTGAAACGCGCCTTTCTCGGCTGGCTGCGCGGCGAGCGGGACCACTGCAAGATGGCGGCGATCCCGACCTTCGCAGAGGAGGACGCCAAGCGACCCAGCCGCGAGCGCGAGAGCCTCGTTGGCGAGCAGTGTCGTATCGTCAACCCCATACAAGGCCACCTTGGCGCGGCTCGGCATTCGCAGCTTCAACCCGAAGCTCAAGAACGCCGCCGGGAGCCTGGAAGACCTGCGCACGGCGGAGGGCGAGCCGATCCCGCCCAACACGCTGACGGAGCTGCATCGCGACTTGGAGCGCCGACGCCTCGTCATCGAACAGATACGGCAAATCGAGGCCGCCCGTCTCGAGCGTCTCAGGCGGGCGCCGAAGGCTAAACCAAACGCCATGGTTTTGCTCCTGGCCCGCGTCATCGGCGTAGGCATCGAGACCGCGGATATGCTGGTGCAGGAGGTCTTGTCACGCAACTTGCGCGACCGGCGTGCCGTCGCGCGGTACGCGGGCCTCACGGGCTCACCCGATGAAAGCGGAAGCAAACGCCGGGAGAAAGGGCTCTCCCGAGCCGGCAACGCTCGGGTGCGGCGGGGCATGGTCCAACTGGCCTGGCGCTTTCTCCAGTTCCAGAAGGACAGTGCGCTGGCGCAGTGGTATCGCGTCCGCACCGAGCACGCGCGTGGCTCCCGCAAGAAGATGATCGTGGCCTTGGCGCGCAAGCTTCTGATCGCGCTCTGGCACTTCGCCCGCGATGGCGTGGTGCCCGAGGGCGTTCTTCTGCGTCCCGCACACTGAAGGGAGGTTGTTGCTGAAGGACACTTCACGGTTTCGGCGCCGACCGCCCATTGCGACGGGTCGCCGATGACGGTTCGAGGTGGCGGGGTCCCGCTCGGCCCATGGCTTCAATGCCGAACGAAAGAATGGGTCCGCCGCCTCGGAGCTTCGCTGCGATGCGCA
>Ga0134127_10002319_pt1 | contig 13790 bp, 13 predicted proteins | sample KB31753_FD_96459 | JGI IMG/M metagenome (GOLD analysis project Ga0134127, IMG submission 96459) | Terrestrial soil microbial communities with excess Nitrogen fertilizer from Kellogg Biological Station, Michigan, USA - KB3-175-3 | ecosystem: Environmental > Terrestrial > Soil > Unclassified ...
GACCAGATCGAGCCGCTCGAGACGAAGGATCCCTGCTACGCGCCGCGGGCTTTCGCCCCGCCGACGCCGGGGCTCGACTTCGTGACGAGCGACGGCCGCGAGCGCGCGGCGACCGCTTCCGCCGGCCGCATCCGGGACTCCTGGAACACGGCTCTCGCGCTCCAGCTCGACCCCGAGCTTGCGAACGCGCGCGCCGGCTTCCTGCTCGTGTACGTCAACTCGTTCAACGAGTGGCACGAGGGTCACGCCTTCGAGCCGATGAAGGACGCCGCCGAGCTGACGCCCGACGAGCGCGCGCTCGGCTACCGCAACCCGACGAACGGGTCCTACCGGCTGCAGGCGCTCGCCCAGCTGCAACGGCAGGTGCTGCAGCCGCAGCCGACCCCGCGCTTCCCCTGAAGCGTCCTGCGTCGCGCCGGTGCTAGGCTTCGGCGTGCCGCTCTCCCGCGCGAAGGACACGGCCTGCGGCGCATTCCTGGCGCTCGCGCTCCTGGCCGTGAACGTCGCTTCGGTCGCCTCGCAGCTCGGCTTCCTGCACAAGGCGAAGCAGGTGAAGGAGTACGACCACTGGCGCTACATCGAGATGGCGCGCGGGCCGGAGGCCAGGCCGGAACTGTCGCACGAGCCGCCCTACTGCTTCCGGCTCGCCGTTCCGGCGCTCGCGCGCGGACTGATGTGGCTGGGCCTCTCGGAGAACGGCGCTTTCTTCCTGGTCACGAACGCCGCGCTCTTCGGCTTCCTGCTCTGGCTCTGGCTGCACCTGCGCGACCTCGGCTTCTCGCTGCCGCTGCGGGTCACGGGGCTGCTTGTCGCAGGGTTCACGCAGGGAGCCGTCCGCTGGTTCGAGTACCAGTACTGGATGAGCGACCCCATGGCGCTCGCGCTCGTGATGCTGGCCTTCTTCCTGATCGAGCGCGGCAATTGGCCGGCGCTCGCCGGAACGAGCGTTGCCGCCGCGTTCGTGCGCGAGACCTACGTGCTCGTGTACCCCTACGTCTTCCTGCGCGAGCTGCGGCTCGGGCGGCGCTTCCTCGCGGCTCTCGCGCGCGCGGCGGCGCTCGCTGCGCTGCCGCTCGCGATCCTGCTCGCGATCCGCCGGCTCGTGAAGCCGAACCAGCCCGACGCCTTTGTCGCCGGCATCGTCGACAGCATGGGCTTCCGGATCGCCCACCTGCTCGACAACCAGCCCTACGTCGTGACGATCGGCGCCTTCGGAGTGCTGCTGCCGCTGGTGCTGCTCTTCCCCTCCCGCCTGCCGGGCCTCGCCCGCCGCCACTTCGACCGCGCGCTCTACGTCGCGTCGGTCTACGCGACGCTCGTGATCTCGAACAACAACGAGCGGCCGCTCGCCTATGCGCTGCCCGCCCTCGTGCCGGCGGCGCTCTACTGTTTGCGCGCGTTCCTCGACGAGACGCGGCTTCCCGCGTGGCCCGTGTGCACCGCAGTCGTGCTGCTGCAGCTGCTCTTCTGGAGCGGGCAGCGCTTCGCCGAGATCGGCATGAGCATCTACCAGCCCGTCAACTGGACGACGGTCGCGGCGATGGTCCTCGCCTGGCTCGCGGCCGAGGCCGTGCTCTGGCGGCGCGCCGCGTGACGAGCAACGGATGGCCGAGGCTGGGGAAGGGCGTCCTGGCCCGGCTCGGACCGCCGCTCGTCGCCCTGCTGCTCGCCGAGGGACTGCTCTGGGCCGTCGCATTCGCGAGGGGCTCGGATCCCCGCCTCGGCCCGACGTGGGTGCGCTGGGACTCGTATCGCTACGTGGAGATCGCGCGGGGCGGCTACGTCGAGGTGGCCGAGGACCCGAACTCGTCGAACACGGGCTGGTTCCCCGGCTTTCCGCTGGTGATGCAGCTCGGGAGCTCCGTGCTGTCGACGACGCCGGCGCGCGCGGGCCGGTGGGCTTCCCTCCTGTTCGAGCTCGGAACCCTCACTCTCGTCTGGACGCGGCTGCTGCCGGCGGCCTCTCCGGCGCAGCGCTGGCTGGCGCTGCTGTGCGCCGCGTTCTTTCCCGGCTGGTTCTACCGGCACGCGGTCTTTCCGATGTCGATGACGACCCTCTTCAACACGGCCGCGCTCGCTTTGGCGGGGGCCGGCTCTTTTCTCGCGGCGGGACTCTGCGGAGCGGTCTCGGCCTTCACCTACCCGACCGGATTCCTGGTCGCGGCGGGCGTGGCGGTCGCCGCGCTGCTGCGGCGCGGTCGAACGCCCGCCGAGCGCATCGGCGACCTCGCGATGGGGCCTGGGCTCGCCGCCGCCGGTCTGCTTGCCGTGGCGGCGCTGCTTCAGGTTCGCGTCGGTCACTGGGATGCGTTCCTGACCTACCAGGGCCGGTTCGGCAACACGCTGCACGAGCCGCTGTCGGTGCTGCTCGACCACGCGCGGCCGTTGACGGCGGGAGCGCTCGAGCCTCGCGCGCTCGTCGCCTTCCAGACCCTGCTCGTCACGCTGCTGCTGCTCGTCGCGGCGTGGCTTGCGTGGCGGGACCGCGCCTCAGGGCTCCCGACGGACCTGCCGCTGCTCGTCCATGCGGCGACGGTCTGGGTCTTCGTCAACGGCAGCGGGCCGAACGTCAGCGTCTATCGCCAGGCCGCGGTGCTCGTCGGTCTCGCTCCCCTGCTGGCCCGACTGCCGACGCCCGCGCTCGCCGCGCTCTTCGCGGCCTGCGTGGCGCTCGGTGTCGGGATGGCGCGGCTCTTCTTCTCGAACGTCCTGGTCTGAGGGGCGGCGCGGCTCAGAAGCCGCGCATCACCGGGAAGTCGGACGGGCGATAGTCCCTGCAGGACGGCCCGGCCGGCAGCGCCGTGCAGAGCCAGCCGCGCGCGCAGAGTGCATCGCGCACCGCGTGTGCCGCGACCCGGTGGCCGAGCGGGCTCGGGTGCACCACGTCGACGCGCAGGTCGCGGAAGGCGTAGCTCGAGAAGCAGTCGAGCAGGTCGAGCGCCGCGATCGACTCCGCCTCCGCCGCCTCGACGACGGCGCGGTGCAGATCGCGGTGCGGGTAGCGCTCGAAGCGGTCGCCGAGCACCGGCACGATCACGACCATCCCGGGAATCCCGCGCGAGGCCAGCAGGCTGCGGAGCACCGCGAACTGGGCCTGGAGCGCCTTCTTCTGCTGGCCGACCGCCTCGGCGTAGAGCCGGCCTTCGAGCGGATTCTTGGCGCGCACGAAGTGGCGGCGCGCCTCGAGCTCGGTCAGCCGGTACTCGACCCACGAGATGAGCCGCGAGCGGTCGACCAGCCACTCCCGCAGGCCGCCGAGGACGCTGCGGCGGCGCTCGCTGCGCTCCTGCACCAGGCCGAGCTCGTAGGAGAAGACGCCCTCGAGGTCGTTGAGGCAGAACAGCACCACCACCAGGTCGGGCTCGAACGCGAGCGCCTTCGCGCGTAGCGTCTCGATCTCCTGCTCGAGGTTGTAGCCGGGCACCCCGAAGTTCAGCAGCTCGATGCGCCCGGCGCCGGGAGCGGCCGCGAGCAGCCCTTCGAGCTGCCGCGCGAAGCCGTGCTCGTCGGCGACCCAGTAGCCGAAGGCGATCGAGTCGCCGACGAGCGCGATGCGCCGGACGCCGGCCGGCTTCTCGCGCGTCGTCTCCGGGCCGCGCAGCCCCAGCTCGTTGACGCGGTACTCGACCTCGGCGCGCGCGACGCCGCCCGGCCGCAGCTCGAAGCGCAGCCGCGGGTCGTCGCTGCGCCGCACCGTGGCGCGGTTGATCTGGACCGTGCCCACGGGGACGTGCGCGACGCGGAACCCGGCTTCGAGCGCGAGCAAGGTGACGAGCAGGCTCGCGGCCGCGAGCAGCAGGGCCTTCGCGGCGGCGTGACGTGCCAAGGACCGGTGCCGGGCCGCGAGCCGCTAGCGGCTCAGGTCCTGGAGCCGCGCCTCGAGCTGCTTCGCCAGGTCCGGGCGCGCGCGGCTCATGTCCCGCTTCTCGCCGGGGTCGGCCTCGAGGTCGAAGAGCGTGGCCGTTCCCGACCACAGCCCCGACCGCAGGTACTTCCACCTCCCCGAGCGGAGGCCGGCCGCGCCGGACTGGCCGAAGTAGACGAGCTCGCGGCCGCCGCCCTCGCCCTGGCCGCCGATCCGGTCCACCTCTCCGGTCAGGAGCTTCGAGATGTCCTGGCCGTGGAGGGACCGATAAGGAGCGCTCGCTCCCGTGAACGTCAGCAGCGTCGGAAAGAGGTCGAGGTTGCTGGCGGGCTCCGTGATCACTCGCCCGGCGGGGATCCGCGCCGGCCAGCGCGCGATCATGGGCACGCGAACGCCGCCCTCCTCGCACGAACCCTTGCCGCCGCTGTAGGGCCCGGCCGACCCCGGGGGCGTGACCGGCCCGTTGTCGCTCGTGAAGATCACGAGGGTATTCTGGTCGATTCCCATCGTCCGCAGGGCGGCCATCAGCGCTCCGACCGTCGCGTCGAGCTGCTCGATCACGTCGCCGTAGGCCCCGGCGCCGGAGCGGCCGGCGAACTCGGGCGCCGGTGAGTTGTCGAGGTGCGGGTCGCGGTGGGCGAGGTACATGAACACGGGCCGGCTGCCGCGTCCCGCGATGAAACGGATCGCCTCCTCCGTGTAGCGCCGCGCCAGCTGGTCGGGGCTCACGCTGTCGCGCGTCGGCTGGTCGCCGTAGATGAAGTCGGTCTCGTCCTCGCCCGACGGGATGCCGTAGTAGAAGTCGAAGCCGAAGTAGACCGGCATGTCCGTCCGCTCCCAGCCGAGGTGCCACTTGCCGACCATGCCGGTCGCGTAGCCGCGGTCGCGCAGGGGCTTCGCGATCACCACCTCGCCCCGGTTGAGCCGCACCGGCGGATTCCAGGGAATCCCGACGGACGTGGGATAGCGGCCGGTCAGCAGGCCCGCGCGCGAGGGAGCGCAGATCGGAGCGGACGTGTAGAAGCTGGTGAAGCGCGCGCCCTCGGCCGCGAGCCGGTCGAGATTGGGCGTGCGGATCGTGCGGTTGCCGTAGCTGCCGAGGTCGCCCCAGCCGAGGTCGTCGGCCAGGATCAGGACGACGTTCGGCGGTCCGAGGTCGGGGGCGGGAGTCGCTACCACCGCGGCCGAGGCGTCGCTGGTCTTCGGCGCGGACGACGGCCCGACGGGCTGTACCCCGCCGCAGGAGAGGGACCCGCTGAGGAGCGCCACCACTACGCTGACTAATCCACGGAGTCTCGTCATCGAGGAGGCGGGCGTATCCTATATCAAAATCTTGGACGCAAAGGCCGCGTTGACCGCCTCCCGGGGTGTTCGTTATCGTGCGCGGACGCGGACGCCGGTCCGTTCGCTCCAAGAGAGGACGCACTCGTGACCAGCGACTTCGCCGTTGGCGGCATTCGCAGCGTGCCGCCGCCCGTCAACGAGCCCGTAAAGCCCTACGCCCCAGGCAGTCCCGAGCGGACCGAGCTCAAGACCCGCCTCGCGGACATGGCCAAGGTGCGGACCCACGTCCCGCTCGTGATCGGCGGCAGCGAGGTGCGCAGCGGCGAGACGGCACGGGCCGTGATGCCCCACGACCACGCGCACGTGCTCGCCGAGTGGCACAAGGCTTCGCGCGAGCACGTGGCCCAGGCGATCGACGCGGCGGCCGCCGCGCACCGCGACTGGTCGCGCTGGCCGTGGGAGGACCGCGCCGCGGTCTTCCTGCGGGCGGCCGAGCTGCTCGCCACGACCTGGCGGGCGACCGTGAACGCCGCGACGATGCTCGGCCAGTCCAAGACCGCCTTCCAGGCCGAGATCGACTCCGCGGCCGAGCTCATCGACTTCTGGCGCTTCAATCCGCACTACGCGCAGCAGCTCTACGCCGAGCAGCCGATCTCGAACCACACGATGTGGAACCAGCTCGACTACCGGCCGCTCGAGGGCTTCGTCTACGCGGTGACCCCGTTCAACTTCACGTCGATCGCCGGCAACCTTCCCACCGCTCCGGCGCTGATGGGCAACACGGTCGTCTGGAAGCCGGCGTCGTCGGCGATCCCGAGCGCGTTCGCGATCATGAAGCTGCTCGAGGCCGCGGGCCTGCCGCCGGGCGTGATCAACTTCGTCCCGGGCGACGCCGCCGCCGTCTCCGACGTCGTGCTCAACCACCGCGGCCTGGCCGGAGTCCACTTCACCGGCTCGACGGCCGTCTTCAACTCGATGTGGCGCACGATCGGCGCGCAGGCCGAGCGCTACCGCTCGTACCCGCGAATCGTGGGCGAGACCGGCGGCAAGGACTTCATCGTCGCCCACGCCTCGGCCGACCCGCAGGCGCTCGCCGTCGGGATCGTGCGCGGCGGCTTCGAGTACCAGGGCCAGAAATGCTCGGCCGTGAGCCGGATCTACGTGCCGCGCTCGCTCTGGAACGACGTGCGCGACCGCGCCGTGGCGATGATCGAGCAGATCAAGGTGGGCGACGTCCAGGACTTCCGCAACTTCATGGGCGCGGTGATCGACAAGAAGGCGTTCGACAACATCTCGGCCTACCTCGCCGAGGCCCGCAAGAGCGCTTCGATCATTGCCGGCGGCGGCGTCAACGGCGACCAGGGCTGGTTCATCCAGCCGACGCTCGTCGAGACCAGCGACCCCGGCTACAAGCTGCTGTGCGAGGAGATCTTCGGCCCGGTCGTCACCGCGTTCGTGTACGACGACGAGAAGTGGGAGGAGACGCTCGCGCTCGTCGACCAGACCTCGCCCTATGCACTCACGGGCGCCGTGTTCGCGAACGAGCGCACGGCCGTGCGGCAGGCGGCGGCCGCGCTGCGGCACGCGGCCGGCAACTTCTACGTCAACGACAAGCCGACCGGCGCCGTCGTCGGCCAGCAGCCGTTCGGCGGCGCGCGCGCCTCGGGCACGAACGACAAGGCGGGCTCGAAGCTGAACCTCGTGCGCTGGGTGAGCGCGCGCGCGGTGAAAGAGACGTTCGTGCCGCCGAAGGACTTCCGCTATCCGTTCATGGAAGCGGAATAGCGCCGCTCAGGGCAGCGGCGTCTGGAGCTCCACCGCCAGGCGCTCGAGGAAGTAGCCGACGTCGGTCACGAGGCCGATCGCCTGCATCGTCCCGCGGTTGCCGAGCTTCACCGGCACCGACTCGAGCATGTCGACGCAGATCGTGCGCACGCGGGCCGGCAGCAGGTTGCCGATCGCGATCGAGTGCAGCGCCGAGGCGAGCATCAGGCAGCAGCCCGCGCCGCGCAGCGCCTCGAGATAGGCCTTCTGCGCGACGACGGTGTCGGTGACGACGTCGTTGAGCGGACCGTCGTCGCGGATCGAACCGGCCAGCACGAACGGCGTGCCGTGGCGGACCGCCTCGTACATCACGCCGGACTTCACGAGGCCCGCCTCGACGGCCTGGCGCACGCCGCCCAGGCGGTTGACGGCGTTGATCGCGTAGAGGTGGTTGCGGCTGCCGCCCTCGACCGAGCGTCCGCTCGTCTGGCACACGCCGAGGCTGGTGCCGACGATCGCCTTCTCGAGGTCGTGGACCGCGAAGGCGTTGCCGGTGAGGATGACGTCCACCCAGCCCTCGCGGACGAGGCCGGCGAGCGCGGGCGCCCCGCCCGAGTGGACGACGGCCGGCCCGGGCACCACCACGATCCGCTCCCCCGCGGCGCGCACGCGCTTCATCTCGCGCGCCGCGGCGCGGATCACGATCGCCTTGTTGACCTCGGCCGAGACGTCGTTCGACATGAAGCCGAAGACGGCGTAGTCGCGGCTGCGCTCGAGCGGCCGAACGCGGATGCCGGGGCCGCGCAGCGCGACCTTCTCGCCCTGGCGCACCTGCCTCTGCTTCACGCAGTGCGGCACGCCCTCGCGCAGCACGAGCGCCGAGTCCATCTTCTGGTCGGCGGCCGTCACCCAGCGCCCGTCGATCCTCACCGAGGTGTCGAAGTTGGTGGTGGAGTAGAAGTCGTCCGGCAGGATCCCGTCCTGCTCGGCGGGCGCGAAGCGGCAGTCGGCCACCTGGCTCGTCGCGCCCAGGTAGCGCAGCGCCTCCAGAATGTGATCGAGCCCTTCCTCGTCGCGCGCCCGCACCTCGATGCGGGTGTAGGACGGCTCGTCGTTCGTGCGCCCGACCCGGAACTCCTGGACCTCGAACTCGCCGCCCTCCTCGACCACGCGGTCGAACACGCGGCGCAGGATGTCCGAGTCGATCAGGTGCCCTTCGAGCGTGAGCGTTTCGCGGACCATCTCTGCCACGGACCGGGCTCCCTAGAGGCGCGGCAGCGTGAGGCCCTGCTGCGCCTGGTACTTCCCCTTCTTGTCGGCGTAGGAGGTCTCGCACGCCTCGTTGCCCTCGAAGAACAGGAACTGCGCGATCCCCTCCCCCGCGTAGATGCGCGCGGGCAGCGGCGTCGTGTTCGAGACCTCGAGCGTGACGATGCCCTCCCACTCGGGCTCGAGCGGCGTGACGTTCACGATGATCCCGCAGCGCGCGTACGTCGACTTGCCGAGGCAGCAGACGATCACGTTGCGCGGGATCCGGAAGTACTCCACCGTGCGTGCGAGCGCGAACGAGTTGGGCGGGATGATGCACTCCTTGCCCTGGAAGTCGACGAACGAGCGCGGGTCGAACGCCTTCGGATCCACGATCGTGTGGTTGATGTTCGTGAAGATCTTGAACTCGTCGGCGATCCGCGCGTCGTAGCCGTAGGACGACAGCCCGTACGAGATCACGCCCTCGCGCACCTGCTTCTCGTGGAACGGCTCGATCATCCGGTGCTCGACCGCCATCTTCCGGATCCAACGGTCCGACATCACGGACATGAAGCCTCCAGGCTTCCCGAGCATATAGCAATGGCAAAGCTCGAGTCCCGCGGCGCGCCGCTGCGCCGCATCGACGTCCGGCGCGGGCGCCGTCAGGCCGACGCGGCTGCCCGGGGCTGGCAATAGGCCTCGAGCGTGGTCGCCAGCCGGTGCCGGACGTCGTCGCCCGGCGAGCGCCCGTCGGACGCGGAGAGCAGGAAGCGGTCGCACGCTTCGCCGTAGCGCGTCGCCACCCACATCTCCCGCGGCACGAGGCCGTGCTCCGTGAGGATGCGCAGCAGGCTCCCGAGGAAGCCCACCCGGTCGGGTCCCCGGACCTCCAGGTAGATGAAGCCGCCGCGCTCGGGCGAGCCGTCCACGTCGAACCCGTCGAGCACGGGCGGCGGGGCGAAGGGCGGCGGCGGCTCGAGCGTGAGCGACACGTAGTCGACGCTCGCCGGGTCGGCGCCGCCCGCCACGGGCATCACGAGGAACTCGGCGCCCCACGAGCCCAGGGCTTCCTGGCGCGCGAAGCCGTTGAGGATCGAGATGCCGAGGTTCGAGAGGCCGCGCGTGAAGCGGTCGGCCCAGAGCGGATGGAGCGGACCCCATAGCTGCACGGAGTGGAGCCTTCCGGTGTGGGCCGACACGCGATGACCCGGCCGCGTCGGCTCCGCTCCCGGGAAGAGCACGAACGAATCGTGAAGTGCGCGCATGCCCGGAGCGGTGCAAACCCCGTGCAAGCGGCCATCGCACCCCGCTTGGGTCCCGAACTGCTTTCGACAGCTGGAGATACGCGGCCCCGCGCGGCGGCCACGCGCGCCCGTTCGCCCGACAACTCCGTCGGAAGCTCACGTATGAGCGACAAACCTGTCCCTCAGGCGCGCCGGATTTCGCCGAGGCGCCCGGCCTGATAGTCCGTGATCGCCTGCAGGATCTCGGCTTCGGTGTTCATCACGAACGGTCCGTAGCGCGCGACGGGCTCGCCGAGCGGCTGCCCCGAGAGCAGCAGCAGCCGCGCGCCGCGAGCGGCGTCGGCGGCGACCGACAGCGTCACCCCGGTGCCCGCGCCGAGCAGGGCCAGCTGGCCCTCGCCGAGCTCACGCGCCTCGGCTCCGACGCGCGCGCGCCCGTCGAACACGTACACGAAGGCGTTGTGCGCCTCCGCGAGCGGCAGCTCGACCCGCGCGCCCGGCTCGAGCGTCCAGTCCTGGTAGACGATCGGCGTGCGCGTGTCGATCACCGCGCGCGCACCCAGCGCCTCTCCGGCGATGACGCGCACGCGCGCCTTGCCGTCGGGCGTGGCCGCGGCGGGGATGCGGCTGCCCGGCACCTCCTGGTAGCGCGGGGCCATCATCTTGTCCCGCGCGGGCAGGTTGACCCAGAGCTGGAAGCCGTGGACGCGGCCGCCTCGCTCGCGGATGTCCTGCGCCGGCATCTCCGAGTGCACGACGCCACGGCCCGCCGTCATCCATTGGACGTCGCCCGCGGCGAGCGCGCCCCTGTGCCCGGCCGAGTCCTCGTGCTCGAACGCGCCGTCGAGCATGTAGGTCACCGTCTCGAAGCCGCGGTGCGGGTGGTCGGGCGCGCCCTTCGCCTCGCCGGGCGCGTAGTCCGCCGGACCCATCTCGTCGAGCAGCAGGAAGGGGTCGACGAGCGGCAGCCCGCCCGACGGGAACGGGCGCCTCACGACGAAGCCTCCCCCTTCCAGCTGGCTGTGCGCGGTGACGATCCTGGCGACCTTGCGGTCGGTCATCGACGGGCTCCTTTCAGGCCGCGAGCCGTGGCTCGCGAGAGACGGCGCGCTCCGGCTGCCCGGCGCGCGTGCGGCGGTTGTCGAGGGCCCAGGCGCCGGGCCCGGCGGCCGCCAGGTAGAGCGATAGCCAGCTGTACGCGATCGCGAGCTCGCCGCCGTTCAGGATCGGCCAGAAGCCCTTCCCCGCGTGGCCCATGAAGTACGCGAACGCCATCAGGCCGCTCATCAGGAAGGCCGTGCCTCGCGTGAAGAGGCCGAGCGCCAGGAGCGCTCCACCGACGAGCTCGATCGGGCCCGCGATCCAGACGATGAAGCCGGGCACGCCCGCGGGAACGCCGCCGAACGCGCCGAACTTCTGCGCCCCGTGGCTCGCCAGGAGAATGCCGACCAGGATGCGGGTCGCGCCCAGGATCTCCGGCGCCCGCCGCGAAAGCATTTCGAACATCTTTGGCCTCCTTGATTTACGGACCGCCACTGACTAACTTCCCTCTAGATATCTGCTTCCCTATGGGAAGTATATTAGGTCCCGAGCTGTCGTCTGTCAAGTTGCTTTCCTGGCGAAAGGAAGATCGGTAGAATGGCGGCGGAAGAAAAGGAGCTCTCGGTGGGAGGTGTGGACCCGGGCTGCCGGGCATTCCAACTCGCGATCGACGTGCTGGCCCGGCCGTGGAGCGGGCTGATCCTGGGGCTACTGGGCCAGGGGAAGCTGCGCTTCAGCGAGCTCGAGTCGCGCGCGCACGGCGTGGGCGCGAAGACGCTCTCGGCGCGCCTCAAGGAGCTCGAGCGGCGCGGTCTCGTGGCCCGCTGCGTCGAGAACGGTCCTCCGGTTCGGGTCTGCTACGCGCTCACCCCGCAGGGCCACGCCTTCGAGCGCGTGGCCGAGGCGATCCAGCGCTGGGGGCAGGAGCTCGTCGCAGGAGAGCCCGCGAGCGGCCCGCGGGCGAAGGCGGAGCGGCTCGCCCCGCGCAAGGCTCAGACGAGCTCGATCCCCGGGAAGAAGTAGCCGATCTCGAACGCCGCGGTCTCGGGCGCGTCCGAGCCGTGGATCGCGTTCGCTTCGATCGACGCGGCGAAGTCCTTGCGGATCGTGCCGGCGGCCGCCTTCGCGGGGTCGGTCGCGCCCATGATCTCGCGCAGCCGCGCGATCGCGCCGTCCCGCTCGAGCACCATCGTGATGCAGGGCCCCGAAGACATGAAGCCGCACAGGCTCGCAAAGAACGGCCGCGCCATGTGCACGTGGTAGAAGCCCTCGGCCTCGGCGCGCGAGAGCGAGCGCAGGCGCAGCGCCACGACGCGGAAGCCCGCCTTTTCGAGGCGCGACAGGATCGCCCCCGCATGGCCCGCCTTCACCGCGTCGGGCTTGATGATCGAAAAGGTGCGCTCGGCCACGGTCCTCTTCCTCCTACTTCTTCTTGAGTACTTCCTTTATCGCCGCGCCGATGTCGGCCGGCGACTTGACCACGCGGATGCCGGCCGCCTCCATCGCCTTCATCTTCTCGGCGGCCGTGCCCTTGCCGCCCGAGATGATCGCGCCGGCGTGGCCCATGCGGCGGCCCGGCGGCGCGGTCTGGCCCGCGATGAAGCCGACGACGGGCTTCTTCACGTGCGCCTTCACGAACGCGGCCGCGTTCTCCTCGGCGTCCCCGCCGATCTCGCCGATCATCACGATCGCCTCGGTCGCGGGGTCGTCGTTGAACAGCTGGAGCGCCGACGTGTGGTTGGTGCCGATGATCGGGTCGCCGCCGATGCCGATGCAGGTGCTCTGGCCGATGCCGAGCGCCGTGAGCTGCGCGACCGCCTCGTACGTCAGCGTGCCGCTGCGGCTCACCACGCCCACGGGCCCGGCCATGTGGATGTGGCCCGGCATGATGCCGATCTTGCACTTCTCGCCGGGCGAGATGATGCCCGGGCAATTGGGGCCGATGAGTCGCGTCTTGCTGTTGCGCACGCGCTCCCAGATCCTGACCATGTCGAGCGTCGGGATGCCCTCGGTGATCGCGACGACGAGGCCGAGGCCGGCGGCCGTCGCCTCCAGGATCGCGTCGGCGGCGCCCGACGGCGGCACGAAGACGACCGAGGCGTTGGCGCCGGTCTTCTCGACGGCCTGCTGGACGGTGTCGAAGAGCGGGAAGCCCTCGACGGTCGTGCCGCCCTTGCCTGGCGTCACGCCTCCGACGACCTGCGTCCCGTAGTCGCGGCAGCCCTTCGCGTGGAAGGTGCCGTGCTTGCCCATCCCCTGGACGACGAGCTTCGTGTCGCGCAGCGCGAGGACGCTCACCGCGCACCTCCCGCGGCCTTCACCACCTTCTGGGCGGCGGTCGTCATGTCGTCGGCGGTCTCGAAGTTCAGGCCCGACTCCTGCAGCATCTTCTGGCCCTTGTCCTCGTTGTTGCCCTTCATGCGCACGACCACCGGGACCTTCACCGCGAGGTCGCGCACGGCAGCGATCACGCCCTCGGCCAGCACGTCGCAGCGCAGGATGCCGCCGAAGATGTTGATGAACACCGCGCGCACGTCCTTGTCGGCGAGCAGGATGCGGAAGGCGTTCTTGATCTGGTCGGCGTTGGCGCCGCCGCCCACGTCGAGGAAGTTCGCCGGCGCGCCGCCGGCGAGCTTGATGATGTCCATCGTGGCCATCGCGAGCCCGGCCCCGTTCACCATGCAGCCGACGCTGCCGCCGTCGAGCTTGATGTAGTTGAGGCCGTGCTTCGAGGCCTCGACCTCGAGCGGATCCTCCTCCTCGAAGTCCCTGAGCTCGACGAGGTCGGCGTGGCGGAAGAGCGCGTTGTCGTCGAAGCCGACCTTCGCGTCGAGCGCGAGCACGTCGCCCGCCTTCGTGATGAGGAACGGGTTGACCTCGACGAGCGACGCGTCCGCGCCCTCGAAGGCCTTGTAGAGCGACAGGAAGAGCGGGACGGCCTTGGTGACGATCTCGGGCGCGAGCCCGAGGCCGAAGGCGAGCTTGCGCGCCTGGTAGGGACGGAAGCCGACCGCGGGGTCCACCTCCTCCTTGAGGATCGCCTTCGGGTCCTTGGCCGCTACCTCCTCGATGTCCATGCCGCCCTGGGTCGAGGCCATGAACACGGGCCGCCCGCTGGCGCGGTCGACCAGGATCGCGAGGTACATCTCCCTCGCTCCGGCGAGGTCCACGCCCTGCTCGATCAGCAGGCGCTTCACCACGCGGCCTTCGGGGCCGGTCTGGTGCGTGCGCAGCGTCATGCCGAGCATCGCCTTGGCGATCGCCTCGCACTCCTCGACGCTCTTCGCGAGCTTCACCCCGCCGCCCTTGCCGCGGCCGCCCGCGTGGATCTGCGCCTTCACCAC
>Ga0134127_10002321_pt1 | contig 13778 bp, 10 predicted proteins | sample KB31753_FD_96459 | JGI IMG/M metagenome (GOLD analysis project Ga0134127, IMG submission 96459) | Terrestrial soil microbial communities with excess Nitrogen fertilizer from Kellogg Biological Station, Michigan, USA - KB3-175-3 | ecosystem: Environmental > Terrestrial > Soil > Unclassified ...
CCTGCGCCTCGTGGTAGCACACGTGACAGACGGGGCGCAGCGGATCCAGGGGGCGGATCAGGTCCATTGTCCTGGTGGTCCAGACGCTGAGGCGCTTGGCCCAGTGCTTGGGCGCCGAGACGCCGGCTTCTCTCAACCACTGCCAGCCTTCCTCGCTCCACAGCTCGCGGCTCCGATAGCCGCCGGCCTCGACGAACTCGAGGAAGTCGCCGTTGGTCACGGGTGTCACATCGATCCAGAAGGGCGCGAGATCCACCTGGTGGCGAGGACGTTCGTTGTCGTACGCAGCCGACCGGTCGTCGGTGCCGAGCTCGACCGGACCACCCGGGAAGAAGACCATTTCGCCGGGCTGGTAGAAGCCGGAATGGGGTGGAAGCGGGCGACGCTCGGGGGGCACGTAGGGGTCCCCTCGCTTGAGCTGAAGCGTTTGGAGAATCGTCTCGTCGTGCTGGTATTCGTGCTGAAGCACCATCCGATACACGTACCCGTCATGCAGCAGCCGCGGTCCGCTGCGAAAGTCGGCGGTGTCGAGCCGAGCCAATGCGCGGGCACGGATCTCCTCCATCGTCTGCCGAGCCTCAGCCAGGCGCGGCAATGCGAGGGTCCCGCGTACGCGCCGGGGATGCTCGAAAGGGTTGTAGAGTCCCGGCATCTCACTGAATTCGATGCGGCCGGTCAGATTGTGCGTCAGCCACAGGTCCTCGAAGGCAGCGATATGCCCCAGGTCCCAGAGCACGGGGCTCATCAGCGGGTCGTGCTGGCGGTGCAAGTCCTCGTCGCTGAGCGGCTCTACCAGCCAGAGCGTACGGCGTCGAGCGTCGGCCAGTTCCGCCGCGAGAGTCGCCCGAAGGTGCTCATCGGAGACGGGCGCGGTGTCTGGATTGGTCGGTGCGGCGGAGATATGTGTCATCGCGGCTCCGGTTGCCTCAGGCGTCGAGCGTCGCGAACAGGTTGTTGAGCGATTCGGCCAACAGTGGATGTGCGAAGATGGCGTCCCGCAAAGTCCGCGCGGTCACGCCGCCCATCATGGCAAGCTGAATTACCGACATGAGCTCGCCGCCCTCGATGCCGAGGACGGCCGCACCCAGGATCTTCCCGCTGTCGCCGTCGACCACGGCCTTCATGAACCCGCGCGGCTCATCCACTTCGATCGCGCGCGCGACGTTGCTCATCGGCATCTTGGCGATTCGAACGTCGCGTCCCTGCTTGCGAGCATCCTTCTCGTTCAAACCGATGCGGCCGAGCTGGGGGTCCATGAACACGGTGTAGGGCAGCAGCCGGTGATCGGTCGTGGCGTTGCCGCCCTCCAGCAGATTGCTTCGGATGATGCGGAAGTCGTCGTACGAGATGTGAGTGAACTGCGGGCCGCCCTTGACGTCGCCAAGCCCGTAAACTCCGGGTGCGGTGGTCTCGAGCCGGTTGTTGACCTTGATGAAGCCATGCTCATCCACGGCGACGCCGGCGGAGGCGCAGCTCAGGTCGTCCGTGTTGGGCGCGCGGCCGGCAGCGAGCAGCAAGTGCGAACCGCGGAGCACCCGTTCGCCATCGGCGACGCGAACGCCGAGCCTGATTCCCGACCCATCGCGCGCGACGCAGTGGGACTCTGCCCGGAGCATGATCTCGATCCCGTCTTCCTCGAGGATCTCTTGGACGCCGGCGGCAACGTCCGTGTCTTCGTTGGGGAGCAGCTGATCGTTGCGCTGCACCACGGTGACGTTGCTGCCGAAGCGGCGGAACATCTGCGCGAACTCGAGACCGATGTAGCCGCCTCCGAGAATCAGCAGATGCTCCGGGACGTCCGTCAGCTCCATGATCGAGGTCGAATTGAGCGCCGAGATCTGGTCGAGGCCCTGGAGAGCGGGGCGGGCCGGCCGGCAGCCGCTGTTGACGAATACGAGATCGGCGTTGAGGCTCTGCCGCCGTCCGCCGTTCAACGTGCGGCGGACGGCGACTTGCTTAACGCCCGTGAACTGCGCGTCGCCGAAGATCAGGTCGAGATTGGGAGTGGATTCGAGGCGGCGCTGGCCACCGTTCCGAAAGCTGTCCACCACTGCCTGCTTGCGCTCACGGACCCGAGACAAATCCACCGTGATCGGGCCGGCTCGTACGCCGTAGTCAGCACCGCGCCGAGCGAGATACGCCACCCGGGCACTCGCTACCATCGTCTTGGTCGGTGTACAGCCTTCATTGATGCAGGTCCCGCCCACGTGCTCGCGCTCCACGAGCGCCGTCCGTCGGCCGGCCGTGGCGAAGGCGCGTGCCAGAGGCACCCCCGCCTGACCTGCGCCGATGATGAGCGCATCGTAGTGCTCCACTGTCGCCATGTGGGAGGCCTCGCGTCGGAGCCGGACGGTTGGTACGAGAGGACAAGGGGAAAAACGAGGCCTGGAGCCAAAAAGTTCCGTCGATCCAGTCGTAGGGACCCGATCGAGGAACGGCCACAAACTGCTTATACGGCACGAAGGTGGGGCGGGCAAGGGCGGACAGCCATGACCACGATCACCTGCGACCGGATTGTTACCAGTGGACGGGCCAAAGAATCAGGCCCGGACCGAGCCTGGATCCGGGCCTAAGTTGCTGCTCCAGCGTGGCTTCTCAGGTCAGGCCGGGATAGCCGCCCGATTGGTCCTTTCGAACTCCTTCATGAAATTGACCAGCGCCGCCACACCCTGCCGGGGGAAGGCGTTGTAGATGCTCGCCCGCATCCCGCCGACCGAGCGGTGGCCTTTCAGCCCATCGAGGCCCCGCTTGGTCGCCTCGGCGACAAACTTGGTTTCGAGATCCTCAGTGGGCCCGCGGAAGCAGACGTTCATCAGCGAGCGGCTTTCCGGCTCGGTGGTGCCGCGGAAGAAGTCGCTCTGATCCAGGAAATCGTAGAGGAGCTTGGCCTTCTCGGCGTTCTGCTCGGCCATCGAGCGCAGGCCGCCCAGCTCGCGGATCCATTTGAAGACCCGCCCGATCATGTAGATCCCCAGCGTCGGGGGCGTGTTGTAAAGCGAATGCTCGCCGACGTGGGTCCGGTACTGCAGCATGGTTGGAAGGTCCTTGGGGCCCAGTTCCACCAGGTCGTCCCGGATGATGACCAGCACAATACCAGACGGCCCCAGGTTCTTCTGGGCCCCGGCGTAGATCAAGCCGTACTTGCTGACGTCGATCGGTCGGCTAAACATGTCGCTCGACGTATCCGCGATCAGTGGAATGCCCGCCGGCACAGTCGGCTCGGTCTGGAATTGAGTTCCCTCGATCGTGTTGTTGGTCGTGAAGTGCACGTACGCGGGGCGCTCCGAGTACCGGATCTGCTGCGCCGAAGGGATGTAGCTGAACTTGCGGTCGGCGCTGGAGGCCGCCTCGTGCGGCTTGCCGACCAGCTTGGCTTCCTTGATCGCCTTTTCCGACCAGGTCCCGGTATTGATGTAGTCGGCGGTCCCGCCCTTCGGCAGCAGGTTCAACGGCACCATGGCGAACTGGAGCGACGCGCCGCCCTGCAGGAACAGGATCTTGTAGCGATCCGACATGCCGGCCAGCTCGCGGCAGTCCTGCTCCGCCTCCGCCACGATCTTCTCGAACAGCTTGCCGCGGTGGCTGTGCTCCATGATGCCGATCCCGCTGCCGCCGATGTTCCACAAATCCTGCTGGGCCTGCTTCAGGACTGGCTCGGGCAGGACGGCCGGGCCGGCGCTGAAGTTGTAGATGCGGTCCGACATGATCAGCCTCTCCCGTCGATCGCGGTGAGCTCCACGCTGATAACGTGCTCGTTGCCCTTGCGAATGGCCTCGAGCGCCGCGACATCCGGCTTGCCGTCCAGGTGGATGCGCGCGAGCGTCGCGTGCGCGCCGTGGTAGATGATGTTCTCGACCTCCTCCACGTTGATCGCGCGATCGGCGAGCACGCGGAAGACGTCTGCCAGAACGCCGGGCCGGTTGCGATGGCGCACAGCGAGAATGTGGCTGGCCGAGCTGCGTGCCAGCCGGTTGACGCAGTTGGGGACGATCCCCGAATGCTGGTACTCCTGGACGATATGAATCACTTCGTGCGCGATGGCCACCTGCGCCTGCTCGGTTGAGGCGCCCACGTGATGGGTGCCGTAGACGCCGGGCTCCTTCGCGATGGCGCTGTCGAAGGTTCCGGTTGGGGCGGTGGGCTCATTCTGGAAGACGTCGAGGCCCACCCGCACGCCTTTGTTGCGGATGGCCTGGACCAGCGCCGGCTCGTCGATCACGCTCCCGCGCGAGGTGTTGATCAAGTATGCCCCCGGCCTCATTGCCGCCAGGAACTCCTCGCTCACTAGGTTCCGTGTGTCTGGGTTGGCTGCCACGTTGATCGACACCACGTCGCTCACCCGCGCGACCTCGAGCGGCGTCTGGCAATAGCGCAGTCCCAGCCGTTCCGCCTCTGCAAGAGTGAGGTTCCGGGACCACGCAGCCACGTGCATGCCGAATCCGGCCGCTCGCGTTGCGATCTCTCGCCCGATCTGCCCCAACCCCACGATGCCGAACGTCCGGCCGTGCAGTCCGCGTGCCCTGGAGTACTCGCCCTTGTGCCACCTCCCGGCGCGGAGATCAGCCACTTGGTCGGGGATCCGTCGGTCGCACGCCAGCACCAGCCCCATCACCAGTTCTGCCACCGCGATCGAATTCCTGCCCGGGCAGTTGGAGACAAAGACGCCCAGATCGGACGCGGCATTGACATCGATGGTATCGATCCCAGCGCCCGCACGGATCACCAGGCTCAGGCTGGTGCCGCTGCGAAGGGCGTCTCCGGTGACCTTAGTGCTCCGGACGATGAGCACGTTGGGGTCGTGCTCCTTGAGCGCCACCGGCAGCGCCTCAGTGGTGAGGTCGGGGAGCGACACGACGCTGCAGCCGAGCTCCTTGAGCCCGTCGATGCCCACTTTCTCGAATTTGTCCGCGATGAGGATTTTCATAGACGCCATCCGCTATCCGCTATCCACTATCCGCGGCTATCCACGCGGGCTGCGTCGGATAGCGGGTAGCGGGTAGCGGATAGCTAATCGAGCTCATGCACAAAAAGCCCGCTCCTCAACTTGGGCTCGAACCAGGTGCTCTTGGGGGGCATGATGGCCCCGATGTCGGCCACGGCGAGCAGCTGATCGACCGTAGTCGGAAACAGCGACACCGCGAGAGCCATTTCGCCGGACTTCACCCGTCGCTCCAGTTCGGCCGTGCCCCGAATCCCCCCGACAAAGTCCACCCGCTTGTCGGTTCGCGGATCGGTGATCCCGAGCAGCGGGCCAAGAACAAGCTCCTGCAGCAAGCTGACGTCGAGCGACCGGATCGGGTCCTTATGGTCGATCCGTTGGGGATCGATCGTCAAGCGCTCCCACCGTCCGTCGAAAAAAAAGCTGAAAGTCCCCGCTCCGGGAGGGACCGGATCGCTAACCGGCTCCAACCGCCCGAGTGTTCCGAGTCGCTCGCGAAACGCGGCAGGGGTCAGGCCGTTCAGGTCTTTCACCAGACGATTATACGGCAGAATCCGGAGTTGGTCGCGGGGGAAGAGGACCGCCAAGAACCAGTTGTACTCCTCGTCGCCCGTGTGGCCCGGGTTCGTGGCCCGACGCTCCCGCCCGGCCCGCCACGCGCTGGCTGAGCGATGGTGCCCGTCGGCCACATAGGCCAGCGGAACAGCCCCAAATGCGTGCATCCACGGCTTCGGGTCGGCAATCTTCCATACGGTATGGCGCACGCCATCCGGTGCGGTGAAGTCATAGAGGCTGGACTCGCGGACCACAGCTTCCGCCAGCCGGTCCACTGCCGGTGCTGTGCGGTACGTGAGGAACACCGGCTCCGCATTGGCATTCAACGTCAGCACGTGCCGGGTGCGGTCGTCTTCCTTGTCCTTCCTGGTCTTCTCGTGCTTCCGGATCAGATCGTGCTCGTAGTCGTCCACGTGCACACATCCCACCACGCCGGTCTGCGACCGCCCATCCATGGTCAGGCGATACAGGAATAGCGCCGGTGTGCGGTCCCGCACCAACGTTCCTTCCGTAACCAGCCGGTCGAGCGCAGCCTTCGCCCCGGCGTAAATCCGCGAATCGTAAGGATCGGTATCTGCGGGCAGGTCGATGTCGGATCGCCCTACGTGGAGAAAGCTGTGGGGATTCCCCTCGGCCAGCGCTGCTGCTTCCGCACGGTTCACCACGTCATAGGGAACGCTGGCGACGGAGGCGGCCAGCTCCGGTCGCGGGCGGAGTGCGCGGAATGGCTTGATTCGCATTTACTCAACGTTAACGGCGTAAACAGTGAACAGTAAACAGTGAACAGGGGGTTCGGTTGCGCGCCGCAAGTGCCTGTCACCGTTCACTGTTCACGCAGTTACGAGCAACACCTTCCCCGTCGTCTCCCTGCCCTCCAACGCCCGCTGAGCAGATGCGGCATCGGCCAGAGGATACTCGCGGTGAATGCGGACGGATAGTGAGCCATCCGCCACCCAACCCAACACATCACCGGCTCGCGCCAACAGCTCCTCGCGGGTGGCGGTGTAGTTGAAGAGAGTCGGTCGGGTAAGGAAGAGCGACCCTTTTTTGTTCAGGATTTGCGGATCGACCGGCGGAACCGGCCCACTGGACTGGCCACAAAGCACCATCATGCCGCGCGGGTGGAGGCAGTCGAGCCCTTTGTCGAACGTGGTCTTTCCCACCGAGTCGTAGATCACATGCACGCCAGTTCCCGTCAGGCGCTTGACTTCGGCCGCAAAATCCTGCCGGGTGTAGAGGATGACCTCGTCTGCGCCGGCGCCGCGCGCAATTCAGCCTTCGCCTCGGTGGACACGGTCGCGATCACGCGGGCGCCACGTCGCTTTGCAATCTGGCAAAGCAGCAGGCCCACACCCCCTGCGGCGGCATGGACCAGACACACGTCGCCCGGCTCGAGGGGATAGGTCGCCAATGCGAGGTAGTGAGCCGTGAGTCCTTGCAGAATGACCGCGGCTGCCTGGCGGTTGTTTACCTTGGGCGGGATGGGGATGAGCCGATCCGCCGGAGCCACCGCATACTGTGCGTACGCTCCCGGGACATCAGTGAACGCCACCCGATCGCCGAGTGCCACATCCGTCACTCCAGGGCCGACCGCGTCCACCGTGCCCGCGCCTTCCTGGCCGAGTGTGTGCGGCAGCTCCACTTTGTAGAGCCCAGTGCGCCGGTAGACGTCGATGAAATTGACCCCCGCAGCCTCGACCCGGACCAATGCCTCCCCTTGGCCGGCAGTGGGGACCGGGACGTCCTCGTATTGCAGAACTTCCGGACCCCCCAGGCGGTGTATTCGAATGGCCTTCACGAATCCTCGTTCTTCAGCGTGTGCCTCAACTCAGCGAGGCGCTGGACAACTGCCACCCGTGGACCTCTTCCGACCATAGCACGGGCCAGGTGAAGCGCTTCCCTCCGGCGCCTCCCGGGGTGGCGAGGCGGCGGCACACATACATAATCCCGTCCCACTCCCGATGCTTGATCACGATGGCCGCGGCTCGTGCCCACCGCCCGAAGACATCAGCCGTGAAATCGTGACGGCGCAGCAGCCCGGTCTCCCGATCGAAGCGGAAGATCTGTTCGGTGCAATGCGTCGGAAACCCGCTTGGGAACGTGGCGCTAAGCGACACATCGTCCAGTTGGGTCCACTCGACATCCGGCCGGAGAAACAGGCGAGGGAAGGTCAGCTCATTCCAGAGCAGATAGCCGAGGAAATACGTGGCGTCCAGACGATCCCACCAGAGGAGGCGACGGAGCCCTCGAAGGCGGGCCCTCGCGTCACCCCTGGCGGTCCATGTCTCGCCACTCAAGGAAGCCAGCCGTGCAGAGCCGCCTTCGAGCCACGCCACCGAACGGCTTCCGGCGAGCCCGTCGATCCGCATCCGCGGGAAGTCCAGCTCCGCTCCGACCGACACGTGGCGCAACGGCCAGCGCCCCTTCACCAGGAGCGCCAATCCACCAATCGAAAGCGTCGCGCGAATCGACCTGGCGGAAGCCCATCGTTCGGCGCCACCGTAGGCCGCGAGCACGCGCGCGGCGAGGGGCGGCAGTTCCCGCCGGCTCACGCTCCGGGGCGCTCGGTCACAGGCTTGTCGCCGGTTCCCGGAAGCGTCGCCTTGGGGCCTCCGCCGGCTTCGCCTTGCAACAACCCAGCCTCGTCCGGATAGGCATAAACGGTGGGGGCCCGGTTCTGCATTAACCCTCCCGTGTCGGCCGTGGGACCATACGTGCTGTACACACTCCGGCCGAGCATGCGCAGCAGCTCGACCTGCTGACCACGGTGATGTGCTGTGTGCGCGATCCGGCGAACGACGATCCAGGCTCGGCTCCGGGGCACGTCGAAAAAGCGAGCCTCCGATTCCCACCAAGCCTCCCCTTCCGCACCCAGTCGGGCGAGCCGTTGGCCCGAATCGGCGGCGTACCGGCGGATGAATTCCAGCCGGGTCTCAGGCTGGGGCAGCGGCGGCGCTCCGACGTCAATCCCCAGCATGTCGCGAAACCAGAGGTTTTCGCTGACGCACTGGTGGACCATGTGCTCCAGGACGCTTCGCCCGCGTGAGTCGGTAGGGTGCGGCCGAACCGGGAGATCCTGGTCACGGAACGTGGCCCAGGTACTCAGCACTTTCAATCGCTCGGTCGCATAGGTTTCCACTAGAAAGGCATACCGCACGGCGGCCTCCGTGGGTTTCCTGCGAGGTCGATTCCAATTGCTCCGGAACGGCGTTGCGCTGGAAAGAATCGAGCGCGACGACCGCTGTCAAACGCCGGGATCCCGGCCCAACACGGACCTCGTCTCGAGCCCATGGCTTCATCTCCCACAGTGGTGTCACCGACCGGCGCGAAGCGCCGCCTGCCCGTGGGCGCTGAGGCACAGCCTGGCGGGGGGGTGCACTTTCGGGTCTGGGCTCCGGCTCGCCGAAGAGTCGAAGTGGTGCCGGACGGAGCTGGGGCGGATTCGATTCGATTGGACGCCGAGTCCGGCGGCTATTTCGCGGGGCTGGCCCCAAACCTCGCGACCGGCGCCCTGTATCGGTATCGACTCGACGGGGGGGACGCCTTCCCCGACCCCGCGTCGCGCTTTCAGCCGGAAGGTCCCCACGGGCCATCAGAGGTCATCGATCCGGCTCCGTTCCCATGGAGCGATACGACCTGGCGGGGGCTTCGCCTCGAGGGTCAGGTGATCTACGAGCTTCACGTGGGATGTTTTACGCCCACGGGTTCCTGGACCGCTGCCGCGCGAGAGCTCCCCCGCCTGGCCGATCTCGGGATCACGGCCGTGGAGGTCATGCCGGTCGCGGACTTTCCCGGCCGATTCGGATGGGGCTATGACGGGGTGAACCTCTTCGCACCAACCCGCCTGTACGGCCGGCCGGACGACTTTCGCGCCTTCGTGAATCAAGCCCACCGACTCGGCCTAGGCGTGCTGCTCGATGTGGTGTACAACCACCTGGGTCCGGACGGCAACTATCTGGGGCAGTTTTCCCGCGGCTACGTCACCGAGCGGCACCTCACGCCTTGGGGACCCGCGCCCAATTATGACGGCGCCGATGCCGGCCCGGTCCGTGAGCTGGTCCTCGCAAACGCCGGCTACTGGGTCAGCGAGTTTCACCTGGACGGCCTGCGGCTCGATGCCACTCACTCGATCTACGACGATTCTCCGCACCACATTCTGTCGGAGATTGGTAGGACCGTGCGGGAGCGAGCGGACGGACGGGGAACCCTGGTGTTCGCGGAAGACGAGCCCGAGCGAGTTGCTCTCGCACTGCCGGCAACCCGGGGTGGCAAGGGCCTCGACGGCATCTGGCAGGAAGACTTTCACCACTCGGCGATCGTGGCCGCGGGCGGCAAGCGGGAGGGATACTATCGGCCTTTTGAGGGATCAGCGGCGGAGCTGGTGGCGGTCACTCGAGGCACTCTCCGCGATCCCGGTGCGATCGATCCGCCTCGGCTGGTCACTTTCCTTCAGAATCACGACCAGATCGCTCACTCGGCCCACGGTCTTCGACTTCATGCCGTGATCAGCCCCGGACGTTGGCGGGCACTTACGGCTTACCTTCTGCTCTCGCCGGGAACGCCGCTCTTGTTCATGGGCCAGGAGTTCGCGGCGTCGAGCCCCTTCCTCTTCTTTGCCGACCACGAGCCGAAGCTCGCCGCCCTCGTCCGACGGGGTAGAGCGGAATACCTCGCCCAGTTCGAGAGCATCGCCGACCCGACGATGCAGGCCCTGCTCGACGACCCTGGCTCGTCCGACACGTTCGCTCGCTGCGTTCTCGATCCGTCCGAGGCGGCGCGACACCCAGAGGCGGTTGCGCTCCACCGCGACCTGCTGGCCCTCCGGCGTAACGACTCGGCTTTCTCCCGCCAGCAGCCTCCTCGCGGCCGCGCGTTCGGGCCGCTGGCGCTGGCGCTCCGCTTTGCAGGGGAGAGAAACCTCGACCGGCTGCTCCTCCTCAACCTGGGACACGACCTGCCGCTCGCCGGCGAAACGGGCGAGGTGATGGCCCCCGCAGCCGGCACGGCCTGGAGCCTCGTCTGGTCATCGGAAGACCCCCGCTATGGGGGGTGCGGTACCTCCGTCTCGGCGCGGGAGCATCGGCTCATCCCGGCGGAGTCGGCGCTGGTATTGGCGCTGGAGCGGCGCTCCTGAGAAGGGGCAGCTCCAGGCTATCCCACAGGGCGAGCCAGCTGGCTTCGATGATGTTCTCCGAGCAACCCATTGTGCTCCACCGCTCGGTACCGCGGGCCGATTCGAGAATGACGCGCGGTCGTGCAGCCGTGCCGAGGTGCTCATCGACGATGCGCACCTTGTAGTCCACCAGCCGGACCTCGTTCAACTCGGGATAATGCGGCACCAGGGCCTTCCGGAGAGCGCGATCCAGCGCATTGACCGGTCCGTCGCCCTCGGCGGCAGTGTGCATGACCTGCTCACCGACCCGCAGTTTGACCGTGGCTTGCGCGGCGATTTTCTGCCCTCCCCGTTTCTCGCTGATGACGGTGAAGTCGAGCAGCTCGAAGGGCGCACGGTAGTCCGCTGAGACTCGGCGGAGCAGCATCTCGAAGGAGCCGTCGGCCGCCTCGAACTGGAAGCCGCGGTGCTCGAGATCCTTGATCCGCTGGAGGACCTCCGCCTCGCGGTTCCCCGGGTCGAGGCCGAGCGCCTCGGCCCGAAGCCGGACATTGCGGCGCCCGGCCACTTCGCTGACTACGACCCGAAGCTCATTGCCGACCTGGGCGGGATCGACGTGCTGGTAGCTCGCGGACAGCTTGGCGATCGCGGCCACGTGAATTCCACCCTTGTGCGCGAAGGCGCTGCGCCCGACATACGGCGCGTGGGCATCCGGGTTGAGGTTTGCGACCGCTGCGACGTAGTGGGAAACCTCGGTCAACCGTCGAAGCTGCCCCGGCGGCAGGACGGGCCGCCCCAACTTGAGCTCCAGATTGGCGACGACGGGCACCAGATCTACGTTGCCGCACCGCTCGCCATAGCCGTTGATCGTGCCTTGGACCTGGGTGCAGCCCGCTTGCAGTGCCGCCAGTGCGTTGGCCACAGCGACCCCGGCGTCGTTGTGTGGGTGGACACCAAGCGGCGCTGCGATCCGCTCATGCACGCAGCGGACGACGTCCCGGATCGTATCGGGCAGGGTGCCGCCGTTGGTGTCGCACAGCACAATCCAGTCGGCCCCTGCGTCGGCGGCGGCGCGAAGTGTGGCGAGCGCGTACTCCCAATCGAGGGACCACCCATCGAAGAGGTGCTCCGCGTCGAAAATCACCTCGCGCCCGAGCCGCCGAAACAACCCCACGCTGTCTGCGATCATGCGCAGGTTCTCGTCGCGGGTCGTTTCCAGGACGCGCTCCACATGGAGCGCGGAGCTTTTTCCGACCAGCGTCACCACTGGAGTCTCTGCGGCCACCAGCGCCTGCAGGCTTGGGTCCGATTCACAAGCCGCGCCTGGCCGGCGCGTGCTTCCGAAGGCGGCGATTCTGGCCTGGCTCAGCTGCTCCCCGCGGATTCGGGTGAAGAACTCCGCATCCTTGGGGTTCGACCCCGGCCAACCGCCTTCGATGTAGTGGACGCCGAGCGAGTCGAGCGCCCGGGCGATCTTGAGCTTGTCCTCGAGCGACAGGGCAAGGCCCTCCCGCTGGGTCCCATCCCTCAGAGTCGTGTCGTAGAGCTTGATCTGCATCGCCGGCCCGTTACGCGAAGGGTCCGAAAAACGAGGCGGCCTCCCAGATTCGGGAGGCCGCGTGAGCTTGGTGGCACCGATGATCAGATTAGCGCAGCCGCCCACCGCCTCCCGGAAGGAGTCGAATCGGGCGAATGTCGCCGAGGTGCTGACGGTTCATGCACATGGATGGAAGTCTATGCGCCACCGGATGCCCGTCAATCCCGAGCCCTGAAAAAGGAGGGTGGAACGGGCGCCGAAGCGCCCGTCCCTGGCAGGATATTGAAACGAGAGGATGTGTTGTGATGAAGATGGCGGTGCCTTTGTGAGGCCCGGTGCCGGCCGAACCTCGACAACCGCCACTGGCCAACTTATGTGATTCCAAGAGGCTCGCAGTGCGCCATGTCACAGGGCGCAAGCCGCAAGTTGAGCGAGCATTACCTGCAAGTGCTCCGGCCTCAGGTCACCCATGTGGCCGATCCGAATGACCTGTTCGGCGAGCTCACCGAGGCCACCTGCCAGGGTGAATCCCTTGGCCCGCATGGCCCGAATGAGCACCGGAGCCACTCGGTCGGGAGGAGGGGTCACCGTAGCGACAGCCCAGGACCGGCGATCGGGCGGCGCGAGCAGGCGAAACTCAGGGTGCTGCGCCGCCCAGCCTTCCATGACTTCGAGCATCGCCCGGTGCCGGCTCCAGCGGGCTTCAATGCCACCTTCAGCATCTATCCGGGACAGCTGCCGCTCCAGCGCATAGACCAGTGAAAGCGCCGGTGTCTGGGTCGGGCGATCGGTCCGGGCCGCCCGATCGTATTTGAGCAGATCGAAGTACCAGCCGCGGTCGCGCAACCGACTCGCCCGCTGGAGCAGCCTTTCGGACGCCACGCCGAGCCCCAGCCCCGGTGGCAGCGCCAGGGCTTTTTGTGACCCGGTGAACACGAAATCAAGGCCCCAGGCATCGGTCTCCACCGGGGACGCCCCGATCGAGGTCACGGCATCTACCAGCACGAGCGCCTCGGATCGCGACCGGATTACCCGGGACAGGTCCGCTAGCGGAGCGAGTGCGCCGGTTGACGTGTCCGAGTGGACCAGGGCGACCGCGTCCACTGGAGGGCCGTCCAGCAGGCGCTCGAGCTGGTCGGCCTCGAGCGTGCAGCCGGTGGGAACCGAAAGCCGCACCACGTCGCGACCGCACGCTTCGGCAATTCCTGCCAGCCATTCCCCGAAAAAGCCTCCGACGACCACGAGGACTCGGTGCTCCACGGCAGACCGGATCGCGGCCTCTACCAGGCCGCTGGCAGAGCATGCCGTAATGAGGACGGGTCGAGTTGTACGAAAGAGCCGGCGGAGCGGAGGTTGAAGCGACGCGAACAGGGCGCGCCCTTCGTCGCTCCATGGTGGGATCATTGGCCGGGCAAGCGCCGCGAGCACCTCGGGATGGACCTCCGTAGGGCCCGGCAGAAAGAACCGGCCGAAGTCGCTCAGAACCGCGTCTCCGGCGCCCGCAACCTCGGCCAGGTATCTACTTGCGAAATGATCACGGAGGGCATGCCTTGGATGGTAACTCTTGCCTGCCCTCCCGTGAACGGATGCTGCGATCAGGGATACCAGCGGTAGCGGAAACCCCAGTATGGGTA
>Ga0134127_10002324_pt1 | contig 13767 bp, 10 predicted proteins | sample KB31753_FD_96459 | JGI IMG/M metagenome (GOLD analysis project Ga0134127, IMG submission 96459) | Terrestrial soil microbial communities with excess Nitrogen fertilizer from Kellogg Biological Station, Michigan, USA - KB3-175-3 | ecosystem: Environmental > Terrestrial > Soil > Unclassified ...
CTGCTCCGGCGGCGACCAGCGCGTGCGCGGCGCGTCGGGCTACAAGTACGACGGCGGCGTGATGCGCCTCAACGTGCTCGACTTCCAGAAGGACATTCGCGGCTGTCCGAAGCCGGTGATCGCGATGGTCGCGGGCTATGCGCTCGGCGGCGGCCACGTCTTGCACATGCTGTGCGACCTCACGATCGCCGCGGACAACGCCCGCTTCGGACAGACGGGCCCGCGCGTCGGCTCGTTCGACGGCGGCTACGGGATCGGTCTGCTCGCCCGCCAGATCGGCGAGAAGCGCGCCAAGGAGGTGTGGTTCCTGTGTCGCCAGTACGATGCCGCAACCGCGCTCGACTGGGGACTCGTGAACGCGGTCGTGCCCGTTGACGAGCTCGAAACGACCACCATCAGCTGGGCTAGAGAGCTCCTCGAGAAGTCACCGCTCGCGCTACGGCTGCTGAAGTCTGGCTACAACGCCGGCGTCGATGGTCTCGCCGGCGTGCAGCACTTGGCGGGCGACGCGACGCTCCTCTATTACATGAGCGAGGAGGCGCAGGAGGGTCGCAACGCGTTCCAAGAGAAGCGCGAGCCGGACTTCTCGCGGTTCCCGAAGCGACCATGACCGATCTCGCCACGTGGTGGCGGGGCGCTCGGCCCCGCACGCTCGGCGCCGGGCTCATCCCGGTGCTGGTCGGCACCGCTGCCGCCGGCCATGTGATCTGGTGGCGGTTCGTCGCCGCACTGCTCGTCGCCGCCGGGTTGCAGATCGGCGTGAACCTCGCGAACGATGCGTTCGACGCGATCAAGGGCGTCGACACGCATGAACGCGTCGGCCCGCCTCGGCTCACCCAGACCGGAGCTGCCTCGGCGCGCGCTGTGCTCATGGCTGCGCTGTTCTCGATCGCGGTCGCCGGCTTCGCCGGTCTGGCGCTCGCGTTGGCCACTTCACCGATGCTGATCTTGGTGGTGGGTGCGCTGGCGATCGTCGCGGCGCTCCTCTATAGCGGCGGCCCACGTCCGTACGCCGGCCTCGGGCTCGGCGAGGTGATGGTGTTCGTCTTCTTCGGGCTCGTGGCGACCTGCGGCACGAGCTACGTCATGGTCGAGACCGTACCGGCAGCGTCATGGTGGTGCGGCGTCGTCATGGGACTGCTCGCGGTCGCGATCCTCGAGGCCAACAACATCCGCGACATCGCCACGGACTCCTCAGGGGGCAAGCGAACGCTTGCGGTCCGCATCGGCGACCACGCGGCGCGGAACCTCTACGCGGCGCTCGTGGTCGCGTCGTTCGCGACCATCGTGATCGGGTTCCTCGTGTACCTCGTGTCGCACCAGGCGGGGCTGACGCCGTGGGCGCTGTTCGGGCTCGCGTCGTGGTTCCTGGCGCTCCAGCCGATCGAGGCATCACGGAGCGCGACTGGCAGAGACCTGATCCCGGTGCTCGTCGGCACCGCGAAGGTCCACGCGGCCACAGGTGCGCTGCTCGCCCTGGGGTTGGCACTGGAGCACACGGTGGCGAGATGACCGACGGGGACCTGTCTCTCACGTGTGCGCGGGCGCTCGTGGAAGGACTCGCCGACGATGGGGTTCGCCATGCGTGCGTTTCCCCGGGGTCGCGATCGACCCCGATCGCGCTCGCCTTGGCACGGAACGAACAGATAACCCTGCATGTGCACCTCGATGAGAGGAGCGCCGCGTTCTTCGGGCTGGGACTGGCCAAGGCGACGGGCGAACCGGTTGCCGTCGCGTGCACCAGTGGCACCGCAGCTGCCGAATTCTTCCCCGCGATCGTCGAAGCCTCTCAATCCCGGACCCCCCTCGTCGTCCTCACCGCTGATCGGCCGCCCGAGGTCCGCGGCACCGGTGCGAACCAGACGATCGACCAGAGCGAGCTGTACGGGCGGTACGCGCGCGCGTACTTCGATCTGCCGGTACCGCGCGAGCCCGGGGATGTTGCGGCCTGGTTCATGGCGGCAGCAGAGGTCGTGCTGGACGCCAAAGCTCCGGTCCCGGGACCGGTCCACATCAACTGTCCGTTCGACGAGCCGCTGACACCCACAGAGCCCAGGTCCTCCGAGCGTCTCTCCTCATACGACGACGGAGAGGAATGGGTTGAAGGACGGACGGTTGGGACCCCTGACGTCGACGCGTTCATGGGACGGCACGCTGGACGGCGCGGTGTGATCACCTTGGGCGGGATGCCTCCGCCGCAGACCTTGTCGATCCTTTCTTTGGGCACCCTGCTTGGATGGCCCGTGCTTGCGGAGCCATCGAGCGGACTGCGGTTGGAAGCTTCAGACGCAGGACGTGCGCTTGGTGCGGGCCAGTTCCTGATCGGCGACGAGGTGTGGCAGGCGCGGCACGGACCCGATGTCGTCCTCCAGATCGGCGCAACCCCGACGACGCGCTCGACACAGGAGCTGGTTGCAAACGTTGACACGTTGATCGTGCTCGACGATCTTCATCTCGATCCTGACCCCGCAGGGCGCGCCGCGCAGCGGATCGAGCTCCAGCCTGAGCGCTTCGCCGCAACAACGTGGGACCAACGCGAACGGTTCCAGGCAACCACCGTCGACGGATCGTGGCTCGAGGAGTGGCGCGCCGCCGATCTCATCGCGCGGGCCACGGTCGATCGCGAACTTGACCGCTGGGAGGAACCCTTCGAGGGTCGCGTTGCGCGCGACGTCGCCTCGTTCCTACCCCACGGCGCGACCCTTGTGATCGGCTCCTCAACGCCGGTGCGCGATCTCGACGTGTTCATGGCGCCGCGACGACCACCGCGGATCTGGAACGCTCCCGACCTGCTTCGCGTGATCGGGAACCGAGGAGCGAGCGGGATCGACGGGCTCGTGTCGACGGCGCTCGGCGCGGCGATGGGTTCCAACGGGCCAACGGTCGCGTTGCTCGGCGACCTTTCGTTCCTCTATGACGCGGGCGCGTTGCTCTGGTCCTCGCGCCTCGGGGTCGACGTGGTGTTCGTCGTCCTGGCGAACGGCGGCGGGCAGATCTTCTCGATGCTGGAGCAAGCGACCCTTCCCGAGTTCGAGGAGTTGTTCCTGACCCCGCACCCGGCATCGATCTCAAAGGTGTGCGATGCCGCAGAAGCCGGTTATCGATCGGTGACGCGGGCCGGCGAGCTCACGTCCGCTCTCGAGCGGGCGATCCGTGACGGAGGCGTCCAGGTCATCGAGGTCGCGATCGATGCGGAGCGTGATCGGGCTCGCCGGGCCGAGCTGCGCGAGCTGGTGCACGACGCGCTCGCCTCACACTGAGTCCGATCTCATCCCCATCGAAGGGCATCGAGGAACGCCCGGAACTTGCGCTCCGTCTCATCGAGCTCTGCGGCCGGCTCGCTGCCGCCGACGATGCCGGCGCCCGCGTACAGCGTCGCGTGGTCGCCACGCAGCAACGCACAGCGAAGGGCGATCGCCCATTCCCCGTTGCCCTCGGCATCGACCCAACCGACAGGCCCCGCATAGGACCCGCGGTCGAAGCCTTCGAGTTGGTGCATCACGCCGAGTGCCTCGGCGCGGGGCGCCCCGCCGACCGCCGGGGTCGGATGCAACAGCAGCGCGAGATCGAGGGCCGTTGGCGCCGGCTCTCGCAATCGTCCGCGGAACTGCGTCGACAGGTGCCACACGTTCGGCGTGCCGCGCAAGGTGGGTTGCTGATCCCACGTCAGGCTCACACACAGAGGCTCCAACGCTTCCGCCACGACGTCGACCACCGCGGCGTGCTCTTCGAGATCCTTGGCCGATGCCGCAAGTGCGTCGGCGTTGGCGCGGTCCACGGCGGGATCGCCGGAGCGTGGCGCTGAGCCTGCGAGCGGGACGCTGCGAACCTCCGCGCCGTGCCGGGTGACCAGGAGCTCGGGCGACGCTCCGACGAGGATGCCGTCATCCGTCGGCGCGATGAACGAGAACGCCTCAGGATCGACCGCACGTAGCCGATGCGCGAGACGCCGAGCGTCGAACGCGCGACCCGCCGCGACCTCGATCGTCCGTGCGAGTACGACCTTGCGCAGCTCGCCCGCGCGGACCCGGCGCGCTGCCTCCCCTACGGCGCCCGCGTAGATCTCCGGGGCGGGCGACATCGTGAGCTCCGCGTCGACGAACGCGTCGGCTGGGATCAGCCCGGTGACCAGGACCGGCTGGATCGGCGGCCCGATCCGAGCCGTGAGGAAGGGATCGGTGCGGCGCACCTGGGTATCGCCGACGACGAGCGTCCCGCCCCCCTCGAACGGGATCACTCCAGCGGCGACCGCGCCCTCCGGGCGCTCTCGCAGTGCCGACGCTACGGCACCGGGCTCGACGCGTTCCCCGGCACCCATCGCGATCCCGAGGCCTTCCCGCTCGAAGAACACCCCGCCGCCCTGCCACGCGGCGAGCAGGTCGAAGGACGTCCCGAGCCGCTCGGTCGTCACGCCCGGTTCCCAACGAACAGCTGCGTGATACCGCCGGACAGCTGCAACCGCCTCGCCGACGGGAAGCCCGCAGCGCGGAGCATCGCGAGGATCTCGTTCGGCGGCGGAAGGTACGCCATCGACCGCGGCAGGTAGGCATAGGCGTCGTGATCGGAGAGGAGGCCGCCGATCAGCGGCACCACGTGCCCGAAATACACGCCGTGACCGACGCGAAGCAGGGCGTTGTCGGGGGTGCTCGCATCGAGCAGCGCGATCGCGCCCCCGGGACGGACGACACGAGCGACCTCGGAGAAGAGCCCCTCGAGCGACACCACGTTGCGCAACGCGAACCCGCACGTGACGCCGTCGGCGGCGCCGTCCGCCGCCGGCAGGTGCAGCACATCGGCTTGGACGAGCGGCGCATCGGTGCGCGCGTTGGCGAGCATCCCGAACGCGAAGTCGAACCCGACCGGCCGATAGTGCGAGCGCTGGAGCTCGCGACACAGATCGCCCGTGCCGCACGCCAGGTCGAAGACCCGGGACCCGGGCGGCAGCCGCAGCTCTCGCACGGCGCGCCGACGCCAGCCGATGTCGAGGCCGCCCGTCATGATCCGGTTGACCATGTCGTAACGCGGACTGATGCGATCGAACAGCGATCGAACGGTCGCGGCCTTCTGTTCGCCGCGGGGCAAGTCTCGGTCGCTCACGACTCGAGCCGCCGTTCCGCCTCTTCGAGGAGGACCCGACGGAAGTGGTTCTCCACCAGCGCCGTGACCGCGGGCAGGAGTGCCTCGAACGCCTCGACGGTGCGCGCGGCGGCCTCGGGATCTCGGCCGGCCGTGTCGCGGATCGGCTCGCGCACGTGCGAGTCGAACAGATCGACCGCGCGCGTCGCGAGCGCGCGGAGCGCCGAGTCGGCGTCGCGGCCAAGGGACAGGAGCTCACCGACCGGGAGCCCGAACTCCAGCAGACGCAACGCCGTACGCATCACCTCGGCATCCGCCATCGAGTAACGGACGTCGCCGTCCACGCGCCTGCCGATCGCGATCCCTTCACGCTCCACCGCTTGGATCAGAGAAGAGGGGACGCCGGATGCCGTCGCGAGCTCGTCCAGGGTGAGGGTGGGCAGGCGGTCACCCTCGCCGTCGCCCCTGGCGACGGCGACCGCGGCGGCGAGATCCGAGTCGCCCGGATCCAACTCGCCGTTCAGCACCCGGCCGATCGCGGCGAGGGTCAAACCCTTCGCCTGCAGCTCGCGGATGCGCCTGATCCGACCCGCGTGGTCGTCGTCGTACCACGCCACGCGGCCCTCCCGAACCGGCTGCGGCAGCAGGCCGCGCGACTGATAGAAGCGGACGGTGTCGACCGAGACGTCGCAGGAGGCTGCCAGCTGCTCCACGCGATATCTCATGTCCGATACCTCACGACCAACCACTCTACGAGTGCGCACTCGCACCTTCACACCGAACGCTCGAACGGCGGCGCGAACATCGGCACGGATACGATGCGGCGCATGCGGCACGCGTCCCGGGGGGTCAGCCTCACCCTCGTGCTGGCCTGCGCCTTCGGCACGATGGCCCTGGGAACGACCTCGAAAGCTCCGTGCGCCACCGGCCACTACAGCGACGGGCGCCAGTACCGCTGGCTCTGCTACACCGACGTCGTGCCTCTGCTCGGCACGGAGCAGCTCGCCCACGGTCGGTTGCCGTTCATCGACCCGTGCGCTCCGTCGGAGAACAACTGCGACGAGTATCCGGTCCTCACGATGTACCTGATGCGGGTTGCCGCCTGGATCGGCCACTCGTTCCAGAGCTTCTATTACGCGAACGCGGCGATCATGACGGTCTTCGCTCTGCTGATCGCCTGGTGCATCTGGGTACTCGCAGGACCGCGAGCGCTGTGGTTCGCGCTGGCGCCGACGCTGCTCGTCTACGGGACGGTGAACTGGGACCTGGCCGCCGTCGCCGCGGCGACCGCCGCGCTCGTCGCGTGGGCGAAGCGGCGCGACGGGTGGGCGGGGATCCTGATCGGGGTTGGCGCAGCCACGAAGTTCTACCCCGCGCTCCTGGTGGTTCCGCTGTTCCTGCAGGGCCTGCAGGATCTCGAGCCCGACCGATCGATCCGAGTGCTCTGGTGGTCGTTCGGGACGTGGGTCGCGATCAACCTCCCGTTCGTCCCGGTCGCCCCGGGCGAGTGGTGGGAGTTCTTCCGCTTCAACGGTACGCGCACGCCGGACTTCGACAGCGCGTGGTACATCGCGTGCCGCCACCTGCCCTCGACGTGCATGTCGATCAGCAACGTGAACATGCTCGCCCTGAGCGCGTTCCTCGCGGCTTCCTTCGTCGCGATCTGGTGGAAGATGCGGCGCCACCCAACGTTCCCACGGTGGTCGATCGCCCTGCCACTCGTGATCTGCTTCCTGTTGACCAACAAGGTGTACTCGCCGCAGTACTCGCTGTGGTTGCTTCCCCTGTTCGCGCTGACGATGCCGCACGTTCGGCGCTTCGTCGCATTCGAGATCGCCGACCTCGCCGTCTTCGTTACGCGCTTCTGGTTCTTCGGCACGTACACCGGGGTGATGGTGCTGCCGCAACAGTGGTGGTTCGAGGTCGCCCTTGGGGCCCGCGCGCTGGTCCTCGTATGGTGCCTCGTGGCGTGGGTCCGTGACGACGACGTGCCCCCGTTGCCGCAGCTCGTGCGGCAGGAACACGTCACCGCGCCGGTCCTGGTTGCATGAGCGAAGCGACGCCGCGCGTCCGTGACGGATGGCGTGAGGCGCTGTGGGCGTTCCTCGGCGCGCACCTGTTGCTCGGCGCGATCGGCGTGATCGGGGGCGGCATGCTGCCGCTCCCGCAGGGCCAGCCACCGACCGACGCCGGGTTCGCGAACCCGCAGCTATCGCCGGGGTGGCACATGCTCGTGACGTCGCTTCAACGCCAGGACGCCCAGTGGTTCCTGCGGCTGGCAACGACGGGGTACGCCCCCGGGGACCACAGTGCGGCCTTCTTCCCGGTCTACCCGCTCGCGATCCGCACCATCGACCTCGTGCCGGGGATCGGGCCGCTCGGGGCGGGGCTGCTCGTCGCGAACGCGGCGGCGTTCGGCGCGCTCCTCCTGTTGCACGCGCTGACGCGTTTGGAGCTCGGAGCCGTCGCCGCCCGTCGCGCGGTGTTGTTCACCGCGTTGTTCCCGACGGCGTTCTTCCTGTACGCGCCGTACACGGAGTCGACGTTCCTGCTCACATCCGTCGCGACGTTCTGGTTCGCGCGGCGCGACCGCTGGGGCTGGGCGGCCGTGACGGGCGCGGTGGCCGCGGCCACACGCAGCGTCGGCATCCTGTTGATCCTCCCGCTGTGGGTGGAGGCGATCACGCGGTCACGACGCGACGGTCGCCCGCTGCTTCCTCGGCTCGCCGCGGCCGCGGCCGTGGCGATCGGCCCGCTGCTGTACGCGGGGTGGTGGGCGTGGCGGTATCACGACCTGTGGGCGCCGTTGGATGCGCAGCGCGCATGGCGACCCGACGGCGCGCAGCCGCCGTGGGTGACGCTGTGGTGGGGGTTGCGCTTCGCGTGGCGCTACCAAACCTGGTGGCTGATCGATATCACGGTGGTCTCGCTCGCGATCGTGGGCATCATGCTGGCCGTGCGCCGGATACCGCTGTCGTACACCATCTACGCCACGTCGAGCGTCCTACTGCCGCTGCTGCTGCCGTTGGCGAGCCGGCCTCTCCTGTCGATGCCTCGGTTCGTCGCCGTGCTGTTCCCCGTGTCATGGGGATGGGCGATCGCAGCCGAACGGCGCCGACCACCCGAGACGGCGATCCTCGTGGCCTTCGCCGGGGGCTTCTGCCTGCTGGCCTTCCTGTTCATCAACTGGCTCGCGGTGTTCTGAGCCGCAGGCGATACCGAGGGTTCCCGAAACCGGATAGGATTGCCCGCGACCTGGGCTGACCAGGTCAGGAGGTTAGGCAACCGTGACGATCAGGGTCGCGATCGCGGATGACCACTCGTTGGTGCGCCAAGGGCTCCGGCGCTACCTCGACATGGCAGATGGGATCGACGTCGTTGGCGAGGCCGCCAATGGCAAGGAACTGCTGGAGCTCGTCCAATCCGAAACCCCAGACATCGCGTTGATCGATATCCGGATGCCCGAGATGGATGGCCTCGAGGCCGCGCGCGAGCTCCGCGACCACCACCCGACCGTCGGCGTCATCATGCTCACCGCCTACGACGACCGGCAGTTCGTCGTCGAGGCCGTCCGCAGCGGCGCCAGGGGTTACGTCTTGAAAGCCCGTGACGCGGAGCACCTGATCCAGACCGTCCGGCTCGTCGCCGGCGGCAACATGGTGATCGATCCCCAGCTCGTCGTCGCACTGGCCGAAGAGCTCTCGACCGCCAAGGAGCGCGACCGCAAGGCCGAGACGCTGACGGCCCGAGAGATCGAAGTCCTCCAACTACTCGCTTTCGGGCATACGAACCGCGACATCGCCGAGCGCCTCTACATCTCGCCGGACACGGTCAAGACCCACCTCGAGCACATCTTCGAGAAGCTGGGCGCATCGGACCGCACGGCGGCCGTGGCCGAGGCGCTTCGCCGTCGATTGATCGAGTAGCCGCCACGCGGTCTAGTCCGTCCGGCGGGGCCGTTCCGCTCGACGGGTGATGGAGGCGCGAGCCCCGCTCCGCCATGATGGGACCCTCCATGGATGCCGTTCCATCCCCACGGCACACCCGCACGGTCGCCGTTCTCGCCGCCGTCGCGGTGGCATGCCTTCTCGCGTTGTTGATCGCCGACCCCGGCACCTCGGCGTTCGCCGTCGTGCGCGGCTTCGCGACCGGGATCGCGTTGCTGACGGCGGGCGGGATCATCACCGCCGCCGCGCCGGGATCGAGCTGGCCGGGGGCACGCGCGCTCGGCGTCGCGCTGATGGTCGCGGGCGCGGCGGCCGTGGCCTTCGGCTGCGTCGGACTGATCAGCGATCTGGCGTTCGAGCCGCACCTCGCCGATGTGATCCTGCTCGCCCTGCTCGTCCCGTTCCTCGCGGCGGCGAAACAGGAGTTCGCCGCACACTTCGATCCGCCGTATCGCCGAGAGGTGATCGCCGACGTCACCGTGCTCGCGTTCTCGCTCAGCGCGATCGCCTACGTCGCCATCAAACCGATCGACGCGTCACCTGCCGCCGCTATCTCCGCGATCACGTACGCGATCTTGGGATCGACGATCGTCGCGATCTTCGGGGCGTTGGCGCTGTGGGTGCCGAGCCGCGCACATGTGCTGCTGTTCGTCGGGCTCGCGGCGTTGGCGATCGCGACGATCGCCTTCGGCGCGAGCTGGGCAGCGGATCGCTCGGAGCATGCGTCGGTGTGGATCGCCCTTGCCTACATCATCGTGCCTGGCGCCGTGGCCTGGCTGCTGCTCACCATGAGCCACGACCAGGATCGGATCAGGGTGCAGGGCTCGACGAGGGTCGTCCGACCCGTCCTGACGAGCGTCACGGTCATCGCGGCCAGCGGCGCCCTGTCGCTCGTCGCGATCCTCGACGACGCGCGTGGCATCGCGGGCCTGCAGTCGACCATCCTGCTGATGGCCCTCGGCACGGCGATCGCGGTCCGCATCCTCGTCAACCAGGTCTCGAGCGCCGAAGCGTATGAGGCGCTCCGCGTTGCGCTCACCGAAGGTCAGGAAACGCTGCGGAACATGGACGTCGCGCTGGCGCGCGTGCGCGACGGCAACGAGTCACTGCGCCGTTCCGAGGAGCACCTCAACCTCATCTTCGAGGCGGCCGTCGATGGGTTCGTCGAGGTCGACCACCAGGGGACCGTGTTGCGTGCGAACGATGCGTTCGCGCGGATGGTCTCGATCGACTCCGGGTCGCTGACCGGCATGCCCTGGTCGTCCGTATCGACGCTCGTAGACGGCGCGGACACCGGATTCACGCACCTGATCGAGGGCGGGAAAGCCACGATCGAGCGACCCGACGGTCAGGTCCTGCACATCGAGTCGACGGCCTCGGTCATCCCCACGGACCCGCCGCAGACGTTGCTCCTGGTGCGCGATGTGACCGCCGGGAAGGTCGCCGACCAGACGATCAGATCGCTCTTCCATTTCTTGCAGGACCGCGATGAGGATCGGACCCGGTTGCTGCGACGGTCCAACGCTGCGATCGAGCAGGAGCGCAACCGGATCGCGCGCGACCTGCACGACGGACCGGTGCAGGGCGTCTCGGCGGCCTCGCTGTCGCTCGAGGCCGCGCTACTCATGATCAAGTCGGGAGACGTCGAGCGCGGGACCGAGGTGCTCGTGAAGATCCGGCAGGAGCTCGCCGGCGAGGCAGACGCGTTGCGCCAGCTGATGGCGGGCCTCCGCCCGCCGGTCCTCGAGGAGCGCGGGCTGATGCCGGCGCTCCGCGAGACGGTGGCCCGCTTCGAGACCGACACCGGCATCGTCTCCTCGTTCGAAGGCGACCTCAAGCGACCGGTCCCGCGCGACGTGGAAACGCTGGCGTACCGCGTCGTGCAGGAGTCGCTCACCAACATCGGGAAGCACGCGCGCGCGAGCGTCGTGACCGTGCACCTCGACATCGACGGGACCCAGCTGCGTGTCGAGGTCGAAGACGACGGCCAGGGCTTCGAGACCAACCAGGTGCGCGACTACCTGCGGTCGGGACGGGTCGGCCTCGCCTCGATGCGGGAGCGGGTCGAGCTCGCGAGCGGCACCTTCAACCTGCGGTCGAGCCCTGGCCGCGGCACGGTCGTTACGGCGCTGATCCCGCTGGACGAGTCGCTCCTGGCGGCGCCGGCGATCTGACGCCTTACGGCGGTGCCTTCGAGGCCGACGGTAAGGGCGACGGCGACCCGGTCGGCGTCGGTGACTCCGTGGGTGAGGGCGACTCCGTCGGCTTCGGGCTGTGGGTGGGCTTCGGGCTCGGGGAAGGCGACGGTGACGGCGAGGGCGGCGGCGCGTAGGACGGGGAGGGCGAGGCCCACTGGGTGAAGTCCGGCTGAGGGAACGGTAGGGGCTTCTGTCCCTGCATCGCGATCGTCATGTAGTTGTGCCAGATCTCCGCGGGGATCGTGCCGCCGTACACGGACGGCACACCCTCGACGTTCGTGAGCGGGATCTCACCCTCGGGGTAGCCCATCCACACGCAGGTCACGATCTGCACGGTGTAGCCACAGAACCACGCATCGACGTTCTCGTTGGCCGTGCCCGTCTTCCCGGCGACGGGGATCGAGCCGAGTGCGGCGGCTGTCCCCGTTCCCTCCTTCACGACCCCCTCCAACGCGTACGTGACGACGTTCGCGATGTCGGGACTGAGCACGTGCTGCGGCGGTGAGGCGATCGAGTCGTCGATCTGACCCGAGGCGTCCTTGACCTGCAGCAGCGGGGTCGAGTCATGCCGAACGCCCTCATCGGCAACGGTCGCGTAGGCGGTGGTCATCTCCAGCGGGTTGACCCCGACCGAGCCGAGGGTGATCGAGCACACGTCGGGCAACTTCGACTGGATACCGAGCCGATGCGCCATGTCGACCACTGAGCTGGGGCCGATCTTCGCGATCACCTGCGCGAACACGGTGTTGACCGAGTGCGCGGTCGCGCCGAACAGGTCGAAGGTCCCCGACTCGCCGTCGCCGGCGTTGACCGGGTGCCAGATACCGTCGGGCTGTGTCGGATCGGGACACTCCGGGATCCCCAACGTGGAGGGACCCTGCCAGTACTCGAAGGGATCCTGGTTCAGCTCCAGTGCAGCGGCCAGCGTGAAGATCTTGAAGGCGGAGCCCGCCTGGCGGCCCGAGCCACCCGCACCGGTCGCGAAGTTGAACTTGCTCTTGTCCCAGTTGCGACCCCCCGCCATCGCGAGGATCTCGCCCGTCCGGGGGTCGATCGAGACGAGGGCCGCGGCCGGATCGTTGGCCTGGTCGGGTAGCGCATCGGAGATGGCTTGCTCGGCCGCGCGCTGCATGTTGAGGTCCAGGGTCGTCGTGACCTGGAGCCCACCGGAGTACACCGTGCCCTCTCCATACCGGTCGAACAACGCTTGCCGCACGTACTCAGCGAAGTACTCCGACTGACCGGGCGCGACGAGTCGCTCTTGCTGGTCAGGTGCCGTGCCGCAACACGTGTGCTGCTTGAGCCGCTCACCGACCGTCTTGCGCAGGTACCCGTACCTCACCATCTGGTCGACCGCGTAATCACGCCGGAACCTGTTGTCGTACGGGCGATCGATCGGGTCGTAGAGCTCGGGGGCGTGGAGCACGCCAGCGAGCGACGCCGACTCGAGGATCGTGAGCTTGCTGGCGGGCTTGTTGAAATACGTCTCCGCGGCAGCCTGGATACCGTACGCGCCGTGTCCGAAGTACACGGTGTTCAGATAGTTGTCGAGGATCTGGGTCTTGCCGAGCTCGCGCTCCAGCTTGATCGCGAGGAGTGCCTCACGGATCTTCTCGGTGACCGAGCGCACAGGCGGCGTGTAGGTCTGCACCCCGTTCTCGTCGGTGGCGTAGGTGCCCGCGTACACGTTCTTCACCAGCTGCTCGGTGATCGTGGACGCGCCCTGGACCGTCCCGCCCTTGATGAGGTCCGTGTACGCGGCGCGCACGATGCCGGGCACATCGATGCCCGGGTGGTTGTAGAAGTCGTGATCCTCGGTCGCGATGACGGCTTCCTGCATGTGCGGCGAGATCTGCGACAACGGCACTTCGGTACGGTTGACGACTCCGTGCAGCGTCGTCAGCAGGTGACCGTTGCGATCGTAGACGTACGTGGTCTGGATCGGGGGCAAGGTCTGCGGCAGCGTGATCCTCGCGTACGCGATGTAGAGCCCGATCAGTGTGAAGATCCCCAGGACGACGGGAGTGAGCAACAGGATGAGCCACCAGCGTCGGCGCAGGAACGACTGCTTCGACTTGCTCGGCTTGTTGCTCGGCCGCTTCCTCGTCTTCGTCGACCCGCCGGTGGTGGACGCGGCTGCGGACCCCGCAGGCGCGGAAGGCCTCGAGGTGTGCTTGGGGGCATAGCGGTCCCCACGGGGGGTCGACGAGCGGTCGCGCGCCACGGTTAGAAGGATGCTAACAATGACCTGCGCGACAGGACATCACCTTGCTGTGGTGTCTGCGTGATGATGCTCAGCCTGCCGCACTGCGGCGGGCGGTGAAGGCCTCGCGCAGGTGGTTCCACTGGCAGGCGCGGCAGACCTCGACGACGTAGCAGCAGGCGCCCGGGCTGCCGGCCGCCATCCGCAGGCCGGTGTCGAGCGACCAGACCCGCCCGTTGTCGTGCTTGAGGCCATCGCCGTAGACGTAGGCGAGCAGGACCAGCTTGTCCTTGCCGCACACGGGGCAGTCGATCCGCGTGGGCTCACCGACGTACTTGGCCGC
>Ga0134127_10002326_pt1 | contig 13761 bp, 11 predicted proteins | sample KB31753_FD_96459 | JGI IMG/M metagenome (GOLD analysis project Ga0134127, IMG submission 96459) | Terrestrial soil microbial communities with excess Nitrogen fertilizer from Kellogg Biological Station, Michigan, USA - KB3-175-3 | ecosystem: Environmental > Terrestrial > Soil > Unclassified ...
ATCGGGGTATTGAAGCGCGAAACCGCTCAGGACCAGTGCAATGAAGCTCGTGAGCAGCAACCAGTGTTGCACCCGCTGATTGAAACTCAGACGCACAATCGGACGCGCCTCTCGTTTTCTCGCTGCAACCTTACGCGCCCAAATCAGTCCGTTATGAATGACCATACCGCCAATTACAAGGACAATGAGCGGAATGTAAATCCAGCGCACGACTCGAGTTCCGATCGTACCAATGTCTCGCGCCCCGTTTGCCGCCACCAACTCAGACGTCAAGTGAATCCTTCCGGTGGCAAATTTAACCCCCGCTCCGATGTGACATTGTCCGCAGGTTTGCGGAAGATTTGCGGCGCTGATCATCGATTTGGGATCGGAGGAGGGAAGTATATTGTGAACGCCGTGACAACTCGCACAGTTCGCCACGACTCTCGAACCCATTCGCGATGCGAGGCCGTGATAGCTGTCCTTATAACTACTCACCCGCTCGCCTGCGACTCCAAATTCCTTTGTCAGCGTTACGCCTTCATGACACTTAGCACACGTTTCGGTAGCAACAATACTGGATGCAGTTACACCGTCTGCTTCAAGCGGTGGGACGATGTTATGAATACCATGACAATCAGTGCACACGGGAGATCGCGATACGCCACGCGTCACGGCCTGCCCGTGAATGCTTTGCATGAACTCTGCACTCTCGCCCTTGTGGCACTTGCTGCACGTGAGCGGAATGTTGACTTTGGCGATGGGCGATTGTGGATTGGAAGCGGGAAGGATGTCGTGACTGTTATGACAGTCGGTACAAACAGCAGCGCTGACATTACCTTGCGCGATAGCTTTTGCGTGCACACTTTCTCTATACGAAAGAAAGGGACGCTCACTGATGCCGCTGCCCTGCATCACTGAGTTATCACCGTGACAGCGACCGCAGGTTTCAGCAATGTTACTGCGATTAATCGTTGACTTCGGATCACTCGCAGTAAGGATCGTCGTCATGTCGCCATTTCTGGCGTGACAATCGATACAGGTCGCTGCCTTGTGGCCACCCTGAATTGCCTGTGCATGGAAACCGCGATCATAGGCGGTGTGCGCGTCAGTATGAAATTTGGCGCCGCCGAGGTAGGGCAATTCTTTTCCCGGCGCATGACAGCCCTGGCATTGAAGATTGGGTGATGCGACTGCGGCAGGGCTGGGTGAAGGCGATTGCGCGTGCGCGACGAGTGGGAGAACCAGCCCCACGGCGAGAACTGCAAGAAGTTTTACGCAATGCTTCATTCAGTATCTACACGACATGAACCGCAAAAACACAGAAAGAGCACAGAGCAAGTGAAGTCCACTTGTTTGTGCTTTCTGTGCCTTTCCGTTGGCCCGTCCGGATTTTAAATCCGTGATTACTTCTTCAACGATTTCATGTGCGCGACGAGTGCTTTAGCCTGCTCTTCAGTAATGCCTTTCTCTTCGTACGCCGGCATGTTAGGAGGCTTCTCTGGTTTTTTACCCTTAAGCACAATCTGCACAAGGTCCGCATCTGGTATAGCTACGTCAAACTTCTTTTCCGCCGCGGCGCCATGGCAAGCGACGCATTTCGCTTTGAAGGTAGCGGCAGCATCAAACTGCTCCTGATTCGCACGGGCTGCCGCCGAAATCAGTGCGAACCCAGCTACAAGCACCGCCGCCACAGTGGCCAGCATCATCATTTTTAGTGTCTTCATATTCCCAACCTTTCTCTCAATCCAGACGACGGAAACAAAGTCGCTGTCGTGTGTCGTAAGAGGCTGGGAGCAATGGCCGTGCCGGGCCAGTTTCTCGCCAAATAGCACCGAAAACCGTTAGGTTTGCGGACTTTTGCTCAGCGAGTCCGAAAAGTTCCACGATCAAGCCGTGGTTTTCTTGTGACATGCCAGGCATTTCTTGGATGTCGGCGCGGTGGTCTCCTTCGTCTTTGCAACTTCATCGTGGCAACTGCCGCACTTCCGGTGAAAAGCCTGCTGGTTATTCAAGACCACCGGTTCAGCAGTTCCTTCGACTTTGATCTGCGGCAGCGCAGGCAACAACTTTGGCTTTTCCTCCGCCCGCGCGTGACAGTCGTGGCACAGAGTCACTGGCGGCGCGCTGGGATCCTTCTCGAAGAGATCCGCGGTCAGCGTCGTGGTTCGATCCGCCGGCCACGCCGTCTTGTGCGGAGGATGCTTGGCAGCCTCGGATGCCGGTTGCGCCGTGTGATGGCACTCGATGCACGCAATCGGCTTGGTTCCATCGACACTGCGATTCTTGGTGACGTGATCGGTGTGGCTAAACTTTATGCTGCCTAACTTTACCTGCGGTCCAAGTACGAGAACGTCTGGTTGCTTCTTTCTTTCCTGCGCCGATGTATTGGATGAGGAACTCAAGTCTAAAACCAATATCGCACTCACGAGAGACAGAACTAGAATAGTTATGACTTTCATTTTTTACCTCATGAAACGGTGCCTGGTCCTACTTTGACGCTTTCGGGATCGCGCCGAGGTGACTTACCGGCACACTTTGCTTACCAAACACGATGTGACACTTCGTGCAAACAAAATTCGGATCCTTCTTCTTTTGATCGATCTCGAAATTCAGAGCCCCACCTTCATCCGAAGTCGCGGTCACATGACAACCATCGGCGCCGCCGCACGAGCGCACTGGAACTTTGAGTGTCTGTGGATCAACCGTATTCATGCGCGCCGGCGTGTGGCAGTCAGTGCAAGCCAGGTCCGGATGCATGCCGCCCTCATGGCGATAAGCACCGGAAGAGACGCGCCTTTGCCACGCCTTCAGCATGACGCGATCGCTGATCGCCATTGTCTTAGGCATAGCGGGATCAAAGTCACTGTTGCTTTTTACACTCAGGTTGGGGAGTTTGTGACAAACGTGGCAATCAGACGAAAGCGGGGCGATTCCCGATTCAGCATTGTGACAAGTGAAACAGCCTGTGTGACTGGTGGGAATAGACTTGAAAGTGCCCTTCTTCAACCAGAATGCATCACCCAGATTCTTCGGCGGCTTGGTTACATACTCTTCGCTCGACTCGCCTTGCGGTTGATAGGTTTGATGACAAATCCCGCAGTTCGCCGGCGGTTTCTTCTGTTGTCCGATTTTTAAGGAAACAGAAACAAACCGTGCGCTTCCATCTCTTTTGAGATCCGGAGGATTGCGACCGACTACCTCGAGGTGTGTTTCGTGTGGAAAATGAACTGCAAACTCGCTGGCGCGCTCACGCCGTGGTCGTGCAGCATCAGTCACGTCACCCAAACTCGGAAAGAGGAATCGCACCGTATTGCGTGGCGTTACCGCGACGTGGCAATTCGAACAAATTTGTGGCGCAGGTCGCTCGCGCGCGAAGAACTGCTGCCGGTGGCAATTGAGACACGCCGCATGTTGAGGAAACTCGGCCACATCGGGAAAAGCAGCTTCGCCTTTGCGAACTTCTTTCCAGTTGGCAGTAGGAACCTTGTGACACGAATCGCATGCCAACTTTTCTTTGGTCACGTGAGTAGAATGAGAAAAGTCTGTGTAATTAGTGCGCGGCTGTGCACGCCTTTGTGCTGCGACCGGAACGGCAGACAGGACAAAGCCAATGATTAAGAGTGTCGCTAGTCTTAGCACTCGCAAATACGATTACGTAAATCCTGAAATCCTGTCGAAGCTTTTACAGGATTCAGAGATTCATAGGATTTAAAGGATTACTCCTTGCGGCCGAAATAGAAGCGCAATGACGTATAAGGCAGATGCGCGTGATAGTTCTGCGGCCGTGGTCCAACTAAAGTGCTTTCGTTGTAGTTGTAGTACTGGTATCCGACGTTCCAATCGAGCCGGTGATGCAGCTTGATTGCCAACCGCGCTTCCGGCGATTGATAACTCATAGGATAAGACGCGATCAACGTTCCGGGATTGCCGGTCGGATCGGCCACTCGACTGCCTTGTCCGGTATCTTTATTGATTCGATAGGCTGTAAACAACGTCGTTCGGGGAGCGATTTGGGCCACCGATTCGATAAAGAAGAAGTTGTTCCTGACGATGTACAGATTGTTTCCGACGGGATGCTGAATGCCGTTAAAGAAGTAGTCGATGATCGCCTTGCTGTTTATCCAGTGATAGTTGTAGCCGGTGCTCAGCGAGAATTTCGACGTCGCGGTCCAGTCAAGTGATGAAGTGAAGATTCGCGACTTGATACTTACGCCAAAATCCTGGAGGGAAACTCCAGCGATCTCGGAGGGATTTGCGTTATCTTTGGTTATCACCGCCAGGTTGAAACCGACTTTCGAAGTTGGTTTATAACGACTCTTAAAGCGAACGTTGGTGTAATCGTAATTGCCGATGCGCGTAAAGACGTTGTCGGCCGTGCCGCGCTCGGCGTCGAAATAGAGAGTCCATTCGCTAAGCGGGCGCGCTTTGAAGCCGCCAAGGATAGCGTGGGTGTTGTTGGTCTCCGAGATTGTTGTGGGCGTGAGCGCAGTGGGGGCATTCGTGCCTAGATTGAATCCGCTGATGGACTCATCGACGTTTCGATGTCCATAGCGATAGCCCAGATGGACCGAGTAGCGCGGGCTAAACTGGTAGTCCCCTTCGATTGTGTTCTGGATCTTCCGGTAATCCACGCCGGTGATTACGTTGCGATTGTTGATTCCAATGGTGTCGGTTCTCGCGCCGCGCGTAAGTGAAAAGAAGTCACTAAACTGTGCGGCCCCATTAATCTCGAAGGTCTCGACTCTGAAAGTATTTGAGATTCGAAGCTTCTTCGTGGCCAAAACGGTGATGCCTAAATCTCCCAGCCAGTTCGGTCGTTCGGAGTCGCCAGTCAGGTTGTACTGGCCCAGGTTGAGTATGTTTGGAGTAGCCGCGGGCGGCGACGGAGGAAATCCCGTTATGCGCGGATTCCAGTTTCGCCCGGTGAAACTCTCGATAAATGAGTAATTCTGTTTGGCGTTGCTGTAGATGATGCGGCCGGTGATGTCGAGTCTGCCAGCGACGAGCGTTTGCAAGCTTAAACGAGAGTAATTAACGCTGCCCCGGGCCGGTTCCTCACGAAGGAAGCTGGTCAAATTGGCCGCGGCAGGGTTCACGTTTATGCCTGGATTGACCGCCGAATCAATCGTAGTGTCGTCACGAAAACGACGAAATCCTTGCAGGAATGAAAAGTTGAGTGGACCCACACGGCCATCAGCTCCGACGCGGAAATCGTTGGCGCGCGTCCTGACCTCCGAGAGCAGGTTGAATTCGTTTCCCCCCGCGTGATAGTTGGTGAATGCCGGTCCACTATAACGTTCGGGCGAGTAGCCGATGTTGAATCGAATACGTTCGTTCTTTGGGAGCAGGGTGAGATCAAAATCTCCCAAATGTATCCTCGTGTTGTATCCGTGCTCTCCGGTCGTCAGCTTAGGTGGAACACTAAACTGGGCCGGACTAAACACCCAGTTTGGATTTGCGAAGTTATTCAGAAATCGAAAGTATTTAAAGCGACGGTAGATGGCATCGAATCGATACCATTCAGGATTTTCGACACTCGCGCGGACGTGGCCTTGCGGGTCGGCTCCAAAGCCTGTCGTGGTGACCAGAAAAGTTTCAAACAGACCGCCGTCGTGGCCGTCCTTTGATTTCAACAGGAACGAGCTGTCAAAGAGTCTTGGACCAGCCTTGTAGTTCAGATCACTCTGATACTTGTTGAGATTGCCGTCAACACGGAGGCCGCGGTAGCCAACCTCCAGGCTCGAGATGACCATGAAGTCGCCGGCGTCCTCACCCGCTGTAACCGGAGTGTCGTTGGATTTATTTGGAGAAGGTGACGGTGACGGTTGCTGCGCCGCAGCCAAACCCATCGCAGCCATCAGGACCAGTATCAATCCGAATATGCGCACCGAAATTTTTTCATGTGTCCTCATGGGCCCATCCTCGCTCGGTTAATGATTAGAGAGCGGACGTTTACCTGATCGCTAACGGAAAAACACCGGGCTCGTTCGCGAACCGTGAATCTTGATATGGCAGTTCGTACAGTTCGCATACTGCGCGTTCTGATTATGCTGCGGACCGGCAGGTTCGTCCGCGCCCACACCATGCGCCACGCTGTGACACGTCAGGCAGAGCTGTGCTACACGATTGGTAATCAGCAAACGCGGGTTAGCTGAGCCGTGCGGTGTGTGACAGGCAACGCAGCCTTCGGTTTTAACCGGCGCATGTTCATAAACAAAAGGACCTTGTTTATCGACGTGACACTTCAAGCAAGTGGCGTCGGCTCCGGTAGCCAGTCTTGTTTGTTTTAACTCAAAACCGCCGTGGGGATTATGACAATCGCTGCACTTCATTGCGCCTTCCAGCACCTTGTGATGGAACGGCAGATTGAATTGATGCTTTGTCTCACTATGACAGCCGAGACAGAGCTGTGGTTGACTGTCCTTGAGCATCCTCACGGTCGACATCCCTGGCTTTTGCGCGTTTGCGCGTGAGACGAATACGTTCGAAGCCGCCAGTTGCCGGCCGGTCTCGGGCGAGTGGGCTGTGTGGCAATCGGTGCAACCGATGTCGTTGCGCCAGTGCTCGCCGCGGCGGAAGTTGTTGTGCTCCTCACGGCCCGAGTGACAGCTTAAACATGTCTCGGAGATTTCCTTTGAAGATTTGTTCTTGAAGGAAATGATCTTCTTTGGATCGCCTTCTTCGATGTGGGCTTTGCCAGGACCGTGGCACGACTCGCAACCTGTTACCTTGCTTTTCCAAGTACCAATTTTTGCGAGCTGAGCGTGGGAAGTGTGCGAGAAGTTTTTGAACTGATCTTCGTGACAGTCTTTACAAGCGTCGCTGCCGACGTAGTCGTCGGACTTGAACTTCGCGGCGTCGCTCGGGGTCATTTGCGCCGATTGAGAAGAATTGCGGTAGCTGTACGTGCCGAGCACGGCGAAGACCAATCCGCAGATCAGGAGTGCTTTGATGAAGAAACTCATGCTTTTAGCCCCACTTAACTTTTGGCGTTTGCCTGACCCTGAACCCGTTCATTCTAGGTTTTCCCCCGCGTGGGAAGATGTGACGAACGTCACAAGGAACGGTGAATCATGATTGCCAAACGCGAAAGAGTCAACTCTTTAACCGATGGCAATCTTCTGCAAGGCTGTGCGGTCGCAAATCACGATGCTCTCCGGTGTCACGCGAATTACTCCGCGTCTGTTAAGACTCGACAGCAAGCGTGTGACGGTCTCGCGCGACGAACAGATCATGTGCGCGATCTCTTCCTGCGTGAAAGTTCTTGCGATTTCTATCGTGCGTGATTTGTTTGCCCCCGCCTCTTCACACCATTCCACCAACAATCTTGCCAACTTCGCGTTGGCCGTTTGAGGTAGCAACAACGACCTCGCGCGCTCCGTAAGCTCAGCCAACTCCCGGCTCAAGATCTGCGATATTGCTCGAGCGGCTGGCTGGCTTTTCTCTATAAGCTCGAGGAGCTCCGAGCGTGAAACAAAATCCGTACGGCATGATTCGAGAGTCTTGACGGTTGTGTTGTAGGGCGCATTCCGTAATGCGGAGTTCAGTCCCAGTACCGCACCGGGCTGAGCGATCCGTAAAACCACCAGTTTTCCTTCACTCGAAGAAATGGAGACTGTTGTGCGACCCGTTCGTAAGATGAAGACACCGCGCACCGGCTCTCCTTCTGCGAACAGGACCTTCCCGCGCGGATGCAATAAACTCAGGTTGCTGATACCGGAAGAATGAATCGCCTGCAAGAGTGTTCGGACATCTGCTCCCGGTCGACTCATTAACAGTCCCTCTGGCTCCTCTGTTTCTCTTTGTTGCGCGCTTGGCATGTAGACTCCGGCTGGAAAATCGTTAGCCAACCTCGCGAGCGCAACACTTATGCCAAGCGGAGAAAAGGATAATTGAGGTTTTCCACGTAGATTCGCGGGAATAATCCGCAGCCTGTCATCTTCCTGCGAAAGTTTCCCCAGCGGAGAAACAACTGTAGGGACGGGCCTCCGTGGCCGCCCCTAACAGTTATGGACAAGCATCATGCTTTTTAAGTTACGTTAGTGGCTAAGCGCTGTTGGCTTGAGTACGGCTCTTTGGTTCGGCCGCGGTGAGGTGTTGCTGGAAGAGTTTGGCGGTGGCTTCGAGGAAGTCGTAGGAGGTGATGATGCCGACTAATTGGTCGCCTTCTACAACCGGTAGGCAGCCCACTCGACTGTTTCGCATGATCTCCATCGCTTCCAACGACGAGGTGGAAGGCGTGACAGTGACAGGGTCCGCGACCATGATCTCTCGTACGGTGGTTAGTTTCGTGTTGCTATTGGCGTGGCCGATCATCATGCGAAGCAGGCCACGATGAGTTATCAAGCCCACGAGACGTCCCTCCTGATCTTCAACCGGCACGTGCCGGATGTGTCGCCAATCCATCACACTTGCGGCGAGATCGATGAGGTCGTCAGGGCTCACGGTGAAGAGATCTGTCGACATAAACTGACCAACAGTCCGGTATCCGTGCTCCCACTCCTCTGGATTTAATTTCTCGATCACAGGCCAACGATGGACCGGTTGACTTTGCTTCTGGTTTGCCAGGATCTCAGATGTCAATCTTCTCTGGGTGGCATCTTTCGAAGCCGAGCTGCCGATTGCGGAAAGCGATTTCATTATCCAACGCGCACCCGTTTGCCCGCTGCGTGCCCGTTCTTCAATGATGCCGAGATACTTTTCAATGTCTTCACTTGCTACGTGCGCGTCGCTCAAACCCTGGCGCGCAAGCGGAAGCAACTGGTCGAGGATGAGCGAGGCTGCGTTATGGCTGTGGCCGTCAATCCACTGGAATTGCGCGTCCAACCCATGCCTGGCAGCGCGGAAAAAGTTTAACTTCGCATCGTCGAACGCCATGCGTGTGGCGATCTCACCGTATTTTTGTGGCACGCCTAACATCAATCCGGTAAAGAAAGCCGCATTGGCAACTTCGTCGACAATCGTTGGACCAGAAGGCAGTGCGCGGTTCTCGATTCGCAGGTGTGGAGCACCGTTATATATGCCATAACAGGCGCGATTCCAACGCCAAACAGTACCGTTGTGCAATCGCAGGGCTGAAAGGGAAGGCGTCTCACCTCGTGCGAGCACTTCAAACGGATTCTCATCCGGTTGCATGATCATGATTGGGCGAAAGCGAGTTATCTGATCGTGAAACAGTTCGATGACGGAACGTTGCAGCCAACAATCGCCGAAGCTGACGCGCGTTGGCTGGTTGCGCGCGAGTTGCGGACGCGAGCGTTCGTCCGTTGAGTGCTGAAACAACGCGACGCGTGTTTCCTGCCAGAGGCGTTGACCAAACAACAGTGGGGAATTGACTGCAACAGCCAGCACGGGCGCGGTTATCGCCTGCGCGACGTTGTAATGATTGGCGAATTCTTCGGCGTTACTCTGGAAATGGACCTGAAAACTCGTATTGCACGACTCCATCATGATGTTGTCGTGTGTAAGTTGCAGCTCGTCCAACCCTTTAATGTGAATCGAGAGTGGGCCGCCACGCATCCTGATCACGCCGCGATCGAGCTCATGATAACGCGCGACAGGAGTGAGATTGTCGAGAGTCAGGTCCGACTTTTGTAACGTCGGCAGGATGCCGGAAAGAAGAACATCTGCGTTTTGAGTCGCGGCGCTATTGCGCGCAATCTCGATCACTTCGTTTAGCTCTTCTTCCATCCGACTGAAGCAGTTGTTCTCGAGTTCCAGCGGAGCAAGATTGGCTTCGAGATTGAATCGAGCGATCTCGGTTGTGAGTCGCGGGTCGTTGGCTTGCTTCAGGACTTCGAGCGAAACCGGCGCCGGTCTCAGGTAACGATCGATGAGGAACATCTCCTGCTCCGCACCGATGCGCCTAACACCACTCTCGACGCGGCCATCCTGGAGCATGAACGCGAGTGCGCGCAGATCTTCGAGGAGCGCTTTCATGAAGGCGTGTGCCTTCGTCTCATCAACAAATTGCTCGACGTTATGTTCTCCCATTACACGGTCGGTCCTGTGAATCTAGTAAATCCTTTAGTCCTGTCTAAGGGCTTTGTCTCAACACTTGTAGCTCTTTCATTCGTGCTCAGCCGGGGCCGTAACGGACGCGCGACCAGAACCGGGCATGGCGCCTGGCGCAGTACTCGATCCACATTGGAACCGAACAACGCCTTCATTCCAAACCCGGCTCCGTGCGCTCCCACGCTGATTAAGTCGATATCATTCTTCTCCGCATAATTTAGGATCTCTCGATACGGGTGTCCTTCACTCACGGCAGTTTTGACATCGCACCAAAGATGGATCTCAGCCGGTATAACTCTTTGCAGCCGTCGCGCAGCAGTGTGGTAGGCGGATTCGCCTCCTACCGGATACCACGCGATCTCAGGATCGTTCACTGAGCGCGCCGGCAACACGTGCAGCAGGTGTAATTCGGCCTGGTGCTCCTGCGCGATCGACAATCCATACTTCAATGCCAGCTCTGAGTAGTCAGAGAAGTCGTACGCCACAAGAATGCGCTCCAGACTTACAGTCATCTCATTGCTCACGAACTCCTGCTCGTCATTGTGCATAACAAGCACCGGGCACGGAGCACTCCGGCAAACTGACTCCGCGGTGGAACCGAGCAGGGCCGCACGATGAGGACGACGTCTCGAGCGCATCACTATCAGATCGACACTGTCGACTTGCGCTTGCATCATGATCGCCTCACCAACGTCACCGGCGGTGGTAGCGATAAGACGCCAGCGCGTATCGGAAGCATCGATGTATTGCAACACAGACGCCTTCAATTTTGCTTCGCCATCGAGGTCCGGCGTGCAGTAGAAGAAAATCAACTCGGCTTCATGTGCGCGGGAGAGTGCGAGAGCGTAGCGCACCGCTTTTCCGGAGTGAGGCGACAAGTCAGTAGGACAAAGAATTCGTTTGATATTAATCATTGGCGTCAGGCTTCTGCCCCTCCGTTCCGCGAGTTATTTCGGTGGCCTCACGACTTCGACCGAGCAATGCGCACGGGCGGAGACCGCGGAGGAAACGCTGCCAAGCAGCAAACGATCAATGCCTCTCGTTCCTTTCGCGCCGACGAAGATGCAATCAGCGCCCCAAGTGTCGGCTTCCTCGAGGATTTGGTCCGCAGGATTACCCCGTCTGATTAAAACTTCTGCGCGCAACCGCGCGCTGCGAAGCCTTTGGGCTAAGGGCTCAAAGATCTCTCGGACTTCATCCCGGTTGTTTTCGTCTCCGACTTCGATCCATTTCATAACTGACGGCTCTGAAAGGTTCGGAGTAACTAAAACAGTATCGACCACCGCCAGCAAACCCACTTCGGTTCCCACCGGCCAATGACGATTGCAAACAGCTTCCACGGCCGCTTTCGAATCCGACGAATTGTCTACGCCGATCAGAATGCGAATCGGTCTCTCAGCATTCTTCCGTGGAGAACGCGCAATGCGGACAGAGCAGCGTGCCTCGTAAATGACTCTTTGCGAAATGCTGCCCAGTATCAGCCTGCCGCCGAAAACTGAGTGGCCGCGAGCACCCATTACGATGAGATCGGGTTGCCACTCATCGGCTTTTCTTATCACTGCCCATGCTGGTGAATCAGCTTCGGCGTGATAACTGACGCGCCAGTTTGGAAACATCGACTTGATGTGTTCGCTCGCCCGTCCTGCCAGAACCCCAGCCTGGTCCAACTGGTGCTGAGCATGCTCGTGCGCACGTTTAACCGCCGCCGGCATGTACGTCGGCACGCCGTTTTCGACGTCTTCATTGAAGGGGGTTGGAACAAAGACGTCCGCAACAGACATGACTAACACTTCAGCTTCGTCATCAAATCCGGCGCGCTTCAAATCTTCGAGCGCGGCGGCCGCCCACTCTGAACCGTCGTAAGCAATGAGAATCTTCATAGCTTTTATGCACCTGACAAACTAGGGCCTGATCGCTACTTTCATTACGCCATCCATGCGCTCACCAAACAGATTGTAGGCTTCTTCGATATCGTCCAGAGCGAACGTGTGCGTAAGCAGCGGCGTCAGATCGACGCGCCCGTGGCGAACAACCTCCATCAATCTGCGCATGCGCTCTTTGCCACCGGGACAAAGCGTTGTCACGATCCGATGATCTCCAATGCCTGCGGCAAATGCTTCATATGGAATCGCAATCTTGCCTGAGTAGACACCGAGACTCGACAGTGTCCCGGCCGGTCGCAAGCTTCGCAATGCACTTTCAAAAGTCTGTTGAGTGCCCAAAGCTTCAATACTCACATCGGCGCCGCCACCCGTCAGACGTTTTACTTCTGCCACAACATCAACGTCGCGATAGTCGAGTGTGATATCGGCGCCCATGCGTTTCGACATTGCAAGTCGATGATCATCTCCATCGACGCCGATGATCAGCGCGGCGCCCATGAGCTTTGCGCCCGCTGTCGCGCACAGACCGATTGGGCCTTGAGCAAACACGACAACCGAGTCGCCGATCTTTATTCCCGCTGACTCGGCGCCGCTAAGACCCGTCGAAGCAATGTCGGCTAACAGGACCACTTGTTCGTCCGTAAGCTCGTCCGGAATCTTCGCAAGGTTCGCCTGCGCATAAGGCACCTTGAGATATTCAGCCTGCGCGCCGTTGATTGTGTTGCCGAAACGCCATCCACCGAGTGCCTCGTACCCTTCCCCATGACCGCACTGTGATGAATGACCTGATAAGCACGCGCTGCATTGACCGCAAGGAGTGATCGCTCCGACGAGTACGCGATCGCCGATCTCGTATCCGGAAACGCCCTCACCAAGCTCTTCGATCACACCGACAGGTTCATGACCAATTACCAAACCGGGCGCAACCGGATATTCACCTCTCACGATATGAAGATCGGTTCCGCAAATCGTGGTGAGCGTTACGCGTATAACTGCCTCGCCCGCGCCCGCGCGTGGTTTATCTACCTCTTCGACGCGAATTTTGTTCTTGCCGTGAAAAACATTTGCTTTCATTTCTACCCATTCCTTGTTACGGAAGTTTCTTTAATGCAATGCCGCGGAGATGTCCTGCACTGACTCAACGGCACTGTTGTGTTTCACATGTACAGACTTGATCGTCGATGTGAGCAGAACTCTTTCGTCCACCCAGATCTCCAGACGAGACCCAACGCAGATGGAGCCGCCTTTGAATTCAGATCCCGGAATTGCGGAACCCCTCAACAAGGCTTCGTTCGGTTCGACCAGGTATTCGCCGCCTTCCACGAGCGCACGACCGGTCATTGGGTCGAGCAGCAGGATACGGTAGTCGCTGTTGTAAGTGCGCAGCAGGATCGTATCGAAGGGGTTCAAGCTCTCGAGCACCACGTCGTTTATGTTTGACTCTTCGTCTTCTTTAAGAGCGGCGGCGCCGGGCTGACGGTTGCGGCAGTCACGGCAAAACGCCATGGCTGGGTCGATTTCGAGCTTCGCTTCCTCAATTGTACGCCCACACCTGGAACATCGACCATATGATCCCGCCATCACCCGATCGAGAGCGTCGTCGAGATTGCGCAAACGTGTTCGCAGAACCTCGCGGCGGCCTTCAGTCGCTTCTTTTAGCATCGCCTCGCAGATATCTTCGCGTTCTCCGTGCAAGCGGTTCCAAACAAACCCGTCTTTTCCGCCAATCGGAACATCAACTAAGTGAATGGTGCGTTCTTCGCGCATGATTTGCCTCCCTCAACAATCGAACTATGAATGCGAAACTTCCCAATACTTTTCGTGGACCCGTTTGGCCCAACTCCAGAAACGACCTTGCCTGACAGTTGCAGGCTCATCTGGG
>Ga0134127_10002327_pt1 | contig 13758 bp, 15 predicted proteins | sample KB31753_FD_96459 | JGI IMG/M metagenome (GOLD analysis project Ga0134127, IMG submission 96459) | Terrestrial soil microbial communities with excess Nitrogen fertilizer from Kellogg Biological Station, Michigan, USA - KB3-175-3 | ecosystem: Environmental > Terrestrial > Soil > Unclassified ...
CATAATCAAATGCTGATCGAAAGCGGCACCTGGGGTGAGATCAGCGAGGTCGGTAGCACCATCAAGGTGGAGTGGCAGTTGCCATATTACCAGAGTCCCTTATGGGACCGCTTTCCACCCGACGAGTACCTGAATTACTTTGAGGAGGAGTTAGAAATGAATTCGTTCTCTCTGTGAACGAAAGAGAATTAGCTCTGCCATTGGAAACGTGGCGGAGCTTTCTTTTCGATCAGTTCCTTCCTCGACGTGAGGCGAACCCCTTTACTGCCCGAGGTCCTTCCAATTAGCATCACTCCCTGCACTGCACGTCTGGTTCTTCGGGCAATACTCCAATCGAAAAACCGGATGTATCTCCCAGTCATTAAATCTGAGGAGTTTCTTTCCCAGAGCGTGTTCCGAATCATACATCTGGAGACCAGTTATGCGGACTAGTAGTTTTCCGCCTTGAGAATCAATCAATGCTTGAAGGTCTTGCCCGACGAGATTTGGATGATCTATTCGAACTCGCGGACTAAACTCTGCCGTCTGGGACTGCGCCTCGCGCTTTTTCAAAGTGTTATATTTTGCCGTTCTAGCTTTAACGGCCTTCCGTGTAGCCGTGGCCGGCCGTGCACGAGTGGCCTTGGCCGTCAATTTCAATGTGTGGTCATCAACGAGCACGATGTGATTGTCGGTATCTTTGGGTTGCCCAAGTCGGCAATTACAGGATTCCTTAGAACCTTTTCTCGCGGCCAGAGCCCAGGCGACCACACGGAGCATTTTTCCTTCGCCTCTTTTCACAAGAGCGTCGCGTGAATCACCAATCTCATCGTAACCGTGCACTCTTGGAGGTAAGTCCGCCAAGTACTCAAAGTCTTTGTCCTCTGGAGACAGATCGCTAAGCGCGATGTTCTTTAGTCGGTTCAGGAGTGGATCGACGGTCCCGCACCCGGTGTCTGGACACGCCGCTATGCCAGCTTTTAGCTGTTTGGTGGTGGGACACTTTATTGTTATCTTTCCTTGCGGTTTGGCAATGCCGACTGACGAAAGTGCCAAGCCTAACAACAGAACCAAAGCAGCACAGCGAAGACTTCGTAGCATCATTTCTATCGGGCCTCCCTGTCGGGTGATTACTATTCACGCCGCCTTTTTAGTACCATTGGCTACAGAAGTCAATCGGGATCCGGGCGTGGTACGGGTTGTGAGGCTCATTTGATTCAGAGATTTGAGAGAGGTATTGTACAAAAGCTTACTTTGAGATCGATGTTGCTTGACACAATGAACATAGACGAATATAAGGAGTGTGTCCTTACCTCACCAGCCTGTTAAATCTGTTGGTTAGATTCGTGATTGACTCGACACCCGCGACGACAGTAGTCGGCGCACTGCTGCGGGGGCATTGCATTGCGAAGTATCTCGGCAGACACTGTGATACACGAAATCAAGTCAAGGAGTTTGAATATGCAAATCCATCGAACCATGAAACTGAGGCTGGCCATCATATGCCTTACTGCCATTGCAGCAAGCGTATTCATAGTAGTTTCCGAGGAGAGCTTTGGTGCCTCTTCTCGAGCAACATGGCAAGAGGAGAAGGCGAAGGCAAAAAAAGGTTCTGTTGAAAATGAAGAGATCCCAGTGGTCAGGTTTGAAGCACAGCAAGTTGGCAAACAGCGAGAGATCAAAAGCCCTGGACACGATAAGCCGATAGAGGAAATGACAAACATCACCGACATAACCGAGTCTGAAAGCTGGATCGAGCGTTTACCTGCACTGCCAATCGAGACGAGCGATGCAGTGCTAATCGGAACGGTAACACAAGCTGAGGCACATCTTTCACTACAAAAAACAAGCGTCTATTCGGAATACATCATTGTCATTGATAAAGTGTTAAGCGACAAAACCGACTTGTCGCTTGAGTCTGTTCGGACACTGACTGCCATGCGAGAGGGCGGCCGGGTGCAGTTTTCTTCAGGCCACATACAAACCTACAGGATGTCCGGGCAAGGCTTCTTGAGAGCAAATCGAAAGTATGTTGTCTTCGTTAAACAGAATCGGGAGACGCAGGACTTTCTCTTACTGACAGGCTATCAGTTGCGCAAAGGCAAAGTGACCGCTGTTGATCAAATAGCTAGTCATTCAGTCTATGAGAATTTCGATGAAACAGAATTCCTCGACACCGTTCGCAAAGCAATCGCTAGTACAGGAAAGGGGACAAACCAATGATGAGATGTCCTTGTCGTTCCTTTTGCCTTGCAGCGCTTTCCAGCGTGCTCCTACTCTCGACATTGATAGAGCCACCCCGACTAACCAGTGCCCAAGCAGGGTGTCCGCCGCTTGAATCACCGTTAACCGGACTTGACCCTAATAGATCAAAGAATGCTTGGGCTATAAACGCGCAAGTGACGGTCAATATCATCCACAATCCTCCTCTCAACGGTCAGAGCATGACATTCAGCCCAACGGAGATTCAGGCCATCCAAGACGCTTTCAATAGTTGGCAGGTACAGTGCTCTGGTGTGTCTTTTTTTCAATTCAAGGTTGGGAACTACGATTGTAGTAATTGCTTTGTATTCACGGGAAACTACGTTTCCGTTTCGAAAACGTTGCTGGCCCCAAGCCCCGATGGCAGCCCTCGTCTCGGAAATACATCTCTATCGAGTGATGGTACCAAACTGCATCACGCTAATACGAGCATTGACGCTCGCATCACGAATGCTGTGGCCTTCAAGAAGACTGCAGTTCATGAAGCAGGTCACACGTTTGGGCTGCGGCACTGTTTGACCGTTATAGGCGGCGGTGTATGCGGTTCGGCTATGGATAGTTCATCAGCGTACAACGACACAGGACCCGGCTTCACCTCGCCAACTCAGTGTGACTTGGCAGCAGCAAAACAAGCAGGGGATTATTGTGCGAGGTTTGAGTGTAGCAACGGTGATTGCGTTCGGGACGATGCAAATGGTGCCTATACAACCTCCTATTGTGACGGTGCATGTGGCGGTGGTAGCGGAGGAGGCGGTGGTCCCAACTGCCAAAACATAACCTGCGGTCAAAACCAAATCTACCCTGAGGAAAGCCCTGAGGGCCTCTGTTGCAACCCTGGTTCTCCTATCTTAGTTGACATTGCAGGAAATGGATTTAGTTTAACAAACCCAATAGGCGGGGTGAGTTTCGACCTCAATAGTGACGGTAATGCGGACCATCTCTCATGGACCTCAGCGACCTCCGATGATGCCTTTCTTGTGCTGGATCGCAACGGGAACGGAGCGATAGATAATGGCACCGAGCTTTTTGGGAACTTTACTCCTCAACCACCCTCGCCAAGTCGCAATGGTTTCCTCGCTCTTGCAGAATCCGATAAGCCAGTGAATGGCGGTAATGGGGATGGACGTATTGACAGCACCGATGCAATCTTTTCCTCTCTGCGTCTGTGGCAGGATGCGAATCACAACGGCATCTCTGAATCAAATGAGCTTCACACCTTACCGCAGCTAGCGGTTTCTGCGTTCGGCCTCAACTATAAGGAATCAAGACGAACCGACCAACACGGAAATGCCTTCCGTTATCGCGCCAAAGTATTTGATGCGCAGGGCGCAAGTGTCGGCAGGTGGGCGTGGGACGTTTTCTTTGTAAAACAGTGAAGTGGAATCTTCGGTTCCGAATTTCCCGTTGATTCAATTTCGCCGAGTCTTGCTTGCAAGCATACTCATAAGTCCCAATAAAAAAGCCGTCTTGCGGCGGCTGAACTTGGTTGGGCGGGCGGGTTTGAAGCTCCAGAAAAAGGATTTATGAGGACAAATGTTGTGCAGTGCGCCAGAGTGCAATGGAATGCAACTCATTGAAATCAGTCCAAAACACCGCCACCGGCCAGTGCGAGAACTACGGCCATTTTACGCTGGTGTCTGCCTAGCATTGCCACAAATTTGCTACAAAAAATAAGGAGGAACTAAGAAAGACAGATCTTGAGGTGTTCACTCTTTTGAGTGGGCACCTTTTCCGTAATACTTACCAGGACATCGCAGATGCCAATGGCTGATCAGTGGTGCGTATTTTTGTAGCATACATGCGATTCCGATCGATGCGACCGGCGACCAAAGCAATTTCATGCAGGAGCGTCGCTCCGTGCGCAGAAGATCACCACAATCAATCAAATTCCAACCAAGACCTTGCGCTCATCTTACTTGGACAGTCGATAAAATATGAAAAATGAGTGGAACGCTGTTTCAGTCTGTAAGCTTGGGAGGCAATACTACGAAGATCATGTATTGGAGCGGCAATTCAGTAGCGCTCAGTTATCGTTATCTATCGTATAATTAGTAGCTCTTGGGACCTCTTGGGTGGCAGTTACGATCCTGGGGACATCTTTGGTCCTCATAATTTCTCTCTTTTTGTGGGTGTCCTTTATGTTCTCCTCAAAACAGTTGGGCGCAACTGCTCGGAAGATATGGTCGGATCCGGTTTGGAGCAAGGTAATCGCGGGCGGAATACTCGCGGGTATTTCTTGGTTATGGCTCTCTCAGCATACCTGGACAAAGCTCCTAGTCACGGCGGGTTGGTTGCTATTCTGGGGGACGTGTGTCTACGTTCGGTACGCGACGCGCCCACCTTTAATAAAAGCTTCCACGACACCGAAATCGGTTCAGCGATTTAGTCGCCGTATACGGCGGATTGCAACGACAGGAATGGTCGTAATTCCGATAGTCTACTTGTGTTGGCAATACGTCGAACGACTTCCCCCACGAGATATCATTGTCCTGGTTGCCAACTTCGATGGTGATGATCCGAAAAATTATCGCGTTACTGAAATCATTCGGAAGAACCTAAGGGAGGCTACCAAGAGTTATGCCGATGTGACGATCAAGCCTTTGAATTACACCATCACGGAGACAGAAGGGTTCGAGGTTGCCGAGGCGAAGGGGAGGGAAGAAAAGGCGAGCATTGTTATCTGGGGCTGGTATGGCAAGACGAACGAAAGCGTCTACCTCACAGCGCACTGTGAAATCATGAGGACGTCTGCGAGGTTACTAAACCTAAAAGGCGAAGAAACCTTGATCTCTCCAATATCAGATCTTGAACGCTTCACGGTTCAGCAACGGATCGGCGACGAGATGAGTTTTTTAACGCTCGTTATTGCAGGTATGGCGCGCTACGAGGCAAAGGATTATGTCGGCGCGGTGTCCCGCTTCTCTCAAGCATTGGATCTGGCCACGACACCTGAGCAAATGCCTGCCACTGAAATGATTCACTTCTTCAGAGGGAATTCTTACATCTTCACATTTGACTGGGTTCTCGCTTTTGGGGACTTTAATGAAACCATTAAGATCAATCCAAACAATGCCAGTGCGTACGGAAACCGCGCGGCCCTCGCTATGGGAGGAGATGACTTCGAGCGCGCAATCATAGATTCGAACAAAGCTATTGCCCTTGATTCTAGGGAGCCGGTTTTCTACTTGACACGGGGAATGGCCTATTTCATGAAGGAGGACCTTGATCGCGCCATCGAGGATTTTAACGAATCTATTAACCTCAAGCCTACCGCTGCGGGCTATATCAACCGGGGCTTTACGTACAGGAGGAAAGGTAATCTCGATCTCGCCATTGTAGATTTCGATGAAGCCATCAGACTCACGCCAAACATTGCCGAACCATACTATCAACGCGGGCTTGCCTATTTGACGAGAGGCGACGTAGACCGCGCCCTCATCGACCTAAACAGAGCGGTCGAATTTAATCCTAAGTCCCCTTTAGCTCACTTCAACCGAGGGATCGCCTATTCCAAGAAAAAGGACCATAATAGAACGATTGCAGATTTCGATGAAACCATCAAACTCGACCCGGACAATGACATCGCCTACCTCTACCGGGGAGTTTTCTATGACTCCGTAGAGGAGCTCGATAATGCGATCTCCAACTACACCCAATCTCTCAATCTCAAACCGGAGAACGTTATCGCCTATCTCAACCGTGGAATTGATTACCTCAAGAAGGGTGATCTCGATCGCGCAATTGTCGACTTCGACCAGGCGGTCAAGCTGAGTCCAAGTGATTATAGGGGCTACTCCAACCGAGGTACTGCCTATGAGAAGAAAGGTCAATTGGATCGTGCTATAGCTGACTTCGATAAGGTCACCAAGCTAAGGCCCAATGAAGCTGAAGGATACTTGAGCCGCGGCATTGCTCTTGAGAAGAAAGGTGACCAAGATAACGCCATCAGCGACTATAAGAAGGTACTCGAACTGACCGTCGACCCTTATCTTAGTCAAATGGCTACCGCACACTTGGAACGTCTTAACACACGGTAACTCCGGGACGTACAGGGAGAACCGCCATCTACCTAATTCAACTATCACGAACAGAAGGCAGAATAGTTATAGCATGCCGGGCGATCGACGAGGTCAGGGATGCTAGGGCTAACGACGCAACGGCGACAACACCGATGAAGACAAGATACTGGCAGTGGAGGCTATTCAATCCGTTACGCCGCCTCACGCTGTTGAAATCGATTGCCACAAATTTGCCAAAAAAAATAAGAGGGGATTAAGAAGCGAGACCCCGTGTTCACTCTTTGGTTTGAGTGGGCACCTTTTTCTGCGCGTAATCGGAGGTAGCATGGTTGACCGACTGATTTGTCTTTTCGTCAGAGAACCATTGGATGATTACTCTAGGATGATTTGGTCATCTCCTGCCAGGTGACCATTGCGATTTCTTCTAGATCATCTACCAACGCCTTTAGCTCCAATTCAGATCGCCCCAAAAGAAGCACTTTCATAATATCTTTTCGCTGATCCTTAATTTTCCTCAAAACCTCCCTCCCTTTATCCGTAAGTCTTAACTCCCTTTCTCGCCTATCGCTGTCGTCGATTCGTCCTGTAATCAGCTCGGTAGCGTAGAGCTTGTTAAGCTCCTTTGTGAACTGACCCCTACTAAGGGGCATCCAGCGCGAAATCAATGACAGAAGCTTTTTCTGAGAACAACCCTCCTTACCCTTTGCTGCTTGGTCCACTTCGAACGTCTCCAACAGCAGGAGGATCGCATCGAGCGGATCTGCTATCTCGATAGTCTGTACTTCTGCTTCCTCAAGTTGTAACTGCTTAGCCAGTTTCTTGATTTTTCCGGGGGCTACGTTCTCCTCGAAAGGTTTTATTGGCGTGAAAAAATAGTACACTTTCGGGAAGACCGCGAGCACTCTATCAAGGGCAGCGTCAGCATCGAGCCGCAGACGGTTGCGGACCGGGCGAGGGGCGAGTTTTTTCATAAATTTTTACTTTTAACCTTGTGATTAACAAAACCTGCCTATTATAATCATCCGCAGAATGGAAGCAAGTAGAAATTGTTTCTAACGTAAACTATTTTCCGGCAGGGAATAATTTCCGTTGACAGCGGTTTCACGTTTTTGGTACTCTCTCGGCGAGTAGAAGCAGTCCTACATTCAAGTAGGGTTCACTTCTCGTTTTCTCATGCCGTCTGTGCTGGTACCACAGGCGGCTTACTTCTTTCTAGAGCACCACGCCTAAAGTCTCCATTCAAGAAATTGAAGTTTTCAACTTGACAAATTTTGTTAGTCAGTGGATGCTAACACTGTTTGAGGGCGTACCAGGCCCAAGAGTGGGGATGAGAAAACGAGGTGTGAGCCATGCGTCATACAGCCACACCCACTGACCTATCGGTGGGTGTTTCTCCAGAAGATAGATCCCGATCCCCGATCAACAGCTTCAATCAAGCTGAAATCTCGCTTGGCTATCACGCCGTGGTCAGTCTGATTTCGCGCGAATCCGGAAGGATTCGACTTCAGAGTGATCTTGCTGAATGCCGTCTCAACTCAAACGTGAGTTGGACAGCATCAACGCCGCGTTGGTGACGAGTGTTCTGACAGCAATCATCGCCAACGCGGAAATTCAGCACGCGCACGAGGCTAACGGACGGGACAACGAGCTGCAGGGTTGCCCTGCTGCTCACCCTGTTCAACCGAGCTCAACGTTGAAACACCTGACCTGGGGAGGTTCGGGTGGATACTCCTTCCACCAACCCCGGAAAGGCAAGTGACGACGATGGTGCTGATGGCAATTTTCAGTTCGCGGCTCTACTCGATTTCACGTCAAGTGATCGTCAATTACGCCACACGGTACTTGTTATGACGCTCATCTTTTGGACAAAGCCACCGAGCCTTGTTCCAGTAGTCAACGCGCTACGGACAGTACGTGCCGGTCGTTTCCTGGATGCCACTGCAAACCAATGCCTCTGGGCGGCATCCCTTGCGTTAGCAAAGGATACTTGGTTCTTTCTTCAGAGTGCAGCACTCGAAGTGTTCGTTAACCTGCGAAATGGACTTCCGCGAAAGAGGCGAGCATTTGAAAAGCGACTCGATGCGATGCTGACGTCTTCCAATCGGGAGAACATTGACGCCTCCGGTCTCATTCTCGAAATGCTGAACACACGGTATGTCCTCCGCGGCAACGTGGCTGCATTGAGCGCCGTACTCGTGCGGCAAGAGCCCCTTCTTGTCGTTTCAAACCACCCGTACGCGCCGATTGATGGTCTGATGTTGATGAGCATGGTTCATCAGTATCGGAACGACTACGCCCTTCTCGTGAATGCCAACAATGGTCTGATGTCGCTTCGCGACGAGTTTGGCTTTCGATTCATCCCGGTCGATCTATCTGAGGGCCAGCTCAAAACAGCGGACATCAACGTAGTGCGCAACTCCCGCGTGAAGGCAATCAAGACGACGCTTGAGTACCTCGAGAAATCACGCAAATGCATCATCTTCTTTCCGGCGGGCAACATTTCGAAAGCGATAGCCTGGGAGGAAGAGATCACGGACACGACGTGGCTGGACGGTATTGGCTTTCTGGTACGGCATTTTGCAAAACGCCACGATCGCTTGACAGTCCAACCAGTCTATATCGATACGCACATGGGCAGCGAGAACAATAGCCAGCGATACCAAGAAGCGTTTCTCGAATCGACACGATACGTTTCGGCCGCCCTTATGCACGCGTTTTTCCATCCGCCGTCCACAATAGACGTGCATGTCGGCGACCCGTTGTCGGCCGTCGACTTCAGCGGCATGAGCAACCAGGACATCACTAATACGCTGCGCTCAAAGGTGTACATGCATGCGCCAGCGATCCGTCGCGCCACCCCGAGGCGGTCGCGATCCAAATTGTTGACATTGTTATTTTAATAGAACAGCTGTAATGAACGAACCCGTCTACAACTATAAACGATTGTTAGCGAAGACACTGCTGACCGTCGCCGCATTTGTGGCTGCATTCATTACCTTTAGTGTTGTTTTCCGCGAGCCACTAGCAGCGTTCAGCCACAGTTTTGTCGATGTGTTCGGAGGCGCGGCTGTGCCTTTGGGGTTTTTCTTGGTGTCCGCGTTCTTGCTTCCGCTACCGGACGACGCGTTCTCAGCCTTCGCCTTGATGGGTGGAATGCACTTCTTCAGCGTCGTCGGTTTAGCTGTGTTCGGAAGTGTGCTAGGTGCTTCAGTTGCATACTCTTTGGGTAGTCTGTTGCGGCACACCGCAGTGTATCAACGACTGATCAATCGCCATAGGGCCAAGGCCGAGTATCTGATCAATACTTACGGTAGTGTAGGGTTGGCGTTGGCGGCCCTAACTCCGATCCCCGATTCTCCAGTGTCCTGGGTTTGCGGTGGATTGGGTCTGCCGTTCCGAAAGTTCTTCCCGATTTATTTGGTCTGCCGGGCCGTCAAGATAACGTATGCACTGTGGCTCGTGCAGCTAGGATTGCGAGTTACCGGCCTTTAGTTACCCGATGGCCGATGGCCTGCTTCATAGCGAGGACTGAACATGGAAACAGCTTTTCTGAACTATAAACTGCTGGATCACTTTGACGTGTCAGAATTCCAAGCACGATCGCCATTCCCTTGGGCACGCTTTGAAGCGTTGCTAACGAGCGATGGATTCGGGAGGCTATCGACCAATTATCCGAGCGTGAATCTGTTCGAAGAACACAAGGGACTAAAACGTCATTATGATCAGAAGCCCCACGATCGATACTATCTTGCTTATCAAGAATCGATCCACCATCCGGGTGAATACGTCGGCCGGGGAGTTGTCAAGCGACAGGATCTGAAGTCACCGTGGAGGGATTTTATAGATGAACTTGAGACGGGACCATATCAGTCATTTGTTGCGAGAGCGCTTGGAGGTATCGCGGTTAAGCCTCGCTATGATTGGCACATCGGTGTCAGAGGCTCCGAGGTGTCTCCACACGTGGACGCAAACGCGAAGGTCGCCACTCACTGTTTCTATTTCAATGGAGATACGGATTGGAATAGTTCTTGGGGTGGGCAGTTCCTAATATTGGAGGGGAATACGTCAGACACGATGAGTCCGCGGTTCGAAGACTTTACCGGGGTAACAACGGTCGAGATCTTAAATAATTGCAGCATTCTATTTCGGAATACTGGTCTGGCTTGGCACGGAGTCAGGCCTTTGACGTGCCCAACAAAAGGGGCATATCGGAGGTTGTTTAACGTAGTGTTTGAACGTATAGGTTCCGACGACCAACCGATCCTCTTCCGGGCTGGCATGGCGTGATGACCTGCCTGCCATAGCCTGGTTTTCGGTCTGTTTGGCCGAATCTGTGCCCAAGAAAAAGGGCCAAAGAACACCCACGGTTGCGAACAGACATATTTCAACGCACCAAAGCTGTTCGTACTTCCTCAGCAAGCTTGGAGAGCGGATCATCTAACGCGTGGGGAGTAAGATCTGCCTCTTCGACTTTAGGAAACGTATCGGGTTTCCAGAACGTTTGCGGATCAAATCGAAATTTAGCGACAAGCCGACGCCCGAAATCTATCTCGAATGCATGGTACAGCGCCTTTTGACCATACTTGCTGATCTCTGGGTATTCCCCAAGCAAGTATCCCTCTTGAATGTGAGGTCGAACCGCAGTCGGGGGGCACACGCTCGAAAGTCGCACGATTTGTAGCCCTGCTTCAGCACTCGCGGTTATTGCTCCACTCAGGTTCGGAACACCCAATACAAAGACGAACGCTTCGCCTGTAGCCTTAAGCGAACCAAATGATGCCGCAATTCGAAGAGAATGGGTTACATCCAATAACGGAGTGCCACAGACGTGGTAGTGCTGCAATATCGACCACCGCAGGATCCTTTGGCGTTTGAGAAGCTCAGGTTGGAGGAAGCCAGCAATCTCATACCGATTCACTAGTTCTTCTTCAGCCTGCTTTAGCTTTTGGAAGCGACGAGTAAGTTCGCCCTCACCGGGAATTTTATGCGGGACGGGATGTCGAAATATACTCGGCCTTAGCATCGTCAGATTCTTACCACTCAAATAATCGGCACTTTGCCCTCTGAACAGCAGTACGTGGTCGCGATTCCTGAACTGAAGATCCGCGACCTTCTTAGCCAACTCCAGGAACGAAGTTACTCTGTGACCAGCGCTAGCACGGACAGTTGCGATATCCTTGACTCGTTTGGCTTCACCCGAAGTAGCATAATACGACCATATTTCCTGACGCCCGATCGTTTCCATAATTGTGGCCTCGTGAAATCTACATTCTCAAATCCGTACATTATCCCTTCCGGTGAGCGGCGGCCAGGACCGGCGGCGACTTAAATGGGGCCGGGTTTGAGGTGATCACCGAGGGTGATACAAAGGCTGTGTTTACACAAGAGGAATTTAATGACCTCAAACAGTTATATGAGCTATGTTAAGCATAAGTCCTAATCTGGCGGTGTGGTTTATCTTATTTCGGTGTTTTTGTTGGGCTGATCTCGATGCGCTCCTTGTAGCGCTCAAAAGTAACTTTGTAGCGCTGGAAGAAATCAGTTTGGCCAAGCAGTGCCCCGACTCCTGGTGATTCGGTAAAGGCGACACCTATTTCAATAGGTGAGTTCATTCCTACTATCTGAAATCCAATTAGATGAAAATAGGCTTCAACGGTTTCGCCGGTAATACCGAGAAACTCTTTTGGTATTCCAGTCTTTAGATCAATTCCTAATGCATCCGCTATGGATGAATGGAACAGCGACGATGAAGCTCCCGAATCAATCAAGGCGTTAACCTGTATTGTTTTCTCATTGCAGGACAGCCGAACTTTGATGAGCGGCAGTGGAAACCAGGGATCTTTCGGATTGTTAGTGGCGGGAACCTTCTGATAGGGGAATTGCATTTTGATACGGCATATACTGGTCAAAGGGGAATACCTTAAAAAAGGTCATCTCTCCATGATAGCCATTGTATTCAGCGTCTGCTTTGGCTTCAATAACATCTGTACCAGTACCAACAATTTTCTCGTCGGGTTCACTCAAAACTACCCACTTATTGAGATGTTGTCTAAGTTGTTGAAGGGTCTTGTTAGTCATCAATGTGACTGAATGATTAATGAGGGCAGCAGAAACATCAGGGATAGCAAGCGAGAAGCATGCTAAAAGTAGCTTAACACACCGGCAATAATGGTCAAGAGGGTAGGGAAGTGGCCCTACCCTCTCGAAAGTGTGCGGCTATTCGATACTGCGATTTTACTCCAACGAATAATCGGGATTCGGTTGTGTTTGCTTAGGCTTCTCGGTGCCGCCAGCTTTAAGAATTCGGTCGACTGCTCCGAATATCTTCTGGGCAGACTTGTCCGGGATCACTTCGCCTTCAATCCAGTTCTGAATGTAGCCACGGCAGTATTCAGAGCCTGCCAATCCAAGCGATTCACAAACAAGGAGCGCAATTGCTTCCGCCTCAACTTCTCGCAAGCTCATGGGAGTCTGTTCGGAGTCGTTGATGTCGGATTCCGTAGTATGGCCCAGAACAACGTGAGCAAGCTCGTGACAGAGAGTCTTGTGAGGCAGTTCCGCGAGGGGCGATACAGCAACCTGAGAAATCTTCGCGTAGCCCTGAACATTGCCGTTGGTGTGGATGAACGGAATCTGTTCGATGCCAAGCGTAGCAAGGGCACGTTCTGCATCCCAATCTGGTGTCTCGGGCATCGGCACAGCCTCACCTTCGGTCTGTGCAAGCACAAACCAGCGTGGCTTCCAGACGAATGCGGTTATGTAAAGCTCGTCTTCACCTGTCTCACCGTTCGTCTTCTTGCGAGTAAGCGGCATGCAAAGCCAGATGGCCTTTTCACCTTTGCGGACCTGCCGACCTGTATCAAGCCATCCTTTGTATGTGTTGATGGGTCCTGGCTCGATACCATGACGGGCGCATTGCAGAAGAGCGGCAAGTTGATTGCCTAGACTGTAGCCGTGAAAAGCGGAGTAAGCTTTAAGGATCAAACCAGGTTGAGTGACAGCTTGCGCTAACAAGTCACCCCATTTCTGCTGAATGATTGCATCAGGGTTCATGTCGTTCCTCCAAAGGGTTTTGTGGAATTAAAACAACTAAGGACTAACCCTGTTGGAGGCCAATCTAAGCGGAGACTAATTCAGGTCAAGGGGTCGGCCTGCAGTTAGACAGTGCAAAGAAATGAGGGGTGCGAAGCACAAACAAGCGCTGGCGTTGGGCCGACTCGTCTCGCCCCTTTACCTTAATTTGTCGGAGAGGATAATAGGCCGATCAGGGTTTAATGCGTAGTTCGACCTTTTGACCTATCATATATCTGGCGACGATTCTCATGGCGGTGTGAACCAATTTGAGGCAGGAAGTCAGGCTCTCAGCAAGGCACGCAAGCGTTTGTTGATCACCGCTTCCTTCGGTGACTTCGCGCCGCCATTCAACCACTCGTGGATCCCCCCCTGTGCGAACAAAAAAAAGCGAGGGAAGTAGCACTGCACTCGCTATGGTTGACCC
>Ga0134127_10002329_pt1 | contig 13749 bp, 12 predicted proteins | sample KB31753_FD_96459 | JGI IMG/M metagenome (GOLD analysis project Ga0134127, IMG submission 96459) | Terrestrial soil microbial communities with excess Nitrogen fertilizer from Kellogg Biological Station, Michigan, USA - KB3-175-3 | ecosystem: Environmental > Terrestrial > Soil > Unclassified ...
CCTCGTTTCCGGCCTCGTTTCCGGCCTGACTTCCGGCCCGATCGTCGGCTCGCGCGCCTGCGTCTTGCGCGCGGGCCGCGCGTCCTCACGCATCTCGGGCGGTGGCGGACGCGTCGCAGGATCGAAATCGCGGCGGAACAGCGTGGGATCGACGAATGGCGGCTCGACGTCCTCGGTCTGCGACGCCTCGTTCTCGGCGAGGAGCTTGCGCCAGCGCGAGCCGGTCGTATCGAGCGTCGCCTCGGTCGGATCGCGCGGCGGCGCGCCGGTCTGATTGGCGTTGCCGAAGACGAGTTGCGCGATATCGGCCTTCAGCGTCCGCGCCAGGGCGCCGTCGATTTTGCCGCGGCGCTGGTACTGATCGAGCAAGGCGAGCGCATCCCACGGCGCGTCCGGGTTCCTCCGGCACACCGACAGAAACGACTCCTGCATATCCTCACGGACGCAGCGCCCGCCGGCATAGTCGTCGAGCCAGCTGGCGAGCACGCGACGTGCGTCACCTTCGTCAGCAGGTTCCTTGTCTATGGACACGCTCATGACCGTAGGTTGATTTCCGGGCGGGTGGTCGTGGCATGGCGCAGCTGCCTCAGAGCAGCGACTTTTCCATGCGGTGGTCGTCCATAACGAAGCCGCCCCCGATGTCCATCATCAGGTCCGCAGCGATCCGGAATCCCAGGCGCTGGTAGGCACTCACGGCCGGGTTTCCTTTGTTCACGGTCAGCCATAGCAGGTTGAGACCGCGGCGGCGGGCAAGCTGCTCAATGAACTCCATGCAAACCCTGCCGGTTCCCGCGCCGCGGCAGTCGCGTAACAGATACAACTTGCTCAGGAACAAGCTCCCGTTCTCCGGGTGGGGCTGCACCGCGCAGTATCCGATATCCGCCCCGGCCCGCTGGATTAAGAAGTATTCGTAGCCCTCGCGCAGCTGCGCAGCCACGGCCCCGCTGCTCTGAAACTTGGCCACCATGTAGTCGACCTGCGCCTGGCCGATCAACGCCACGTAGTACTCGTACCAGATCTCGCGCGCAAGGCCGGCAACCGCATCGATCTGCTGCGCTGTCGTGACGGGTACGAATTGAACGGGCAGGCTCATAAGGGTCGGGCGCGGGCTGGGTGCGCGAATGCGAGCATTCGCGTCGTTATTTCCTGAGTTCCTGCTGCAGGCGCTGTTCGTCCAGCGCTCCGCACCATTTGGCGACGACGACAGTGGCGACGCCGTTGCCGACCAGGTTCGTCAACGCCCGTGCCTCCGACATGAACCGGTCGATGCCTAGGATGAGGGCTACGGCCGTCACCGGCAATGTACCAAGGGCGGATAGCGTTGCCGCCAGAACGATGAAGCCGCTGCCGGTGACCCCGGCCGCCCCCTTCGAGGTCAGCAGCAGCACGGCCAGCAGCGTGAGCTGATCGAGCAGCGTCATCGGCGTATTGGTGGCCTGGGCGATGAACACGGCCGCCATCGTCAAATAAATCGACGTTCCGTCGAGGTTGAAGGAGTACCCCGTCGGGATCACCAGTCCCACGACCGGCTTGGCGGCACCGGCACTCTCCATCTTCGAGAGCATGCGCGGCAGCACCGACTCCGACGAGGACGTGCCGAGCACGATCAGCAGCTCGTCGCGCAGGTAGCGCACGAACCGGAAGATGCTGAAGCCATGCGCCCGTGCGATCAGGCCGAGGACGACGAAGATGAAGATCAGGCAAGTCGCGTAGAAACAGGCCATCAGCAGGCCGAGCGACTTGAGCGTGCCGAGCCCGTACTTGCCGATCGTGAACGCCATGGCGCCGAAGGCGCCGAGCGGCGCGAGCCGCATGATGAAGCCGACGATGCGGAACAGCACGTGCGCGATCCGGTTGACGAAGTCGTACACCGGCCGCGCCGGCTCGCCGACGACGTGCAGCGCGAAGCCGAACAGCAGCGAGAACAACAGCACCTGCAGGATGTCGCCCCGGGTGAAGGCGTCGAAGATCGTCGTCGGGATGATGTTCAGCAGGAAGTCCTTGACGCTTTGCTCCTGGGCCGCGTGCGCGTACGCCTCGATCGCCTTCGCATCCAGCGTCGAGACGTCGACGTTCATGCCGGCACCGGGCTTGACGACGTTGACGATCACCAGCCCGACGATCAGCGCCAGCGTGCTGACGACTTCGAAATAGAGCAGCGCCAGCACGCCGGTCTTGCCGACCGCCTTCATGTTCTCCATGCCGGCGATGCCGGTCACGACCGTGCAGAAGATGATCGGCGCGATCATCATCTTGATGAGCTTGATGAAGCCGTCGCCGAGCGGCTTCATCTGCGCGGCCGTATCGGGCAGGAAATAGCCGAGCAGCACGCCGATCGCGATCGCGACCAGGACCTGGAAATAAAGCGACTTGTACAGCGGGGCGGACGGCACGTCGTTCTGCACGGGAGCTGTCTGCACGGGACGGGTGCCTCGGCTTATTGTTTTCGGCCCCAAGGCTAGCATGCTGAGTCGGGCTTTAGCCCGACTGCACAGCGGTCAGATTGCTGCGGCGGTCCCCGGGGTGCCGTTCACCCAGATGCGGCCCTCGCGCGCGTCCATGCGGACCACGACGCCGAGCGGGCGGCGGAATTCCTTGCACTCCACCGGCAGGCGCGCATCGGAAAAGTAGGCCTTCGCCAGATCGATCACCGTGGCCGCAGGCCCTTCCATTGCCGGCTGCTGCGGCGTGTGGCCGAAGATGCTGACGCGCCAGCTCTGCTTGCGGGCACCCGCGGAGCGCAGCTCCTTGCAGAAGCTGTCCATCAACAGCAGGTCGGAGCTCAACGTGTTGTCGGTCAGGTCGACCGGCTCGGTCCCGCTGGTCGCGACGTAGCGAAGATGCAGCAGGCCGCCCACGGCTTGCGTGTCATCGAACAGGCAGACGGCCAGCGCGGCTCGCAGCTCGGAGACGAGCAACAGGGGTTCGCGAGTGACGCGGAAGGCATCCGGCTGCACCAGGATTTCCGGGGGTGTTTGCACCATGCAGCCGGCATGATGCCGGGTCCCTGGAGCAATTGTGTGGAGTGCATCACGGAATCGGCCGGAACGTCGCGGAATGCCCGGACCTGACACTTTTCGTTGGGCACTGTCATTGTTTGGCGACGTTGCTGGAAGCAACACGTGTGCCGCCGAAAGTGAGCGAGGCCGTCGCGAGAAACACTTCGCGCAGAAAATGCAGCAGCGCCGCGGCGAGAGTGAGCAGCGCAATCACGAAGGCGATCGCAATCGGCAGCGCGAGATCGATGCGCAGCAGCGCGCTCACGAACAAGGCAGCAACTACCAGCGAAACCAGCAAGCCGCACAGCACGCACAACGCGATCGCGCGGTTGACCAGCGTGGCTCGGCGCGAGAGCACACGCAGGCGTGCGTGCAGTTCCTGCGCGTGTTCGGCAGTCGCATTCTGCAACCTGTCCTCCATGATGCGTGCACGGTCGATGATCCGGCCGATGCGGCTGGCGAGTACGTTGAGCGTGGTGGCGACACCCGCGAGCAGGAATACCGGCGCGACCGCCGCCTGGATGACCTGGGCAACTCCGGCTACATGCAGGGGAGCATCCATGGCCGAACCATACACGAGCACTGCAACCCTTGGCAGGCAGGCCGCATCCAACCGACCATGAGCACTCGAGCCACTCGTGGCATGCACCCGAACAGCCCCGCGAACGGAGGATTTGCGATGAAGAGATTGTGTCTGGCATGGCTTGCCTGCCTGCCGCTCGCGGCCGTGGCCAACGAAGGCAGCGTGTCCAAGGTCAACGGCTCGGTGCGCGTCGAGTCCGGTCAGACTGCGGGCGACGTCTCAACCGTCAACGGCTCGGTCACGATCGAGGAAGGCGCCACCGCGGCGGACGTCGAGACCGTCAATGGCTCGATCACGATCGAGCGCAACGCGACGGTGCAGAAAGTCGAGAGCGTCAACGGCGGCGTCTCGCTGGGCGCAGACACCAAAGCGGCCGGCGTGGAAACGGTGAACGGTACGCTCAAGCTCGCCGAAGGCGCGCAGGTCAGCGGTGACGTCACGGCAGTGAATGGCTCCGCGCAGCTCGCGAAGGGCGTGGACATTCGCGGCGGGCTCTCGAACGTGAATGGCAAGATGACGATCACCGCCGCGCACGTCGGCGGCGGCTTGAAGACGGTCAACGGCGACATTCTGGTCGGCGCCGATTCGCGCATTGAGGGCGGCATCCTGGTCGAGAAGCCCAACCTGAACTGGTTCAGCCGCAACCGCCGTCCGCCGCGCATCGTCATCGGCCCCCGCGCCGTCGTCGAAGGCAAGCTGCGCTTCGAGCACGAGGTGGAGCTGCTGGTGAGCGACCGCGCGAAGATCGGCGCAGTCGACGGCGCCACTGCCGTCCCGTTCTCCGGCGACGAGCCGAAATAGTCAGCGCAGCATTCAGGACCAGGCGAGCGCTGCCACGACTTCGGCGTGCAGCTCGCGATTGCCGGCGATGATGACTTCGCTCGCGCGGTCGGCGGGACCTCCGGCCCAGTCGGTGATCACGCCGCCCGCGCCCTGCACGATCGGGATCAGCGCTTGCACGTCCCACGGCTTGAGTCCCGCTTCCACGACCAGATCGGCACAACCGGCCGCCACGAGACAGGGTGTGTAGCAGTCTCCGCCGAAGCGCACCGCACGTGCGCGCGGTGCGAGACGAGCGAACGCCTGCTGATGAGCGGCGCCGGCGAACATCGTCGGATCGGTCGCGCAGACCGTGACGTCGGCCAACCGCGTCGCCGCGCGTGTTCTGAGCTGCGTCGTCGCGTTGCCGTGGCGTAACTCAGCTCCGGCGGCGGATCCAATGAACGTCTCGCCGGTGTACGGCTGGCGCATGATCCCGACGATCGGCGCGGTGCCATCGTTGAGCGCGATCAGCGTGCCCCAGTGGAGCTGGCCGAGCACGAACGCGCGCGTGCCGTCGATCGGGTCGATGACCCACGTGCAGGGACTGGTGCCGGCGTGGAGGCCATGCTCCTCGCCGAGGATGCCGTGATCGGGATAGACCCGGCGGATCTCGCGCCGGATCGCCGCCTCGGCCTCGCGATCCGCGACAGTGACGGGATCGTAGCCGCCGTCCTTGCTCTTGTTCTCCAGGCCGATCGCCACGCGAAAGCGCGGCAGGATCTGCTCGCCCGCGAGATCGGCGAGATGAACTGCAAACTCGACGAACTCACGCACGCGACAGCATCTCCTTTCGAGCGGGTGCCAATGATAGGACGGCCAATTGAAAACGGCGCGTGCTTTCGGTAGATCGTGCGCGAGCCCACGGAGAACTCTGATGCCCGCCAAATTCGCCAAGAGCCTCGGCCGCACGCTCGACGCCCGGCCCGATCGTCTCGACCTGCGCGACCGGGAGTTCACGCCGAACGTGGTCTCCCTGCCGCAGCAATGGCCGGACGACGCGACCATCCGCCGCCTGCTGCCGCGCTACTGCAAATCGGGGTTGGTGCTCAACCAGGGCGAAGAAGGCGCGTGCACCGGATTCGGCCTGGCATGCGTCGTCAACTATCTGAACTGGCGCGTTGCGCTGGAGCGCGGCAAGGGCCGAGAGCGGCACCGTCCCGTCAGTCCGCGCATGCTGTACCACCTCGCGCGCTTCTACGACGAGTGGCCCGGCGAGGACTACGACGGTTCGAGCTGCCGCGGCGCGCTGAAGGCGTGGCACAAACACGGCGTGTGCTCGGATCAGCTCTGGCCCTATCGCGATGCCGCCGGCCGCGTGCGCTTCCTGAAGCCGCACGACACCTGGGCCGAGGAAGCGCTGACCCGGCGCCTCGGCGTCTACTACCGCGTCAATCGCGCCTCGGTCGTCGACCTGCAGGCGGCGATTCGCGAGATCGGCGCGATCTACGTCTCATGCGACGTGCATGACGGCTGGGGCATCGAGGCGCGCAAGAAGTCCATCACCGGACATGCGTCGCTGCCGGCGGTCAAGCCGATGCGCAAAGCGGACTCGCTCGGCGGCCACGCGTTCGCGCTCGTCGGGTTCAACCAGGTGGGCTTCGTGGTCCAGAACTCCTGGGGCCTGGTCTGGGGCAATTGCGGCTTCGGCGTGCTGCCGTACGAGGAGTGGGTGAAGTACGGCACCGATGCGTGGATCGCAGCGCTCGGCGTGCCCTCGGATGCGGCGAAGACTTCGAGCGTACCGGTGCGAGCCAAGGAAAAGACCGTGATCGCGCGCGCTGGCGCGATCACCTTCACGTCGACCTCGGCAACACAGCCGCCGCCGAAGGTGAGCAAGGAAGTTGCGTCGTGGAGTCCCGAGGAGGCGTATCGCCACACGGTCGTCATGGGCAACGACGGCGCAGTGATCAATCGCATTCTCACGCACGAGAACGGCGCGAGCTGCATACGCGACGTCGTCTGCGACGCGCCGCTGCGCTTCTGGGGCAGCAGCGCGAAGCCGCGACGCATCGCGATCTACGCGCACGGCGGCCTGAACTCGGAAGACGCGTCGATCCAGCGCATTCAGACGCTCGCGCCGTACTTCAAAGCCAACGGCGTCTATCCCGTGTTCCTCACCTGGCGCACCGGGCCGACCGAGACGCTCGCCGGCATTCTCGAGGACGAGCTGAAGAAGGTGCCGCGGCCGGAAGGCGACATCGGCGACCTGTTCGAGCGCGTCAAGGAGACCGCGGCGGAAGTGCTCGATCGCACCGTCGAAGTGCTCGCGCGCCCGGCTGCGAAACCGATCTGGAGTCAGATGAAGCAGAACGCAGCGAGCGCGACCGAGCCGAGCCGCGGCTGCACGATGCTCGCCGATGCGATCGCGGAGCTGCGAAAGCAGGCGCCGCAGGCGGAGGTTCACCTGGTCGGACACTCGGCCGGCTCGATCGTCCTCGGCCACCTGCTGGACCTGCTGCCGGCGCGCAATCTCGATGTAGCGAGCTGTCACCTGTACGCGCCCGCGTGCACCGTGCGCTTCGCCTTGCAGCACTACTTGCCCGCGATCGAGAAGCAGCTGCTGCCGCGCAAGCGCTTCCACATCCACTTGCTGTCCAATGCAGTCGAGATCTGCGACACGGTGGGTCCGTATCGCAAGTCACTGCTGTACCTCGTGAGCCGTGCGCTGGAAACGTGCCACAAGATGCCGATCCTCGGGCTCGAACAGGCGTACGACCCCAAGGCCAACCCGAAATGGCATGAAGACGAGATCGACAGCGTGAAGCGCTGGCAGAAATTCTGGAGCGCGGGCGGCAACGGCCTCGACGTGGTGGACAGCAAGCAGGTTTCGACCGGCTCGCTCGGCCGCCGCATTCGCGCGTGTCACGGCAGCTTCGACAACGACGCAACGACGATCGAGACGACGCTGCAGCGGATCACAGGCGCGAAGCCGGCGTTCGCCGTGGAGTGGATCGACTACTGAGAGGCGTAGCGAGTGATTCCGGCTGCGGTCACACGATGCAGCCGTCCGGCGTGCGCCAGGTATTCCAGGTGCGCGAGTGCTTCGCCGAACGCCAGGAACAAATGAATGCCCTTGAGCTCGCGGCGGAACATCACCGGCAACAGCTCGGCAGCGGTTTTCGGCTCGCGGCAGCGCTCCTGCACCAGCGCAAGCTGCTCCTCGTGATGCGAGGTCAGATCGTCGATGCGCTGCTGCAGGCCGTAGAACGGCACACCGTGCGAAGGCAGCACCAGCGTTTCAGTCGCGAGCTTGCGCAGCCGCTGCAGCGAATCCAGATACGAGCCGAGCGGATTCTTGTCGGCGAAGCGAAATCCGTAACTGATGTTGGATGAGATCGACGGCAGCACCTGATCGCCGCTGATCAACACGCGCGCCGCTGCGTTCGACAGACACAAGTGGCCCTCCGCGTGGCCGTCGGTCTGGTACGCCAGCCATTCGCCACCGCCCCACTGCAGCGTGTCGCCGTCGGCGACGTGACGCTCGACGTTCGGCAGGCCGCTCGTCATCCGGCTGAAGCGTTCCGGCTTGAACATCGGCTGGACCTGGGCGGCATCGCTCAGGCCGTGCGAGCGGAAGAAGGCGTCGACCTCCGCTGCTTCCGGCCTGCCCTCGCCGGTACTCAGCACGCGCACCATGTCGTACGTGCGGGACGACATGAGCACGGGGACGCGATAACGTTCCTGCAGCCACGCCGCCAGCCCGCTGTGATCGGGATGAATGTGCGTGACGAATACGGCGCGCACCGGCTGCCTCGCGAACGTCTCGCGCTCGATCGACTCCCACGCCTCCTTGCCGATCTGCACCGCCATGCCGGTGTCGACGATCACGCAGCCGTCCTCGGTCGCGACCAGCCACACGTTGATGTGATTGAGGTCCATCGGCAGCGGGATGCGCGCCCAGCGCACGCCCGAAGCGATCTCGACGCTCGAGCCCGGCGCCGGCGGCGCGATGCTGACGTATTTGAGACGTTTGGGCGCGGACGCGAAGGTTTCGCCCTCCGTCGTAACGGCGGGGGCAGCTGGCGCAGTGTCGGATTTCATCGGTCGCGTATCATGCGGCGAAACGCCACCAAAGGTGAAATTCCACCATGCAATTTGTGCTGCGATCACTGCGTACGGTGTCGATCCTCTTCGTCCTCCTGTGCGGCGTGGGAACCGCGCTGGGCGCGCCGTCCAGCGCCGAGCGCGCGCTCGTGAAGCGCGTACAGGCCCAGCAGGACAGCTCGATCGCGCTGCTGGAAGAGATCGTCGACATCAACAGCGGCACGATGAACTTCGCGGGCGTGCGCCGCGTCGCGGACGTGCTGCGGCCGCGCTTCGAAGCGCTCGGGTTCAAGGTGCGCTGGGAAGATGGCGCAGCGTTCGGGCGCGCCGGGCACCTGATCGCCGAGCATCCGGGCCGCGGCCGGCACGTGCTGCTGATCGGCCATCTCGATACCGTGTTCGAGCCGAGCCATCCGTTCCAGCGCTTCGAGCGCGTCGATGCGCAGACCGTGCGCGGTCCGGGAACGTCCGACATGAAGGGCGGACTGGTGGTCGCGCTCGCGGCGCTCACTGCGCTGAAGGAGACGAAAGCCCTCGACGGCATGCACATCACGATGGTGATGATGGGCGATGAGGAAGATTCGGGCCGGCCGCTGGCGCTGGCGCGTGCCGCGCTGGTGGCAGCGGCGAAGGCCGCCGATGTCGCGATCGGGCTGGAGAACGGCGCGGACGATCCGAAGACCGCGCTCACCGCGCGCCGCGGCTATACGGGCTGGCAGATCGACGTCAAGGCGCGCAGCGCGCATTCCTCGCAGATCTTCACCGATGAAGTCGGCGCCGGCGCGATCTACGAGCTCGCGCGAATTCTGCATACCTTCTACGAGGAGCTGCACGGCGAAGAGCTGCTGACGTTCAACCCGGGATTGATCGCCGGCAGCACGCAGCTCAACTTCGACCCGAAAGTGCTGCACGCGGAAACGTTCGGCAAGGACAACATCGTCGCGCCGGTCGCCGTCGCGACCGGCGACTTGCGGACGATTTCGTCGGAGCAGCTGGAGCGCACCAAGGAGCGGATGCGCAAGATCGTCGCGGCCAGCCTGCCGGGCGCATCGGCGACGATTACTTTCAGCGACGGCGGCGTACCGATGCCGCCGACCGAAGGCAACCGCAAGCTGCTGTCGATGTACGACGCGGTCAGTCGCGATCTGGCGTTCGGTCCCGTGACCGCTGTCGATCCGCGCCGCGCGGGGGCTGCAGACATTTCATATGCGGCCGACTACGTGGAGATGGCGATCGACGGCATCGGGCTGCTCGGTCACGGCAACCATACGCCGGACGAGGTCGCGGACCTGCGCACATTCCCGATCCAATCGCAGCGGCTCGCAGTCCTGCTGCTACGCTTGAGCAAAGACTTGTAGGTCGGGCTTTAGCCCGACAATCCGTGCTTGAAAAGATCGTCCAGCGGCCGCGCGGCGCGGCTGCCCGGGAACACTCGTTCCTCGATCCCACTCTCGGCCGCGCCGAGATGCAACGCGAGTGCGCTCTTCATGACCGATCGCAGGTCCAGCGTCGGCCGCAGATCGCGGCCCTCATATAGAGCGCTGCTCGCGAGTCCCGGCCAATCTGCCACCACACGTCCGCCGGCAACTGCGCCGCCGACGAGGAACGCACACGTCGCGGTACCGTGATCCGTGCCGCCTGTGCCGTTCACAGCGACTGTCCTGCCAAACTCGGTGACGACCAGAACCGCGCTTCGCGCCCAGGCGCCCGCGAGGCCGGTGCGCAGACTGCTCAGTGCCTGATCCAGCCCACGCAAGCGATTCGCAAGCTGACCGCGCTCGGCGCCTTGGTTCGCGTGTGTGTCCCAACCAGTCGCTTCGAGCACTGCGATGCGCGGACCGTCCGCCGCCGCGAGAAACTTGCCAGCCGCCACCGCAACCGTGTTGAGCGCGTTGAGCGGATCGCGCCGGCCCGCGCCCATTCCTTCGCCTTCGCCGACGACACTGTCCGCCGCGAGCGCCGATTGCAGGCGACTCGCGAAATACTCGTCGGTCGAATACAGGTCGGCGATGCGCTGCAGAGTGTCGGAATCGGTGTCCGGCAGACGCGACGGTGCCCAGGAACCGACCCGAGCGTCCCCGCGCAAGACCAGCGGCACGTTCTGCGCGAGCGCCAGAGCAACTCGATCTGTCGCGCGCTGCTTCGCCTCGGGCAGCAGCGGCAGCGCGCGATTCAACCAGCCATCGTGCGCGGACTTCGGGGCGCTGGTGCCGTTCTCGAGCAGATCCTGGCCGTCGAAATGCGAGCGCTCGCGATACGGCGACGCGACGGCGTGAAAGACGATCAGCTCCTTGGACTGGAAGCGCTCGTGCAGCTGCGGCAGCGACGGATTCAACGCGAACATCCCGTCCAGCTTGAGTTGCGGCGCCGTGATCGCGAGTGCGCCGCGCTTCGAGGCGTACGCACCGTCGCCGTACGCGGGTACAGCGGCGAGACCATCGAGCGCACCGCGGAGAATGACGAGCACGAAGCGCGCGTCAGTAGCAGCGTCCGCGAAGACGCAACGCGGCAGCATGGCGGCTGCCCCTGCGGCCAGTGCTCCACTCACGAATGCGCGTCTGCTCGTCATGGCGATCTCATCTGCGCTGGAATTCCGGACTTGCGAGCAACAGCGTGATGCCCTGCTCTGCGCTGGCAGCGCGCGTAATCGCGACGCGCGTGCGCTCGTTGAGAGCGGCGCCGAGCGACCGCTCGCCGAGACTCAGCGGCTGCTCGCGACTTGCAACGCGCGCCGCGACGGATCCAGCCCACTCGATGCGCTTCAGCAATGCATCCGGGCCGTCCCATTGCGTCGCCGTGTCCGGCCAACCCGCAGGCGAGCCCGGCGTGTACGGCCGTTGTCCGAGCAGATCGAACGGCGCGGCGACCTGGCGCGGCTCAGCGGGAACGAAATCGAGCGCGCGGAACGTGGATACGACCAGCTCGTGCGGTGTCTTGAATTTCGTTGCGGGCCCCGCCCACGCTGCCGGAGTGTCGAGCACGGCTCGATGAACTGCCGGCAGATCGCCGCCGCTGTCGACAAACGCTTTGGAGATGTGCTCGACGGCGTCGGCCGGCGGCTCATCGGCAATGAAATGCCGCGCAAGCTTCAACGCGATGTGCCGTGCTGTCGCAGGATGTCTGGCGAGGTCGGCGAGCACTGCGCGCGGCTGGGACACGCCCGATTGACTGTAGCGCGTGCCGAGAATCGTCTTGGTGCCCGCCTCATGCGCGACGTCATGAAATGCGAACTTGCCCGGCTCGCCGCCGCCGGGAAATCGATCGGTACCGATCGACCAGCCGGTGAGCGCACGCGCGAATGTGGTGACGTCCTGCTGCGTGTAACCGCCGTCTACGCCGAGCGTGTGCAGCTCGAGAATCTCGCGCGCGAGGTTCTCGTTGATGCCGAGTTTGCGATCGCCGTTCGCAGCACGCCGGTTGCGACGCTGCGCGAGCTGCGAGTCCGGTCCAATGGAAGCCTGGTTGTCCAGGTACAGAATCATCGCGGGATGCGCCTCGACGGCGGCCAGCATGTCGGCGAATCGACCCGCAACGTGCGGCCGGATCGCCTCGTTCTCCAGCGCGCCCGCGAGCGCGAGGACCTGCGGCTTGTCGGCGGAAACCGCGAAGTGGTTGGTCCAGAAGTGGACCAGGCGCTCGCGAAACGATTCTTCGGTGTGCACGGCGACGCGATACCGCGCGGCGACCTGATCGAGGTAGTACGGAACGAGCTTCGCCCGCAAGCCGCCGGGCAGGCGCTTCGCGGCGGCGCTGTCGCCTTTCGCGTCGTTGCGGTCACGGCGCAGCTCGGCATAGGTCTTGAAGATCTCCGCCGAACTCGGCAAGCGACGGATTTCCTCGGGCGCCGCGCGCGAGCCGGTCAGCTGCTTCTGCAGCCAGCCGCGTGCATCGTCGCGCGCACGCTCCAGCTCGCCGGGACGGGCGCCAAGGCCGAAGCGATTTGCCGCAGTGACGGCGTCGAGAGTCATGTCGTTGATAACGAACTTCCGGCCTCACGGTTGACGTCCCTCGAAAGGAGCACCCTAGAATGCTGATGGCCGCTTCTCGTGCGATCGTCGGGACCGCGTATCTGGCGCTCGCGCTGCTCGCTGTGCGGGCGCGGGCTCAAGACGCGGACTTCGCTGCAAAGTGCCCGGATGCTGTCCGCGAAAAGGTTGAACTACAGAGCCGCACGCCTCCCCGGCCGATTCCAGCGGCCGTGACGCGGCCTGCTCTGCGTCAGAACCTGCTGCTCATGGCAAAACAGGACCAGGAGGTACGAGCGCATCTGCGCTTGACCGGTGGTCGCATCGACCAGGCCACGCCCGAAGGCAGGCGCTTGCGGGAGGTCGACTCCGGCAATCTCAAACGGTTGAAGCACATCGTCGCGCAGGAAGGCTTCCCGACCGCAGAGATGGTCGGTCTCGACGGCGTCGATGCGGCGTGGCTGCTCACGATCCACGCCGCAGACCCGGACCTCCAGGAAGAAGTGCTCGAGCTAACCGTTGGTCATCTGCGCCGGGGCGAAGTGCTGAGCGATCAAGTGGCGATGCTCACCGATGATCTGCTCAACGGTCGCGGCAGGAAGCAGCGCTACGGGACGAATTACGAGCTGCGCGACGGCCAGCTCTATCCCGCCCCGATCGAGGACGAGGCCAACGTGGATGCTCGGCGGCGGGAAGTCGGACTGCTTTCGCTAGCGAACGACATGTGCCTCGCGCGCGCAATCTACGGCACGCGGGCAAGTCAGTGAGATTTACGAGCCGGTCATCGGCTCGGAGACCAGCTCCGCTTCCGACTTGCGGGACGCGAGCAGGTCGACGACACGCTCGTCGCTGCGCAGGATGAAGCTGTTGCCGGTCTGCTGCTTGGCGAGTTTCTTGACGTGCGCCAGCAGATGCGCAACGGCATCGGCACTGCCGGCGCCGCTCGTCTGCGAATCCAGCGCGGCTACGGAAACCGTCAGCAGCGGATAGGTCTGCTTCTTCTCATCGCGGTCCGAGGCCGTGATGTAACCCGCCGCGGCGTGCTCCGGCGAATAGAAATTCGGGACAGTCGCCGTGAACCGCTGGATGATGCGATTCACCCGCTCGCGCCAGTCGGCCGAGCGCATCACCACGATGAAGTCGTCGCCGCCGACGTGCGCGACGAAGTCCAGGCGCGCCGAGAACATGTTTTTCAGCAGGCCCGCCAGGTGCAGGATCACCTGGTCGCCTTGCGCGTAGCCGTACACGTCGTTGTACGGCTTGAACGTATCCAGATCGAAATACGCGACCACGAAGCGCTTGCGGTTCTCGATCAGGCGATCGATACAGCTGCGCA
>Ga0134127_10002330_pt1 | contig 13741 bp, 12 predicted proteins | sample KB31753_FD_96459 | JGI IMG/M metagenome (GOLD analysis project Ga0134127, IMG submission 96459) | Terrestrial soil microbial communities with excess Nitrogen fertilizer from Kellogg Biological Station, Michigan, USA - KB3-175-3 | ecosystem: Environmental > Terrestrial > Soil > Unclassified ...
CTAGAGTATTAGCAGTTTGATTCTAATTGTCGGTTTCCGGAGGACCATCATGCAAATTCAGAACGGGAGCCCAGGCCGGCGGTTCGTGGGAATCCTTACTCTTATAGGGTGCTTCATCACGATCAACCTCTCAATGTCGCCAACGTGGGCGCAAAAGTCTGACAAGAAGAAGGACGGAAATAAACCGACATTTTCACAGGAAGTTTTATGGCGAGATCCGGGTTCGATTGCCTCACGTAATCTTTTGCATGGACCTGGGTCGACTGAGTTGGCTCCGGCGCCACCATTCCGCTTCATCGAAGAGGACAAAGATGGAGAATCGCCAAAGTTGAACGTGAAGGACTCGCGTGGTGTCCTCTGGAGTGTGAAGCTCGGCGAAGAAGCGCAGTCAGAAACTGTGGCAACTCGACTAGTTTGGGCGGTGGGATATTTCGCCGAAGAGTCTTACTACTTTCCTACAGTAAAGATTAGTGGTCTGCCTGACCATCTCTCACGGGGTGATGAGCATATGGCCCAGGGAGGTGTGCTGGTTGGTGTGCGGTTTGAGCCGAGGCGACCGCACGTCAAACGTCACGACACCTGGGACTGGGACCAGAATCCTTTCAAAGAAACCAAACATCTGAGCGGCCTCAAGGTCCTGATGATTCTTCTCAATAACTTCGATGCGCGAGCAGCCAACAACCGCGTCTTATACGACACTCGCATGGAGCAACCCGAAGCTCAATACTACGTAACGGATCTCGGCGCCACTCTCGGTCGCTCGGGCGGCTTAGGAGGAAAGAGAACAAAGAACAACCTGAACGACTTCCTTTCCACGCGTTTTGTGATGGGAGTAGAAGACGGGGCAGTGGAGTTTGACTATGATACGCGTCCTTCGCGACTGGGCCACCTGAGCATAGTCTATCCGCCCTACTATCGCTCAGAGGTTAAGAAGGAGAAATCGATGCGCGGAATCCCGGTGGAACACGCGCGTTGGATCGGATCGTTGCTCAATCAACTCACTGACGAGCAGTTGCGGGACGCGTTTAGAGCGGCGAACTACGACGAGGAGATTCGCGAAGGTTATGTGCGGTCGTTGCGGATGCGGATCGATCAACTTACGAAGTTGTAATGTTCTAGTCTCGAGTTCTTTCCTATTCTCAACTAAAACCTCGAGTGGCGTGAACTATCACATTATTATTCACCCCGCCGCTCAAACCCTCCCTGACGAAAACGGCGCGTGTTGGTATTGATTGCGGGCTGCAATCCAAGCAGGCCGCGCACGATCGCGAGTCGAGCGACGATGCGCGGTTCAGTCATTTGAAATCTATTGGCCAGGGTCTGCGCTCGTTCGAAGTCCTTGGTAGCGAGGTCACCCAACCGTTGACCGTAGCGGGCCACCATCGTGCTCAGTCCGCTCCCGCCCTGAAGCGGCATCTCGCCTTCACGAAAGACGTTTACCTCAAACCCGCTCAGAGTGGCAGCCGCCGAAAGCAGCTCGTTTAACTGCATAATTCCGGGTTCGAGCACTTCGAAGCTTCGCTCCAACTCGATCTCTTTGAACGCATCTGCGACGCGCAGCTGCTGATCGAACTGCTGGTAACTCGTGGCACGCTTGGCGGTCATTTGTCTCGCCTCGTTAAGGAGTTGGACCGCGAGCTGGTGGTTGGTGGTTTGTGCCGACGATGCCAGCTCGAGCAGAAGATCGATTCGTTGCTCATCGTTTGGTAGGCTTGCCACCATTCTTCGCACTTGATCAATAGCTTCCGCTTCCGCCTTTTTAGCAACTTGCCGGATTTCAACTGTCTGCAAAATCGAAGTCCGAGCGCTGCCTTCCATGTGTTCGTTCGCGATTTGTACTGCCCGATCCACATTGCCTTCGTCTAACGCCGTGAGAGCAGCGCGCCGATAGATCCGCGACTGGATTCCTGCTGGTGCTGTAGCTGCCATTGCCATCATCGCCTCAGACGAAGTCTGTTGCTGAACGCTGTTGAGTATCTGGTTCTGGGTTGTTCGCTGGTTGTTGTTCATTCCGAGTTCGGTGATTTTCTGACGTACCGCCTGGGCACGCCCCGGAATGTTCTGATCGATCTGTGGCAGAAGCATCTGCAAACCACTCAGCATGCGACGCGCGTTTCCTTGCTCAATTTCTGCCGGACTCGGGGTTGTAGCAGCAGTCTGACTTCCGCCGCCGGCCGCGTTGCCCACATTACGACCGCGGCCGCGAGTCTGCCGAGTTTGGGTAGCCGGGGCGGCTGTGGCTCGGAGGGCCGTGTCTATCACGTTGCCCATCAAATCAACATAACCACTCTGCGCAAGTTGTGCCTGCGCCTTCGTGACTGTTGCTACTTTGCTTGTGTTTGCGGGTCGCGGTCCGGGCTGCAGCAGATCGAGTGCAAGACGCCCAGCGTCGGAGTTAGTCAGCATGTTGGCTGACACGAGTCGCTTCAATAACTTTTCTTCAAGCTTCGCGGCGCCTTCCTTGTCTTTTGTTTGCAGCTGAGCCAGCACTTCAGCCAGTGATGAAGGATACTGGCCCTTCTCGAGCAACTGTTCCGCATTTTGAAGAGCGAGTTTTGGATCAAGTGCAGCCACCTGGGCCAGAAGCTGTTGTTCGAGAACATCCTCGACGGTAGCCGCCGGGTTGCCATCGGCGGCGGGCACAGGCAGACGAGTCGCTGCTAACAATTGGTAGGCGAACGGAGCATCGTGTCGTGCCACGGTTAACACGAGCTCATGGCGCAATTGAGTGGGCGTTCGAGTTTGATTGAAACCCCTTCGCTCACCAATCGGGATTTCAGTGTTGGCATTTCTCACCAGCTCAGCCACTCCATCGGCTGCCTGCGAAAACAATGCACGCGCACGGCCCTCATTGCTTTGCCAAAGCAACTCTGCCGAATTGATCTGCACGCGAATGCGGTTTTCCGGCAACTTAAGCATTTGGGCTTCATCCACGACCTGTTCGAGCAGCGCGAAAGCTTTCTTTTCCTTGTCGGCCTTCTCCTTTAGCTGTTCCTCGGTCGGAGGTGTAGCGGTGCTCTCCTGCGCGAATGCGCCAACTGCCCCAAATGTCAGGGCGAACGTGAACAAAATGGCGATCCAGGTCTTCATAATCAATGCGACTCCATTTGACGAACCTGCGACACCGGCTGGTGGCGCGGGAGAGGTAGGCTTGTTTGACGCGCCAGAACGAAAAAGAGTTGGGTGCATTTTAACCTCCCAAGTGGAGATCGTCGATCTGGTAAACGTTGGGCAACTTGCGCTTGTTCCTAACACTGCAAGTCAGGGCGTCGCTCGTTGACCGATTGTCCGGCAAAGCTCAAAATCTCGCGTAACCTTTTCCCTGCAAGACAGTTTATACAATTAGAGGAACATGGTCGTCGGAAAACCTGCACAAACCGAGGCGGCAGAGCTCGCGCAAGAGCGCTTGCTGGTGGAGGCTGCGCAGGAAGATCCCATGAAGTTCGGCGAGATTTATGAAAAGTACTTTTATGTAGTGTATGCCTATGTCGCCCGGAGGGTGGGCGATCGCAGCACAGCCGAAGATTTGACCGCCGATGTTTTCCAGAAGGCGCTCGAATTCCTGCCGCGTTACGTTTGGCGCGGAGTCCCTTTCGCTGCATGGCTGCTAAGAATTGCCACAAACATCATTGTCGACAGATCAAAACGAGCAGCGCGCGAACAGGAGTTGACTGACCAGGAGGAAGCGACCGAGATCACTCAGTTTAGTCTTGAAGAAGTTGAACTGCGGGCGCGACTGTTTCGACTTGTAGATCAACTTCCGGCGGATCAGCGTCGCGTGATAGCGATGAGATTCGCCGATGAAAAAAGCATTCGCGACATTGCTGCGGAGTTGGGGCGGAGTGAAGGCGCGGTGAAGCAGTTGCAATTCCGTGGACTGCAAACTCTACGCGCCGAGTTTCAGTCTGAGCAGGGAAGTTTGGTGAGTAAGAATGGCTGAGAACTTTATTGAACAGCTCGACCAGGCGCTGGACGCTCTTCTGGTTAATCCGGAGGCGCCGCCAGTCGTGACGGCAGAAGTGCAGGCTCTGCTCAGTCTCGCGCTGGAACTGCGCGAATTGCCGCGAACTGAGTTCAAAGCAAAGCTCAAAGAGGATTTGATGAGGAGAGCTACAGTGGAAACAGAAGCGCAGGAAGCCAAAGCAGGAAATGCCGGACAGGCCACCGCGAAGGCAGTCAGTCCAGTTCGCGAAGATTTTCATACCATCACACCCTATCTCGCTGTGCACCAGGCGCCTGAACTGATTGAGTTTGTGAAGCAGGCATTTGGAGCTGAGGGAGCTACCCACGGAATCGGTTCGGAGGGCGGCATCCACGCTGAGTACAAGATTGGCGATTCGATCGTGATGATTGGCGGTGGCAGCTCGTGGAGGGGAACACAAAAACTCACCGCGCTTCATCTCTACGTTGACGATGTTGATGCAATTTACCAAAAGGCGCTCGATGCCGGTGCGACTTCAATGCAGGAGCCAATTGAAGATCATGGTGAGCGATTGGCAGGGGTTAAGGATCTGTCGGGCAACGAGTGGTACATCGCCAAAAGGCTGTCCGGTTCGCATACCGATGAAGGCCTGCGGAGTGTAAATGTCTATCTGCATCCAAACGGGGCGTCGGAGATGATCAAGTTCCTGAAGGCCTGCTTCGCGGCCGAAGAGATCATCAGCCATCGCGAAACTCCGGAAGGACCTGTCATGCATGCCAAGGTAAGAATCGGCAACTCAGTGCTGGAAATGGGCGAAGCGCATGGACCTTACCAACCTATGTCGTCGATGTTGTTCCTGTATGTTGACGACGTCGATGCCTGGTACAAGCGCGCTGTTGCGGGTGGGGCAACTCCAATGGAGGAACCGAAAGACCAGTTCTACGGTGATCGCGTCGGCGCCATCACCGACCCGTTCGGCAACACCTGGTATATGGCGACGCACATCAAGGACGCGAACGCATAATTCCCCAGTTAAGTAATTAGTCTAAGTTGAAAATAGAAGGAGAGAACAAATGGCCACGAATGTGAAACCAATCCCCGAAGGCTATCACTCGGTGACACCGTACTTGATTATCAAAGGCGCGGCTGAAGCGATCGAGTACTACAAGAAGTCGTTTGGAGCGACTGAACTTTTTCGGATGCCGGCTCCGGACGGCAAAATCGGACACGCAGAAATCAAAATCGGCGACTCGCCGATCATGTTGGCCGACGAGCATCCTGACTTGGGCCATGTCGGTCCGCAGACCCTGGGCGGCACGTCAGTCGGCATCATGATCTACGTTGACGACGTAGACACGATGTTTAAGAAAGCGATTAGTGGCGGCGGCCAGGAGATCAAGCCGTTGCAGGATCAGTTTTATGGCGATCGATCAGGAACGCTTAAGGATCCCTTCGGGCACATGTGGACAGTTGCCACTCATGTCGAGGACGTAGCGCCAGAAGAAATGGAGAAACGGATGGCTGCCGCGCATGGCGGCAGTTGAGTGGTTTAGTCTCGCCGTTTCGCTAGGCAATTCGGGGAGGCTCAGGCGGAACAGGATCCGTGGCCGGCATCGGCGTAGAAGGTTCGCGGACTGGAGACGGCTGCGGTTCACCATCCGGAGGAATTGGTAACGGCTTGGGATCGGGTTGTTGGTCCGGATTGTTCGGATCGTAAGGGTGTGTCGCCGGTTCGTCAGGACGTTCACCCGGTCGCCATTGATTGGAATCTTCCGTCATGTGGTTAGCCTCGAATGGATGTACGGGCGGGCGCTATTCAAGTGGCGCCCGCCACTTACTGCTGAGTTGAACTTATTTGCTTTCTTCTTTTTGAGTCTCTGCCTGGCTTTCTTCCCCAACTGGAACTCCTGCAGCCTTGCCGCCCGACTCAACGGCGCCCTTAGCGGCACCCGCTGCTGCACCCGCGGCCGCTCCGCTCAGCACTGCACCGATCACTGACTTAGCACGAGACAGAATTCCGCGTTTGGAAGCTTTCCCTGCTGCCTTTCCGGCCGAGCGCTTACGAGCAGCACCCTTCGCACTGGTTTTGGATTTCTTAGTTGCTGATTTCTTCGCGCCGCTCGATGGTTTGGTTACGGACTTCTTAGCAGCCTTCTTCGAACCCTTGGAACCCCGTGTAGTTTTTGAAGCGGATTTGGCGCCTGAGGCCCTGTGAGCTTTTTTTGTTGCCATATTTCCCCTTGACCCGTCCACCTCCAAGGCGGATTTGTTACGAAGCAACGCCTCCCCATTGCTGAGGAAGCGTCACTTGTTGTGGACCACTAGTGTTTCCACTAGGGCACCGTAAGAAGCGGGACCGAAATCCCGCCCCTAAAATGTTAACGTGAAAAACTAACCGCCGTAACAGGCTTAGACCACAGGTCCGCGCCGTCCGGACACAAGGTTAATTACGAGAATGATGAGCGCCACGACCAGCAGCAGGTGAATCAAGTTTCCACCCACACTTCCGATGAACCCCAGCAGCCACAGCACCAACAGAATCACAAGAATTGTCCACAACATTGTTCGTGTCTCCTTTGAAAAGTAGTTCCCAACTCTAAAAACGCACCGCTTGTGATTGTTACGTTGAGCAATGCTTATGCCAGCGGTCCCCCAACTTGGTTTGGTCCAAAAGCAATTGTTTTTGAGGCTTTTCGTCGTGCGATGTGGATGGTAGTGGGCCTACAGCGCTGGCGTGTGCATTAGAACAGTTCGCTCGTTCAAGAACACTGAATGATTTGTGCAGAATTGGGTCAAGCCTGACGTCAGGAAGCAGTTACGAGTTGCAAAAAAACGGAGGAAGCCCGGCGTGTCTAGAATTCGCCAAAGCTTCCCCCGCTGGGTCCGACCTCATCAGCAACTACAAGCTAATGCTTTCAGGCCATTCGGAATATAGTTTGGCAAAGATCACGCGTCAACAATTCGCCTGTTTTCATTTCGAGTTAACAACTCGAGTGACTTTAGAACGATTCTCACGACACGATGCTATGATGTCTGTAACAAACAGTTGCAAAGGAAACACCTCGATGATCACCGTTGCCAATCGTCTGTATGTGAAACAAGAATTTGCAGACGCGTTCGAAAAAGTGTTTCGCGAACGCGCAGGGCTGGTCGATAAAATGGACGGTTTCATCTCAAACCAGGTTCTGCGTCCAGTCAATGAAGGTGATCCCTACGTCGTTTTCACCACTTGGAATAGTCGACAGGATTTTCTTAACTGGGTGCGGTCGGATGCATTTGTTAAGGGACATGCCCAGTCAGCAACATTGCCGCGCGATGCCTACGCAAAAGCAAATGTGCTGGAGTTGCACGAAGTCTTACAGGATTCGACCCGTCCCGACCTAACTCCTGAGCCGCACGGGGGTCCTTTCAACATGCATTAGGCTTCAGCTTCAGCTCCGACATCGTAGATCGATGTCGTTTCCTCGCGCCCCACTTCTAAAGGAGAGTTATGCCTGACAATACCTTTCCCGGTGTCTTCGTAGAGGAAACGCCCTTCAAATCTCGGTCCATCGAAGGCGTCAGTACAAGCTCTGCCGGGTTTGTAGGGCCGACTAGATTCGGTCCTATAGACGCTCAGCCTCACGTCGTTACGAATCTTTCCGAATTCGAACGCGTCTACGGAATTGGACAACAACTCGAATTTGAAGCGGCTGGCCAAATCCATAACTATCAGTGGCACGCCGCCCGCGCCTTTTTTGAAGAGGGAGGCAAGCGACTGTATGTTGCGCGAATTTTCCGGCCTCTCCCCATCGGTTCCATTTCCAACCCTCCAAATAGCGAAGCGGTTTATCACCGCCCTGGCGAAAAGATTTCTGAGAGTGATTCGAGCAAGGTGGGCGACTTCTTCAGTGATGGTCACTCGCGATGCTGGATCACGCGCGATCGTGACGGCCAGCGTGAATCGAATTCTATTTTGATTCGCGCGCGATTTCCCGGAGCTGCCGGGAATATGGTTGTGACCATCGCGATTTGTCTGCACGAAAATCTTTTGGCTGGAGAGACCGGCAAACTCACATCCGCGGGTCTTAGCAATTACGACACTGTCTGGATCAGTGATGCGGCAATGCAGGATTCAAAGGGCGCCGGCAACTTCTATCGTGCGTTGTTTAGTGAACAGGAACAGACGTGGCTGTTCGGGGCTGGGAACACTGAAGATTGGCGACTAAACACGTCCGCCTCATCGGGTTTTAAGTCACTATCGCGTTCAGCCGGCGACGACCAAGCCCAACTTCGAGTAGTAACGCTCGCTGTCTCGGTTATGGCGCACGACGGAGGGACCTACGTCTGGGACAGGATTGCTCCAGACCCGCAGCACGTGAATGCCAATCGATCAGACGCTCTTTCAAGTTGCTTCGCTCAGAACCTCGAGAACGAAATCAGCGCGCGAGTGTTACCGATCGTGGTTCTTGTTGGCGACGAACTTGTGACCGGAGTTGATCTCCTACAGACGATTCTTAGCGGCCAAGCGGCGAGCGATCCTGCTGATACGGAGAGGTTCGAACAACTCGGTTGGATTAATGACGACGCCTTTAGTGTTAGTCGATCCATCGAGTTGAACGGCGGCAACGACGGACAGTTGCCAGGAGTTGATGATTATCTTGGGCGGGTTACCGAGAAGGATGAACTACGAACGGGTTTGTCGTCGTTAGAGCTTGTAGATGAAATTGCGATTGTCGCAGCTCCCGGCGCAACGGCCGGCTATAATGACGATACGGATCGGGCGCACGCTATCGTTGCGGGTGTCGTCGCTCATGCAGAGCGCATGCGTTATCGGATCGCCGTCATCGATTCCGGTGACAATCAAACTATGCCCGAGGTTCGCGCGACGCGAGCTTTAATCGATTCGAAACACGCAGCTTTCTACTATCCCTGGATTCGAATTCTCGACCCGGTTACACACACAGAGATCAACCTGCCGCCGAGCGGCTTCGTTGCGGGCATCTATGCGCGGGTGGATCGTGAGCGTGGTGTTTTCAAGGCGCCCGCCAATGAAGAGGTGCACGGGGCAACTGGTCTGGAAGTTGTTCTGGACGACGGGCGACAGGAAATCCTTAATCGGGATGGCATCAATTGTTTTCGCTTCTTCCCGGACGGCGGTTTTCGCCTCTTCGGTGCTCGGCTTGCCAGCTCCGATCCGGAATTCAGGTACGTCAACGTACGGCGTTACCTTGCCTACCTTGAACACTCGATTGACCGAGGAAGTCTGTGGGCTGTGTTCGAGCCCAATGGTGAGATTCTTTGGGCGAACGTGCGCGCTGCAATTGAGAATTTTCTGCTGTTGGAGTGGAGATCCGGCGCACTAATGGGCACAAAGCCGGAGCAAGCTTACTTCGTCAAATGTGATCGCTCGACAATGACTCAAGCTGATATCGAAAGCGGGCGACTGGTTTGCCTGATCGGCGTCGCGCCAGTGAAACCCGCTGAGTTTGTGATTTTCCGTATCGGGCAATGGACGGCAAGCAGATCGGATCCCTGACAAGAAGCTACTGGCGTGCGAGCGACTCGATCATTGATGAGTAGTCTTAGCCGAAACTAACTCCTGGGATCCTGGCCAGGATCGCTTTCTCCACCTATTGTTTTGACCGCCTTTCGGCATCCCAGATCTCCCGAAAAAACATTGACTAACAGAATCCCCAGAGTAGAATACGTCCCAATCTACGTCCGACGATAGTAGTTCAGCTAGCCTCGCGTTTCCGAAGCAACTGCCCCATATAGAAGTGATAACTATCAGTGCTTTTCGAAAAAGGAGACATCGTGTACCACTCAAGGAGTTCCCTCCCACTTTTGGCCTTGCTGGGTCTTGTCGCCCTGATTGTGACCGGGGTTCCTCCCTCAGGTCAGACTCAGGAAAAGAACGTTCAACTGAAAATGGAAAAGGATTCGCCTCCGGACTCTTTCCCTTATAGCCGCCGGCCGATTCCTGAAGACTTCACTCCCGGCGGACGTCCGGCTTTGCCAACCCGAATAGCGCCAGCCTTGCCCACGGCGATATTTCCGACAGCCATCGTCGCCGACGTGGTTGTTAACAATACCAATGCCAACTTGATCAATACGGACACCGCGAATGATGGCGAACCTTCGATCGCGATCGACCCCAACAACACGAATGAGATCGTCATTTCCGCTTTCTCAGGCAGCTGGGGAGCAAACGCTCCGATTTGGCATTCGCTTGACGGGGGCGTCACGTGGACCGAACAGAACACTGTCCCCGCTCCGCCTGGTATTGCCGCCGCTATTGGTTGCCCATGCGATCAGGCCTTCGATTTCGATCGGGCGAATGGCGTCTCAGGAACGTTTCTAACCACGACTGACATTTTCAGCGGCACAACCACCGATCCTACGATGTCTAATGTATGGAATTGGCTGGTGCAGATGGGTCTGGCTCAGCGCACAAACAACGTACAGACAACGGGTATCGATCAGCCGTGGCTTCTGGTTAATCGCGACCCAACTACAGCGAGCCAGGACAATGTCTATGTAGCTTACGACGAGCTCAACTCAAACAGTATGCGCGTGGCAGTTTCGCTGGGAACTAATCCACCCAACTTCGTCCGCGATAACTTGTCGGGAAATACTGGCGGCGGCTTCGTCAATCCTGGTCATCGTCTGGCGGTGAACAGAAACAACGGAGCGGTATACAGCCTCTGGCAGGTTCGCGCAGGTGGCGGCGATGACGGCTCGCACAACATCAGCTACCGGCTGAATCGCTCAACCGACGGAGGTCAAACCTGGACGCTGAACGGCAATGTGGCCGGAATAGCTGTCGCAACCGGAGACAGCAACCAGGCGTGCGTTGCGGGCTGCGCAGCTCCCTGCGCAAACAACACCTTCAAGTTCGGCACAGTCAACGCCCTTCTTGGTGGCGTACTCCATGCTGCTGTGGATCCGACTAATAATGACGTTTACTACGTCTACGGAACTCGCGACGCAGCGACTAATAACAATCGACTTGCCATCCGTCGACTAACGAATAATGGCATGGGCGGTCTCAACATAGGCGGTGAAGTGTTTGTGACCGGACAGGTCCAGGCCGCCTTGCCGTCAGTTGCCGTCGCATCAGACGGAACTGTCGGAGTGCTATACACCCAGTTCGACGGCTTATCGCCAATGAGTATGATCCCGATGTTCTCGGTTCACTTTGCTATGAGCATCGATCAAGGCGCGACGTTCCCGACGGACATAGTTCTTGAGAACTTCCTGTCCTCGGCAACCGATAGCGGCGCTTGCCGGCAACGCGTGCTGGGTGACTACCAGCAGGTAAAAGCTGTAGGCACGACTTTCTTTGGCGTGTTCACTGGCAACGGCGTTCCGTTTGGACGCCCCGTGGCCAATCACGACCCAATATTCTTTAGAGTCCAGACCAACTGCACTATCAATTGTCCCGCGAACATCGTAGTCGCGAATGACCCGGGCGTGTGCGGCGCTGTGGTCAATTACGATCCGGATGACATCAGCTGTGGAACTGTGACGTGCGCGCCTGCGTCCGGATCGCTGTTTCCGGTGGGGACGACTCAAGTTAATTGCACGACCCAGGCAGGACCAGCCTGTAGCTTCCAGGTGACAGTCAACGACACTGAAGATCCAGTTATCACATGCCCAGGTAATATCACTGTGGGCAATGACCCTGGATTGTGTTCGGCGATTGTTAATCCTGGTACTGCAACGGCAATAGACAACTGTTCGGGCGTTACCGTTCAGGGAGTACGAAGCGATGGCCAGGCGCTCAACGCGCCGTACCCGGTCGGACTGACAACAATAACCTGGACAGCCACTGACGCCAGCAACAACACAGACACATGTAACCAAACAATCACGGTGAATGATGTCGAACCCCCGGTCATCACTGCTTCGGTGGCTAATGCCTGCCTCTGGCCACCCAACCATGATCTATTCGACGTTGGTTTGAGCATCTCGGTGACAGATAACTGCACGCCGACTGCGCAGATCACCGTTGGGGTCGCCGTGACAAGCGACGAAAAACCCGAGGTCATGACGAAAGGGGATGGCAACTTCTCACCGGATGCGGTCGTTACCGGCACGCACGTTAATCGTGTTGTCCAGTTGCGCCGCGAACGGATGGGAGGCAGCGATGGACGCGTTTACCTGATTCGCATCACCGCTACCGATCAATACAACAACAGCTCACTAAAAGTGCTGCGGGTAGGAGTCCCGAAGAGCATGGGTTCACCCCTCACCTGTGGTATCGACAGTCGACCAGTGGCCGGTGGTAACGCGCCGGACGGCGGCTTCTTTGCAACTAGTCCACCTGCTCCAGTCATTGGGCCTAAGCAACGACCGAACTCAGCGTCGGCGTTTAAGTCCATTTGGAACTTTCTTCAGTAGTCGTAAATTCTAGAACGACTGCGGACACTCCAGGCCCCGGCGGCAAACGTCGGGGCCTCTTTTTGTGTCAGGCGATATCGATGGGGTGTGCGCACGGAACAAATCGATTATGTAATTGGCAATGCGGCTAACAGCCTCTAGTATTGGAAACACCAACATGAGGAACTTGAGTAGTGAGGGGAGCTCGGAGACGTCAGGGTACGGAAAAGGATTAGATCAGAGATGTGTGGTCGAGTAACTCTTCGCCGCCCGGAGCGGGTAAGGCTTCCCAGGTTAGACACGCGGATGCTCTTTGCCACTTTGCCGCGCTACAACATTGCCCCGACTCAGTCTCTCTGGACCGTGACTGAGGCAAATGAGGAGCGATCACTGTGGGCTCTGAAGTGGGGCTTAATTCCGTCCTGGAGTAAAAAGCCCGCAGGTTTCATTAATGCTCGGGCTGAAACATTGGAAACGAGACCGAGCTTTAAAGAATCGTTCCTGCGACGCCGCTGCCTGATTCCCGCTGACGGATTCTATGAGTGGGAGAAGTTAGGTAAAGCAAAGCAACCCCATTACTTTCAAGTGAAAGATAAGGAGCCATTTTTCTTTGCGGGAATCTGGGACGAATGGCAGGCGAACGGAGGCGCGATCAAGACGTGTGCAATCATAACAACTACGGCGAATAAGGTCTTAGCTACAATTCATGATCGAATGCCGGTGATCCTGCGAGATGAAGAATTGGATACCTGGCTGCGGAGTAATGCAAAACCGTCCGAGCTGCTCGAGTTGTTACGCCCATTTCCGGATTCGGAGATGGAGGGGTTTCCCGTTAGCACAGAAGTAAATGGCGCCGATGCTGACCACCCCGGGCTAGTCGAAGAGTTGCCAGATGGCGAACTGGTGCGCAACGGAATGCTTTTCTGAACAGACAAGCTTCGAGGTTAGAGTTGTGAGTTCAGAGAGCTAGTACGAAGTAGTTGCATTAGTCGATGTAGGGCAATACACTGCGCACACAAATCATTTCAATCCTTATCTCCCGGAGGAAAATCATGAAACCTAAAGTGTTTGTAGTCGCCATTGCGCTCTGCTTTCTAACCGCAGGTGTGTGCTTCGCCCAGGATGGACACATGGGGACGTGGAAGCTAAATGAGGCAAAGTCAAAGATTCCCGCTGGCGCGACCAAGAATCACACCGTCGTATATGAAGCCGCCGGCGACAGCATAAAGGTCATTGTGGACGGCACCGACGCCTCGGGTGCCGCGGCGCACAACGAATGGACAGGCAAATTTGACGGGAAAGATTATGCCGTCACTGGTGATCCGACGGCCGACACGAGGGCCTACCGAAAAGTTGGCGCCCGAACGCTTGCTATGACCATCAAGAAGGGTGGGAAGGTAACTGTAACCGGTCGCATCATGGTGACAGCGAATGGAAAAAGCCGCACCGTCATGA
>Ga0134127_10002331_pt1 | contig 13741 bp, 9 predicted proteins | sample KB31753_FD_96459 | JGI IMG/M metagenome (GOLD analysis project Ga0134127, IMG submission 96459) | Terrestrial soil microbial communities with excess Nitrogen fertilizer from Kellogg Biological Station, Michigan, USA - KB3-175-3 | ecosystem: Environmental > Terrestrial > Soil > Unclassified ...
GGTCGGTCTGGCCCTCGCGGAGCGCTATCGGTTGACCGACAACTTCATGTGGGGCAACGACTATCCGCATCACGAGGGGACGTGGCCGCACTCCGCGGAGGCCATCGAGCGGACGATGAGCGGGCTCAGCGACGACATCCGCGCGAAGATCCTGGGGCTCAATGCCGCGCGCTTCTTCAAGTTCGAGGTGCCGGCGCGCCCGCGCTGAGCGAAAGGTTCCCCATGCTCCCGCCCCGGCCCACCATCTTCGAGATCGATCTCGACGCCGCCGCCTCGAACGTCCGCGTGGTGCGCCAGATGGTCGGCCCCGCGCGGAAGATCTATGCGGTGATCAAGGCCGACGGCTACGGTCACGGCGCCGCCGAGATGGCCGAGACCTTCCTGGCCGGCGGCGCCGACGCGCTGGGAGTGGCCGACCTCGGCGAGGGCATTCGCCTCCGCCGGCGCGGAATCACCGCCCCCGTCCTCGTCTATCCGAACTCCCTGCCCGAGGCCGCGCCCGAGGCCCTCGCCCATGGGCTCACGCCGACGGTGGTGGATCTCGACGGCGCCCGGGCCTATGCGGAGGCGGCGCGGGAGCCCTGCGACGTCTTCGTGAAGATCGACGTGGGGCTCGAGCGCCTGGGCGTGGTCCCCGAGGGCGCCGTGAAGCTCGTGACGGCCATGCTGGAGCTGCCGCACCTGCGCCTGGGCGGGCTCTGCGCCCACCCCCACGCGCCCACCGACGGCGATCCCGCCTACGCCGAGTGGCAGCTCGGCCGCTTCACCGCGGTGGTGGACGAGCTCGAGGCCCGCGGGGTGCGCGTGCCCATCCGGCTCCTTGCCGCCTCTCCCTTCGTGCTGCGCTTCCCGCACACCTACCTCAATGCGGTCGATCCCGGGCGCATGCTCTACGGCATGACCTTTCCGGGCGAGACCGCGCCGGCGCCGCTCCGGTCCACCTTCCATGCGCTGGCCACGCGGGTCATCGCGCTGAAGGAGATCACGCCGCGCGAGCGCTTCGCGGAGGTGGCGCCCTTCCCGGTCACCGCGCCCATGCGGCTCGGCATCATCCCCATGGGCCTGGCCGACGGCCTGCTGTGGCTGCACGCCGATCGCGTGCTGGTGCGGGGGCGACCGGCGCCCATCCTGGCCACGCCCTCGCTGGAGCACACCCGGATCGACCTCACCGCCATCCCGGACGCGCAGGTGGGTGACGAGGTCGTGGTCATCGGCCGCCAGGGCGATACCGAGATCACGCTCGCCGAGGTCGCGCGGCGGCGGGATATCGGCATCCATCAGGTCGCCACCACCATCGGGCCGCGCGTGACCCGCGTCTACCGGAGGAGCGCATGAGCGGCCGCTCGCCGCGAGACGTCGCCTTCGTGGGCTGCAGCACGGTGGGTGCCGTGCAGGCGCGGGCGGTGCGGCGCGCCGTCAGCGTGGGCGGCCGCCGGGTGAAGACGGTCGACGTGCACGCGCACTGCGGCGTGCCCGCCGCCATGGACCTGATGGGCCTCAAGCTCCCCACCGAGGCGCTCCTCATGTCCGCCGAGGACCGGCTGCGCGCCCGGCTGCTTGCGATGGACGAGCAGGGCATCGACGTGGAGGCGCTCAGCATCAACCCCTACTGGTACAAGGCCGAGCGGGATCTCGCGCGCGAGATCATCCGTCTCCAGAACGAGGCGATGGCGGAGGCCTGCGCATCGACCCGGGAGCGCTTCGTGGCCTTCGCGTCGGTGGCGCTCCAGTACCCCGACCTCGCCGCCGAGCAGCTGGAGGAGGGCATGAAGAAGCACGGGCTGCGCGGCGCCGCCATCGGCGGCAGCGTGGACGGGGCGGAGCTGTCCGACCCGCGCTTCCACCCCTTCTGGGCCAAGGCGGAGTCGCTCGGCGCCCTCGTCTTCATCCACCCGCAGGGTACCGCGGAGCTCGAAAGCACCAGCCGTCTCGGCGGCAACGGCCTCCTCACCAATACCATCGGCAATCCGCTCGAGACCACCATCGCGCTGTCGCACCTGATCTTCGAGGGCACGCTGGACCGGTTCCCCGGCCTCAAGATCTGCGCCGCTCACGGCGGCGGCTACCTGCCGTCCTATGGCGCGCGCTCCGACGCCGTCCTCACCACCTTCCCGAACCGCTGTCCGGGGACGCTCAAGAAGAAGCCCACCGAGTATCTGCGCCAGCTCTACTACGACTCCATCGTCTTCACGGGCGAGGCGCTCCGGCACCTGGCCGCGGAGGTGGGCCCGGACCGCATCGTCATGGGAACGGACTATCCGTATCCGTGGACGAGCACCTCGGTGGACCATATCCTCGGCACGCCGGGCCTGTCCGACGCCGAGCGGGTCGCGATGCTGGGCGGCACCGCCGCCACCTTGCTGGGAATCAAGAGCTAGCGCTCACGGGGGACGCCATGGACCGGACACTCTTCGCCAACACGACCATCTTCGACGGCAGCGGCGCGGCGCCCTATCCCGGTGACGTCCTCGTCGAGGGCGCGCGCATCGCCGCCGTGCAGCGCGGCGGCGGCCTGCCCCGCGGGGACGCGCGCGTCATCGACGGCGCGGGCGCCACCGTCATGCCCGGCCTCATCGAGCCGCACGGTCATGTGAGCTACCCCGATGCCGCGCGGAACTCGGACTTCACCCGCTTGCCCCCGGAAGAGCACATCCTCATCACGTTGCGCAACGCGCGCACCATGCTGGACTGCGGCTATACGAGCGTGCTGTCGGCCGCGGCGGCCAAGCCCCGGCTGGACGTGGTGGCCCGGAACGAGATCGAGGCCGGTCGCGCCGCCGGCCCGCGCTATCTCGCCAATGGGCCGGAGCTCACCGTCACCGGCGGGCTCGGCGACGAGAACGCCCTGCATCTGCCCTATCTCGAGACGCCGACCTTCTCCTGGGTGGTGAACGGACCCGACGAGGTCCGGAGAGCCTGCCGCGTGCTGGTGCGGGAGGGCGTCGATCTCCTCAAGCTGAACCTCTCCGGCGACACCGGCCCCAGAAACAGCCGCTTCGAACGAGCCGTCATGTCCGACGCCGAGGTGGAGGCGGCCATGGAGGTGGCGCGCGCGGCCGCGGTGCGCGTGTGCGCGCATGCCCGCAGCGCGGAGTCGGTGAAGATGTGCGTGCGCCACGGGATCGACATCATCTATCACGCCACCTTCGCCGACGAGGAGGCGCTCGACCTCCTCGAGGCGAACCGCGACCGGTGCTTCGTGGGCCCCGCCCTGGGCCTCACCTACCAGGCCTGTCATGCCGCCGGCGAGTGGGGATTCACGCCCGAGATGGCGCAGAAGTACGGGCTGGTGCGCGAGCTCGAGGTGGCGGTGGACACGATGGGCCAGATGCGCAAGCGCGGCATCCGGGTGCTGCCCGGTGGCGACTACGGCTTCGCCTGGAACCCGCACGGGACCTACGCGCGCGACCTCCTGCTCTTCGTGGATCTCCTCGGCTTCACGCCGATGGAGACGCTCGTGGCCGCCACCCGGATGGGGGGCGAGATCATGGGCCGGGCGGACGAGCTGGGCCAGCTCCGGCCCGGCTACCTCGCCGACCTCTTGCTCGTCGACGGCGACCCGCTCGCCGACATCAAGCGGCTGCAGCAGCCGGACGCGCTGCTCGTGATCATGAAGGACGGGCACCTGCACAAGGCGCCGTAGCGGCGACGCGCCTCAATCGAGAATGGCGTCTGCCCCGGCAAGCGCCGTATCGGCGATCGTGATGCCGAGGGCCTTCGCGGTCTTCCGGTTGATGAGGAACTCGAAGGTCGTTGGCTGCTCCACGGGAAGGTTGGCGGGCTTCGCGCCCCTCAGGATCTTGTCGATGTAGATGCCGGCCCGCCGGAAGATCACCTGGTAACTCGGTCCATATGACATGAGCGCGCCGGCCTCCAGCGTCTCCCGAGAGTACACCATGACCGGCAGGCGTTGGGCTAGGGCTAGGTCCGCGACCTGCTTCCGCTCGGCGAAGAAGAGGCCGTCGCCCCCCACGACCACCCCGTGCACCCCGTCTTGACTCATCTTCGAAAATGCGGACTTGAAGTCGCCGGCGCCCCGCACCTCGACCGGACGGAGCGTTAGGCCCAGGCGGCTCGCGGCGGCCTGACTCTCCGCGATGTAGCGCTGCGCGCCTGCTGGATCGTTCCCGTTCACGAGCAGCGCCACACGAGGCCGGTCGGAGAGCGCCGTCTTGAACAACTCGAGCCGCTTCCCGCTCAGATCGGACGAGATGCTGGACAGTCCGGTGATGTTCGCGCCCGGCCGTGCGAGGCTGGTAACGAGGTTGGCCCTGACGGGATCCGCCACCACGATGAACACGATGGGGATCGTCGTGGTGGCGCGCTGAGCGGCCAGCGCCGCCACCTGCGTCACCGCCACGAGAACGTCGACTTTCAGCGCCGCGAGGTCGGCGGCGAGGCTGGTGAACCGCTCGGGGATCTCCGCCGGGAAGCGGTTTTCCAGCTCGATGGTCTTGCCCTCGACATAGCCAACGTCCCTCAGGCCTTGCCGTAGCGCGCCGAGGTAGATTGCCTCTTCCTCGGCGCTCGCCGCATGCCATAGGACTCCGACCTTTGGTATCCTCACGGGCTGTGCTCGCGCGGTGAGCGGTGAAGCCACCACGGAGCCGCCGACGAGCATCACGAAGTCGCGCCGTCTCATGATCGCCTCCCGGGTGTGATCGCCCCTTTCAACGCAATCGCCCATACCGCCGTACAGTCTGGACGTCACGCGTTAACGGGGCATTAGGTGGGGCGTTAAGAATCGCCGCGTGGCGGGCGGGCGTCGGTGCTGCGGAAGTGGGGGTGCTATAGTCGCCCTGGCACCCGCTGGGTACCCGGAGGTCGGCATTGGCCCGCTTGGTCCTCACCGTGTTCGGTGGCTTCGAGGCCCGGGTAAACCCGCCGGGTCGGCCCCTCCATGTGCCGCTCAAGAAGGGCCGGGCGATCCTGGCCATGCTGGCCTGGGCTCCCGGCGGAGCGAGGACGCGCGAGACCCTGATCGGCCTCCTCTGGCCCGAGCTCGACCAGGCGCAAGCGCGCAACAGCTTCCGAGTCACTCTGTCCTCCCTCCGGACCTCGCTCGCCGCCGCGCGGATCGAAGGTTTGCGAGTCGAAGGCGACACGGTGGCCCTCGATCCCGCCAACGTCACCAGCGACGTCGCCGCCTTCCGCCGCCTGGTCGCGCTCGGTACGCCCGAAGAGCTCTCCGAGGCGGTAGGCTTGTATCGGGGTGACCTGCTGGATGGGCTCGATGTCGGCGCGGCAGCGTTCGACGAATGGCTGTCGACCGAGCGCGAGCAGCTCCGGATCGTCGCGCAGGGCGCGTGTGAGAGGCTCCTCGCGCATCAGCTCCGGGCCGGCGCCGATGAATTCGCTCTTGCCACCGCGCTCCGGCTGGTCGCCCTCGATCCGCTGCTGGAGCCGGTCCACCGGACCGTCATGCGACTCCAGGCAAAATGCGGCCGCTTCGGGGCGGCGCGCCGTCAGTACCAGGCATGTGCCACCGCGTTGCAGCGTGAGCTCGGGGTGGCGCCCGGGGCCGAGACCCGGCGTCTCTACGAGGAGATCGTCCGATCGAGCGCCCACGACCGGGGATCCGTCTTCCCCTCCCGTCACGCGACGGATGACGCGCTGGGGCATCCGTCCCCTGCGGCGTCATGGCTGCCGTCGCGGGATCTGCCCCAGGTCGGGCGGATCGAGGAGATGGCGCGGCTCCGCGAGGCACTCGTACGCGCGCGTCGCGGGCAGGGACAATGCCTCGCCGTGGTCGGGGAGGCCGGCATCGGGAAGACCCGACTGGTCAGCGAGCTGGCAGGGGAGGCGCTACGGAGTGGCACTCGAGTGTGGCTGGGTCGGGCCTATGAGAGCGACCGCATCCTCACGTTCGGCCCGTGGGTCGACGCCATCCGCGCCAGCGGACTCGTCGAGGACGGCGCATGGCTCGCCGGCCTCAGCCCGGTATGGCGGGCCGAGCTGGGCCGGCTCGTCCCGGAGCTCGGCGAGCCCTCCCGCGAGGGGTCCCGCCATCAGGACGGCGTCAGGCGGCTCTTCGAGGCGGTGGTACAGCTCGTGCGGCACGTGATCGACCGGGAGCCTCTCGTCCTCATCCTGGAGGACGTGCACTGGGCCGATGAGCTGAGCGTGCGCCTCCTGGCCTTCCTCGCTCGCCGCATCGCAGGGTGGCCGGTGTTGATCCTGGTGACGGCACGGGAGGAGGAGGTGGATGCAAGGTCCATGCTCCAGCGTACGCTCGAAGAGCTCGCGCCGGCGGGGCTGCTCGCGCGGGTATCCGTGAGCACCCTCACGTTGGAGGACACGACACGCCTCGTCAACGAGATCGTCCTCGCCGACCGCAAGAAGATCGAGACTGAGTCGGCGGCGAGGCAGATCTGGGCGTTGAGCCAGGGCAACCCATTCATGATCGTCGAGGCCGTTCGAGCCCTCGGCGAGGGCGCGAGCGCGCCGGCCGAGGGAATACTCCCTCTACCGCCACGCGTGCGCGAGCTCGTCGCCAGCCGGCTCGACCGGCTCAGCGAACGAGGCCGGCGGCTGATCGCGGTGGCGGCCGTCATCGGTCGGGCATGCGAATTCCGGGTGCTTTGGCGGGCGTCGGGGCTGGGGGACATCGAAGCGGCCGAAGCGGTCGAGGAGCTGACGCGCCGGCGCCTCGTCCACCAGCTCGGGAACGGATTCGACGTCACCCACGATTGGGTTCGAGACGTTGCCTACCACGCACTCCAGGCTGCCCTCCGGCAGGTGCTTCATTCTGCGGTGGCGAGGGCCCTCGAAGAGCAGTACGCCGCGAACCTGGAGCCCCACTATCCGGAACTGGCCAGGCACTACCGTGACGGCGAGGTGTGGGACAAGGCCGTGTTCTACCTGCACGCGACGGGACGGGCGGCGGCGGCCCGCGTGGGGCACCGGGAGGCCGTGTCGCGCTTCGAGGCAGCGCTCGACGCGCTGAGCCGTCTGCCGGAGGGCCGCGACACCATCGAGCAGGGCGTCGATCTCCGCCTCGACCTGCGGTACTCGCTCTCGGGGCTTGGCGAGTTCGAGCGGCTCATCGGCCACCTGCGCGAAGCAGAGCCCCTGGCGCGCAAGCTCGACGATCAGGGGCGGCTGGGTTGGGTGCGTGTCTACGTGGGCTACTACACCAGGATGGTCCGCCGCCCGATCGACGCGTACACCGTGGCCCGCAGTGCGCACACCATCGCACGGACGATCGGGGACGTCGAGCTGGAGGTCGAGGCAGACTACGAGCTCGGGATGGCCCACCTGTTCGCCGGCGATCACGACCGCGCCCAAGACCTGCTTCTCCGGGCCTTCCGAACGGGCTCCGCGAGGCTCGAGCGCCCGCGCGGGCGGGCGGTGACCGCGCTGTCCGCGCGGTCGTACCTGACGCGGTCTCTTGCCGAGTGCGGGCATTTCGAGGACGCTCTCGTCCACGGTCGGGAGACGCTCGACCTCGCCGAACAGCTTTGCTGTCCGATCAACATCGTCATCGCTCACTCCGAGCTGTCCAATCTCCACGAGCACAAGGGAGAGTTCGACCGCGCCATTCCCATCCTCGAGCGCGGCCTGGCCATCGCAGCCGAGCGGGAGCTCACGCTCCTGACGCCGGGAGTCATGGGATCACTGGCATCCGCGTATACCAGGGCCGGACGGGTCGCCGATGGCTTGGCGATGCTCGGCGAGACGCTCACTATGTTCGAGCCGATTGGCGTACGGTCGTCGCAGGCCCATGTGGTCGTCAAGCTTGTCGAGGCCTGCCTGGTCGGCAACCGTCTCGAGCAGGCGGGCCTACTGGCGGCTCGCGCGCTCGCACTGACCCGCGAGTACGGCCTGCGCGGCTGGGAGGCCTACGTGCTCCGCCTCCTCGGTGAGGTCGCGGTCCGCGGCGGGGCCCCCGTCGCGGAGGCGGAGGGGCACTATCGAGCGGCGCTGACACGGTCGCACGAGCTCGGCCTCCGCCCGCTCGAGGCCCGCTGCCACGTCGGGCTCGGGGCGCTCTATCGCGGGGCGGGCAGGCGGCAGGAGGCGGCGCCGCATATCACCGCCGCAACGACGATGTGCCGCGAGATGGACATGCGGTACTGGCTGGAGATGGTGGGGCGAGAGTGAGGAGGCCGGTCACTTCGGCTTCGGCTTGCCGAAGAGCCCCTTCAGGACGTCGCCGACCGCGTCACCCCCGGACTTGCCACCGGCCTTGTCCCCGCCGAGGCGGCGCTGCAGCTCGCGCTGCACGGCCTCCTTGGCCAGACCGACGGCGAGCGCTCCCACGTCGAGGGTGTATCTCGGATTCGCGAGCGGGCCGGTGGCGCGTACGGGCACGGAGACACCGGCGAGCTGGCCGAGATCCCGGCCGGCGGCGGAGGTGAGGGTGGGGGTGGCCGTGTAGTCGAGCGTGCCTTCGCCGATGTCGATGTCGCCGCGGCCCGTCAGCTTGACGAGGGACGACTTGGCCTGGAGATCCTCGTTGTGGGCGACGCCGTTCCTGATGACGAAGCTGGCGGTGAGCTCCGTGAAGTCCGTCTGGCCGCCGCCCTTGGCCGGCTGCGGCTCGGTGGCGCGCCGGGAGCCGACCAGGGCCTGGGCGGCGGTGATGGCGCCCACCATGTCGATGCCCTTGATGGTGCCGTCCCTGAGCGCGGAGCTCGCGGTGCCGGCCAGCGCTTTCTTGAGCGCCGTCACCGTGGTCCCCACCGTGGTCACGTCGAGCGCGACGGTGCCGCGTCCCTCCACGAGATCCTTGTCGGCGAAGTCGCGAACCAGGGGGCCGACGCTGACCCCGGCCAGGTTCTGCTTCACGGTGAAGCGGTTGTCGTGGGCGTTGACGGCCACGCTGCCGGCCAGCGTGCCCTGGTAGAGGCTGGCGGTGATCGGGTTCACTTCCAGCTTGCCCCCCGCGGCCTTGATGGCCAGCGCCACCTGCTCGGCCTTCACGTTCGAGACCTGAAGCGCGCCGATCCTCACATTGCCCGTCGCGTTCAGCGTCTTGAGCGGGGAGAGGTCGAATGGCTGCTCGGCGGGCGCCCCGCTCGCGGTAGGCGCCGGGGCGGCGGGCGCCGGGGCGCCGGGGGCTCCGCCCGCCGTGGACCCCGCGCGCTTGGCGGGCGGGAAGTAACGGTCCACGTTGAGGCGGTCCGCGGTCAGGTTGAAGGTGATGGCGGGAGCCGACCAGTGCGCGACGGCAACCTTCGCGTCGAGGTTCGAGTCATCGACCTTGACCGCCAGCTCGGCGCTGGCGCTCTGCTTCCCCCAGTCGGTGCGCGCGGCGCCGCTCACCACCGCCTTGCTGTTGGGGGGGACGTTCGTTCCACTCAGCGCCAGGCTGCCCGCGATGCGGGAGAGCTGAGCCTGCTGTCGGTCGAGGTCGAGCGTCACCGGCGTGGCGAGCTTGCCCTGGACGGAGAGATCGGGCTGCTTCACGTCAAGATCGACCTCGACCTGCGAGAGCTGGATCTGCGTGCCCTTGAGGGTGAGGGGCGCGATCCGGATCTTGGCCGTCACCTTGCGCGCCGGCGCCGCCAGGATGATATCGGCCGAGATCGCCTGACTCTCCGCCCCCTCGGTGGCGAGCTTCAGGCTGGGGATGGCGGCCCTGGCGTCGAGGCCGTCCTTGGTCTTCGCCGTCACCTCGAGCTTCGAAATGGTCACGCGCTGGGACTTCGGGTCGAGGTCGATGGCGGCGCCCTTCACGCGGGCGTCGATCCCCGACATCCCCTGCGCGTCACCCGAGACCCTGGCCTCGAGCGACGAGAGGGCAACCGCCTGCGTCTCGAAATTCATCCGATACCCGGTGTCCAGGGTGAACTGGAGGTCGGCCTTCGGCTGAACGCTCTGGATCTTCGTGCCGAGGGTGAGCTTGCCGGGCACGCCGCTGGCGAGGCGGCCGGTCTTCAGGCTCAGGTCCGACAGGCGCACGTTGGTGCCGTCGCGCTCGTCGCGCCAGCCGACGTCGGCCTTCTCGATGTCGATGCCGCCCACCTCGACGGCGAGCGGCGGCCCCGCCGGCTTGGGTCCCGGAGCCTCTCCCGGCTTCCCCGGCTTCGCGGGCGCGGCGGTCTCGCCGGTGAGGTCGTCGAAGTTGGTGCGCCCGTTCTTGAAGCGCACGAGGTCCACCGTGAGCCCCTTGAGCCGCACGCGATCGACCACCACCTGCTTCGAGAGCAGCGGCCACACCGCGACCGCCACGCGCGCCTCTTCCACGCGGGCGAACACCGCCGGGCCCTTCGGCTCCGACAACGTGACCTTGCCGACCGCGGCGCCGATCTTCGGAAAGAAGGTGAGGCCGATCTTGCCGTCGATGGTCAGCGTGCGCCCGGTTTGCTGCTTCACCAGCTCCACGATGCGCGGCTTGTAGTCGTTGGGGTCGAAGGTGGCCGCGATGTAGGCGACCACCGCCACCGCCACCAGCAGCAGCCCGCCCAGGCCGAGGGCGATCCACCTCACCGTTCTCATGCCTTCACCGGTAACACAAGGTCGAGGCCTCGTCCACGAATCGCTGAGGGGCCGGCGGCGCCGCTTACCTATGGCGCCGACTCATCCATTCCTTGACGCCGCCGAGCCCACCGCCCTAGTATCCCGCCATGGACTTGCTGCAGCTTCGCGTGATGGAGCGCGTACTGGCGGTGGTCATCGGCGGTCTCTCCATCTTTCTCGGCTATCGCCTCTTCATCAAGCTGCCGGAGCAGAAGGACAGCTCGGGCAAGCTCATGCTTCCGGGCGACATCAGCATCTTCTTCTCGCGAATCGGCCCCGGCGTGTTCTTCTCCCTCTTCGGGGCGGCGGTGGTGGTGGTGTCGCTGCAGCACGGCCTCGAGCTCGATCTCTCCAACAAGGCGAGCGTCACCGCAGCGTCGACCGAGAAGACGGCCAACCTGACTGTTCGCTACATGGGTGGCGCGGGCGAGCTCGATCCCGCCAAGCGCGACGCGCTCCGCGCCGAGGCCCGCCGCACGATTGCCGAGCTCAACCGGCTGCCGACCATGCTCGCCGCCAATGTCCCCGCCTCGCGCCGCACCGATGTCGCGCAGGCGGTCCGCGAGAGCAAGCTAGCCCTCATGGGCATGGTATGGGGCGCCGACTGGGGCGACTTCTCGAAGTTCCGCAACTGGGTCAACGACGGGGAGACCGACCCCGCCCCGCCCGGCTTCGTGCCCGAAGCGGTCAAGACCTTCCGCCAGACCCGTGAGTAACGCATGGTGGTCGTTGCGCGTGCTCCGGCACGCGCCCCTCCTCGCGCCGCTGCTCCTTCCCCTGCTCCTTCCGGTCGAGGCCGGCGCCCAAGGATGGGCGGGCTTCTACGATCGCAAGACGCTGGCCTACTGGCAGGAGCAAACCCCGCCGGGCGTCGAGGAGAACTTCCGCGAAGTCGTCTGGCCCAAGCTCACGCCGGAGGAGAAGCGCGTCCTCGGGCGCGTCCTCCTCGACTTTCCACTCGAGGACGCCTCGCATCCCATGAACTTCTACGCGGTGGCGAGCGGGGCGAAGAAGACCATCACCCTCCCCATCTCGTCGATGCGATTCCTCGGAGACGTGGCGCTGGCCTATGCGTGGCTCAACGACTCGGGCTACAGCGTCGATCCCGTCACCGACTATCTCGCCATGCTCAAGTACCAGTGGCCGGATGGGCTGGCGGGCCGCCGGTACCGGCCGCGTGAGGCGCTCGGGATCCCGGACAATGCCACCGCGACGGCCCGGGTGGGCCGGCAATTCCAGCGCATCTTCGGCACCGCCATCGTCTTCGTGCTCGGCCACGAGCTCGGCCATCTCTACCACCAGCACCGGACGGACGTGAGCCCCGAGCGCTCGCGCCAGCAAGAAGAAGAAGCCGACCGCTTCGGGATGGAGCTGATGCGCCGGATCGGGGATGCGCCCACGGGCATGGTGCAGTTCTTCTACATCCTGGCGCTCCTCGAGCCCTACCAGAGCGATCCCGGCTACCCCGCCCGGCGCGTCACCGCCACCCACCCGGTGACCTCCTCGCGTCTGCGCGCCATCGCCGCCGGCGTCGAGACCAATGCCGCGGACTTCTCCCGCACCGGCACGGCGCCGGCGGCGCTGGCGAAGATCGCGGGCGATGTGCGCACCATCGCCCGGAACTTCGACGATCCGGGCGTCCAGGAGCTCATTCGCCAGAAGGGGCTGAGCGCCAAGCCCGAGCTGCTCGGGCCACGCAAGCCCGGCGCGAGCGCGGCCGCCACCCCGCCCGCCGCGGGACCGTCCACTCTGCCCTTCTCCGGCCGGTACCGCGGCAAGTGGCTCAACACCAAGGGCACCGACTTCGACGTGGAGATGGGCCTCACCAGACAGGGCGATGCCGTGCGCGGGAGCTACAGCTTCGGCGCCGGCACGGTGACGATCGAGGGCACGGTCAGCAGCAATGCGCTCTTCTACAACTGGAAGTGGGGCACGGACTACTTCGGCAAGGGCGTGCTCAAGCCCGATGCGTCAGGTCGCGAGCTCATCGGCACCTGGGGCTATACCCAGGCCGACTCCGGAGGCGGGACATGGACGCTCCGCCGCGCCGACTAGGCCGTGGCGCTGGCCCTTCTCTCCTCGCCGGGCGCCTGATCATCCACGAGCCCAATGGCGGCGAGTCGCGGCTCCCGATGACCGTCGCCGCTTCGAGTCGTGGCCTGCGCCTCACCCTGGGCAAGGTGACGTATGCGGTATGCCGTTGAGCCCACTGCTGTTCCCGCCAGGAAAGAGACCATGGTGGCCAAGAAACCCAATCTCATCGTCATCCTGATCGACGACCTGCGCTTCGACGAAACCGGCGCTTCGGGCCATCCGTACATGAAGACGCCGCACATCGACCGCCTCGCGCACGAGGGTGCGATGTTCGAGAACGCGTTCCATCCCACGCCGCTGTGCTCGCCGAACCGCGCCTCGATCCTGACCGGCCAGTACGCCTCGCGCCACGGCATCATCGACAACGTCGGGCGCGACGTCGCGAGCCATCGCCTGGACAACTACCACATGGCGTTGCAGGCGCTCGGCTATGAAACGGCGCACGTCGGCAAATGGCATATGGGAAACGATTCGAGCCCGCGGCCCGGGTACGACCACTGGGTGAGCTTCAAAGGGCAGGGCAAGCTTGTCGACCCGATCCTATGGGAGAACGGCGGCGAGCACCAGGTCGAGGGCTACATGACCGATATCCTGAATGCGCGCGCGGTCGAGTTCGTGAAAGGGAAGAGGACACAGCCGTTCGCGCTGTTCTTCGCGCACAAGGCGGTGCACCCGGACCTCGTCCAGAATGCGAGCGGCGGCATCGACGCGAGCAGCATCGGCGGCTACACCCTGCCCGCCCGTCACCGGGACCTCTACCAGGGCATGACGTATCCCAAGCGGCCGAGCATGCTGCCGTTGGAGCAGGTGGCAAAGGACAAGCCGGCGCTGAAGATGATGTTCGAGATGCGCGCCCAGCCGTCGTCGCGCGACATCCTCGCCGCCATGGACGGCGGCACGCAGGAGGAGATCCGGAAGCGCGCCGCGATGATGGCGTCGGTAGACGAGGGCGTGGGCATGCTGCTCGAGACGCTCGAGCAGACCAGGCAGCTCGACAACACCTGCATCGTCTTCCTCGGCGACAACGGGTTCTTCTTCGGTGAGCACGGGATCACCATCGAGCGCCGCTTCGCATACGAGGAGGGCATCCGCACGGCGTTCTATGTGCGCTATCCGAAGCGGATCGCCGCGGGCACGAAGCGCGGCGAGATGATCCTGGCCATCGACATCGCGCCGACGCTGA
>Ga0134127_10002332_pt1 | contig 13738 bp, 11 predicted proteins | sample KB31753_FD_96459 | JGI IMG/M metagenome (GOLD analysis project Ga0134127, IMG submission 96459) | Terrestrial soil microbial communities with excess Nitrogen fertilizer from Kellogg Biological Station, Michigan, USA - KB3-175-3 | ecosystem: Environmental > Terrestrial > Soil > Unclassified ...
CTATCTGGTGCTCGGAACGTTTTCGGGAGCGCTCAAGACGCTCCCGCGTTCGGGCTTATGGATGGTGACCGTCCGCAAGGTGTTCGGTCTGGTGTTGATCGGAATGGCGCTGTATTTCCTTATGCCGCTGATGGGTTCGGCGACCAACTACGTGTTTATCAGCTTCTTCGTGGCGTCCGCGCTGTATCTCCTGTTATGGGAAGCCGGGCGAACAAAACCAAAACAATTCGGTTGGGTGCTCAGAGCGATCGGCATCGGGGCGGCTGCGGTCGCGGTTATTATGGCGTTGCCGCGAAAGATCGAGGCGGAAATCCCCTGGCGCCCTTACAGCGAACAGGCTCTGGCAGATGCGAAGAAAGAAGGAAAGGGAGTCATCATCGACACCTTTGCCGACTGGTGCATTCCCTGTAAGGAGCTCGACAAGCTAACATTCACCGATGCGGCGGTGAAGAAGGAAGCGGAACGGTTTGTTACTCTAAAGCTCGATTTGACAAGCAACGATCCGAATTCCGAAGCGGGACGCGCGAAGCAACGGTTTGGGATTCGCGGTGTCCCGACCGTGCTCTTCCTCGATACCATGGGACGCGAACTCGAAAAACTGCGGCTCGAGGGGTTTGAAAAGCCGTCCGTTTTTTTGGAAACCAGGATGAAGCAAGTCGAATCTCCGGTCGGCGCCGGAGCGCTTGCGAAGTCTGCTGACGATCCAAATGCGCCCGTCGCCGACGCTGGTTCAGGATCAGCGCCCGAGCCGGCACCGGCGGTTAGCTTGAGTTTGTTGAACGGCGGAACACTGGCGATCGACTCATTGCGCGGGAAAGTGGTAGTCGTTGATTTCTGGGCGACGTGGTGTGTTCCGTGCATCTCAGAGATTCCGATGTTCAACCAGTTGAAAAAGGACTATCAGCCTCGCGGCGTCGAGGTGATAGCTATCTCGCTCGATGAAGAAGGCGCCGCCAAAGTGAAGCCGTTCTTGAAGGCTCACCCGATGGACTACACTCAGACGATCGGCGACGAACCTACTGCAGCAGCGTTCAAGGTGGATTCTTCCACGCTTCCGGTCACGCTGTTGATCGACAAGCAGGGCCGGATACGATTCCGGCACGTGGGTATAACGACGAAGGATAAGCTTGAGGGCGAGATTGGTTTGCTGCTGAGCGAATGAATGACGCCGGTCTGGCGTTTTTCTGTTATGAGTATCACCCGAACGCTCCGAACACAGCTTAATCTGGCCGACAAACAAGGAGAACTCAGATGACCTTGCAAAGGACCACCCTTCTTCTGGCTCTGGCTCTTTGTTTCGCTTTCGTCACGGTCACAGTCTCAAGAGCATCCGCTCACTATCAGGACAAGGCGTTCGTGCTAGGTTGTGGAGAAGTGAACAAACCGGGAAAGATCCCCTTCACTGAAGGGATGACGGTGAGGCACGCACTGGTTTTGTTCGAGGGCATGACCGCAAAGGCGGAGGCGTCTCGCGCAGTCGTGTTGGGAAAGGACGGCCGCCACATAACCGTCGATCCTACTGAGATGAATGGAACGAACTCAGAGGTCGAGCTACAGGCCGGGGATGTCATCGCGGTGCCGAGTTTGGACAAGCCGCACTTCTTCGCGATGGGCGCAGTGAACACCCCTGGAGTCTTCGATTTCACGGAAGGTTTGACGCTAAAACAAGCGGTGGCTCTCTTCAAGGGCCCGACCCCAACGGCGTCCCTAGGTCGCACGTTCATTGTTCGTAAAGACGCGCTCACTGGTCGACAAAAAGTGATACCCACCAATCTTGGAGCGGTTATGCGAGGCGAGATTGAGGACGTGCTTATCCTGATCGACGACTTTATCTTTATCCGAGAGTTTGGAGTAGGCACCAAGCCGTAGTTCTTAGATGACCTTTCATATTTTCGTAGATCACAAATTTGGGCAGCCATTCAGCCGTCGATGATCTCCGCGGCAATATCCCCGCTCATCACCGCGCTCTCGATCGTTGCAGGCAAACCCGTATCGGTCCAATCGCCGGCAAGAATCAAATTAGCAATTGAGGTTCGCGGACCTGGCCGCAAGCCGTCGGATTCCACGGTGTGTGACAGCGTAGCTTCGCGTTCCTTTACGATAACGCTGTGAACCAGCGTTGCCTCGCGGCTCTCTCGAAAAAGTTCGTGCAGTTCGCTGATAGCCATATCCACCAGGTCATTCTTTGTCCAATCCACAAAATCGCGCGCAGCGCTTATGATCACCGCCACTTGATTCGATCGCTTGCCCGGCGAGAGGATCATATCCTTGTTGAAGACCCATTGACTTCGTGTCCCCAACAAGCCCACGAACTCACGGTCGGTGACCGGCCGGTCAAACCAGAGATTGATCGACACGATCGGCGACGATCCCAGCCGCTCGAGCTCGGAGAACTCCTTTTGTTTTAGATCATCAGGCAGGATGGCAGCGAGTGCTTCGGGCGGGACTGCGCTTATGAAGTAGTCTCCCTCGATTCGTCGGCCGCCTCTCAGTTCGACGGCGATGACTTCGCTTCGTTGGACGATAAATCTTTGGACCTGCGCGCCGGTCTGCAAATCACCGCCGCGTGACTGGATGAAGTCACGGGCGCCGTCGGTGTATAAGTCGCTAAGCCCTACCCGTGAGATTCCGATCCGCGAGCCTTTGGAATCGCCGCCGAACGCTTCCTGCAAGACAACCTTGAGCATTCGGGCCGAAGCGATATCGGGGCTTTGATTCAATGTTGCGACGACCATCGGGTACCAGAATCTCTGTTTGATATTCGTTGACTGGCCGAGCTCGTCGAGCCACTCATCTACTGTGAGCCGGCCGGGCGCAAGGCTTCCGTTGCCCTTTATCGCACGGCCAACGTTTATGGTTCGAAGCTTGTCACCGATGCCAATGCCTTTCATTTTGAGCAGGCCAGCGAGCACATGGAGCGGCGCTGGAAGCGGCGGGCAGTCGAAGCTTGCAAAGCCCTTTCGATCGATAAAATCGACATGTGGCCTGTCTTGAAACCCCAGACGGTCGAGCCTCCCAATTGTTTCGAGAAACGCGATTGTGTGTCGATAACAGCCCATGAAAAGGTGCTGCCCGTTATCTACAACATCGCCGGTTTTTGAATCGATGAATGAATACGCGCGGCCACCAAGGTGATTGCGGCGTTCGAGAAGAATCACCTCGTGTCCGCGTTCGCTGAGACGCACACCCGCTGCGAGTCCGGCAAACCCGCCCCCGATTATCACAACGCGCTTCGACATTTATTTCTTGAGTTTGCTCTTCAGCCAGATGCTCAGTGCGATCTGAAGGCGGCGGGATTTGGAAACAGTGAGCCGATTGCGAAAGACATCAAACTGGACCGCGGGCATTTGATCCAGCAGTTCCTTGTAGATCGTGCCCATGATCTCGGCCGCGAACATCGAATGGCGGTCCATCTCGGGAAGGGAACCCGCGGCCTTGGCGAAATAGGTCCTCGCTCGCGAATGCTCGAACTTCATCAGCTCGATGAAAGGCGCGTTGTAAAGATTGTCGCGAAGCTCGCGTTCGGTGTAGCCGAATCGTTCGAGATCCTCTATCGGAATATAGATCCTACCTCTCGCGGTATCTTCCTTCAGGTCGCGCAGGATGTTGGTGAGCTGCAACGCCAATCCGAGGTTCACGGCATATTCGCGGGTGCGCACGGACTCGTAGCCGAAGATCTCGATGCAAATCAACCCGACCGCGGAGGCGGCGCGGTAGCAGTACTCACGCAGGTCGGCGAATGTTTGATAGCTGTGCCACTTCAGGTCCATTTCCATCCCGTCGATCAGGTCCAGGAACGATTGCTTCGGCAAATCGAACTCCTGAACTGAGACAAGCAGATCCTCGCCGAACTCGGTTGTGGGAGACCCCTGGTAAATTGCTTCCACTTCACCCCGCCAGCGCTCAAGCTCGTTGTAGGGGTTCCGTCCGGCCTGGTCCTCATCGACGATGTCGTCGAGCAGACGGCAAAACGCGTAGACATCCTTGATCGCCTGGCGTTCTGCGCGCGGAAGGAGGAGAAAAGAATAGTAAAAGTTCGAGGCGGTTGCGCGCGCCAGCTTGCGCTGCGCCCCTCGCATCCGAGACACCGTAGACGAGACTGTCGAACCCATCAATTAAGCCCGAAAAGACTTCTTGCTCGCTGCACCAAGAAGAGTTTTTAGTTTGTCGGCGGAACTGATTATCGGCCTGCGAGCGAACACGTCGTATCCGTTCTGTTCCACACGATCAAGAATTCGCATTCCGCCAAGCCAGACAGCGCGCAACTCGAGTCCGAGTCTCCCGCTTACGGAAAGGCACAGTGGTTTCCCCCGAACAAACATTGCTCGGGTGCGTTCGATCTGAAACCTCAACAGGTCTTTGAACCGGTTGCTCGCGGTCCGACTTATCAGATCTTCAGTTGCTACTCCGAATTGCGAGAGGTCATCCTGGGGAAGATAAATACGATCCTTGTCGAGATCGATAGACACATCCTGCCAGTGGTTTGTCAGTTGGAGGGCAGTGCAGATTTGATCAGACCACTCTGACAGCTGCTCATCGCGATAGCCGAACAGAAGGAGAACAAGCCTCCCGATCGGGTTGGCTGATCGCCGGCAATAATCGAGCAGCTGATCAAAGCTCTGGTAGCGGCGAACGGTGACATCCTGCTCGAAGGCCGAGACCAGGTCCTCAAACAGGGCTGTCGGCAACGCGAATTGAGAAGTGGTGTGCGCTAGAGCAACAAAGACCGGATGGCTTGCTCGGCCGGCAAGTGATTCGGTCAGCATCCTCCGCCACTCGCCGAGCATCGCAAGCCGCTCTTGTTCGCTGTAGCCCTGGCCGTAACCTTCATCCGCGAAATCATCCGCGATTCTGGCGAAGGCGTAGATCGAATAGAAGTGTTTTCTAAGCCGCTTCGGAACAAGTGCGGAACCGACGGGGAAATTCTCATAGTGCGAGCGCGCCAGGCGTTCGCAGTACGCGTAAGCGCGATCGAGGGGCCAGACGTCTCCCGTTTGCAGGGGTCCCTCGATCGCGAGAGCGAGATTGCTGACCGCTTCCTGTGCTGCTGTTCCCATTATCGTCGAAGCTTATATTCGCTTTGGGACTGGCGGAAAGCAAGCGCGGTCATTGGTAGTGGTTCGGTTTGAGTTCAGAGCTCAATTTTTGGCTTGCTCTGTTAGGCGCACGGACGTATGAAGCAAGCTAAAGCTTGAACTCTGGACTCTTCCGGCCGCACGTATCCGGCACACGGCGACCTGGCTGGTCGTCCTGCGAAGCCATTTGACACGTGATTTCAGAATAGGAGCGGGCCCGCTCCGGCTTTAAGAACGTTGCAAACTTACTTCAATGCGCGATCGCGGCACGCGATGGTCTTCCGAGCGGCCTCGAGGGCGACGTACGCGTATGCTTTGAGCATGACTGGCGAAGCGCGTCATCGACAAGGGGCTCGACTACGCACTCCTGTTTGCGGCATACGGTTGAGAGTTCGCTGATTACGAGATACCGCGCTCGCTCGAGCATCCTTTTCTCACGAAACGAGAGCGGCTTGCTCATTGAAAGATAAGTGAGGTTCTTGAGAACCTCGGCGACGTGAAAGATGTCCCCCGTTTTCATTCTCTCAAGGAATTCCTTGTAGCGGTCTTTCCAATCGATAGGGGGGTTTGTGAAGTCCGCCGAAAGCGTTTTCAGAAGCCGGTCGCACTGGTTATTGTTTATGGGCGACCTGAGACCTATCTCGACGGCATTGGCGATCGGAACCATTACGGTCGATTCGGTCGCCTTCAGCCTGAGCAGGTAAAAGCTGTTCGGCATGCCTGCAATTTCGGTAGTCGTGATCTTCTCGATTACGCCGATACCGTGATTAGGATAGACAACTTTCTCGCCTATTTTGAAGCTCACAGATACCTCCTTGTGACCATTTGAACGGAAATGTGCCTCGGACTGAGGACCCAGCGGTAACCTATCCATCGACATATCGAATTACTCAGTTATTGACGACGAGCCGCGAACTGAACTCGTCGGAGGGTGCGTGATCCGTGGGCAAGGTCGATTTTAGAACCGTTCCTCTTGCCCGTCCCAGCTTGCTCATCTACTACAAGCTGGAGTTTACAGTAGCCAACTGAAAAGGGTCAAGGACGGATCAATCATTTGTCATTTGTGTTTTCCGCTTTCCATTTGTTATCCGTCAGTGCCCCGGGTCAGCCAGAATCAACCAACACAACTGGAAACAAAAAACTGACAAAATTGAACTATCAAACAGCAATTGTTACGGCATCGTGAACGAGATGATCCACGATCGCCGTAGCGGACCGCGCTCCTTTCGCAAAACCTTTATCACAACATCGTCCCCGCTCTTCAGATCGCGCGTTCCTTTGAGAAAGTCCTCTTGATTGGCGACTGACCGGTTGTTGATTTCGACTATTAGATCATCAGCGGTCATTGCATTCTCATCAGCTATGCTGCCCGGTTCGACGCTGGTAACGAATGCTCCACGAGCGCCTTCCAACCCCAGATTCTTCGCAAGCTCGGGTGTGAGCGTCCTCACGTTGAGACCCAGCCCGGATTTGACCCGGCGGCCATCTTTGGGAACAACGCCCGGCGTCTCATTGGGCTTCTCGGGTGTTCGTCGTGGGATGCGAGGATCAGACGGAAATCGATCCTCTCGCCGTTCTTCGCCCTCTTCCTTGCGCTCTTCCAGCTTTACGTTGGCAGTTCGCCGTTCTGCCGCCCTCACATATTCGATGTTGGCGATGCTGCCTACGGGCAGCCCGGCAATTCGCCGGATTAGCTCACGGACGTTTTTTACCTTTTGTCCGTTTATGCTTGTGATCACATCGCCGCTCTGCATTCCCGCGAGCGAGGCCGGACTGCTTGCGCTGGTCAGTTCTCGAACCAACACCCCCTGGCCGTCCGGGATCTTATTTAACCGAGCTATTTGAGGAGTAATCTCCTGGGGGTTGATGCCCAGGAAGCCTCGGCGGACCCGGCCGTCGCTGATCAGCTGATTGTAGACCTCGACCGCGGTCGCCGACGGAAGCGCGAAGCCTATGCCGTTGTATGCTCCTGTGTTTGTGGCAATCTGTGTGTTGATTCCAATTACTTCACCGGCAAGATTTACAAGCGGTCCCCCGGAGTTTCCGGGGTTTATCGCCGCATCCGTTTGGAGGAATTGCTGGAACGGAGTCGCTCCAGCTTCGGTGACCCGGTCCTTAGCGCTGATTATCCCGGCAGTCACCGTTTGCTCGAGCCCAAATGGTGACCCGATGGCCAGCACCCAGTCGCCCACATTCAGCTTGTCGGAATCGCCCATTCGGGCGACGGGCAATCCTTTGCTGGTTTCAATCTTGATTACCGCTAGATCGGTCTGCAGGTCGATGCCGAGGATCTTCGCTTCGGTCTCGCTGCCGTCCCAAAGCTTTACTCGGATCTTGTTGGCTCGTCTGACGACGTGCGCGTTGGTCAGGATAAAACCGGCGGCGTTGACTATCACACCTGAGCCCGCTCCCTCGCGCGACAGCGCCTCGCTCTCGAAAACTTTGATGTGTGCGACTGAGGGCTCGACGTCCCGTGCGACTCGCGCAAACGTCACCGATAACGCGTCGGCTGTCGTCACCGAGTTTCTGATGGTGAGCCGGTCATCCTCTGCCTTGGCGCCTATTCCGCTGACGATTGCGCCGACCGCGGCCCCAATGGACAAGCAGCAGATCGCAACAAGCACCAGGATCACACGCGTATGACGCGATTTTACGTAACTGTCTACACGGTGCGAGGGGATTTCGTCCTTTTGATACATCGCAACTCCTTAACAGGCGCAACTCGATTGAAGGTTCAAAGATGGATCCGAGGTTCTAACGATTCGAGCCAAGTATATCAGCTCTTTAAATGTTGGTGAAGTTGTGAGTAACAGCTGCTTCGGCGTCCGAGTTTGAAACAAGCCCCTGAGAGCTCGTGTCATGGCTTGATAGACAATCTCAATGGGATCGGACTTCTCAATCGCCGAATCTCAATCTCAACCCGCAAGTCAACTGTTCCTGCTCAATTCTCCTCAAATCGTGCGGATTCCTGACGGCCCTGTCGTGCTTTTCATGGAACAGGATTCGCAGATGTCAACAACCTGATGCAACGATCAACCGACACAACTCAGGCTGCCGGTCTGGCAACAGAGGAAAGGCGCCGACGCCGCACCAGACAGTACGCGGAGATGCTCGTACTGATTCGGGGGCTCGCGCGACGCCACAAAAACCTCGTCACCCGGATCAGCAAAGCCGAGTTGAACGCATCCTTTATCGAGTACGAGCTCTTCCAGCTTCTGCGGATGTTTGAGGAATGTATAGACGACGCCGCCGGAGGCTTCGAGGGAGGCGACACCGCGCTCTCGGGTGCCGAATCTCAAGCGCGGCCGAACAAGCCGCTGCGGTATCTTGCGGAGTCGGGGTCGTCAATGCTCGAAATCAAGCCTCGTCCGGACGGAATGGCAGATGTGCGCATCGACGGCGGCAAACGGTTCACACTTCCTCCGACGCTTGCGGACCTTATGAACGCGCTCTCGATCGACAATGGCGTAAGCGATGATGATTTTGTCGGATGGAAGACGCTCCGGGAGGTCGCCGAGTATCTTGCGGGACAATCGGGCAGGCCGGTGACCAAGCGGGCGATCACGCAGAATGTGTACCGGCTTCGGAAGGAGCTGTTTGATCGCGGCGGCGTGAACCCCTATCTGGTTCAAACCAACCGGCGCCGGGGCGTGAGATTCGCCCTTCGGCGAAAAGCGGCAGTAGCAGCGCAGACAGTTTAGTCAGTAGTTGACTACTGACTACTGACTACTGACTACTGACTACTGACGATACCTTTGGAGAAGACTGATGGCCCATCTGTGGGTTGCGACCGAAAAGAACCAATGGGCGATTTTGCCGCTTGGCGATGAAACCTTCACGTTGACCGAAAATCCGCCTCGACCGGTACGGCCGACGGCAGGCGGCGAAGCGTGGGCCGGCGTGTTGCTCGTGCGCTCGCACGCAACTGATGGCGCCGGTTGGGTGCTGCTTGCGCGACCCGGATCAAGGGTTTTTGTAAACGGTTTTCCTCTTGCGACCGGCATGCGAGTACTCTCGGATCGTGACGAGATTCGAGTCCCTGAAGTCGGGAGCGTCTACTTCTCGACCGAGAGACTTGCTCGAATCGATGAGTTTTGCAGTTCCGATCAAGCCCTTTTTTGCCCCCGTTGCAAACAGGAAATTCAAAAGGGAACGCTTGCGGTTAAGTGCCCCGGGTGCGGCGTATGGCATCACGAGAGCGACGAATTGAACTGTTGGAGCTACTCCGAGGTTTGCGCATTGTGCGCGCAGTCGACCGATTTGAATAGCGGTTTTCGGTGGACGCCCGAGCATTTATGAAAATGGCATTGCGAGGATCACAAGCATCACGCGAGAAGAGCGTCGTGATAGCCGGCGCGGGCGGAAATATTGGGTCGCATCTCGTGCCGCACCTCGCTCGAATGCCACATGTTGGGCGCCTCACGCTGATTGATAAGGATGTATACGAAGCGCGTAACATTTACGCGCAGGACATTACGCCTCGCGATGTTGGAAAACCGAAGGCCGTAGTACAGGCGCGACGGCTGCGACGAATCAGACCGTCACTTCGCGTCGAAGCCATCAACGATGCGGTGGAGCGTGTACCCCTGGGTACGCTTCGGTCCGATGTGATTCTTTCGTGCCTTGACTCACGCATTTCGCGTCAGCAGTTGAACCAGTTCGCGTGGCGGCTCGGAATACCGCTCATCGATGCAGGCGTCGAAGCCGGAGGCTTGCTCGCCCGAGTCAACGTGTACGTGCCCGGCCCCGACACGCCCTGCCTGGAATGCGCTTGGGATGACCGCGATTACGATGCGCTGGAACAAACCTATCCTTGTCTCGGCTACCTCGATGTTGCAGCTACCCATGCCCCTTCGAGCCTTGGGTCGCTGGCGGCTTCGCTTCAGGCTCTTGAATGCCTGAAGCTCCTTGACGGCCGCGTGGACCAGGCTGCGATCAGCAGGCAGGTCCTGTTGGACGCGACACATCACAACCAATACGTCACCGCATTTCGCCGGAATCCCAATTGTCGATTCTCGAGTCACGAAGTCTGGAGGATACGGACGCTCGACCAATCGGCAAGAGACCTCACTCTGTCGGAGGCCCTCGGTCTTGTGCGCTCAGAAGATGGCCACTCAGCTGTTCTCAGGGTCGAGGGAAAGCCTTTCGCAACGCGATTGAGTTGTACGGTCTGCGGCGCTACGCGCTCGTTGGTGAGTCTCGAATGCTCTCTGCGAAAGAACCAGACAACATGTACTTGTGGCGGGCGTATGATTGCGACGGGGTTCGACATCCTCGAAGAATTGAGCGCCAAGGTGGTTCCTCAGCGCGTTTTGAGGCGTTCGCTTCGCAGCCTGGGGCTTCGTCCTGGCGAGATGTTTACCGTCAGCGCCGATGGGAAAGAATCCCACTATGAGCTCCGCTGAGAAGCGAACCGTCTGACAAGAGTTTGAACACCAACCGCCGCGCTGGTCTAATCCTCTCATGCGGTACAAGCAGCCCCGGTCAATTCAGGTAGTGATCTTCACCGGCGAAGACAGGGATCCTAGCTACCTCTTGCTGAGGCGCGTGGCGAGTCACGGCGGATTCTGGCAATCGGTTACGGGCTCGCTCGAAGAGAATGAGACTCACCGTCAGGCGGCAGTCAGAGAGGTGCTTGAAGAGACCGGACTTACCTTTGACCAGGAGGAGTTGATCGAGCTGGGAATCGTAAACACTTTTGAGATCGCCCCCCAGTGGCGCGAGCGGTATGCACCCGGTGTCACCCACAACGAAGAAGTTTGCTTCGCGCTCAAGGTTCGCTCGACTGACGTGCGTCTTGACCCAATCGAGCACGATGCGTTCGAGTGGACGAGTTATGAGCGGGCTGTAGGGATGCTGTACTGGGATAGCAACAAACGCGCGCTGGCCGCGGTGAGGCTGCTCGGCAAGTAATTATCAAGTCCGAGAAGTCAAAAACAAATAGAGCCCGCCCGCCCCAAACAACAGGTTGGGGCCCCACGCGGAAAGCATCGGAGGCAGCACCTCATAACGGCCCATCTGTTCGAACACTCCTGTCAGCCCCCAGTATGACAGGCCGATCGCGATGCCGATCGCGACGCCGTACAATGCGCCTCGTTTGCCTACCGAGAAAGAGAACGGCAATCCGACCATCACCATCACTAGACAGGTAAGTGGAAACGCGATCTTGCCCTGGAGCGCGATCCGCAAATCGAGCACGTCAAACCCCGACCGTGACAAATCGGTGATGGCCCGGCGCAGCTCGTTGAGAGTCATGGATGACGAGCCGACCGTTTCTTTCTTGAAGTAATCGGGGTGCTCGGCCAGCGCGAAACGACGTTGATCAAAGGACTCGAAGCCAACCGGCTGATCGCCTTCAAAACGGCGCTCCCACCCTTTTTCAAGGACCCACTCCTGGCTGGAGTTGTCCCACCACGCGCGACGCGCGAAGAGGCGACGTTTTATGCCGAACGGTTCTTTCGACAGATCCAGCACATTCAATCTGGCGAATGTGTTGCTTGTCGGCGTGAAGTAAGCGTAGTTAAAGATCCGAGACTCGGTACCGAAGATCCATTTGTTTGCGGTTTGATAAAAGGTCTGTGGCGGTTCCTGCCCTTTGCGTATCAAGTAGCGGAGATTGTTTTGCCGGCGGTTGGTGAACGGCAGAATGTAGTCTTGATTCACGAAGACAAAAGCCGACAGCACTATAGAAGCCAACAGTGCGGGCGCGGCCAGCCGGAAAATGGATTGCCCCGAGGCCTTAAGAGCGACGACCTGACTGGTCTTGTGAAGGATTCCGAATGTGATCATCACCGCAACGAGCGCGGCCATCGGGGCGACGGCGTTCACAATCCAGGGCAGAAGAAAAAGCAGATAGTTTGCGACGATGGCCCAGTCGATATTATTGCGGGTGATGTAGTCAAGCAGTTGAAACAACGTGATGATTAGAATAAGTGCTGAAAACCCGGCAAGAATGAAAACGAAGAAGCGCGTCAAGTCCGAGAGCACCAGTCGGTCGAGCAGTTGGGGACGACGAAGGGAGAAGAACGAGCGGCGCGGAGTAGGAGAGAGGGGGAGAGAGGGAGAGGGGGAGAGGGTGAGACTGGGAGAGGGGGAGAACGGGAGACGAGGCGAACCGGTGGTTTCACTGTCCACTCGCCCACTCGTTGTGTCGCCCAGTCTCCCCCTCGCCCCCTCGCCCTGTCGCCCTATCGCCCCCTCGCCCTCTCCCGCACTCGCCCCCTCGCCCTCTCCCCCACTCGCCCCGTCGCCTTTGGCGCCCCACGGCAACGCGTGCCTGATGCTACTAAGCGCTGCCAAGGGATCCCAACCCGGGCGGCGCTGAGCCACGAGCACTGCCACCCCCAACGCTCCCAGAACGATATTGGCAAGCCAGACCCCAAGCCAAACGGGGAGCGGGCCCGAAAGAGCGGCGTGCTGACCCCACAGCGCCAGCAGATAAAAGACAATTGTTATAGCCAGTCCAAGCAGCAACCCGAATGAGCGCCCAGTCCTGACGTTGGTGATCCCAAAGCCCACACCAAGCAGTCCGAACACGAGACACGCAGCAGGAAGCGCTAATCGTTTATGGATCTCGGCGCGCCATTCGCGCGCATCTGAGTCAGCGGGCGTGTGCGAGATCAGGTGGGCCCACTCCATTTCTTCGACCTGACGAGCTTCGCGCTCGATCCCCGTGGCGCCGCTCTTTCTTTCTTCGGAGACCTCGAGCCCGAAAGTCATCTCCTCAAAGCGCGCAGCAGTGTAGGCAGGCGGCTGATCGCCCTTCTTCTTTTCCTTATCGCCTTGCTTTTCCGATGGAGCCGACTGGCTGGCCGGCGCCGGAGACGCGGCCAGAGAAGTTACCGCGGCTGGCTCGTCAGCCGGAGTCTGCGCTTCGGCGGGCTCTTGTCGGCCGGTGTCTGTTTGATGTAATGCGCCGCGTTGCAAATGGAGCTCCGGCATCTCAGACCGCTCGCCCTGCCGGAGCGACCCGGAGGTTGCGGTGACGATCTTCATCTGCCCCGAGCCATTCCCAAGATCGACCAGGAAAATATTACGCCACAGACTATTCGCGCGATCGATGTCCTCAATGTAGATGACTGTTTGCGGGATACTCTCTTCAAATACCCGCGGTTTGATCTCGGCGTTCAAGCCCTGGAAGATCAACGACTGGTTGGCCTTGAGGTCTGTAAGATTGTGAATTGAGCGCGGCAGCAGGTTGAATGTTATGTAGACCATTACAACTGCGATCACCATCGAGAGGACGAGCACCGGTGCCAGCATTCTAAAGCGGCTGGTGCCGCTGGCTCCGAGGGCTACTATCTCGCTGTCGCCCGAGAGTCGGCCCAAGCCGACAAGTGTTCCAATTAAAAGTGATATCGGAAGGGTGAACACAAAGATGCCGGGGACCAGCGCCGAGATCACACGCCAGAGGGTCTCCATTGGAAGCCCGTTGCGCGACGCTACTACGAGGAGTTCTGAAAAACGGCTTGCCTCTTGGGCGAAGATGATGGCCGTCAAGAGCATGAGGCCAAGCAGGACATAAGGGACGATCTCGCGGATCAAATAGCGATCAAGCGTGCGAAACATCGGGATCGAGTCTAGCACGCGGACATGAGAGGCATCAAACTAGGAAGGGTTGAGGCCCCAAATTCAAGTGTGATTAAGAATGGGACTTGAATTCA
>Ga0134127_10002334_pt1 | contig 13735 bp, 11 predicted proteins | sample KB31753_FD_96459 | JGI IMG/M metagenome (GOLD analysis project Ga0134127, IMG submission 96459) | Terrestrial soil microbial communities with excess Nitrogen fertilizer from Kellogg Biological Station, Michigan, USA - KB3-175-3 | ecosystem: Environmental > Terrestrial > Soil > Unclassified ...
CCGTACAACATGGTCGCGATCTCACGCGCGTCTTCCTTTTCAGTCAATCCCAGCGCGTTGCGCGCGGTGACCGACTGCGCCAGCCTCAGGTTGAGATTTTCCAGAAGCTCGGGCGTGGCTTTGCCGTAGCGGTCCAACTCGGTGAGCATTAAGGCATGGAACGTGTCATGAACGGTGGATGCGATCTTCGCGGAAATAATTCCGTGCCCCTGTGCGTCAACCAGCAGGACGCCGGCGGTCGAAAACAGATCGCGCAGATCCACTGCTACGCGCTGCTCCTCGGTGCTCCTGGCGAACCGATATTCCGTCTCCATCTCCGGTCTGTAGCCCGCCTGCTTCTTCAGCCACTGCACGTGATCATCAACAGCATTACGCACCGGAGTGCCCGGCGCCAACGGTTCGAGAAACTCGCGTGATAGCCGCTCCGCCTGCTGTATGCGGGCGTCGATATCGTAGCGCTGCTGGAAGTTGATGTACTCAAAAAGGTCGCCGCCGACGGTTCCAGCAGGAATCGAATTGCCGAACATCTCGATGCCGGGAATATGCGGAATCGCGCCTTCGACGGGCATCAGGCGCTCGCGCAGGTATTCGTCGATACTAGTGCCCGTGTTGAAAGTGGTCATAGCGTTAGCGATGGATCTACAAAACGTTGGTTTTCCTCAGCTCTTGGCGCAGCTTTGGTTCGATTCAGCTAAAGGCTGAGAGCTAAAAGCTGGAAGTTCCCGAGCATCTAAGAATAGACTGAATCAAGGAAATTGTGAGCTTTGGGAGGCCCATCCTACTTGGATACTGTTCCATTGAGCTTCCTTATCAGAGGCGTCAGCCGCAGCGAAGCCGCCCTTCAGGCAGAGCGAAGGATCGCGCGATGGGCATCCCAGCACACGAGATCCCTCGCCCGGCTGAAGAACGCCAGATGTGTGGGATGACGCCCCTCAGGAGAAGTAGTGCAAACTGAGACTCTACAACCAACGAACTCTTCCTGGAACTTTCGCACAGCGATGGTCCTCGCCGTGGCTGCCGATGCGGTCCAGATCTTCGTCATGCCGTTGTTTGCCGAAGGCGCACTCTCGCCCGCGGACGATCTGCTGGATATCGGTATAGCAATCATCCTCGTGCGATTGCTCGGGTGGCACTGGGAGTTCTTGCCCGCCTTTGCCGGAGAACTCATCCCCGGCGTTGATCTGGTTCCGTTCTGGACGTTGTCAGTGATGAACGTCTATCGCAAGTGGAAACTAGCCGCCGCAGAGGAAAAGCAAAAGGCGCGAGAAGACGAGGCACCGTTTATCGAAGGGGAATATAAGTCCCTGTAGTCGTTGAACGCGATTTCGTTTCGAACCAGTTCTGCTTTGCGAGCTTCGCGTACTTTGGGGTTAAACACTGCGAATTCCACGCATGCTAGATGAGCACCTAACCGCAGAGATCGCAAAGTACGCAAAGAAAAACTGGAGGATCCAGGAGCGTTCAATGAGCAGTTCGAATGTTCAATGAGCAGTTCGGATCTTGACTTCTGGAAAGCGCGGTAGGTTTCTGTTTAAGCTCTGGCGAGCTTACCAAGGGCTAGCGTTCAACCTCGCCCAACCCAAATTCCCCTGGCGTGGTTCGGCAGCAGACGCCATAGCTCTGCCACAGCTTGAACCAGGGGCTGTTCGCCAGCTTCGCATCATGCCGCTGGTTGGCCGCGGAGACATCGCTGGCCGTCAGCGGACGTATGTCCGCCATATCGAAGATTCGCTCCAATTCCTCGATGTCGCCGATGGTTCGTTCGACGTCCATGCTGGGGTCAGTATAGACGAGGGCCCAAGTTCTGTCTGCTACTTCAAATGGCTGTTGATGGCTTTCGTCATCTTGAACATGTCGAGCTTCTTGGCGCCGAAAACGGGCTGCAGCTTCTCGTCGGCGATGATCTCGCGCTTGTTCTCAGGATTCTGAAGGTTATTTTTCTTGATATGGTCCCAAACTTTTTTGGTCACTTCGCTCCGCGGGAGCGGTTCTGAACCAACAATCTTCGCCAGGTGCTCTGAGGGTTGCATCGGCTTCATGAAGGCGCTGTTCGCCTTGCCTTTTCCAGCTGCTTTCGCCATTGTCTCTCCTTTGAAAACGCCTTAAATGGATGTTTCCCCGGCGAGCCGGGTTGGGAACCCAACAAACTTTCCGGATCTCAGGCCGCCATTCCTGCGCGGTCGAGTTCCTCAAATTCGCTCTTCGTGAGCTTCACGCCAGCAGCAGCGATGTTTTCCTCTACGTGCTGCACCGACGAAGTACCCGGAATAGGCAGCATAGCAGGTGAGCGCTGCAGCAGCCACGCCAGCGCGACCTGCATCGGGGTCGCCTGATGCGCTTTCGCGGCCCGGTTTAGAGCTTCACCCGCGACTTTTCCCGCCCCGAGCGGGAACCAAGGGATGAACCCGATGCGGTTCTGCTCACAATAGTCGACAACGTTCTCCCACTCGCGATCGGCGAAGCTGTAACGGTTCTGGACCGACGCAATGGGCACGATCTTACGTGCTTTCTCTACGTGTTCGCGCGTGACGTTCGACAGCGCCACTAACCTGATCTTGCCTTCGCGCTGCAGCTCTGCCAAGGCCTGTACCGAATCCCTGAACGGAGTTGCCGGCGCGGGCGCGTGCAGCTGGTAAACGTCAATTCGATCGAGACGCAGCCGCTTGAGGCTTCCCTCAACCGCTTTGCGCAGGTGTTCTGGGGAAGCCTCGTGCGTCCACTGATTCGGCCCTGGCCGCAGCCACCCGCCTTTGGTCGCGATCACCAGATCCTTCGGATACGGATGGAGCGCCTCGGCAATCAACTCTTCGCTGACATCCGGGCCATAGGAGTCGGCAGTGTCGATGAAGTTGACACCCAACTCCACCGCGCGACGCAGGACAGCCAAAGCTTCCTTTTTGTTTTTGGGAGGTCCCCAGATTCCTTCGCCGGTAATACGCATGGCGCCAAATCCGAGGCGGTTGACGGTGAGTTCTCCCCCAAGCGTGAACGTGCCGCTCAGAGCTGCTGAGACAGGTTGCGCCTGCGTGCTCATTCAAATCCTCACTGTTCGAGATAGTACCGTTTGGATGATGCCACGGCTGCGTCCGTCACTTCAGGCTCGCAACCGCAATCGAGCGGCCCTGTAAACCCTGCATTTTACGGCATATAAACGAACATTGCTGACGCAACTCTTTCCTGCGACGAGGGTTTAGATGCTTAGAGCAGGTGAGACCTGCCCTTTTACGTACCTCGGGGCGCCACGTTGCCTCCCGCGGAGGATTTATGAAGCGCCGGATTTTCAGTTTTTTGCTTGCTCTCGCGCTGGTTCCCTCAGCCGCATTGATATCGAAAGCCCAGGATGAAGACGCCAGCGTCTCTGGCCCACCCCCTGGCCCGTCTGGTGAGGCTTCAGTCGACGACAATCGTCCTGATCCGCCGGCCCGCGCCGCCCGTTTGCAGTTTATGTCAGGATCGGTCTCCGTGCAGCCGCATGGAACTGATGACTGGGTTGCCGGCGCGCTGAACCGGCCATTGACGAACTCCGACAACATTTGGGCCGACAAGAATTCACGGGCTGAAATCAGCCTTGGCACAGGACTCGTTCGGATCGATTCCGAAAGCAGCCTCACCCTCACGAATGTCGACGAGAACACTGCCCAGCTGCAGCTGCACCAAGGAGCAATGAACCTGCATGTGCGCCGGCTGTATGACGGTGAAACTTACGAGGTCGACACTCCTAATCAGGCATTCACAGTTTCCAAGCCCGGCGATTATCGATTTGATGTGGACTCTAACGCCGACACTACTGTGATCACAGTGTGGCGGGGCGAAGGTGAATCGACGGGCAGCGGTCCGGCGGTTCGCATTCGTGAAGGCCAGCAGGCACGCTTTGCAGACGGCACCAACACCGCCGACGCAGAACTTCATTCGGCTCCGTCTCCCGATCAGTTTGATGAGTGGGCGAGTTCCCGTGATGAGCGCTTCGACCACTCGGCTTCCTCAAAGTATGTTTCGCCGGACGTGGTTGGCTCCGATGATCTTGATGAGTACGGTACTTGGCGGGATGCCGGCGAATACGGCAACGTGTGGGTTCCCAACGGCGTTGGCGCAGGCTGGGCCCCATATCGCGACGGTCACTGGATCTGGGTCGACCCGTGGGGATGGACCTGGGTTGATGACGAACCGTGGGGATACGCGCCGTTCCACTATGGCCGCTGGGTTTATTACGACAACTACTGGGGATGGGCCCCGGGACCGGTGTATGTGCGTCCTTACTATGCGCCCGCGTTGGTCGCGTGGTTTGGCGGACCTAGCTGGGGCGTGAGTGTCGGCTTCGGCGGTGGTTTTGGCGGATATGGTTGGTGCCCACTGGGATATGGTGAACCCTATGTTCCGTGGTATGGCGTGAGCCGCGGTTACTTCAACCGCGTGAACATTACGAACACGCACATCACCAACGTGAACATCACGAATATCTACAACAACACCTACATCAATAATCATCCGGGCCGCGGAGGACACGGTGGTGGTGGAACCGGCTATCCGCCAACCGGTGGCGGTGGTGGTGGAACCGGTTATCCGCCAACCGGCGGCGGTGGTGGCGGCGGAGCTTATGGACCGCACAGCAACATCCGCTACGCGAACATGAAATCGCCAAACGGCTTTACCGCGGTTTCCAGGCAGACGTTGATGAATTCGCAGAATGTGGCGCGGAATGCAATCCGGGTTTCGCCAAACCAGATGAGCCGGATGACTCCGGTCCATTCGCTGGATATGAAGCCGACCATGACTACTCGGCTTGGAGGCAATACGGGAATGAGAGCTGCAGCGCCTCCTCCGCGCAGCTTCGCACGGCCAGTGGTTAGCCATGCTTCGATGGCAACTGCTGGACGCGGCAGTGCAAGCGCAGGCTACGGGATCGGATCGCGACCGGCTGCGAATGGCGCAACTCAGCGGCCATCGATTGCAGCGGCTGGACGCGGTGGTGTAAGCGCAAATGCTGGCTACGGAATCGGCTCGCGTCCCGCATGGAACGGCGGAGCACAGCGGGCAAATGGTCCGATGAATGCGCGCCCTGCTGCACCCATGAATAACGCGGGTGTGCAGAGACCGATGAGCAACAACGCCAGTGTGCAGCATCCGACCGAAGTGCCGAACCGTGGAGTTGCGTCGCCTGCTGCGAACAGCAACATGCGGAGCGCGGAACGCGGTCCAATGTCTCCGAATAGTGGAGCGTGGTCCCGCTCTGTTCCGCATCCACCGAGCGCAAGCGGCTTCGGCCGTGGAGCGAATAACGGTGCAACAGGGATCCAAAACAACCCGCGATCCAACGTCTCGCGCCCGACTGCGGGAATGAATGAGCGCGGCGGTTTTGGCGGACAGTCAGTCCCTCGGCCCTCGGGAGCAAGCTTGCCGGGCGCTGGAAACAATCGCTCCGAGCAATCGCGGCCTTCGCCTTCATACCAGGCGAACAACCGCGGATACGGGAACGGTTCGTACAACCGTCCACAGCCGAGCTACGGTTCGAATGGCGCGTACAATCGGCCGAGCGACAGCAGCCGTCCGGCTCCCAGCTACACTCGCCCGAGCCCAAGTTACAACCGTGAGACTCCGAGCTACAGTCGCCCAGCGCCGAACTATGGCGGCGGAAGCTATAGCCGTCCAACTCCGAGCTACAGCCGTCCAACTCCTAGCTATGGCGGCGGATCGTACAGCCGGCCGGCACCGAGCTACAACCGTGGATCTGTTGGCCGCTCGATGCCTTCGTATGGTGGCGGCTCCTATGGACGGTCAGCTCCGTCCTACAGTGGCGGAGGACGGTCGATGGGTTCTTACGGTGGCGGAGGTAGGGCGCCATCGTACAGCGGAGGTGGTCGTTCCGGCGGCTTCGGCGGCGGTGGAGGCCGTTCCTACGGTGGTGGGGGAGGGCATGCTTCCGCGCCGAGCGGCGGTGGACACAGCGGTGGAGGTGGCGGAGGTAGTCACGGCCATCGGTAAGCTGCAGATTTGAAACGCGCGCAAGATACGCCGCCCGGCTTCGGACGGCGTTTTCTTTTAGCGTCACACACGCGTTGTTCACCACGGAGACACTGAGGCACTGAGAAAAGGAGCTTTATGTCGCTTCACGGAGATGGACAGATTTCATCACCTTGGAAACCCGTGTTGATCCGTGGAAAGTGAATTTGTTTTCTCCGTGACTCCGTGCCTCCATGGTAAGAAATTCGTTCAGTGGCTCTCTTCCGCCGCAGGCGCCAAGTCGGATGTGTCCACCTTCATCGCAGCAGGCCGCGGAGGCAAATCCGGAGGAGGTTGGAATTTCCCAGGATCCTTTCCACCCAGCGCAGCGGTCATGAATTGAGTCCAGATCGGCAGTGCAGCGCGGGCTCCTGTTTCTTTTTCGCCCAGCGACTTCTTCTCGTCATAACCAACCCAAACTCCTGCTGTCAGGTTCGGCGAGAAGCCCACGAACCATGCGTCGGTGAAATCGTTGGTGGTGCCGGTCTTGCCACCGAGAGGGAGCTTTAAACTGGCTGCGGAAATTGCCGTTCCATGCTGCACCACTCCCTGCAGCATTGAGGTCATCAGCCGCGCAGTGCGCGCGCTGACTACGTCTTTCACGCCCGGGTAGTTTTCTTCCAGCATCCGCCCATCGTAGTCGGTCACTTTCGTGAGGTACCGCGGAACCAGCCGCACGCCATCATCTGGAAACACGCTGAATGCGGACGTCTGCTCAATCAACGTGACTTCCGCCGCGCCGAGAGCGACCGGCAAGTACGGCGGCAATGGCGAAGTAATCCCAAATTTACGTGCATAGTCTTCAACGGTTCGAATGCCCACTTTGTCCGCCAACTTCAAAGCGGGAATGTTGCGCGACTGCGCTAACGCCCGCCGCAGGGTGATCAGGCCCTCGTATTTCTCGTCGTAATTGTGGGGCGAATATGGACCTGACGCCGTCTGGAACGTTACCGGTGCATCCAGGACGGTGTCGTCCGGCCGCGAACCCTGATCGATCGCAGCCGTATAGACATAAGGCTTGAATGACGAGCCTACCTGCCGCAATGCCTGCGTCGCACGATTGAATTTTGACAAGTTGAAGTCGCGTCCGCCCACCATGGCGCGGATATCACCGGTGGCGTTATCGATCGCCAAGAGCGCCCCCTGCACACCCGAGTCTTGCTCCAGGCTGACCTTTGCCTTTCCTCCTGGGTCGAACGCAAGGATCTTCACGTAAGCGACGTCACCCTGCTTGAGAATTTGTGGAATCTTCTCATGGGTCCATGCGACGTCCGGCGGCCCGAGGGTCGCGAGATAATTCCCGACCTTTAACGTTGCACTGCCCCACGGCCACACCGCCGTCACGAGAGCATGCGTGTAAGTGCCCACTTCCAGCGCCTCGTCCCAGTCGGGATGCTTGTAGCTGTTGAGAGTCTCGCCTTCCAGCAAAACGTTATCGAGATGCGCTCTCCAGCCATGCCGGCGTTCGTATGCTGCAAGGCCATCCAGAAGCGCACGGTTCGCGGCACTCTGCAGGTCCATGTCGAGGCTGGTGTAAGCTCGCAAACCACCTTCATGTACTTGATCAGTGCCGTATTTATTTTCAAGGTATCGCCGCACTTCCTCGACAAAATACGGCGCGAGCGAGTTCGGATCGTGCGCCAGATGCAATGCAAGGGGTGTATTTCGGGCTTCGGTCGCTTGTTGCGCCGTGATCTTTCCATCCTCAAGCATGGCGTTGATCACCAGGTTTCTCCGTTTCAACGCTGGACCGGGGTGATTGACCGGAGAATAGTTGCTCGGCGCCTTGGGCAGGCCGACGATCAATGCCGCTTCCGGCAGTGTGAGCTGCTTGGCGGCCTTGCTGAAATAAAATTCCGACGCCGCCTCGAACCCGTACACGCCGTGCCCGAGATAGATCTGGTTGCCGTAAAGCGTCAGGATCTGTTCTTTAGTGAAGCGCCGTTCAATCTGAGTCGCCAGCAGGATCTCCTGCACCTTGCGACGGAACGAGCGGTCCTGAGAAAGGAAAAGGTTGCGCGCGAGCTGCATAGTCAGGGTTGACGCGCCCTGCACCTTGCCGCCAGATTCGACGTCACGATACGCAGCGCCAATAATGCGCCAAATGTTCACGCCACCATGTCGGAAGAAATCTTTGTCTTCGGTTGAAACCAGGGCGTCGATCAGCACGGGAGGGAAGTCGCTATAGGTCGCGATCACGCGCCGCTGCAGTGCGAACGAGCCAATCACTCTGCCGTGAACATCGTAGAGTTCGGTAGTCGAGATGGGACGATAGTGCTCCAGTTGTTCAATTTGCGGAAGGTCGGTGGAGTAGACAAAAAGTAAGCCAGAGAACGATCCGATGAGCGCAGATAGAAGTATCAGCAGAGCAAAAACGAACCGGCGTACGGTCTTTTGGCGAGTCGGGGCGACCGCCTGTTCTTCTTCCAGGACTGCGTTCATGAAGGGAAATACCGCTTGCTGCTAGGATAGCAGCCCACCGAAAAGAACTAACCGCAAAGTACGCAAAGAACGCAAAGAAAAGGCCAGGAGCCTTCGAGCGATCGCGTTCTTCCGACCGACCAGAACGAAAAATCCAGGCAAGTACTACTGGAGGTCGTTCTTCACGAGTTCACTGGAGCGGTTCCTTCGCGTACTTCGCGATCTTTGCGGTTCCAGGTTTCGAAACCGTAAGGAGGGGAGAAGATCGCAAAGCTGAAGATCCTTGCCCAAAACAAAATCGCGTGCCGAAGCACGCGATTGGAGTTCCACCGAATTGACTTAGCTCTGCCGGTTCTTCAACACGTCGATTGCCTTCTGCAGTTGCTCATCCTTCTCCGGCGCTGCTTTCTTTTCGACGTCCGAGGGTTGCGCATTTTCGTCTTCGTCGGGAACCGGGGCATCGTCGCCGACGTCAGCCACGACGATGTTGGGCGTAACGGCTGAATCCTGAATGGCCTTGCCTTGAGGTGAGTAGTACTTCGCAATTGACAGGATGAGTGCGCCGCCGTCAGGCAATTCGATCAGCTTTTGCACCGAACCGTCGCCGAACGTTTTGTCGCCGACTACGTCACCGCGAGCATTCTCCAGAACCGCAGCGGCAACGATCTCCGCTGCTCCGGAAGTACCTTTGTTCACCAGCACCACTAGCGGAAGCGTAGTAATCGCCTTCGAAGGATCGGCGTTGTAGGCTTCGCGAGGATACTTTTGGCCTTGCAGATAGGTGATGGTCCCATGATTCAGGAACAGATTCGCTGTCGCGATACCTTCTGCCTCATCGCCTTCCGCGCAATCGCGCAGGTCGAGGATCAGCTTTTTTGCGCCTTCACGCTGTAACGCCTTTACCTTGCTGGCGACTTCCTGGGACTTGCCCTTCGTCAAAGCGTCAATCCGAACTTCCCCGATGTTGTCCTGCAGCATCTTGTCCTGGGCGGCGGGAATGTTCACGATGTCACGCGTGACCACAACCTTCTGCGGCTCGGCCCGGCGTGCACGGACCACGGAAAGATTCACGTTGGACCCGGGCTCGCCCGAAAGCATACTGTGAATTTCGGCTAACGACATCTCGCGTGTCGACTTGCCTTCAATAGCTTCGAGGATGTCCGTGTCCTGTAGTCCAGCTTTATCGGCCGGGCTTCCCGGAATCACAGCGACCACCGAGGCGTAACCAAAACGCTTGGAGATTGCTGCCCCAATATCGCCTTTAGCGCCCGTCTTCCGGCTCTTGTACTCCTTGTACTGCTCGGCATTCAGATAGCTCGAGTTGGAGTCGAGCGACTCAAGCAGGCCGTGCAGTGCGCCATCAGTCACAGCGGGCAGGTTCGGCTCCTCCACATATTCGCCCCGCACTCGCGAGAGCACCTCGCTATAGACTTCCATCTGCTTGTAAGCGCCATCGTTGGAAGCACGGACGCCGGTGACGCCGCCGAGCAGCGTGAACAGCAAAACGCCTGCCGAGGCGACGAGAATAGTTGCTTTAATTTTGTTGGACATCGGACTCCAGGTTTGCGCGGCTACAGGCAGCCGGATAGTCGAATTATATCCGTTTTGATGCGAATCTCTGGAACTTCGGTGCATCGCCGGTAACCTGTTCTGCTTTGGTGTAAGATGACGGCTTTTGAGGTCTCCTATGGTCCGTTTCGCTCTCCTGTTGCTTGCTTTGCTCGTTCCCGCTGCTACCTACGCGCAAACTGATGAATGGAAACAGCTTTTCGACGGCAAAGACCTGACTGGCTGGAAACATGTCGGCCCGGGATACATGACGGTCGAAGACGGGCTGATTCAGACCCATGGCGGAATGGGACTGCTCTATTGGACGGGCGGCAAGCTGGGCGACTGTACCCTTCGGGTTGTCTTCAAGATGCGCGATAAGGACGACAACTCCGGTGTATTTATCCGAATTCCCATCGAGCCGCGCGAAGAGTGGATGCCCGTGCATTATGGGTACGAAGTCCAGATTCTGAACCATCCCGAGCCTTTTGGTGAGGACAATCGCCATTCAACCGGGATGTTGTATTCGCTCACCAAGCCGCTGGTTCCCGATATGGGCAAGCCGGGTCCTGAGTGGAACACCATGGAAATCACAATGGACGGACCACGGACGATCGTCGTCCTGAACGGAACCAAGGTGGTCGATTACAAAGAAGGAGATCCCGTTCCTGAGCGCAAGGAAAACTTCGAGCCACAGCGTGGGCCGCGTCCCAACGAAGGTTACATCGGCCTTCAAAACCACAGTGATAATGACATCGTGTTCTTCAAAGAAGTCGCGGTGAAAATGCTGAAGAAGTAAGTTTCAGGCGCTAGGCGTCAGCTTCAAAGGTTTCAAGGTTTCGAACGTTTCAAGGTTTCTCGGCCCGCAGTATTGAAACCTTCGAAACCTTCTGACCTTGAACCTTATTCCAAAATGTCTTCTTCTCCCGAGATACTCACTTTCGAAGCTGCTCGCCACCTGGTCGAGGAGCACGCCAAGACTTTGCGGCCGCGCGGGCGCGAGTTGCTCTCCCTCCTCGATGCTGTCGATCGGGTACTCGCTGAGCCAATACACGCCGACAGAAACATTCCGCCGTTTCCGCGAGCGACTCGTGATGGCTATGCGGTCAAAGCCGCGAATGTTCAGACAGTCCCCGCGCATTTGAGAATCATCGGCGAAATGAAGGCTGGAAGTGCGATAGGCGAGCTTTCGCTCGGCAGCGGCCAGGCAATCGCGATCATGACCGGCGCGCCTGTTCCCGAAGGTGCCGACGCGGTGCTCATGATTGAACACACGTCGCACAACGATGATCGCCTCGAGATCACGAAAAGTGTTTCGGAAGGCGAGAACATCGTGCCTGCGGGTGCAGAGGGCCGCAAGCGTGACTTGTTACTCCAGGCAGGAACACGGCTCGACTACGCCGCAATTGGCGTCGCAGCGGCAGTGGGACGTTCAAGAGTACTCGTTTACGAGAAGCCGAAAGTGGCAATACTCTCCACGGGAGATGAAGTCGTTGATATCGATGTTCCTCCCGCTCCTCATCAGATCCGAAATTCGAATTCCTACTCTCTTGCCGCCCAGGTTCACGCAGCCGGAGGCGAACCGGTGATCCTGCCTATTGCTCCCGACGAGCCCGCCCGGTTGCGCGAACTGCTCGCGGAGGCACTCGATTGCGATCTCCTCCTGATCGCGGGCGGCGTATCCATGGGCAAATACGACCTGGTGGAGCAGGAACTCGCGGCACTGAAGGCCGAGTTCTTCTTCACTGGCGCTAAGATCCAGCCTGGCAAGCCCATCGTTTTCGGTCGCGTTCCATGTGGGGCGGACATTCCTGTCCGCCAAAACGGTGTGAACCACAAATACTTCTTCGGTCTCCCCGGAAACCCGGTTTCCACCATGGTGACCTTCGAAATCTTTGCCAAGGTCTGCATCCAGGCGCTCGCCGGACTCACTCCCGCGCCACTGCGTTTTATTCACGCAAAACTCAAAACTCGAGTCCAGACCAAAACGGGCTTAAAGCGCTTCCTGCCCGCGCAGCTCTCAGGCGAGTTCGAGAATGCGGAAGTCGAGCTCACGCGCTGGCAAGGTTCGGGCGATATTGCCTCGGTCGCACGGTCCAACTGCTACTTGGTAATTCCGCCCGATCGCGAACAGATCGAAACCGGAGAATGGGTCCCAGTGCTGCTTCGGTAACAGGTTCGACGCACTCTCCACTGCTAAGATGAAGGTTCATCGTGGCCCGCAAGCTTTCCCACTACGACGATTCCGGTCGCGCCCGCATGGTGGATGTTTCCGCCAAGAATCGAACTGCGCGCCAGGCGGAGGCCAGCGCCTTTGTGGCCATGAGTTCTGAAGTAATGCGATCGCTCGCGTCGAACCCAAAGGGGGACCCGCTGGAAACGGCGCGCCTGGCCGGGATCATGGCGGCCAAGAAAACTGCGGAACTGATACCTCTGTGTCATCCCCTGCCGCTGTCGCACGTTGATGTCGAATTGCGCGAGTGCGAGAATGGAATTGCGATCTCCTCGCGTGTCCGTACGACAGCAGAAACCGGGGTGGAAATGGAAGCCTTGGTTGCCGCCAGCGTTGCGGCCCTGACTGTCTACGACATGTGCAAAGCGGTCGACAAGGGTATCGAGATTCGCGAAGTGGTACTTCAGCGTAAGTCAGGTGGAAAGAGTGGCGACTACATTCGCAAGAAGTAGCTTTTCCTGACGCCTGAAACCTGAAGCCTGTAACCTGATATGCATAGCGACGTCAAAGTTCTGTTAGTGGACGACAACCCGATGGTGCTGGCGATGTTGCGCGATGCCATCGCGCCTCTCGCGCGCGTGAGCACCGCCGGCGATGGCGCGGACGCTTTGCTTAAAGCCGTCGAAGACACTCCAGATCTCCTTGTCAGCGACTTCCGCATGCCGGGCATGGATGGTCGCCAGCTGGTCGACAAACTCCGCAGCCGCTCAACTACGTCAGGGATTTCCGTCATCCTGCTGGCAACGAAATCCGACATTTCGGAAAAGCTCTCCATTCAAGACCACACCGCTGACGACTATGTCGAAAAGCCATTCTTCCTTCGCGAAGCCACGCAGCGCATTAAGCGAATTATCGATCGCATTGCGCTCGAAAAGATGTCGAAGTCATCATCCGGCGACGGCATTGTCCGCGGCAGCCTCGCGCAAATGAACGTCATTGATCTGGTGCAATCCCTCGAGATGGGCCGCAAGAGCTGCCTGCTCACGCTGACCAAGGATGGTGATAAGTGCGAGATGTACTTCAGCGAAGGCCAGGTTCCGCACGCGACCTACGGTTCACTGAACGGTGATGCTGCCGTATTCAAGGTGCTGAAGTGGACTGGCGGGAATTTCCAGATCAATTTTGAGGGCAAGACCAAGCAGCAGACCACCACTCTGAACACCCAGGGCCTCCTCATGGAAGGCTTGCGCCTGCTCGATGAGGAGAAGCGCGACCAGGGTGGACAAACAGAGGAGGAAGATGACGTCCTCCTCGATTCCTGAGGCATTCCGCGCTTCGGTTCTCACGGTGAGCGACTCGTGTGCGCGCGGCGAACGTAACGATCTCTCTGGTCCGGCGGTCGTCAAGGCGCTCCAGCAACATCACTTCGCCATCATCGAGACGCGAGTGGTCCCAGATGAGCACGCTGCAATCATGAAGGCAATCGTCGAGCTCTCTCGCAGGGCGCGGCTGGTGGTGACCACCGGAGGGACGGGAATTTCCACCCGCGATGTCACGCCGGAAGCAACTCGCACTGTTTGTGGACGCATGCTCGAC
>Ga0134127_10002335_pt1 | contig 13720 bp, 11 predicted proteins | sample KB31753_FD_96459 | JGI IMG/M metagenome (GOLD analysis project Ga0134127, IMG submission 96459) | Terrestrial soil microbial communities with excess Nitrogen fertilizer from Kellogg Biological Station, Michigan, USA - KB3-175-3 | ecosystem: Environmental > Terrestrial > Soil > Unclassified ...
AGCTCGCGGTCCGGCAGCGTGTCCAGGCTGGCCACGTCGGCGATCACGGCCAGCGGCTGGTGGAACGCACCGATCATGTTCTTGCCGCGAGCGTGATTGATCGCCGTCTTGCCGCCGACCGAGGAATCGACCTGCGCGAGCAGCGTGGTCGGCACCTGGATGAACGGAATCCCGCGTTGATAAACCGCAGCCGCAAAGCCTGCGACGTCGCCCACGACCCCGCCGCCCAGCGCCACGATGAGCGAATCACGGCCCAGCCGCGCGGCCAGCAGCGCATCGAACAGGCCATCAAGGGTCGCCCAGCCCTTGGCCTGCTCGCCATCTTCGATCAACACCGGCACCGCCTGCGCGCCGGCCTGCGCGAGCGCTTGCCGCACGCGCTCGAGGTAGAGCGGCGCCACCACGGGATTGGTCACGATCGCGACGCGCCTGCCCTCGACATGCGGCGCGTACAGGCGCGCCTCGCCGAGCAGGCCCGCCCCGATGTGGACCGGGTAGGCGCGCTCGCCCAGGGCTACGCTGAGAGTTTGCATTCCGCGTCCAGCCGCGCGAGCAGGTCCTTGGCGAGCGCCTGCACGCTTTGCTTGCCGGTATCGAGCACGAGGTCCGCAATTTCCCGATACAGCGGATCTCGCTCCGCGTACAGCTGTTCCAGCTTCTTCTGTGGATCCGGCGTCGCCAGCAGCGGACGGTTGCGGTCATGCCGCACGCGCTGCCAGAGGAAGCCCGGGCGCGCATGCAGGTAAACGACGGTGCCGCGCGCCGCAATGCAGCGCCGGTTCTCTTCGGACAGTACCGCGCCGCCGCCGGTCGCGATCACCGCGGCGTCCAGCGCGCAAAGTTCCGCGATCGCCTGCGACTCGCGGGTGCGGAAACCCGCTTCCCCCTCGATGTCGAAAATCACCGGGATCCGCACGCCGCAGCGGCGCTCGATTGCTTCGTCCGAATCGTAGAACGTGCGCTTCAGCCGGCGCGCCAGCAACCGGCCGACGGTGGTCTTGCCGGCGCCCATCATGCCGACGAGGATGAGGTTGTTGCGCTCGGTCGTCACGGCGTCATTGTACGCAGTTGAAAAAACAAACGGCCGGGAGGGCCCGGCCGTTCGATCGCTTCCTGAGGCGCGGCTCAGCGAACGGTCATGCGCTCGTTCACGATGCGCGGGGTGATGAACACCAGCAGCTCGGTCTTGCTCGAGGTGTTGACCTGGTTCTTGAACAGGAACCCGATATACGGCAGGTCGCCGAAGAAAGGGATGCGCGTGGTGTCGTTGCGGTCGCGCTGGTCGTAGATTCCGCCGATCACGACCGTGCCGCCGTTCTCCACCAGCACCTCGGTCTTGACATGCTTGGTGCTGATCGTGATGCCCGCAGGCGTGGTCGCGCCAGGCTCGTCCTTGTTCACGTCCAGCGTCATGATGATGTTGCCGTCCGGCGTGATCTGCGGCTTCACCTTGAGCGAAAGGTTCGCCTTGCGGAAGGAAACGCTGGTTGCGCCCGAGGAGGTCGCCTGCTGATAGGGAATCTCCGTGCCCTGCTCGATCACTGCCTCGACCTGGTCGGCGGTAAGCACGCGTGGGCTGGAGATGGTCTTGCCCTTGCCGTCGGCTTCCAGCGCCGAAATCTCGACGTTCAGGAAGCGCGTCAGCGCGCTGTTGAACAGCACGAAGGAGAACACGCCGGCATTGAACGAATTCAAGCCGGCCGCCGGCAGACTGGACTGGTTCGAATTGGCTCCAAAGATGTTGGGCTTGCCCTCCGCGAAGCCCAGAGTCTGAAGGGTATTGCCGACCTCGGCGCCGACCCCGACATGGACCCCGCCCTGGCCGCCGATTCGCCGGTCCCGAGAGGTATCGAAATATCCCAGCCGCGTGCCGAGGTTGCGGTTGAACAGCTCGTTCGCCTCCACGATGCGCGCCTCGATCATCACCTGGCGCACCGGCACGTCGACGTTAGCAACGATGCGGCGGATCGCTTCGAGCCTGCTGGCCGTGTCGCTGATGAACAGCTTGTTCGAGCGCGGATCGATCACGGCGCTGCCGCGCTTCGAAAGGATGCGCTGCTTGTCGTCGGTCAGGATTTTTACGAATGCGTCCGCCTTGTGATAGTTGAGCTGGAAAATCTCAGTTTGCAGCGGCTCGAGATCGCTGATCTGCGACTGCGCCTCAAGCGCGAGCTTCTCGCGCGTGGCGAGCTCGTCGCGCGGCGCGATCCAGATCACGTTGCCGGACTTGCGCAGGTCGAGGCCGCGCGTCTGCAGGATGATGTCCAGCGCCTGGTCCCAGGGCACGTCCTTCAGGCGCAGCGTGATGTTGCCGGCGACCGTGTCGCTGGTGATGATGTTGAGGTCGGTGAAGTCGGCGATCACGTTCAGCACCGCGCGCACCTCCACGTTCTGGAAGTTGAGCGACAGCTTTTCGCCGGTGTAGCGCCCCTTCTGCGACACCTTGGAGGGATCCTGCACCGCCGCTTTCACCTCCACCACGAACTGCGTGTCGGACTGGTAGGCGTTATGTTCCCACTGGCCCTTCGCCTCGATCACCATGCGCACGTTCTCGCCCTGCTGGAAGGCGCTCACGGTCTGCACCGGCGTCGCGAAATCAACCACGTCCAGGCGGCGGCGCAGGTTGTCGGGCAGCGAAGTCTTCAGGAACTCGATGACGATGTTCTGGCCCTGCTGGCGGATGTCGATGCCCGTGGAAGTGTCGGTAAGGTCGACCAGAATCCGTCCTTCACCGGCATTGCCGCGTCGGAAATCGATATCGCGGACCGCGTGCTTGGCGTCCGCGCGGCCGTCGGCGAAGTGCGATACCTGGCCGGCGGCGCCGGTGGGTGCGGTTGCGGCCGCTGCGAGCGTGACGACGATGGTCCTGCCGTCCACCGCCACTTCGTGGGAGACCGAGCGCCGCAGGTTGAGTACCAGACGCGTGCGGTCCGCGCCCTGCACCAGGTTCATGCTGCGCAGCTCGCCCTGACTGACATCCTGCGAGTTGCGGCCGAGCGCATTGCTGGTGTTGGGGAAGTCGAAAACGATGCGGGCCGGATTGGCGACCGTGAAGCTCGCCGGCGCGCCCTTGACCGGTTCCCGGGTGGTGATCCGCACCACCACGTTGCCCCCCTGCTGGGCGACGTCGAACCCTTCGATGCTGTTGGCCTGCGCGAACGCGATTCCGCTCGCCAGAAGCCAGAGGGCCAATATCGCGCCGAGGTCTTTCAGGTTTTTGAGCATTTTCATTTCTTGCCCTCCGACATTTGCACCGTGGCGTTGCGCTCGACCCAGTCGCCGCCGCTGTCCTGCACCACTTCCTTCAAGCTGATCTGGCCTTCGTCGATGGCGGTAATGACGCCGAAGTTCTGGCCCATGTAATTGCCCCTCTTGACGCGAAACAGGTTGCTGCCCGCGCGCACCAGCGCATAGGTGTCCTTGTTCTGCGCGAGCGTGCCGACCATCTGCAGCGCCTCGAGCGGGAACGCCTCGAGCGGCTCCTTGGGCCGGTTCAGGTCGGGCTGCACCCCGCCGCCCCCGCCGCCCCCGGTGGTGGCCGCCTGCGACACCACGATGCGCCCGGGAACGAACGGATCGAGCATGCTTTCGCCGCGGTAAGGCACCGGCTCGTAGGAGCGCACCTGCGGCAGCGGATCGACCCGGCCGCGCAGGTCCTTGGTCATATTGGCGAGTTCCTGGCGCAACTCGCTCTGCTCCTCGCCGCCGCAAGCGGCGAGCAGGGCTATGCCGGCCAGAAGGAAGAATTTTTTCATTTCTTCGCCGGACCTTTCTTCGCCGCGGCCGCCTTGCGCTGCGCGGCGACTTCGTCCTCGTCGAGATAACGGAAGGTGCGCGCGGTCACGTCCATGCTCAGGTTGCCGTCCTTGCCGGCCTCGATCGCCACGTCGTTCAGCGTGACGATGCGCGGCAGCTGGCCCACGTCCGCGGCGAAACCGCCCATGTCGTGGTAGGTCCCGGTCAGCTTCAGGGTGATCGGCAGCTCGGAATAGAACTCGCGGGCCGTCTCGGACGGCGCCGGCCTGAACAGCTCGAACTGCAGGCCGCGCGACAGGCCGGCCTGGTTGATGTCCACCAGCAGCGCATCCATCTGCGCCTTGTTCGGCAGCTGCTTGAGCAGCGCGCCGAATTGCGTGTCGATTTCCCTGAGCTGCTGCTTGTGCAGGTCGAGATTGATCGCCTGCGTCTTTTTCGCCAGATAATCCTTCTTCAGCGTTTCCTCCAACGCGACACCTTTCTCGATCTCTAGGATCTGGTCCTGCCAGAGGAGAAAGTAGCCTGCCACCGGAATCGCCACGAGGACCAGCACCAGCACCAGCAGCTTGGGCGCGAAGCTCCAGGTGCCTGGATCCTTCCAGTTGGTGCGCTTGAAATCGTCTGCGATCTCGTTGAAATTGATCGCCATGGCTTAACCCTTCTTCGCGGCCGCTTTGGCCGCGTCCTTGGCTGCATCCTTGGCCGCATCCTTGGCCGGATCGGGCGCCACCGGCCGCTTTTGCACCAGCCGCATGTTGAATTCCGAAATGCGCATCTTGCCGAGGTTCACCGCCTGGATCTGGATCAGATTCGGATTGGCGAGCCAGGGCGAGGATTCGATATTGCGCATCAGCGTCGAGACGCGCGCGTTCGATTGCGCGTAGCCGACCAGGTCGACGGCGTTGCCACGCTGCTTGACCGATTTCAGGAACACGCCCTCGGGCATCTGCCGCACCAGCTCATCGAGCAGGTAGACCGTCTGCACGCGGTCGGTCTGCAGCGTCTCGATGACCTGCTTGCGTGCGAGCAGCGCCGCGATCTTGTCCTTCACGTCCCTGATCTCGTCGATCTCCTTGTCGAGCTTGGCGATCTCCGCCTTCATGAACTTGTTGCGGTCCTCCTGCGCGCTGATGCGCTGCTGGTAGACGAACCATACGGCCGCGACAATGGTCGCGCCGAGCGCCGCCGTCATGCCGCCCATCACCGCAAAGTGCGTGCGTGCGCGCTTGCGCCGCTCCTCGCGGTGCGGCAGTAGGTTGATCTTGCCGCTCATACCGGGTCGAACCTCCGCATTGCCAGCCCACAGGCCACGATCAGCGAGGGCGCGTCCTGCATCAGGCGCTTGAGCTGAATGCGCGGCGAGGTCTGCATCGCGCCGAAGGGATTCGCCACCACGGTCGGCACCTGGGTGCGCGTGTGCACCACCTCGTCCAGCCCCGGGATCACTGCGGATCCGCCCGCGAGCAGGATATGGTCGACGGTGTTGTAGGACGTCGAGGTGAAAAAGAACTGCAGCGCGCGCTGCACTTCCTGCGACAGGTTCTCCATGAACGGTCGCAGCACCTCGGCCTCGAAGTCATCGGGCAGGCCGCCGGAGCGCTTGGCGTTCTCCGCTTCCTCCGGACTCATGCCGTAGCGCGCCACGATGTCGCTGGTGAGCTGGTTGCCGCCGAAGGCCTGCTCGCGGCTGTAGACCGACTGCTCGTTGCGCACCACGCTGACCTGCATCACGTTCGCGCCGATGTCGACGATGGCGACGTTTTGCTCCTTGCCGCCGCCGGGCAGCTGCTTGATCACCAATTCCAGCGCGGACATCTGCGCGAAGGACTCCACATCCATGACCAGCGGCTTCAGGCCGACGTTTTCCGCCACCGCGTAGCGGTCCGAGACCTTTTCCTTGCGCGTCGCGGCGATCAACACTTCCTGCTCTTCCGGGTTGGTCGGCGACGGACCAACGATCTGGAAATCGAGGTTCACTTCCTCCAGCGCGAAGGGAATGTACTGGTTGGCCTCGCCCTCGACCTGGGTTTCGAGCTCCTCCTCGCGCAGGCCCCCTGCGACGATGATCTTCTTGGTAATTACCGCGCCCGTAGGCACCGCCATCGCGACGTGCTTGGTGCGCGTACCGAGGCGCTTGTAGCCGCGTCCGACCGCATCGGAAACCGCCTCCAGGATATTGATGTTGCCGTCGACCACGGCATCCTTGGGAAGCGCCTCGATAACGTAGCGCTCCACCCGGTAGGCGCCTTTCCCAGCGTCTACGATCTCAAGCATCTTGACCGAGGACGAGCTGATGTCCAGCCCGAACAACGGGGGCGCCTTCGGCTTGAAGAAGTCGAGGTTCATGTTGTTAATTACCCTTTTTCCCTTTACGCGTCGGCCTGTTAGGCGCGATACGTAGAATTTGCGTTAGATGCTAGCAACAACTCCCCCGGGTGTCTAGTGAATCTTCCACGCGGAGGAAAGTCTTATAATGCGCCGTGTCCCGGCTCGCGTGCAACAGCCTCACAGAGTTGGCCTAACCCCTTTGAAGTGGCTACGTTTTTTGGCATTTCCGCTCGTCCTAATCGGCGGCGTGGCGGCGGCCGGCGTATTCCTGGCCGGGCTGGTGGTCGCACTCGCCTATCCGAATCTGCCCTCGCTTGAAGTACTTACGGACTATCAGCCAAAGATCCCGTTGCGCGTCTACACCGCGGAGGGCGCGCTGATCGGCGAGTTCGGCGAGGAACGGCGATCGGTGATCTCGATCCGGGAGGTGCCGGAACAGCTCAAGCAGGCGATTCTCGCTGCCGAAGATGAGCGCTTCTACCAGCACACCGGCATCGACTATCCGGGCGTGGCGCGCGCCGCCTACGCCAATCTCGTGCTGGGCGGCCGACGCCAGGGCGCGAGCACGATCACCATGCAGGTGGCGCGCAATTTCTTCCTCACCTCGGAGAAGACGCTGACGCGCAAGCTGTATGAGGCGCTGCTCGCATTCAAGATCGAGAACAATCTCAGCAAGGATCAGATTCTCGAGCTCTACGTCAACCAGATCTACCTGGGCCAGCGCGCCTATGGATTTGCCGCAGCGTCGCAGATCTACTTCGGCAAATCGCTCGAAAAACTGAGCCTCGCGGAGGCGGCCGTGCTTGCGGGCCTGCCCAAGGCCCCATCGGCCTATAACCCTGTTGCTAATCCGCAACGCGCACGGCAGCGGCAGCAGTACGTGCTGCGGCGCATGAGGGAACTCGGGCATATCACCGACCAGCAGCTTGCCGACGCGGCCAAAGCGCCGCTCCATGTGCGTCGGGAAGTCGACAATTTTGCCGGCGTCCACGGCGAATATCTGGCCGAAATGGTGCGCCAGGCGATCTACGACCAATACCCCGAGGAGGCCTATACCAAGGGCTTTCGCGTCTACACGACGATCCGCAAGGTCGACCAGGAGGCCGCTTACGAGGCCGTCCGTCGCGGGCTGATGAATTACGACCGCGGCCAGGGCTATCGGGGTCCGGAAGCCTTCGTGGAGCTCGCGGCCAATGCGACCGAGGACGATTACGACGAAGCGCTGTCCGAGCATCCCGACGTCGATGACCTGCGAGCGGCGCTGGTGCTGGCCGCCAGCACGAAGGAGATCAGCGCGGTGCTCAGGAGCGGCGAGATCGTCACGGTTTCCGGCGACGGGCTGCGCTTTGCGGCGCGCGCGCTCGAGGAGAAGGCGGCGCTGCACCGGCGCATCCGGCGCGGCGCGGTGATCCGGCTGCAGAAGGAAGAGAAGAAGCCCTGGCAGGTGACCCAGCTGCCGGAGGCGGAGGCCGCGTTCGTGTCGCTCGATCCGGGCAACGGCGCGATCCGCGCGCTGATCGGCGGATTCGATTTCAATCGCAACAAGTTCAACCACATCACGCAGGCCTGGCGCCAGCCGGGCTCGTCGTTCAAGCCGTTCATCTATTCGGCGGCGCTGGAGAAGGGCTTCACGCCCGCGTCGGTGATCGCCGACGAACCGATCGTCATCGAGGCCGAAGTGACCGGCAGCCAGCGCTGGGAGCCGAAGAACTACGACGGCAAGTTCGAAGGCCCGATGCGGCTGCGCACCGCGCTCGCCAAATCCAAGAATATGGTGTCGATCCGGATCCTGCAGAGCATCGACCCGAAATACGCGCAGGATTACGTCACGCGCTTCGGCTTCGATGCCGACAAGCATCCGCCCTACCTCACCATGGCGCTGGGTGCGGGCTCGGTGACGCCGATACAGATGGCGCGGGGTTTCGCGGTGTTCGCCAACGGCGGCTACCTGATCCAGCCCCACTTCATCCAGAAAATCGTCGACGACCGTGGCAACCAGCTGGGCATCGCCAGCCCGCCGCATGCGGGAGAAGAGGCGCTGCGCGTGATCGATGCGCGCAACGCGTTCATCATGGACTCGATGTTGCAGGACGTGACGCGCTACGGCACCGCCGCGAGCGCGAGCAAGCTCGGGCGGCGCGACCTCGCGGGCAAGACCGGCACCACCAATGATTTTGTCGACGGCTGGTTCTGCGGCTACCAGCCCCACCTGGTCGGCATCGCCTGGATGGGTTTCGACCAGCCCAAGACGCTGGGGAAGAACCAGACCGGCGGACGCATCGCGCTGCCGATCTGGATCGAATACATGGGCCGGGTGCTCAAGGGCGTCCCCGAAGCGCCGCGCAGCGTGCCCGAGGGTGTGGTTTCGGCGAAAACGGATTCCGACCCCGAAGCAAAAGGGCACGCGGAGTTCTACTACCGCGAATTCGCGCCCGCGAAAGAGGAGCCGCCGCCCTCGCCTTCACAACCGCCACCGCCCTCGCCGTCGCCGTCGCCTCCCCTGGCACCCGCGCAGGTGCCGTTTCCGGTCGTGCCGGCCGAGCGGCGGCCGACGTTCTAGCTCGGAACAGGGGAACCCAGGTTCCCCGTTACCCCTTCCTAGCCTGCGCTCAGCACCACCGGCGTCCCGCCTTGCTGCGAGGCGAGCCGCGACACCGCCGCGAACAGCTCGCTGCCGTCGCGCGTGTCGCGCCAGGCCTTGCCATCGTGGCGGAAGTGGAAGCCGCCCGATTTCGCGGCGACCCAGATTTCGCGCGCCGCGCCGTGCCGGTTGATGATCATTTTCGAGCCGTCCGCGAATTCGATCTCGAGCACGCCCTCGCCCTTCGTCTGCACGTCGGCATCCGGCGCGTTCGCCTCGAACGCGCGCTCCAGCGCCGCCAGCGCTGTGCTCGCAAGGGTCTCGAATTCGCTTTCGTTCATCTCGGCGTCGATGCAGGGCGGGGCCGATCGATTCGGCCCGGTCGATCCTGCTACCATCCTATTTTAGTCGCCGTTTCCGCGTCTTGATGCGTCGTGCGTTCCTCGTCCTGCTGGTCTTACTGCTGGCTGCCGGCTGCGGCCAGAAGGGCGGGCTGTATCTGCGCGACAACCCGCCGCCCGGCGTGAAGCCGCCCAGGCCCGAAGCCTACAAGCCGCTGCCGTACCCGAAGGAAGCCGGCGACGACGAAAAACCGGGCGACACGCAGAAGTAGCCGCCGATGGCCTTCGCCTACCGCGCCGGCGTGCTCTGCGCAGAACAGGTTTCGCTCGAGGAGATCGCGCGCCAGTTCGGCACGCCCTGCTACGTGTATTCGCGGGCCGTGATCGAAGGCAATCTGGCGCGGTTCTCGGCGGCGCTGGCCGGCCGGCGCTCGCTGATCGCCTACTCGGTGAAGGCCAACTCGAACCTCGCGGTGCTCGCGCTGCTGGCGCGGCTTGGCGCGGGTTTCGACATCGTCTCGGGCGGCGAACTCGCGCGTGTGCTCGCTGCGGGCGGCGACCCGCGCAAGCTGCTGTTCTCAGGCGTCGGCAAAACGGAGGCGGAGATCGAACAGGCGCTGCGCGCCGGAATCTTCTGTCTCAATCTCGAATCCGAGGCGGAGCTCGAGCGCGTCGCCACGATCGCGGCGCGGCTGGGCGTGCGGGCGCCGGTCGCGTTTCGCGTCAATCCCGACGTGGACGCGAAGACGCATCGCCACATTTCGACCGGGCAGAAGGACAACAAATTCGGCGTCGCCTATGCCGATGCCGAACGCGCCTACCGCGCGGCCGCGCAGCATCGGAGTATCGAGCTGGTCGGCATCGGCTGCCACATCGGCTCGCAGATGGCGAGCGCTGCGCCGTTCATCGATGCCGCGGCGCGCATCCTCGCGCTCATAGAGCGGCTGGCGCGCGCCGGCATCGAGCTGTCCCATATCGATCTGGGCGGCGGTTTCGGCATCCGCTACCGGGACGAGAGCCCCGCGCCGATCGCGGAGTTCCTGGACGGCGCGCTGGGCGTGCTGGCCGGGCGCAAGGAGATGCTGATCGTCGATCCGGGGCGATCGATCGTGGGAGATGCAGGGATACTGCTCACGAGCGTTGAATATTTGAAGCCCGGCGAATCGAAAAATTTTGTGGTGGTGGACGCGGCCATGAACGACCTCATCCGGCCCGCGCTGTATGACGCCTGGCACGAGGTGCGGCAGGTTCGCGAGACGGAATCGGCTGCCGCCGCCGGTGTTTACGACATTGTCGGGCCGATCTGCGAAAGCACCGACGTGCTCGCCCGGGAGCGGGAACTGGCGGTGCGGCCCGGCAGTCTGCTTGCTGTAATGACAGCCGGAGCCTACGGCATGGTGATGAGTTCAAATTACAATACGCGGCCGCGTCCCGCCGAAGTGATGGTTTCGGGCGGCCGCGCCACGCTGATTCGCGAGCGGGAAACCGTGAATCAGCTCTTTGCCGCCGAGCGGCTGTTGCCTTAGGCTGCACGCCTTCATGAGCACCGGGAAGCGCTACGCAATCCTCGCCGGGCTGGCCGTCGTCGTCGCGGCCGGGGCCCTGGTCGCGTATTTCAGCGCCGATTCCCGCGCCAAGGAGAAGCCGGCCGCCAAGGGACCGGCCGGCGTGCCGGTTTCGGTGGTGGCCGCGGTGCAGCAAAGCGCCCCGGTACGGCTTCAGGCCATCGGCAACGTCGAGCCGTATGCCTCGGTCGCGGTCAAGTCGCGCGTCGACGGCCAGATTCTCGAAGTGCAGTTCCGCGAAGGCCAGGAAGTGAAAAAGGGCCAGATCCTGTTCAGGATCGATCCGCGCCCCTTCGAGGCCGCGGCGCGGCAGGCCGCGGCGCAGGCGCTGCGTGATGCGGCGAGCCGTGACCAGGCCGCGTCGCAGGAACGGCGTTACCAGGAACTGCTGGAGAAGAACTTCGTCTCGAAGGATGCCTACGCACAGTATCGGACCAATGCGCAGACCGCCCAGGCGACGGCCAAGGCGACCGAGGCCGCGCTCGAGAACGCCAAGCTGAACCTCGAATTTACCGTGATCCGCTCGCCGATCGACGGCTATGTCGGCCGCGCACTGCTGCAGGCGGGCAACATGGTGAAGGCGAACGACACGATCTCGCTGGTCGTCATCAACCAGGTCAAGCCGGTGTACGTGAGCTTTGCGATTCCGGAGCAGCAGCTCGCCGCGGTGCGCGACCTGATGGCCAAAGCGCCGCTGACAGTGGACGTAGCAGCGCCGGGCAACGACAAGCCGATTGCGGCGGGGCGCATCGCCTTCCTCGACAACGCGGTCGACCAGACCACCGGCACGATCAAGGTGCGCGCGATCTTCGACAACAATGATGCGGCGCTCTGGCCCGGCCAGTTCTATACGGTACGCGTCAAGCTCTACGACCAGCAGGACGCGATCATCGTGCCGACGCGCGCGCTGCAGACCGGCCCCGATGGCCAGTTCGTCTACGTAGTGAAGTCCGACATGACCGCTGAGCTGCGCAAGGTTGTGGCCGCGCGCAGTGATGGCGACCTGACAGTACTCGCCGAGGGCGCGCTCGCCAAGGGCGAGCGCGTCGTGGTGCGGGGCGCGCTGCGCCTCGCGCCCGGCGTCAAGGTCAGCATCGTGGAGGCGGCAGCTTCGTGAATATTTCCGAGATCTTCGTCCGGCGTCCGGTCATGACGATCCTGGTGATGACCGGCATCCTGATCTTCGGCATCGTCGCTTTCCGGCTGCTGCCGGTCAGCCAGCTGCCCAACGTCGACTACCCGACCATCCAGGTCACCGCCGCGCTGCCTGGTGCGTCGCCTGAGACCATGGCGTCGGCGGTCGCGACGGTGCTCGAGAAGCAGTTCTCGACCATCGCGGGCATCGACTCGATGAACTCGGTGAGCGGCCAGGGCACGACCGCGATCACGATCCAGTTCAACCTCGATCGCGACATCGACGCGGCCGCACAGGACGTGAACTCTGCGATTGCGGCGACTGCGCGCCTGCTGCCGCCCGCGATGCCGACGCCGCCATCCTTCCGCAAGGTGAACCCGGCGGACTTCCCGGTGTTCTTTCTCGCGCTCACCTCGGACGTGCTGCCGATCTCGACGGTCAATGAGTACGCGGAGACGTATTTGGCGCAGCGCATCTCCACCATCTCCGGCGTCGCCCAGGTGCAGGTGTTCGGCCAGCAGAAGTATGCCGTGCGCGTGCAGGTCGACCCCACCGTGCTCGCGGCGCGCGGCGTCAGCATGGGCGAGGTGCAGCAGGCGGTTTCCCACGCCAACATCAACCTGCCCACCGGCACGCTCTACGGCAAGGACCGCATGTTCGCGGTGCAGGCGAGCGGCCAGCTGTACGACGCCAAGGCGTTCCAGTCGATCATCGTCACCTATCGCAACGGCAATCCGGTGCGGCTGGGCGAAATCGGCCGCGTCATCGACAGCGTGCAGACCGACAAGGTCGCTGCCTGGTTCAAGGAAAAGCGCGGCATCGTGCTCGCGGTGCAGCGCCAGCCCGGCACCAACACCATCGAGGTGGTGGATGCGGTCAAGAAGCTGCTGCCCACGTTCCGCGCCGAACTGCCGCCGAGCATCGGCATCGATATCCTCTACGACCGCACGGTCATGATCCGTGCCTCGGTGGCGGAGGTCGAGTTCACGCTGTTGCTCGCTCTGGCGCTGGTGGTGATGGTGATCTTCATTTTCCTGCGCAATATTCCGGCGACCATCATTCCCAGCGTCGCGCTGCCGATGTCCATCATCGGCACCTTTTCGCTGATGTACCTGTTCGGCTTCAGCATCGACAACATCTCGCTCATGGCGCTTACGCTGTGCGTCGGCTTCGTGGTCGATGACGCGATCGTGATGCTCGAGAACATCAGCCGCCACATCGAGATGGGCAAGAGCGTGATGCAGGCGACGCTGGACGGCTCGAAGGAAATCGCCTTCACCATCGTGTCGATGACGATCTCGCTCGCGGCGGTGTTCATTCCGGTCTTTTTCATGGGCGGCATCCTCGGCCGGCTGCTGCACGAGTTCGCCGTAGTCATCATCGTCGCGGTGCTGATCTCGGGCTTCGTCTCGCTCACGCTGACGCCGATGATGTGCAGCCGCATCCTCAAGCCGCACGATCCGAACCTGCGCCACGGCCGTCTCTACATGGCCTTCGAGCACGGCTTCGATGCCTGGCGCGACCTGTACGGCAGCACGCTGCGCTGGGTGCTGGCGCACCAGTTCGCCACCATGATCTTTTTCCTCGCCATCTGCGTGCTCACCGGCGTGCTGTTCGCGCGCGCGCCCAAGGGCTTCCTGCCGAGCGAGGACTCCGGCCAGTTGTTCATCTTTACCGAGGGCCCGCAGGACGTGTCCTTCGACGGCCTGGTCGAGCTGCAGCGCCAGGTCGCCGAGATCGTCCGCCAGGACCCGAACATCGAAGCCATCATGTCGTTCGTCGGGGTCGGCGGCAACAACACCGCCACCAACAGCGGCCGCATCACCATCGCGCTCAAGCCCTACGGCAAGCGCAAGCCCGCCGACGAAGTGGTGCGCGGCCTGCGGCCCAAGCTCGCCAAGGTCGTCGGCATGAAAACCTTCGTGCAAAACGTACCGACCATCCGCATCGGCGCGCTGACCAAGAGTCCCTACCAGTACGTGATCCAGGGTCCGAACACCGACCAGCTCTACGA
>Ga0134127_10002341_pt1 | contig 13705 bp, 9 predicted proteins | sample KB31753_FD_96459 | JGI IMG/M metagenome (GOLD analysis project Ga0134127, IMG submission 96459) | Terrestrial soil microbial communities with excess Nitrogen fertilizer from Kellogg Biological Station, Michigan, USA - KB3-175-3 | ecosystem: Environmental > Terrestrial > Soil > Unclassified ...
CTTCGGTTTCTGCTTGGCATGGCGGCCAGCGATACCTCCTTCGAACTTGTCGCCGCCTCTTCGGGTGTCGCGGTAGCGGCCGTTACATATCAGAACGCCGTTGCTTCTACCTCTACCTCTCCCTTGCCAACAACACAAGCCAGTCAGCAAACGTTGAACGAGCTGGTGAAACAGGCCCTGGCCGCACGGCCCGATCTGCGCGCAGCCGAGCTGGCCATCGAAGCCGCGGGGAAGCGCGCAAAGTGGGAGCGGTCGCGAATCTTCTCTATATCCGCTCTTCTTGATGCGAACGCAAAGGGCACCGAGGGGTTTGAAGCGGGACCCGGCCTGCAAGCTGACATTCCGATCTTCAACCGTAACCAGGGCGGCATCAGCCGAGCGGAAGCGGAGATCGAGCGAGCCGCACGACAGTATGTAGCCGTGCGAGATCGAATCGCATCGGAGGTACAGGAAGCGTATCGACAGCTACTGCAGGCACGCGAGACGCTCGCGTCTCTACGCGGCCAGATACTGCCGCAAATCGAGGAAGACATCCGCATCTCAGAGCGGGCTTATGCAGCGGGTGACATCGCCTATCTTTCGGTTCTGGAGACAACGCGCCGTCGCTACGACGTGCGTTTGCAGGATGCTGATGCAAATGCGGCTCTGCGCCGCGCAACGGCCCAGTTGGAAAGGGCGGTAGGGAGGAAGCTTAGTGAGCAATAGTGAGCCCAAACATCGTCGGCGAAGCGTGCCTTGCGCCGCGGTGGTCGCGATGATTCTGGCCTCGTCAGGCTGTGCCGCCCAGAAGGCGGCCGAGTCTCAAAAGCCAGCGCCACCTGCGAAAGTCGAAAACGCAGTCGCGCAGGGCGACCTGGCCACGGTTACTCTCAGCTCCGAAGCCGAAACTCGCTTAGGCATTCGCACAGCGCCGGTTGAGTTTACCAACGTCACGCGGACGCGCACGCTTGCGGGAGAGGTTGTGCTGCCGCCTGACGCGACGATCATCGTCTCCGCGCCGATGGCCGGCACGATCCTCTCAGCAGGCGACCTGCCCGCCGCGGGATCGTATGTGAAGAAGGGCCAGACCGTATTTCGGTTATTGCCGCTGCTTCCGCCCGAGCGCGATGCGCGGGCGCTCGCTCAGAAGGAATTAACCGACGCGCAAACGCGCGTCGATAGCGCCAAAACAAAGCTCGATCGAGCCGAGGCGCTCTTACGCGAGAAAGCAGGAAGCGTGAAACAAGTTGAACAGGCTCGCGAGGAACTGGCGCTCGCGGAGTCGTCGCTGAAGGCATCGCGCGAAAAGCTCGATCGCATTAATCGCTCGCCGCTTGCAGGTGACACTTCGATCGCTGTTGCCTCGCCCGAGGACGGAATGATCCAGAAGGTCCACGTCGGCAAAGGCCAGAACGTTGCCGGATCTACAGCGTTATTTGAGGTAGCCAGCCTCAAAGCTATCTGGGTTCGGATTCCAGTCTACGCCGGAGACGTCGCATCCATTGACCGGAGACAGCCGGCGAAGGTCCATAACCTGGGAGACGCGCCAGGTTCGCCGATACTAACGGCGCGACCAATAGATGCACCGCCCACCGCCAATCCCGACGCGGCAACGATTGATCTTTATTACGGGCTTCCGGGAGGCGGTCCGTTCCGGCCGGGTCAGAAAGTCGGCGTTACGTTGACGCTCACCGGCGCGCAAGAGGGTCTGGTCGTGCCGCACTCGGCGATTATTCGAGATATCAACGGCGGAGAGTGGGTGTATGAAAAGCTCGCGCCGTTAAAATATGCGCGGCGCCGCGTGGAGGTTGGACATGTAAGCGGCTCTCATGCGGTCCTTGCCCGAGGTCCGGCGGTTGGCGCTGAAGTTGTGATATCCGGCGCGGCGGAGCTCTTTGGAACTGAGTTCGGAGGAGGGAAGTGAGGCTAAGGGTTCAGGGAATCGATTTTGGATTTTGGATTTTGGATTGACAGACTCGAATATCGCCACGCTTGCCGCGTTCGAAGTCCAAAATCCAAATCCAAAATCCAAAATCTAAAATCCAAAATCGAATCCCTAAACCCTGAACCCTGAACCTATTCCACCAATGATGAACTGGATCGTATCGACTTCACTTCACCTGCGCATCGTAGTCGTAGCGCTTGGCATCGTGTTGATGATCGCCGGCATACAAATCGTGCGCACGACCGCTCTCGATGTGTTTCCCGAGTTCGCGCCGCCTCTGGTGGAGATTCAAACGGAAGCGCCCGGGCTGTCGACCGCGGAAGTGGAAAGCCTCATCAGCGCGCCGATTGAGAATTCGCTTAACGGCATAACGTCGCTCAAGACGCTGCGCTCAAAGTCGGTGCTCGGCCTGTCGTCGGTGGTTCTGATTTTTCAAGAAGGCACAGACTTAATGCGTGCTCGCCAGCTTGTGCAGGAGCGGTTGGCGATCGTTGCCGGCGCACTCCCCACCATCGCCCATCCCCCGGTCATTCTTTCGCCTCTTTCATCCACCAGCCGGGTAATGAAGATCGGGATGTCCTCGGCGACGCTTTCGCAAATGGATTTGACGACACTTGCGCGCTGGACGATTAGGCCCCGCCTCATGTCGATTCCGGGCGTCGCCAATGTCGCGATATGGGGCCAGCGCGATCGTCAGATCCAGGTACTGGTTGATCCTGACAACCTGCGGGCGCACAACGTTACCCTGGACGACGTGGTGCGCGCCTCTCGCGACGCGGTATCTCCGGCGGCGGGTGGATTCATCGACACGCCGAATCAACGTCTCGCGCTGACGCATGTTTCGTCGGTGGTAAGGTCCGACGATCTGGCGCGAGTCCCGGTATCATTCCGCGCCGGCTCGCCGCTTCAACTTGGCGACGTCGCCACAGTCGTCGAAGGGCATCCAGCGCCGATTGGAGACGCGGTCATCAACGACGGCCCGGGGCTGTTGTTGATAGTCGAGAAACAGCCACAAGGCAATACGCTCGATGTGACCCGGAACGTCGAAGCTGCGCTTGATGCGTTGAGGCCGGGCTTAAAGGATGTTGAGGTCGATTCGACTATATTCCGCCCGGCGACCTTTATCGAGATGGCGCTCGAAAATCTGAGGCGCGCGCTCCTGATCGGTTGCGTGTTGGTGGTGATAGTCCTGGTAGCGTTCCTCTACGATTGGCGGACGGCGCTGATCAGTCTGCTGGCGATACCGCTCTCGCTGCTCACCGCAGCGCTGGTACTTCACTATCAAGGTTACAGCATCAACACGATGGTGATAGCGGGTCTGGTGATCGCGCTGGGGGAGGTGGTAGACGATGCGATCATCGACGTAGAAAACATCATGCGGCGCCTGCGCCTCAATCGCTCGGCCGAAACCCCGGAGCCGTCGCTTAGAGTTGTGCTGAAAGCGTCGCTCGAAGTTCGGAGTGCAATCGTCTATGCCACGCTGATAGTCGTGCTTGTTTTTCTCCCGGTGTTTTTCCTGGATGGGCTGGCGGGTTCTTTTTTCCGGCCTCTGGCAATCTCATATGTTCACGCGGTGATGGCTTCGCTAGGCGTAGCGTTGACGCTGACTCCCGCGCTGTCATTGCTGCTGCTGCCAGGCGCGGCAAAGGCGGATCACAAGGAAGCGCCGCTTGCCCGGCTGCTAAAAAATCGCTATCGCACGCTCCTCCCTCATCTGGTCGATAAGCCTCGTTGGGCGGCCGCGGTCCTTCTAATAGTCTTTGTCCTGAGTGCCGCAACGGTGCCGTTTCTGGGCGAAGAGTTCCTGCCCAATTTCAGGGAGACTGATTTCCTGATGCACTGGGTCGGCAAACCCGGGACTTCGCTTGAAGCGATGCAGCGAATCACCGTGACCGTCAGCAAGGAGCTTCGGGCCATTCCGGGTGTCAGGAACTTTGGCTCGCACATCGGTCGCGCCGAAGTTGCCGACGAGGTGGTCGGGCCGAATTTCGCCGAACTGTGGATAAGCATTGATCCCGATACACCTTACGACGCAACCGTTGCGCGAATTCAAGAAGTGGTTGATGGATATCCCGGGCTTCAACGAGACGTGCTCACCTATCTGAAAGAGAGGATCAAGGAAGTACTGACCGGAGCCGGGGCTTCGATAGTCGTGCGAATCTACGGCCCGGGCCTCGACGTGCTCCGCGACAAAGCAGCGGAAGTTGGTAAGACCATGAGCGAGATTCAAGGCGTGACGAACCTGAAGGTCGAGCCACAGGTTCTGGTTCCTCAACTAGAGGTGAGACTGCGGCCCGAGGCTGCGTTACGGATGGGTTTGACTCCTGGGGACGTCAGACGCCCGGCGATGACGCTTATCAAAAGCACAAAGGTTGGAGAAGTATACGAGCAGCAGAAGATATTTGACGTGGTCGTGTGGGGAAGCCCTGAAGTGCGCGGCAGCATCGCGGCCCTCAAGCAGATCAGAATCAACCTGCCGTCGGGCGGCGACGTGCCCCTCGGGGAGGTCGCCGAGGTTCAAATTGCGCCGACTCCGAACGTGATCCAACGCGAAGGAGCCTCGCGCCGCATCGACGTCAGCTGTGACGTCAAGGGGCGAGACCTCGGGAGCGTAGCGCGGGAGATCGAAGCCAAAGTGAAGGCTCTCTCGTTCGAGCGCGAATACCATCCCGAGTTTCTGGGAGAATACGCGGCTCGACAACAGTCGAGGAATCGGCTGTTGGCATTGGCGGCGCTCTCGCTTCTCGGCATAGGACTCTTGTTGCATGCGGATTTTCGCTCTCCTCGATTAGTGGCGCTTGTTCTGGTGAGCCTTCCTTTTGCGTTGGTCGGCGGAGTCATTGCGACGCTGCTGACTGGCGGAACACTGTCATTAGGTTCGCTTGTCGGGTTCGTGACTGTCCTGGGCATTGCTGCGCGTAATGGCATAATGCTGGTCAGCCATTACCGGCATCTTGAGTCGGAGGAAGGGCAGCCTTTTGGCCGGGAGCTGGTCGTTCGCGGTTCCGAGGAGCGTCTGGCTCCGATCCTGATGACGGCCCTGGCTACCGGACTTGCGCTGCTGCCGATCGTGGTTGGCGGAAACCGGCCCGGGCACGAGATCGAGCACCCTATGGCGGTGGTGATACTTGGGGGTCTTGTCACTTCGACCCTTCTGAATCTATTCCTTATGCCGGCGCTGTATCTACGCTACGGATCTCGAGAGTCAAATCGCGAATCAGCGAAAGATCGCGCCGAATGAGCGCGCATTCAACTAGTGCCAGGACTTCCAACCACGTTCCCAACCCCGTCAGGGGTTGCAGGTTTATAGATCCGGGCCCCACCGATTCACCTCCGGCCGAGTTGGGCACAAACCGCCGGGAATGCAGCCTCACAAATGCGGCCGGAAGTGCTTTCTCGGAGCGTGTCTATAAACATGCAACCCCTGACGGGGTTGGAAACGTCGGTGGTTAAACATGCAACCTCTTACGGGGTTGGGATCCTCAGTGGGTGAAGTTCGGAGTCGTGAAATATTGTGCGACATATTGCATTGTGCGACTAGACTGATCGAACGACTCCGGTTTAGGATTTCAGCGGTAACAGGAACTCCCAGGCAACTCAGGGAGATCCCGATTACTCTTAAGGTGGGCGCTACGCATCTCAGGCGGCCTCGATAGAGCCAATGTTGGTCTGTAACAAAAACTTGTTATCTGTCCGGCAGTTGCTCGCATACCTGGCGCTAACTATCCTCGTTGCTTCGGACGCGGTTGGCCAGACCCCGATCAGGTCTTTTGAAGTATCGGGTGTTGTCCTCGATCCGTCTCGTGCTTCCATCGCCGGAGCAACTGTGATTCTTCGCACCGAGGGCCGCTCGCCGGAAACAACCACTGCAAACGAAAAGGGCGACTTCCATTTCAGCCGCGTGTCGAGCGGTGTTTACCAGATCGAGGCGCTGAAAAACGGATTCAAGTCCACCATCACTCAACTCAGGATCGAAGCGAGATCGCCGTCCCACCTTGAAATCGTTCTGCCGATCGCCGATGTGCACGAAGAGATCGCGGTTGGCGACAAGGCTAATCAAGTCAACACCAACCCCGAATCAAACCTTGATGTGATCAAGCTGGATAAGGCCGAGCTCAAGAACCTGCCGGTCTTCGGGAATGACGTCATCGGCAGCCTGGCAAACCTGCTCGACGCGAGCTCAATCGGGGCGGGCGGCGCTTCGGTTCTGGTTGATGGCCTTGAGACAACCAAAAAAGTTCGGGCCGCGACGATTAAAGAAGTTCGAATCAATCAGAATCCGTATTCGGCTGAATTCGCCCGGCCGGGACGCGGAAGGATCGAGGTGATCACCAAACCCGGAGAACCGGAATTTCACGGCGAGTTTAGTTTTATCTTTCGAGATCATCGACTGGATGCACGAAATGCCTTCGCGATCGATCGGCCGCCCGAACAACGCCGAATCTTCGAGAGTTCTCTAACCGGGCCCATCGGCCGCGGCGAGAAGACAACATTCTTCTCCAGCCTCGAGCGCGAAGAGGAGGATCTCCAATCAGTAGTCTTTGCCAGCACGCTCGCCGGCGTTGTCAACCTCAACGTCGCCACTCCAGAGCGAGACACTCAATTCTTGTTTCGGATCGACCATCAGCGTAGCCCAAAGACTACGTACTCGGTCCGCTATGAGTACACGTTTGACTCGACCAGGAACGAAAGTGTTGGCGGGTTTCATCTTCCAGAGGTTGCTGCAAATTCGAATGGCCGTGAGCACGAGCTGTTTTTCTCCCACAGGTCGATCCTCTCTACCAGACTGGTGAATGAATTCACTTTCCGCGCTCAGAACGAGAAGAACTTAACCCGCAGCGTGCTCCAGGACGTTCCAAAAATCGTCGTGCTCGATGCCTTTACCGGGGGCGGGGCGCAGGAGGATGAGAGATCGACCGAAACCCAGTTTCAGCTCAACGAGATCCTGTCCTGGAATCACGGCAAACATTTTGTAAAGACCGGGATTAACATACCGAATATCACTCGGCACGGGTTGAGCAACCGCGCGAACTTTGGTGGGACGTTTTCTTTTTTCACCCTCGATGACTTTGTGAATAACTGGCCCTTCCTGTTTTCGGCAAACCAGGGTGACGGACATTTGGTGTTCTGGCAGAAAGAGTTCGGCTTTTTTGTCCAGGATAATATTCTTGTTAGACCGAATTTCTCGATCGCGCCGGGATTGCGCTACGACAAGCAGAATTACCTGGGCGACAACAACAATTTCTCACCTCGCTTATCGCTCGCCTATGCCCCTGACAAGTCACGCAAGACAGTTCTGCGCGGCGGCGCCGGGTTTTTCTATGACCGAACCGGCAACGGTCCGATACGCGACCGGTTGCTGTTCGACGGACGACGGTTGCGCGAGATAAATATTACAGATCCTGGTTATCCCGACCCGTTTTCACCCGGCGGCACACTGGCTACATCGCCGAGCAGCGTCGTCATCTTTGCTCCCGATCTGCGTTCACCATATACGTTTCAGCTCAGCATGAGCGTGGAACGACAACTCGCGAAATCGCTGACGGCGACGGCGACTTATCTCAATATCAGGGGTATAAAACTGTTTCGTTCGCGGGATATCAACGCACCAACGAACCCCGAGGCAGACAGGCCAGACCCGGGCATAGGGATATTGCGCCAGGTGGAATCATCGGCTCTTTCACAGACCCACTCGCTGGAGCTGATCTTACGCGGCAGAATCACACGGTTTTTTAACGGGACAATCCAGTACAATCTTGGGCGAGCGTACAACAACACTCGAGGCATCAACGCGCGGCCGGCCAACAACTATGATCTGACCGGTGAATGGTCACGGGCTGACTCTGATGAACAACATCGCTTCAATGTGCTGGGGACTATCAAGGCCGGAGAATGGGTCAATCTGGGGATGACGCTGTCGCTGACCTCGGGGCGTCCTTACAGCCTGACAACCGGGCGCGACGACAACCGTGACAATGTCGCCAACGACCGGCCGGCAGGTGTCGCTCGCAACAGCTTGCAGGGACCCGGATCAGCTACGCTGGATCTGCAGTGGTCAAAAGAGTTCCGCTTGAAAGACACTAAGAAAAAAGACGACGAAGGCCCGACAATCACAATCGCTTTTGCCGGGTTCAACGTGCTGAATCGGACTAACTATTCCGGATTCGTCGGAAATCAAAGCTCGCCGTTCTTCGGTTTACCGGTAGCGTCAAGACCCGCTCGGCGCACCCAGCTCACGGTCGGCTTTACCTTCTAGCGGAGCTTGATCCGCGTTCAATCCTTACAAAACTGAGCTCACCCGAGATGCCTCAACTCACTGCTGAAGAGATTGAAAGCTATCGAGATCTTTCCTGGCGGCGCTTGCCCGAGTTGCGCATTGAGAACGCCGCCGAAGCCGAGCGGTTTATAGAACACGTCGGGTTCTGCTCAACTCTAACCGACGCCCGCCGGCCCGGACCGTCGCTGTACATCGCCGTTTGCGGCAGGCGCGACGCCTATATGCCTCGTCACGTCCAGAAAGACCCTGAAGCGAGTCTGGCCTGGGTGCTCAAGGACGAGGTAATGCGGCGCGGCAGAATGTACTACGCGAAGCTGGTTCGCGGGCGCTCGACGTTCATTTCGCCGCCGCTGATCCCGCACTTCAACGCATTATGGGGCGTACCCAGGAGAAAGGAATCTGAGCTGCTTTCTCCAAACGCGAGGGCAATCCTCAAAGTCCTGAGGCGTGAGTGGGAGATGGGCACTCGCGACTTGCGCACAGAATCGGGAGTAACGGATCGAGCGCGTTTTACTCGTTCGATCGATGAGCTTCAAAGGGCGATGAAAGTGATTCCGTCCGAAGTTTTGTACCAGCCGGTGTTCACGTATATCTGGTCGCTCGCCGAAGGTCGGTTCCCGAAGGAATTGTCCACCAGGGTCAGTCGCCGCGACGCGCTGCGCGAAGTCGCCCGCACATATCTGCAGAGCGCCGGAGTGACGGCGCCTGGGGAGTTATCTCGAGTGACCGGGCTTTCGCGTCCCGATGCTGGACTTGGAAACCATGCCCTGGTCGACGAAGGATTTGCTGAACGGTGGTCGGTGGGCGTGTATGCGCTGGCTCAGATGACTGCACTTCCTCGCGCCGTCGCTGGTCAGTCTTAGCCCCACCGACCCAGCGTCGGTAGGCTGAAAACTCCGCTTGGCATTGTAGCTGGTAAGTCGTCGAGATTATTTGACGGCCGACCGTTTTCGAGGTTCAAACCCAGCCGGCTCACCATTCAACTCAGCCTCTGACTCGTCAAGCGCTGAAAAAATCTTCGTTCTCGTTTTCTCCATCAACTCGGTAACGTTTTCCTTGGAGTAACCGGCGGTGCTGATCGGTTCGTGAACGGTGATTCGAACCGTCGAAGGAAAAACCTTAATCTGAGCCTTTGGCATGATCCTGTTTGCCCCTGAGACTGTCACCGGAACAACAGGCACACCCGCATCAATGGCCATCATGAACGCGCCCTTCTTGAATGGAAGCATCCTACCATCGCGTGATCTGGTGCCTTCGGGATACACGACATAGGACTTGCCACGCCGCAGATTCTCCGTCGCAAGCTTCGCGCTTTCGACGGCGGCGGGACTGTTGCTTCTATCGACCGGCACGACGCCGATGAGCCGGATGCCATAACCAAAAACGGGATACTTGAAAACTTCTTTCTTCCCAAGATAGGCGGGGTTACGGCCAAGATAGGCGACAAACAGCGGCACTTCGATCAGGCTCTGATGATTGGGGGTGAAGATGTAAGTCTGGTTCGGGTCGAGCCGCTCGAGTCCGGTTACTTCCACCCGCACTCCGACCATCGCAAGACCGGCTTTAATGAATAGACGAACCGGGGAGTAGATAAAATTCTCGTTGCCGGTTATGAGAACCAGCACTATCAAGAATGGAGCGAGAAGAGCGATGGAGGCGAACCAGAAGCCAAGCAGATAGATTCCGCGCAATCGTGGCATCATTCGGAGGTTAAACCTGTTCGATTTTTGCGACGCTGCGAGCGTACCAGAAGCGTGTTGGTTTGTCATTGCGACGCAACCGTCGGAGGGGGTAATGGCGTTGCGTGGTGTTTTCGCAAAGTTTTCAACAGCGCGTTAGAGGATAACCGCGTAGCGGTGTCCTCTCGATAGTTAGGTAACCGCTATGCGGCCCACGGCATCACCAATCCCGCAACTATCGAGAGGACACCGCTACACGGTTATCCTCTAACGGCTGTTGAAACTTTGCTGATACACTGCGCAACACGCTATTACCCCCACTCAACCTACGATCGGGCCGCTCCCCGGCAATCCTAAGCGTCTTCATTCTGGCCGGGCACTGTTATTCATGAGGCTCACAGCGACACTTGCAGCTACCTTTGCGTTGTTTAAGAGGAGTGACCGATTCGTATCGACAGTCTTGCCTCCGGTAATTGCCTTCAACTCGGCAAGCAGAAACGGCGTGACCGCTTTGCCACGGATTCCCTGACTGGCGGCTCTGGCCATCGCTTCGTCAAGCGCGGCTGCAATCGCCTCGGCCTTGATCTCACTCTCTTGAGGGACCGGCACGCATAAAAGCACGGCAGTGTGGCCGCCCATCCGCCAATGGTGCTCGGCGACCTGCGCCGCCTCATCCGCACCTTCGACGCTCAGGTCAACTTCGAGAGCGCTATTGCGTGAATAGAACGCCGGGAACTCTTCGGTGCGGTAGCCGACTACTGGAACGCCCAGGGTTTCAAGGTACTCGATCGTTTTTGGCAGATCGAGGATCGCTTTCGCACCCGCGCAAACGCAGATCATTGGAGTATTGCCAAGTGTCGTGAGATCGGCGGAGACATCGAGCGATTCAGCAGCGCCTCTGTGCACACCCCCAATTCCGCCGGTCGAGAAGACTTGAATGCCGGCGACGTGCGCCAATCTCATGCTTGATGCGACTGTTGTTGCGCCCCATTCTCGTTTCAGCATCACTGCAGCCAGGTTGTTCAGACCGACCTTGGCGATCCGGCGCGCGTCAGGGGCGCAGCCAGTTGCGAAGCGAGTAATTTCATCTTCGGTCAGTCCTATTGTTGGAACCCCTTCAACAATGCCAATGGTCGCCGGGGTTGCCCCGCTCAGGCGTACGGTTTCCTCACAGGCGAACGCGGTCTCGAGATTGAGGGGGTGAGGCATGCCGTGAGCGATGACTGTCGATTCGAGGGCGACAACCGGCGTGCGTTCGTTGATCGCTCTCTTGACAGAGTCTGCGACGCGAACGGTGTTGTGCGATGAGCGGCTCATATGCCAGCAATCGTATATGGCGCGATGCCCGTGAACAAGGAAAGGTAATTGATTGGGAGGAAGCGCAGTCTATTTTCCATTTGTCATTTGTCATTTGTCATTGATCATGTGTCATTGAAGCATCTTGATACTTTCTATTTTCTATTTGCGATTTGCGATTTGGTATTTCCGATTGTCACTGAACGACCGGGCTAATCGAAACGAAAAAAATGAAAAATGGAAAATGGCAAATGGAAAATGACAAATCGCAAAGTATCGCAAATAAAAAATATCAAATCGCAAATACCAAATATCAGATCCCCACATCACACCTGTGCCTTTCCTGCTCCCCCCCCACAACATATCACTTCCAAGCGTCTCTTCCCACGGGTATACTCTTGCTCCACGCGCCAGCAGCATTGGCCGGATCCTCGTGGAGGAAAGCAGATGCCGGATAAGGTCCTTGCGCTGATACTGGGTGGGGGTGCAGGCCAGCGGCTATACCCTCTGACGCGTCAGCGAGCCAAACCCGCCGTACCGCTTGGCGGCAAGTACCGCTTGATCGACATCCCTGTTTCCAACTGCATCAACTCCGATGTTCATAGAATCTTCATACTGACTCAGTACAACTCGGCTTCGCTCAATCGTCACATCGCTCGAACATATCGCTTCAGTAGATTCACAAACGGGTTCGTTGAGATTCTCGCCGCCGAGATCACACCGGAACGGCCCGACTGGTTTCAGGGTACCGCCGACGCTGTACGGCAGAGCTTGCACCATCTGGATGATTACAAAGGCGATACGATCCTGGTGCTCTCGGGTGATCATCTTTACAGGATGGACTACCGCGAGTTCATAACCAGGCATCACGAGACCGGAGCGGACTTGACGCTTTCGCTGACAGCCGCGCGCGCGGACGAAGCATCCGAATTCGGGCTGGTAAAGATCGACGATACCGGGCGGATCATTGAGTTCAGTGAAAAGCCCAAGGGAGAACCTCTCGAGCATATGCGAGTCGATACGACGCGATTGGGGCTTTCAGCCGAACAGGCCCAGCTCAGGCCGTTTCTCGCTTCGATGGGAATCTACGTGTTTCGTAAAGAAGTGCTCAGGCAGATGCTTCTGGACGAAATGCCCAATGCCGCGGACTTCGGAAAGGAAGTGATTCCGCAAGCGCTGCCCCGCCAGAATGTCCAGGCTTATTTGTTCGACGGCTACTGGGAAGATATTGGAACAATCGGGGCATTCTACCGGGCCAACATCGAGATGACCTTGCCGCTGCCGCCGTTCAACGTTTTCGACCAGGACTCTCCGATGTATACGAGACCGCGCTACTTGCCTGGTTCAAAGCTGCTCGATTGTCACATTCAAAGCTCGATCATAACTGAAGGCTGCATTCTCAACGGGGCGACTATCAAGGACTCGATCATCGGGATTCGAAGCCGAATCGAGCACGGCTCACGCCTGGATGGGGTGCTCATGATGGGCGCTGACTTCTATCAGAATCTCGACGAGTTACAGGCAGACATCAACCGAGGTCATCCGCGGATCGGAGTAGGCGCCAACTGCTACATCCGGCGGGCAATCATCGACAAAAACGCGCGCATCGGCGCTGGCGTTCAGATACGAAATGATGCTCGCCAAACGGAGCTCGAGGGTGAAGGCTTTTATATTCGCGACGGCATAGTCATAATCCCCAAGACCAGCGTGATTCCCGATGGGACGGTCATCTAGCCAGACAGTTGCCTGATCAGTTCAAACTCGCCACACTTTAGCTGCACAACGATCTCGTTAAGTCCTACGTGAACAGAGAGGCTATATGTCTATCGAGAAGTTTATTGACGAGCGGATCAAAGAGGCAATGGATGCCGGGGAGTTTGACAACCTCGCCGGCAAAGGGAAGCCGATCGATCTCAGGGCCTATTTCGAAACTCCGGAAGATCTGAGGCTGGCCTACTCGATTCTGAAGAGTAGCAATTTTGTACCTGAAGAAGTCGAGCTTCTTAGAGAGATCGATGGGCTCAAAAAGCGCTTTGAAGCATGCGCAGACGAAGAACACAGAAGCCGCCTGAAGAAAGAAATCAAGGATAAGACCTACGCCTTGAATATGCTCCTCGAGAAACGCAGACGCTGAAAATCCCACCTGTCACGCCTCGACGCCCTGCGTTGCGGACCTGCTGCCTCAGTCATTATACTGCCGTCCCATCAACGCGCTCTTACGGCGCTGGTCGATTCAATGAGAACGAAACTCAATCTGCTTCACAGGACAATAGGCATCATCACCGTCGTCATTTTTGTTGGGAGCGGCGCTTTGATGCGCTTCCACTACAGCCGGATATACGAGTCGAATTATCTTGTCCGGATGATGTTTCGATCAATTCACATCTACATTCTACTCGCTGGTCTTCTTAACATCGCGATCGGAATCTATATGGTCGTATCGAGCGAGACACGAAAGAGAAACGCCCAGTTGTTTGGTTCAATCTGCCTGCTGATTGCGCCGGCGGTGTTGATCGGTGCTTTTTTCTA
>Ga0134127_10002342_pt1 | contig 13702 bp, 15 predicted proteins | sample KB31753_FD_96459 | JGI IMG/M metagenome (GOLD analysis project Ga0134127, IMG submission 96459) | Terrestrial soil microbial communities with excess Nitrogen fertilizer from Kellogg Biological Station, Michigan, USA - KB3-175-3 | ecosystem: Environmental > Terrestrial > Soil > Unclassified ...
CGCGCGTCTCGCGATGACGCTGGCGGCCGACGGCTGCCTTGCCGTCGCGACCTGCCTGCTGGCGCCGCTCGTCGGCAGCACGCCGATCAGCTTCACGCGCGTCTTCGATCGGTCGATTCCTTTCGTCGACAACGTGGACGCGCAGATCTTCTTCGTCGCGCGCATGCCGCGCGTGCTGGCCGGCGCAATGGTCGGGGCGACGCTTGCGGCGGCAGGCGTGGTGCTCCAGGCGCTGCTGCGGAATCCGCTGGCGACGCCGTTCACGCTCGGCGTCTCCGCGGGCGCGGCGCTCGGCGCCATCCTCGTCATCTCGTTCGGCGGCGCGCTGACGCTCGGCCCGCTGTCGCCGGTGCCGCTGGCGAGCCTCGGCGGCGCATTCGTCGCCGGTGCCATCGTGTATTCGCTGGCGACGAGGCCCGGGCGGGCGATGTCGACCTCCATCCTGCTGCTCGCGGGGGTGACGCTGAACGCATTCTTCTCGGCGTTGATCCTGTTCGTCCAGTACATGGCCGACTTCACCGACGCGTACCGGACGCTGCGGTGGATGATGGGCGACCTCGACGTCGGCAGCTTTGGCCCGATCCTCGGCGCCTTGCCGCTCGTCGTCATCGCGTTCGTGATTTTCGCGGCGCTTCCTTCGTCGCTCAACCTGCTCAGCGTGGGCAGCGACACCGCCGCCACTCGCGGCGTCGACGTCGGCCGGACACAACGCCTGGCGTTTGTCAGCGCCGCGCTGGCGACGAGCGCGGCCGTCTCGCTTGCCGGCCCGATCGGGTTCGTCGGCATCGTCGTACCGCACCTGGTGCGGCTGATGACAGGATTCGATCACCGCATCGTGCTGCCGGCATCGGCGCTCTTCGGCGCGTCGTTTCTCGTCGCGTGCGACCTCGTGGCCCGCACCATCCTCGCGCCGGTCGAAGTGCCGGTTGGTGTCGTCACGGCGATGCTTGGAGGGCCATTTTTCCTGTGGCTGCTGATAAGAAAGGGCTGATTCTCCTCGTCGCCCTGCTCGCCATGACCGGAGGCCTTCGGGTGTCCGGACAGACGACAGCGGCGCCTCGACGCATCGTGTCTCTGGTTCCGTCTCTCACCGAGATGCTCTATGCCGTGGGCGCGGGGCCGCAGGTGGTCGGCGTCGGCAGCTACGATGAGTTCCCGCCCGAGGTGAAGAACCTGCCGCGCGTGGGCGGGCTGATCGATCCAGACGTCGAACGCGTGCTCTCTCTGCGTCCCGACCTCGTACTGACTTACGGCTCGCAGACGACGCTCGAGGCCCAGCTCGCGCGCGCCGGGATCAAGGTGTTCAGCTACCGCCACGCCGGTATCGCGGGCATCCTGCAGGGGCTCCGCGACCTTGGTGCCGCCACGGGCCATGCGGCCGAGGGGGATCGCAAGGCCCGCGAGGTCCAGGCACAGCTCGATGCAATCCGCGCCAGAGTCCGTTCCTTCCCGCGACCGCGCACGCTGCTGGTGTTCGGCCGCCAGCCACAATCGCTCCAGCAGACCTACGTCAGCGGCGGCGTCGGCTTCATGCACGATGTGCTGGACATTGCCGGCGGCGCGAATGTGTTCGCGGATGTGTCGAGGGAGTCAGTGCAGCCGTCGCAGGAGACGCTGCTGACCCGCGCGCCGGATGCGATCCTGGAGGTCAGGGCCAACAACCCGCTGACGCCGCCGCAGATGGCCGCCGAGCGGCGGACCTGGGCGGCGCTTGCGTCAATTCCGGCAGTGAGGAACAGCCGGATCTATTTTCTCGCCGCAGATTACCTGATGGCCCCGGGGCCGCGCGTGGCGATGGCCGCCGAAGCGCTCGCGCGCGCCCTTCATCCAGAGGCGTTCAAGTAGCGTAGGGGCGGAGCCTTGCTCCGCCCGCGGGCCGACCAAGGTCGGCCCCTACGATCCCACAACCGGATTTCTCAGCGTGCCAATTCCCTCATAGGTGCATTCGGACCGATCGCCGGGCTTGAAGTACACCGGCGGTACCCGCGCCGATCCCACGCCGGCAGGCGTGCCTGTGGCGATGACGTCGCCCGGGCGCAACGACATGATGTTCGATGTATATGCAATCTGCTCGAAGACGGTGTGAATCATGAACGTCGTGTCAGTTTCCTGCATCACCTGCCCGTTCAGCGCGAACCGGATCTTGAGCTTCTGTGGGTCGGCGACGAACTCTTTGGGCGTGATGAACGGTCCGAGCGGCGCGAACGTATCGTGGTTCTTGCTGACGACCCAGTCGGAACCGTAGCGGGCGTCGCCGCGCCCACCGCGGTCGGAGACGTCGTTCTCCAGCGTGTAGCCGAAGATGTAGTTGGCGGCCTGTGAGACCGCAACACGAGTCGCCGGCCGGCCGACGACCACGCCGAGCTCGCATTCCCAGTCAACCTGCTTTCGGCCTGGCGGCAGCCGGATCGCCTCACCGTCGGCGATCACGGCCGCTGGCGACTTCATGAAGACATACGGATTCCACCGCTTGTCGTCGGCCGCGCGCTCCCAGATGCCGGGCGCGCTCACGGTGTTCGGCAGCGCGGCGCCGGACGTCGCACCGCCCATCCCCGGCACCTGCTCCCGCAGCTTGGCCATCTCGAGGTCGTGTTCCCGGTAATTCACGGCCACGTTCAGCATCGTGGTTGGATACATGATTGGCGGCAGGATTTTCACCGCGCGCAGCTCGTAGGCATACGCAGGACGCGAGGCGCCGGCAGTCCGCACGACCCGGACGATGTCGCCAATCCGCGCCCGCAGACCAGCGTCGTAGCGGACGATCAGATCCTTCATGTCGGCCGGCATGGCCACCGTTGACGCAGGTGTGCGGATGGCCGCGTGAGCGGTGGCAAAGTCGATGACCACGGATTCATCGAGCACGATGCCGACGAAGGGGCGGCCGTTGCGCTCGAAGGTCCCGAGCTTGAATGGGGCGGGTGCCTGCGCATGCGTCAGCGCCGCCGCCATCAGGCAGGCCACGGCCAGTCGAGCAACAAGGTGTCTCATCCGGCTCCTCCTCAGGAACTGTATTCGACGACGATCTGCCTGGGAATCAGGCGCTTGTCCCACGCCTCGGACATCAGGCGCTCAACGGCGGTGCGGCCGCGCTCGCCATACTCGAGGGTGAGGTCGTTCACATACATGCCGACGAACCGGTCGGCCTTGGCGCGATCGAGGCCGCGCCCAAACTGCAGCGCGTAATCGAGTGCTTCCTCGCGGTGGGCCAGCGCGTAGGCAATGCTCTCGTGCAGGAGCCGCGACACCTTCTTGATCGTGTCGGGTCCAAGGTCGCGGCGGATGACGTTGCCTCCAAGCGGCAGCGGCAGGCCTGTCTTCGCCGTCCACCATTCGCCCAGGTCAACGACTTTCTTCAGTCCCTCGTCCTGATACGTGAGCTGCCCCTCGTGAATCAGCAGGCCGGCCGCGACGTCCCCCTTCCGCACGGCATCCTGGATGCGGTCGAACGGCATCACCACATAGTCGACATCCGGTTTGTACAGGCGAAGCGTTAGAAACGCCGTCGTCAGCGTGCCGGGTACGGCGACTTTGACGCCTTCAAGTGACGAAGGGCCGGCCTTCCTGGCCACGACGATCGGCCCGTAATCGTCGCCCATGCTGGAGCCGTGCGGCAGCAGCAGGTACTTGTCGGTGAGGTGGGCGTAGGCGTTGAACGACACGGCGCTGACCTCGTACTTGCCTTCGAACGCCGCGCGGTTCAGCGTTTCGATGTCGACGAGCAGGTGCCCGAACTCGATGCCGTCAGTCGGCACCTTGCCGCTGGCAAGGCCGTAGTGCATGAATGCATCATCGGAATCCGGGCTGTGGGCGACGGTAATCTTCATGGCAAGGAATCGAGTCTACCTCACGCGCCTGTTGACACATCGGGGCAGGCAGGCGTACGTTGCCTCACCTGGAGCCCAACCGGCGCAGCGCTATGAGGGAGGCAGTCATGAGGTTTGCGAAAGTCCTGGTCCTGGTGGTCGTGAGCGGGGCCACGGCACTGGCTCAGATTCACGACCTGTCCCGGATACCGACAATCTCTCCGGTGCCGAACGACTTCGTCGGCAACTGGGACTGGACGACGCCGCGCCAGAGCTGCGGCACCTCGCGGGATTCGTACGGACAGCCGGTCACCTTTGACGGCAAAGACGACGGTCGCGTGGTCTGCCAGTGGCCGATCGATCGGCTGGAGAAGGTGCTGAACGGCAGAGGCCGCGCCTGGAGAACGTTCACGTTGAACGGCGGCGACGATGCGATCTCGCCGCGATGGACGTGCGTCGCCGCCGGCCTGGGCACAGTCCTCACCGAAGGGTATCCACGTGCGTTCTACAAGAATGCCGATGCCGTGATGATGCACTTCGATCAGTCCAACTGGATCCGGATGGTGTACACGGACGGACGGAAGCATCCACCGGCCACCGAGGCCTTCTACCACGGTCACGCGCTCGGCTGGATGGAAGGAAAGACGTTCGTGGTCGAAACGACCAACCTCACCTGGGACCCGGACGGCTACGACGATCACTCGCACATCGCGCGGTCGCATATGGCGAGGTTCACCGAGCGCTATACGCTCAAGGACAAGGAAACGATGGAGCTGTCGATTACGGTCGAGGACCCGCTGTTTCTGAAGGAGCCCTTCACGTTCGTCGGCACGCTCAAGAAGACGAAGGAGCCCTTGCTGGCGACCTGGGACTGCGATCCGGAAGTAGCGGTCAAGGAGCTCTATCAGACGCTGAAGAACCCGTATCCGGATGACACGACACCCGCAAAGTTCAACGAACGCTAGACAGGAGGACGCAATGAGGCTACGGGGTCTCACCGTGCTTGCTGCCATGCTCGCGACGCTGACCGCGACCGCGCAGGCGCACCATTCGTTCACGTCGTTCTTCGACCTGACAAAGACCGTCGAGATCAGTGGGGTCGTGAAATCGGTGAAGCTGGTCAATCCTCATCCGGAAATGGTCGTCGAAGTGACCGAGCCGAACGGCACGAAGGCGCTCTGGACCATCACCGGACGTGCTACCGGCAGTGGAATCCTTCGCGCGGGATGGAACTCCGACACGGTGCCACTCGGGATGAATGTCAAAGTCGAGGGGCACCCGACGCGCAAAGAGGGCGCCCGGAACATCGCGGCGGGAAAAATCACCAAGGCCGACGGATCGGAAGTCTGGTTCGGCGGCGGCGGCGGGATCGCGGCCGGCTGAGAAGACGGGCCGACCAAGGTCGGCCCCTACACTACTTTTTGGAACGGTCAGCGAGCCAGCGAAGGAGCGCGCTGAAGTCGGCAGCCGGGGCGCGATATTCAATCGGCGTGACGTGCTCGATCATCTCTTTGTGCGTGGGCGCACTGTTAGGCACCGGGCCATAGAGAAGATCGAACTGCGGACCAAAAATGACAATCGGTGGTGCCTGGCCGTAGACGTCGACGATGTAGCGGATGTTGAGGCCGGTGCTATCTTCCCTGCTCGACGACTGCCGCAGCTCGCGCTGAATTCGTTCGAGGTTGATCGGCAGCCGGCTGACGTCGACCGACTGCTGCGCCTGAGCCTGAACCGTTGAGGTCAGGAGCAGCGCCAGCAGAACCGGGAACGCCATCCGTTTGGCCATAGCTGTTAGACGTCCGGCGGGCCGTTACGGCTCGCGGGACACCTTACCCCTGGTTTTCCTTCCATTCTTCGTACCATGCCATCTGGATGGCCTCGAGCTTCGGCTCGTTCGACGTCTTCGGGTCGTCGTCAAAACCGTCGAGCCCCATGACCTTTTCACGCAGGTCGGTGAACCGCACGGCCAGCGGGTCGACCGCCGGGAATTTCTCGGCCAGCGCGATGCCGATGTCCTCGGCGTCGGTCCACTTCACGATCGGACCTCCGCCGGCTTCTCGTCCTTTTCGGTCTTCTCGGGCTGACCGAGCTGAATGCCGCCGCCCTCCTGGACGTAATTGCGCGTATACATCGGAAACTGGGCCACGACGTCGCCCTTGATGACGGCCTGGCACCCCAGCCGCGAGCTCGTCGTCAGCTCCCAGGCGGTGTCGAGCCGATCCGCTTCGTTGTCTTCCATCTCGCTGATGTTGTTCATCCCCTGCTTGATGATGAGATGACAGGTCGTGCAGGCACAGCTGCCGCCGCAGGCGTGCTCGAGGTGAATCCCGAAATTCATCGCGACGTCCAGGAACGACTCGGGCAGCCCGTGGCCGTCGTACGGCAGCTTGCCGTGCTCGAACTCCACCGTCTCCTGCCTGCCGTCCTTGTGGATGAAAGTAACCTTGGGCATCAGACGTCCTTCACATTCTTCCCCGCCAGTGCTTCGCGGACGCTGCGGTTCATCACGACCTCGGCCAGATGGCGGGTCGCCTTGTTGAGGGCTTCGGTCTTCTGCTGGATCTGTTCGCGATCGTCGCCGGCGATGATGCGCCGGGCATCGGCCAGCGCGGACTCGATCTGCGCGCGTTCCCCGGGCTCCAGCGATTCCGCGGCGATCTGCTCGAAGTCAGAACGCCTCAGTGCCTTCTCGGTGGCGTGGATGACGGTCTCCGCTTCGTTGCGGGCCTCGATCAGAAGCCGCGCCTCGAAATCCGCTTCGGCATGCTCGAACGAGTCGATCAGCATGCGCTCGACTTCCTGATCGGTAAGCCCGTACGACGGCTTCACCTCGATCGTCTGTTCGATTGAGGTACGCAGCTCGCGCGCGCTGACGCTGAGGATGCCATTGGCGTCGATCTGGAACCGCACCTCGATGCGCGGCATGCCGGCCGGCATTGGTGGAATCCCGCGCAGGCGGAAGCGGGCGAGCGACCGGCAGTCGGACGCGAGCTCGCGCTCCCCCTGCAGGACGTGGACGTCCACCGCCGTCTGGTTGTCGGCGAAACTGGTGAACATCTCGCGACCGCTCGCGGGGATGGTCGAATTGCGCAGGATGATCTTCGACATCACGCCGCCCATCGTCTCGATGCCGAGCGACAGCGGCGTCACGTCGAGCAGCAGCATTTCGCGCCGTCCGCTGATCAGGATATCGGCCTGCACCGCGGCGCCAAGCGCGACCACTTCGTCTGGATTCAGATCCGAATGCGGCTTACGGCCGAACAGTTCCTCGACAACCCGGCGGACGAGCGGAATCCGGGTCGATCCGCCGACCAGTACGGCTTCGTCGATGTCTTTGTTTTCGAGCCCGGCGTCGGCGAGCGCCTGGCGGCACGGACCGAGCGTCCGCTCGACCAGTGGCATGATCATCCGCTCGAAATCTGCCCGTGTGATGCGGCGCGAATAGCCCGCCGGCAGTCCCGCGGTTGGCTCAACGCGTATCTCGGTTTCTTCGGCGTCGGACAGATCCACCTTCGCCTGGATGACCGCCTTGCGGATGGCTTGAATCGACTGTGGGGCGAGCCCTTCGGGCTCGCCTGGCGGGCCTGACAAGGCCCGCCCCACAGAAGAATCAGAAATCTCGGAGATCGCCTCTTCAATCAGCAGGCGATCGATGTCATCGCCGCCGAGATGGGTGTCGCCGTTGGTCGCGAGCACCTGGAAGACCCCGTCCTCCACCTTCAGGATCGAGATGTCGAACGTCCCGCCGCCCAGGTCGTAGACGGCGATGGTGCCGCGATTGCGCTTGTCGAGCCCGTAGGCCAGCGAGGCGGCGGTCGGCTCGTTGATGATGCGCAGCACCTCAAGGCCGGCCAGCCGGCCGGCATCGCGCGTCGCGGTGCGCTGCGCGTCGTTGAAGTAGGCGGGCACCGTGATGACCGCTCGATCGACCTCGAAGTCGAACTCGCCCTGCTCGCGGAAATGGTCCTCGGCGCGACGCTTCAGCTCGCGAAGGACGAACGCGGAGATCTCAGGCGGCGTGAACTCCCGGCCGGCGATCCCGATCCGGACAACGCCGCCTTTTTCGCCGCCGACCGAGAACGGGAACAGGCTCGCGTCTTCGTGGACGTCCTCGATGCCGCGCCCCATGAAGCGCTTCACCGAATAGACCGTGCTCCCCGGTTCGGTCAGCAGGCGCCGCTGCGCCTCCCGGCCGACGAAGATCGTCCCGTCGGCGCCGACCGACACGACCGAGGGGACCAGCGCGTCTCCGGAGTCGTCGCGAATGACGACCGGCCGGCCGTCCTTCACGTCGGCGACAAGGCTGTTGGTCGTGCCGAGATCGATGCCGACGACCTTACCCAATGGTGGCCACCTCGCGCTCAATCGTGCCGATCAGATTGTCGATGTACTTCCGCTCGAGCAGCTGCTCGCGCAGCGCTTCGAGCGTGGATTTCCGTTCGGCCGCTGGCGCGTCTGCCTGGCTGTCGTAGCGCGCGCTCAACTCCTGTATCCGGCGCTCGTGCTCATCGCGCTTGCGCTCGATCGGCGCCCGCGCCCGCTCGAGCCTGGCGCGAAGCTGCGCGTCGTCGCCGCCCGATTCCCGCACCTCCCGAATCTCGTCGAGCTCTTCGTTGAGCGCGAACACTTCCTCGAGCAGGGCCGGGGGCACCTTGACGGAGCCTTCATCCGATTTCGCCGGCGGCAGCCCCTCGATCGCCAGCAGATGCTCGATGCGCGCAGCGGGATTCCGCAGGGTCCGGTAAGCGTCGTTCAGGTACGACGACCGCTCGAGGCTCGCCAGGCGCTCCGCCGGAGCCGCGTTGTAGAAGTAGTCGGGATGAAACTTGCGGCTCAAGTCACGGAAGCGCCGCTCGAGATCCTGCGGGTCGAGGCCCAGCTTCCGCGGCACGCCGAGGAACGCGAAGAAATCGCCGAAGCGCCCGAGCGCCATGATCCGATTGCACTGCGGGCAGAAGTGCTCGTCGACCGGGGCGCCGGCGCCGCAGTTGCGGCACTCGAGCGTCGAGGCGGAGCGCAGCGGAATCGGATCGGGAGTCATCGGTGCGCGGGGCCTCACCCGCGGCGCGTCATGCGCCGAAGGAGCTGCCGCAGCCGCAGGTCTGCTTCGCGTTCGGATTGTGGAACACGAACCCTTGCGTGAGCAGCGCGGTGTCGTAGTCGAGCATGGTCCCCTTCAGGAACATGTAGCTCTTGCGATCGACAAAGAGCTTGGTGCCGTCCGGGCCATCGAACACTTCATCGCCCAGGCGGGGCTGGCGCTCCCATGCGAACGTGTAGCTGAGCCCGGAGCAGCCGCCGCCTTTCACGCCCACACGAAGACCGCCTTCGCTGAGGCCCTGCTTGGCCATCAGCGACCTGATTTTCTGCGCGGCGGTCTCGCTGATCTGGATCATTTACGCCGTCGCCACCGGCTCCTTCACCCTGGTCTCTTCGCGCTTCTTCTGGTAATCGGCGATCGCAGCCTTGATCGCGTCTTCCGCCAGCACCGAACAGTGAATCTTCACCGGCGGCAGCGCCAGCTCGTTGACGATGTCGGTGTTCTTGATCGCGAGCGCCTGGTCGACCGTCTTGCCCTTGAGCCACTCGGTCGCGAGGCTCGAGCTGGCAATCGCCGATCCGCACCCGAAGGTCTTGAACTTGGCTTCGTCGATGACGCCGGTCTCGGGGTTGACCCTGACCTGCAGCTTCATGACGTCGCCGCACTCCGGAGCGCCGACCAGCCCGGTGCCCACGTTCACGTCGTCTTTCGGCAGCGAGCCGACGTTGCGTGGATTCTCGTAGTGGTCAATTACCTTGTCTGAATAAGCCATATCTTCTCCTGAGGCCTGAGGCCTCGGCCCTCGGCCCTAGTGAGCGACCCACTGCATCTTCGACAGGTCGACGCCTTCTTTCACCATCTCATACAGCGGTGACATCTCGCGCAGGCGCCGCACGACGTTGGTCAGCTTGTCCACGACGTACTCGACTTCCTCGTCCGTCGTCCAGCGGCCGAGACCGAACCGGATCGACGAGTGGGCGAGGTCATCGCCCGCGCCCAGTGCCTTCAGCACGTAGGAAGGCTCGAGGCTCGCCGAGGTGCATGCGGAGCCCGACGACACGGCCACGTCATTGATCCCCATCAGCAGCGATTCGCCTTCGACGTAGGCGAAGCTGATGTTGAGGTTGTGCGGGAGCCGGTGCTCCATCGAGCCGTTGATGTAGATCTCGTCGAGGTTCTTGTGGAACTTCTCGTTGAGCCGGTCGCGCAGCGTCCGCAGCCGCTCGGTTTCCGACGCCATTTCAGCCTTGCAGATCTCCGCCGCCTTGCCCAGGCCGACGATCCCGGGCACGTTCAGCGTGCCGGAGCGCATGCCGCGCTCGTGCCCGCCGCCGCTGATCTGCTCGGCGAGGAGGACGCGCGGATTGCGGCGCCGGACGTACAGCGCGCCGACGCCCTTCGGTCCGTACATCTTGTGTGCACTGATCGACACGAGGTCGGCCTTCACCTGGTTGACGTCGAACGGCACCTTGCCCGCCGCCTGCACCGCGTCGGTGTGGAAGAGGATGCCCTTCTCCTTGGCGATGGCGCCGATCTCCGCCACCGGCTGCAGCACGCCAATCTCGTTGTTGGCGGTCATGATCGTGATCAGAATCGTCTTGTCGGTGATCGCGGCGCGCAGTTCGTCGAGATCGATGCGCCCGTCCTTCTGCACCGGCAGGTAGGTGACGCGCGCACCCTGCTTCTCGAGCTTCTTGCACGTGTCGATCACCGCCTTGTGCTCGATCACGCAGGTGATGATGTGGTTGCCCTTCTCGCGGTACATCTCCGCGACGCCCTTGATCGCCAGGTTGTTCGACTCGGTGGCGCCGCTCGTGAAGATGACTTCCTTCGGGTTTGCGCCGATCAGATCGGCGACCTGCTTGCGCGCCGTCTCGACGGCTTCTTCCGCCTCCCAGCCGAACGAATGGTTGCGGCTGGCCGCGTTGCCGAAGTGCTGAGTAAAGTACGGAACCATCGCGTCGAGCACCCTCGGATCGACGGGCGTGGTCGCGTGATAGTCCATGTAGATGGGAAGCTTCATCGTCGTATTACCGCGGCGTGCGCCACCGGCACGTGCGCCGCTTCACTTTCTGACGCCATTTCGGCGATCGAGACCGTCCCTAGAGTGACCGCAATCCGCTCACGGATCTGCCAGAGCGGGTCGCGGATGCTGCACTTGCTGTACTGCTCGCAGTCGTTCTTTTCCGTCGAGCAGGCCGTAACCGTAAACGGACCGTCAATCGCCTGGATGACATCGGCGACGCTGATCGAAGACGCCGGGCGGCCCAGCGTGTAACCGCCCCGTGTGCCCTGCGTCGAAATCAGCAGGCCCGCGCGCACGAGACGCTGGAGCACCTTGGCCATCAGCTCGATCGGGATGTCGTACTGCTCGGCGATTTCGCGCGCACTGGCGGACGAAGGCCCCGATCTGAGGGCCAGGTGCCGCGTCGCCATGAGCGCGTAATCAGCTTTCTTGGAGAGTCTCAGCAAAATCCGACTCCAATAGTCGTATTTTAGTGGTTCCCGCCGAATCCCGTCAAGAATGGTCGGCTTTCAGTACTTGGGCTGCGACGGGTCAACTTTGTCGATCCATTCGAGAATTCCGCCGCGGAGGTTCTTCACCTTCTTGAAACCGACCGATTTCAGGTAATCAACTGCCTTCGCGCTGCGCCCGCCCATCTTGCAGTGCACGACAATGTCCTGCTCGGGGTCGAGTTCCTGGTACCGCCGGGGCAGGTCGCCGAGCGGGATCAGCGTCGATCCGGGCATCTTGTTGATCTGGTACTCGTTCGGTTCCCGGACATCGAGAATGAACGGCTTCTCTCCCGCGTCGAGCTTCTTCTTCAGCTCGACGGGAGTTATTTCCCACTCGCTCACGGTGGCTCCTGATGCTTGGACCTGCGGCTCCGGCCGGATGCCGCAGAACTGTTCGTAGTCGATCAGCTTGGTGACCGTCGGGTTCGTGCCGCAGACGGGGCACTCCGGATCCTTCCGCAGCTTCAGCTCGCGGAACTTCATCTTCAGCGCGTCGTAAATGAGAAAGCGACCGATCAGCGGCTCGCCAACGCCGAGCATCAGCTTGATCGCCTCGGTCGCCTGGATGACGCCAATGATGCCCGGCAGCACGCCCAGCACGCCGCCCTCGGCGCAGCTCGGCACGAGTCCGGGCGGCGGCGGCTCCGGATACAGGCAGCGGTAGCACGGGCCTTCCTTTGTCCCGAACACCGATGCCTGCCCCTCGAACCGGAAAATGCTGCCGTAGGCGTTCGGCTTGCCGCTGATGACACACGCGTCGTTGACGAGGTACCGCGTCGGGAAATTGTCGGTGCCGTCGAGAATCACGTCGTAGGGCGCAAACAGATCGAGCGCATTCTGAGAGGACAGCGCCGTCTCGTAGGTATCGATGTCGACGTGCGGGTTGAGCGCGTGCAGGCGATCCTTGGCGGACGCCAGCTTCGAGCGCCCGACATCGGGCGTTCCGTGCAGCAGCTGCCGCTGCAGGTTGCTGAAGTCGACGACGTCGAAGTCGACGATGCCGATCCGGCCGACGCCGGCCGCGGCGAGATACATCGCCGCCGGTGAGCCCAGGCCTCCCGCGCCGATGCACAGGACGCTCGACGCTTTCAGCTTCCGCTGCCCGTCGATGCCGACCTCCGGCATGATGAGGTGCCGGCTGTAGCGCTTGATCTCGTCCTGCGACAGCTCCGGCCGGACGTCGGTCGCCGTCGGAGCGCCCCCCGCCACAGACGGCACGATGCTCAGCGAATCGCCCGGTTTCACCGGCGTCTGCTCCTTCTGCAGATACCGGATGTCTTCGTCATTGAGATACACGTTGACGAAATTCCGCAGCCGGCCTTCGTCCGTATACAGATGTTTCCGCAGCCCCTCGTGCCGTGTCGTCAGATCGGCAAGCAGCTCGCCGACCGTCTTGCCGGTGACCTCAACCGATTCCTTCTTGTCGGTGAAGGGGCGCAGCGGAGTCGGAATGTGAATGGTGTTCGCCATATGTCAGATTTTCCTGATCGAAAGCCGAGCGATCGTCCTTGAGACGCCACGACGTCATGTCTTCCGGCACGCCGCCCCGGACGGCAACGATGATGTACGAGAAAAACGGCCACGCGTGGTCGAGGTCGTACTGCGACGGCCGCGCGGGATGGTCCGGATGCGAATGATAGAAGCCCAGTAGCTCTCCGCCGCTCTCCGTCGCGCGCCGCTCCGACGCGCGGTAGTCGTCGGGGCTGATCCTGAACCGCCTCCGCGGGCCCTCGTCCGTCACGTTCGGCAGCGCAAACGTCTTGTGGACGACGCCGTCGCGGCCGATCAGTGCGCCGCAGCATTCATCCGGATAGGTTTCGCTGCCGTGGGTCCTGATCGCCGCATCCACGCCTGGTTCGAGGTGCAGAGTCACCGCCGCCGATCTCCGTCCGGCAACTCGTCCCAGAAGCGCTCGGAGAGATACTTCTCACCGCCGTCGCAGAAGACCACCACGATGATCGCGTGCGAGGTCGCGCGCGCGACGCGCAGCGCGCCTGCGAGGTTCGCACCGCTGGAAATCCCGACGAACAAGCCTTGCGCCGCCAGCTGTCGCGTCAACTCGAACGCCTCTTCCGTCGCGACGCCGAGGTCCTCATCCGCCAGCGACGGATCATAAATCCCGGGGACGATCGCCGTCGCCATGTGCTTCAAGCCCTCGAGCCCGTGCAGCGGCGAATCGGGCTGCACCGAGATCAACTTGATCGATGGATTGAACTCCCGCAGCCGCCGGCCGGCGCCGATGAAAGTGCCGCTCGTGCCGAGGCCCGCGACGAAGTGCGTCAGCCGCCCTTCGGTCTGCTCGATGATTTCGGGCGCGGTCGTGTCATGGTGCGAAAGCCAG